>Ga0315294_10004950_pt1 | contig 14609 bp, 9 predicted proteins | sample YL17G13_40_MG_FD_203626 | JGI IMG/M metagenome (GOLD analysis project Ga0315294, IMG submission 203626) | Sediment microbial communities from Yellowstone Lake, YNP, Wyoming, USA - YL17G13_40 | ecosystem: Environmental > Aquatic > Freshwater > Lake > Sediment | place: USA: Wyoming | collected... | reverse complement strand
AGGGGTTGATCACTTCTGGGGACATCATGTATCCCGTGATGAAGGTGGTTCCGACTGTGGCGAGCAGGAGTATCCAGTTTATCAGCGTGTTGCTTGGTTTGACTGGTGGTTTGGGAATCACTCTGAGGACTATCTTGCTTTCTTCTTTTCGCAGGATCGGTATCAGCTTCATCGGCTCCAAGTCTTTGAGGACTTTGAGAAAGGGTTCTTTGGTTTCTTGTGGTTGCTTGAGATAGTACGTTGGGATGCCATGTTCCAGAAAAGAATCGTCAATCTGGAATTGTGCTGAAACGATCCTTGTTATCTGTTCAAAATCGGCTTGAAGGATCACTGGCGGCTCAGAAGGATTAGCGGATTTCTCGGTCATTAGATTCGTGCTCTACTATTTTTGGTCCTATAATGTATCTAGGAAGTAGAAAAGCCTATTGGAGTGCCCTCTTCGTCACGTTTAGAACTCGTAGCAGCATGCACAGATTCTGATGAAAGCAAGTTTCGGGTGAGGTTGATGCCTGTTGGCTGAATCTTTGTATCCTGACTCCTTGAAGAGGAATGTATAGCAGATAGGTAACCGCTAGCACGAACCAAAACTTGTTGTTACCTAGCAGTTCTTTGGTCAACAAGTAGAGAGGAAAGGCACCCAACGCTAACATAAACGACTTTATTATCAACAGGGTGGCTGGTGATGGACAAACGGCGTAGAATGGTGACACAGGAAAAGTATGGGGCTTATGTGCATTGCGAAAAATGGTTCTGTTACCTCTCCGTCGGGTTTGCGTGGCTGTTTACTTTCATCGGATTTTCCACCGTGGTAACTTCCGTCGCATAGCTTTTGATATTGTAGAACCTTCGGGTTTTCTGATTGAATTTCGCCTATTAGAGCCATCGCTTTAGCAAGCAGAGAGCGAATGGTTTCTGAGTTGGGTATCTGGATATTATGTTCCATTAACCAACTACAAGAGACAGAAACAACAAATGGATGACACTGATACAGAATGCTAAACATCTATCAAATCGTGACAAAAAATAGGGAAATTGTAATTGAGGTTATGGTTCTACATCTAATTCAGTGTATGTTTTTTTGTATTCTGGAAATTCTTTGTGCACTTTCTCTTTAAGTGCTGTTGGATCTAAGAGGGCTATTTCTTCTTTAACTTGTATTACTGTCTTCTTGACAGGATCTGGAATCTGTTCCCAGATAGCTTTGGATACATCGCAACCCTTAGGGGTCAACGTGAATACTGTAGGCTTCTTAATATTGTCGGACCAAGCTACCTTGACAAGTCCCTTCTTCTCCAAGTCCATCATTGATTCCTTAAGATGTTTAGGTATAGGGCCTGCTCTGCCACTTACAAACTCGTCAATGATATATGAGTCGCCAAATCCCTGTTTTTCCAATTTCTTCCAGAAGTAGAATAGCATCTTATTGAACTTGTACTTCTCTTTTATTTCTCCGCCTTTGAAGAATCTTGTATCTGCGAAGAGAAAGAGAAGTTCAGGTATTGCTATGGGATGATCCAAATTTTGTTGTTCTGCTATTAGTTTCTGTTCCGCTCTTAGTATCTCATCTACGTCAACTCTCACAAGACCTGTTTTAGCATTCTTCTCAACTGGTACATTTTTTAGGGTGATTTCTTCGCCTTTCCAGTTTACACTAACTATGTCTTCTTTTTCATTGACCCATTCTGAAACTGACTTTGCCATCTTTTTTCACCTTATTGCGATCAACTAACAATAAACAAATCATTTCTTGACAGCCTTTTTCATCTCACGGATGAATGTTATTATGTCATCTTGTTCCTCTTGAAATGCATAGACCACAAAGTAGCGATTGCTTTCATATATAATTGTATCGTTGTAATTCTTGTTTAATTGCTGTGTGCCTTTCCTTTCGATTTGGTTGCCAATGCCCTTGATTATGTACGGACGGATTTTTTGTCTCTTGATTAAGTGGTTGTGAATCTTGACTTTTGGCATGAAATAGTGTTTGAGTTCATCGTATAAATACCTATGCACAACATCTATGATGCCAGAGTTTTGGCTGTCCGTGAGAGGAGCTGTCACCTTTGAAGAAGACTACGGTACTACAATTGCTATCAAATAAGAACAACAACTAACCCATATATAAAATATACGTTTTCAAAAGTCAGTCTTCAGATTCGTATATCCGACGAAAAGTAACACGCTGAACAATCCGATGGAGAGGTAACAGTACCCGAAAAATGATCGCTACTATCGAGAAAACCGTAGAGCCTTGTTCTCAATATCTGTGGAAACACAGCTTTCAATCGTTCGGCCAAAAAGAGTTTCTTCACAGGTTCAGGCAAAGAAAAAGCTTCACTACATCCCATCTCTATCAACGTGTCGAGTTCTTAGACGATGATCAGAGTGCACTCATTGAGGTATCCTTACATCTGCCTATCGTGTGGCCTTTTTTTTTAGAGAAGCTCTTAAAGCATAAAGAATAAAACTCCATATCTCATTTCTAGTAAGTTTTGATTTTCCTTTTTTTCTATTTGTGAAAGTTATTGAAGTTTCCGTGACTTTCGCTTCGTGGATCCTTGCTTGCCTGAGAGTCTCTATTTGGATCTCGTAAGTTTGGCTGTGCAGACTTGGCAACACTTTTTTGACATATTCCTTAGAGTAGCATCTAAAACCACTAGTGAAGTCATTTATTGGGAGTGCCACAAGTTTCGCAATTGCTTTATTGGCAACCTTGCTTATGATAAGTCGCCTAAGATTCCAACCCTTGACTCCTCCACCAAAACAATATCTGCTTCCTACTACCACATCATAGCCTTCACGGGCTTTTCGCAACAATTCTGGAATGTCTTGCGGGTTATGCGAATAGTCAGCATCCATCGTAACCATGTAGTCAGGAGGATTTGGCCGAGACAACAAGAAGCGAAAGCCATCCGTGATCGCGGTTCCAAGTCCAGTCTTGAACGGCCTGCTCAGCAAGACTATATCTGAATAGCTCTCTTGAAGTTTCTTAACAACATCCCCTGTTCCGTCAGGACTTGAATCGTCGATGACGATGATTTCAGGATTAGTCTCCGTATTCTCAATGGCGTGTATCAAGGTTTCAATGTTCTCCGCTTCGCAATAGGTTGGCAGTATCACTGTCACATGAGAACTTGATCTATCGCTAACCTTGTCTTTTTTCACTACCTGCATCAACCTTGTACAATATTGCCTTAGTGTTGTTTACGTTTCGTATATGAAACTTTCGTAGAACCCTGCCAGAAGTTATTCCACAAACCGCACGTACAAACCGAAACTCCTCTTCTGCCGGCAATAGGAACTTGAGTCTGCCAATTGGGTCAAGGGTTTCCAATCCATCGAAAGCGTTATAAAAATACGGCCTACCAAGTTTATCACTGGTTCAGTAGTTGAGATAAATGGATTTCACTTTGGCTTGCGATATAATGCTGGACTTGGAAGGCTCCATTCGCCCAGCCATGTACTTAGCCAAAGAATTGGTAGTCAAGGGTCACAGCGTCTCCATGATTTCTCCCTTAATGACAAATTCTGTCAAGGAGCATCTCACCTCAGTGGGAATAACTCCGAGAAGCCTTGGTGCAAGACTTGCGACAAGAAATTCAGGCTCCTCGGTATCGTGGTTTGAAACATGGGCTCGAGAGGTTTTCTTGAGATTGAATTCGAGGCACATTGTGAACGGATCTTCAATCATGATCAATTTTTCCCAAGTTATCTCCGTGCCTTCAGCAATCTGGTATCTTCAAGGTCCCCCGTCCATCGCACTCAAAGACATGAAGAAGGAGCTGTCCGCAGGTTTCAGGATCGCCTACGAGGTTCTGAGACCCATTATAGGATACGCTGATGGAAGACTTGTTAGCCGCATGGCAAATAACTCGGCTCTCAAAGTCGCTAACTCCAAGTTCTGCGCTTCCGTTTACAGAAGCTTTGGGGTTGAAGTTGATGACGTGATCTGCCCGCCTATTGACTGCCAAATCTTTCGCCCATCAACTTGGAATCCCTCCTCAGACTACGCTCTGACGTACTTCGGGAAAGAGACGAAGTTCTCAGTCGTCTCAAAGATAGCTGACGCAGGCGTCAAGATCAAAGCATTCGGCTCCAAGACTCCGTTCATCCCCGGGAGACTGTTGGATCATCCAAATGTTGATTTTCGAGGGCGAGTCACCACAAGAGAGCTGGTGGGTCTCTATTCGAATGCTTCTTTCACTGTTTTTCCTTTCACGCATGAGCCTTTCGGCTATATCCCAGTTGAGAGCATGGCGTGCGGAACTCCAGTGGTAACGTATGATGCGCAGGGTCCAAGCGAGTGCGTGGTCGATAGTAGAACTGGTTGGCTCGTTAGCAATGACGAAGAAATAGTACGAAAAAGCGTTGAATTGTGGAAGAATGGGGTTGATCCTCAAACAAGAATAGACAGTGTCAAGGCAGCTTCAAGATTTGACCGTGAGTTTTACGTGGAAAAATGGCTTAAGCATTTGGCTCGCTGGACCCAGGGTGAAGCCATTGAGCGCGAGACGCTCGAGTTTCAGGTTGCAAGCGAGTGACTTTCTCTTATGTTTGAAGAGCAAGATACGTTAGAACGGCTGAGCTTTAATCTTATTTAGCCCTCAGAAGAAAGACTCTTGGAAGTGCGGGCGGAGATGAACATACGCTTCGTGACAGATCCCCTAGTTACGACAGCGGGAGCTGTGAGACCAGCACTTCTGCTGGCGAAGGAGTTCTCCAAGAAGGGTTGGAACGTGGCAATAGTCACAACACGTTGCAACGAAAGCATCAGAGAATGGCTGCTGAAGGACAAAATCACTGTCAGAGCAGTTGGGCCTGAATACTCTTTAATGCGCTCGTTTCCGACGCTTGACGCATGGGCTAGGTGCCTCATAAAGCATAAAATCGTCGAGGATCGTGGAGATTTCGACGTCGTTGTGAACACTTCTTCGTGCATCGTTGCTCGATCTCGGTCTTACTACGCTCAAGGTTTGATGACAAGAGCTCTTGACGAAATGCTTCGGGAAATGCCCGCTCACTATAGCGTCTTCTACCGTCTAGTCAGAAAGGAAGCGAAGAAGCTTGAAACTAAGCTTGTTAGATGGTTTCGAGAGCTTTCAGAGCTCTTTGTGGCAAACTCGGAGTCCTGTGCGTCTATGTATCGAAATTGGGGTATCCCTGTGGACAATGTCATAAACCCCCCGCTGGATTGTTCAAAATTCAAGCCTATTGCGAATAAACCGAACGGTGATTATGTTTTGACGAACATGGGAGTCTACGGGAAAGAAGGGAAGCTGACGGTGATCAAGACTGTGGCTGATAAGGGGGTTAGAGTCAAAGTGTTCGGAGATCTTTCATCTGCAACTGGGGCCTTGACGAAGCATCCAAATGTGCGGTGCCTAGGAAAAGTGTCAGACGCTGAGCTTGTTAGCCTTTACTCGAATGCGCTCTTCGTGCTTTTCGCGTTTTCGCATGAGCCATTCGGCTACATTCCAGTTGAGAGTATGGCATGTGGAACTCCTGTGCTGACTTTTTCTAGGGAGGGCCCTTTGGAAACCGTCGTGGATGGTATGACTGGCTGGCTTGCAGGAGACGACCGCGAGTTGATTTCATTGGCGACGAGATTATGGAAGAACGGCTATGACGGACGCATGAGGATCAATTGCCGGGAAAGAGCTTTGGCGTTTGATACTAGGAAGGTGTTTGCTGATTGGCTCAGAATTCTTAGCTTGACTTGAATTGCCGGCGAGGTCAACATTGCCTTAACAGCGTAGTTTACGGGTTCAGTGAGAACTCGCGTGTTTGCGATTGTCTATGTTATTCGAGTCTTTGTACGGCAACGTAAGCCAAATATATGTCGCAGTTTGGTGACGGGCGCATTCCTCTGAATTCGACGTTGTCGAGAGGGTCCGTTGCCGTTAATTTAAAGGTGAAACTATGCCATTGTTCGAAAAGATCTCCATTTGTGAAGTTCTCCGCGGTTAAGGGTTGTTCGAGTATCAAGTTTCTTCCAAAGTCAGATGAAATGCTTAGAGTCAGTATGGTTTCGTTGAGTTCTTGAGGTGTTTTTTGGATTTTCAGGAGAAAGGTTGCGGAGTAGTTGCCTAGCGGGATGTGCATGTATGGTCCATACCAGAAGGAGACTGCCGTGTCGTTGGCTTCATGAGCTATGAAACCGTCATCTGTCAGGTTGCCGTTGCCTATGGCTAGGTTTCGCCCGCTTAGGGTCTTGAAGCCGAAGTCAACTGTTACGTTGGGGGAAACTCTTCTTATGATGACTCGGTCTACGGAGATGTCTGCCTTTCCGCTACTAATGACGCGATATTCGAGTGCGGTCCGGAATCTTGTGGACGAGAGCGACAATGTGAAGTTGGTCCATTGATCGGTGTTCGCCTCAAAGCCGTAGATGTCTCTTTTGCTTAGGACAGATAGTCCATAGTCGTCTGATATGTCCACTGTTCCGAGGTAGCTGTCGGAGTGCTCTCCGACTTTGATTGTGAAGGTGACTTCGTATGAGCCTTCAAGCAGGTAGCTGTAAGGTCCGAAGACAAAGCATCCGCCTGAGCCTTTTGGGCACAACACTATCTTGTCACTTTCTGCGGTCGGGTCGACGGTCATTGTGCTTGGCGGAATTGTTACGGTTAGGTCTCTGTATGCTGTGTAGACTCTGTTCTCGATATGCTGCAGGAAGAGCGGTTGACCTCGGTATTCTCGCTTAAACAGGATGGAGTTGCTCCCAAGGGCGTATACCCCAAATGAGGAGTCGTTCTTTGTCATCTCCGCCAAAACGAGACCTGTCATATAGTCTCGTGACTTAAGGTCTATGATCACATACTGACTACTGTTCACCAAGAGTTGAACGTATTCCTTGGCTCCCTCAAAGTAGTAGAAGGACAAAGCATATGCGTTTATTCTGCTTGAAACATGGGGAAAAACATGATTTTGAGCTAAGACTGAGGCATCTGGAGGTATAACGTTTACGATTTCATGAAGTGATCGGACGTCTTCCGTAATGGGAAACTCTATTTGGGGATACCACAGTAGTCCCTCATTGACAAACGTCTTGCTTAGTGGGGATATTGGACTTATGCTCAACGCGAAAATCATCGATACTACTAGAATGTTCTTGAGGATGGACAGTCTCGATTGAGCAGATAAACGCTGGAGACTGAGTACGGCCCCCACGAAGATGAGGGCCAAAACGTAAAGCGGATAGTGGACACCTATCATGTAGTATGCCGCGTAATTGGAGAGCATCAGCGGTGCTAGGAGAAACAGAGTGCCAAGAGTAAGCGCGTTCTTGAATGAGATGAAGACAAGCGGGGCGAAAAGGAATATTATGTAGAGAAACTTCAGTGGGAAGTCATACGTTAGGGCTGCGAAGGCTAGCTGGGGGTTTAGCAGGGCATGTAAGGGCACCATCAGCATGTCGTTTTCGACACCGAGTACTCTGAAGTTGCTGACTGCCTTGTAATATTCCATTAGTTCAGGGTTTATCGGGAAAGTATTCTTCACCGAGATTGCAACTACAAAGAAAACAACGCATGCAGTCATCGTTGCTAGTGAGGCTAGGCTCTGATTCATTTTTACGGATTTGACGGAGCCCACCAATGACCGCATTCCTCCTCTTAAGAGGAAGTATGCCGCGAATACGAACAGGATTATAGCGAGGTGCTCTTCAACCATAAGGATGAGGGCTACGAAGAGGAAATACGGCTTCCACCGTTGTTTAATCATGAAGTAGGTCATGGAGAAAAAAAAGAGAGGCAAGAAGACCTGCTGTTGAAAGTCAAACCAGTTGGCCCCTTGCAATGGCGGGTACAACAGGTAGGCGAGAGACAATATTAGCGCCGCTTTCTTGTCTTTGAGCAATTCTCTTGCCAGAAAGTACAATGGGAGTGCGCCTAGTGCTAGTATAAACGACTTCGTCACAAGCAGCGTTACTGGTGACGGGTAGATGGCGTAGAATGGGAGTAAAAGAAAAAGTATCGGACTGATATGCATGGCAAAATAGGATCCGCTGAGGTTGAAAAATAGTTCGGTCGTGTAGTAGAAGAGTTTGCCTTCGTGGAGTGTAGTGTAGAAGGCTTGGTTGAATGAGCCCAGATCCCAAGCGTAGCTTTGGAAGACATTGTGTTTCAACACCGTGAAGTAGGAGAAAACAACGCCATACACGATGATGGCGAGAATGACCATTATTCCGTAGGATCTTGCCCTCAGAAAACAAAGTAGTTTCTCGCCTAGACTTCTAGTTTTGAGAAACAGCTTTCTGCATGTGATTGGCAAGATATGGTTCATCGGCTTCCGACTCTCGCTGTTAAGGCTAGGTTCAGTTCATTGTGGAATGAATCGGAATATAAGAATAGTGCACTAGCAGACACAAGCCTCTAGACTGCACAGCAGATTCGAGCTTTGGTTGACTATGAATTGGTTTAACACATGCTCAATTGCTATTTGCATGTTACTTGGCGCTTTTTGAGGGAGCTGTATTGAATAATTGGAAATCTCGACATTGCCATAGACTGATCGGCTATGGACCGCGCTTAGGTCTTTGCAGCAACGAAATCCACGTTGCATGGCAGAAAATTTCCTATGAAGACGTTAGGGACAGACGATAGGAACCTGTAGTATAGCGGAGCAAACCAATCGTACAGCTTATAATGCCATGTTTTATCGAAACTGATGGCGACTACTTCAAATCCTCCTTGCGTGAAAAACTGGTTCCACTCTCTAAGACTGTAAACTCTCTCCTCTATACCAAGGGAGCATGAGCGCTTCCCGAAGGAGCCTAGCCTAGATGTCAGAATAGATTTGAAAGGAGCGCCAGATGCTACTTCTCCAAGTGCGTAGCACTTTCCGCCTCTTTTCAAAACTCTCCACATCTCGCATACTCCTTTTTGAGGGCTAGAAAAGTGATGAATCGTCGCGTTGCTTAGAACAACGTCGAAATATTCATCGGAGAAAGGCAAGCGCTCAGCGTCACATGCGACGCGATAGTCTATGCTTGACTCCAGCACACGCGCCACGCTCAACCCCTTTTCCAGCGCGTAAGTGGATATATCCGAAGCTACGACAAAATCTGCCGGATACTTCTTCTTTATCAAAGCACTAGCCCAGCAAGTGCCCGCGCCTATCTCAAGCACCTTGCCTTGGAAATCCATGCGTGGCAAGACACTTTCGTAGAAGTAGAGAACCCGATCCTTCCTATGCAACAGAGCCAACCAAGCTGGTTTGTTCATTCCCTCATAGGGCAGGCTTTTCCATGCGTTATCTTCGCGGTTTTCCCCGATCTTAGCCGGCAGCATTTGAATAAAGTTGCTATTTACGTTAAATGTCCGTCTACACTGAGCACAAGCCAGCCTGTTAACATCTACGCTTATGATCCTCGCTCTGCAGTCAGGGCATATGAGGTGCTCAATCAAATCGTCTTTGGACATTCGGCTGGATACGCATCCACACATTTTGTGATTGACAAGCTCGCTCAGATAATGCTAAGAGCAGAGTTAAAAAGTGTTTTGCATACCTAATAAGCCATGTTACTACAAGGTGTTTGGTCAAATGCAAAAAGAAGCCCGTGAGGTCGCTCTGAATTTATCAACGCTTCTTTCAGCTTCCAACTCTTGAGCACTGAATTTCAATTCGTTGTGGAATGGATAGAAATATAAAATCAGCAAATTATCATACAAGTTAGTTTGCCGGGAAGAAAATGAGAATCGCCGTAATCCAATCCTCGCTTAACATGCTTGGAGGCGCAGAGAAACTTTGCATAACCGCCATCAAAGCTCTACAGGAAGCAGGACACAGGGTCACTCTGGTCTCCGTTGACAAGACTGATTGGCTGCTTATGCAGAAAAGGTACAGCATTAGCTGTAGGGTGGACAGGGAGCTTTACCTTATACCGAACATACTTGAAACTTCCTCGATGATCTCGCGTATGATTATCACCCTCTTCGCGCTCTTTGCAAACCCTGCGCTGTGGAGGCTGAAGAGAGACCACGATGTCGTTTTGAACATGTCGGGTGACATAATCTGTCTAGGTGAAGATGCCGCTTACGTTAACGCATTGCCATTGAAGGCAGCCTTAGATTATCAGGAGATATTGCCAAGGAGAAACTCTTTGTGGCGTTTTGGCGGCAAAGCTTATGGCTTATTCCTTGGGGTCCAGAACAAGCTTAACCGAGGACGATTTCTGTTGACGAACTCCTCGTTCAACGCGGTTATGATCAAGAAATACTTCGGCCGTAGCGCAGTCGTGGTCTATCCTCCGGTGGATGTGGTTGCGCTAAAGCACGCTTTGACAGGCGTGAAAACCGAGAACCTTGTCGTCTCAGTATCGAGGTTTCGTCTTGGGAAGAATCTGGAGTGGATTCCTAGAATCGCAAAAAACGTTCAAAACGCGAGATTCCTGATTGTTGGTTCAAGAGACAAAGCCTCAACCACGGCTGTGGGTGAAATAAGCAGAGTCTCGCACGGGATGTGTGTTGAGAACAGGGTTGAGCTAGTGTTTGACAGGCCTTTCTCGGACATCCTGGAGATTCTGCGAAGGGCAAAGATTCTTCTTCAGACTCAGCGAACTGAGGCGTTTGGCATGGCTGTTGTTGAGGCTATGGCTGCTGGCTGTGTTCCCGTTGTGCCGAGAGACGGAGGCCCGTGGTTTGATATACTGGAACGCGAAGAAGGCAAATACGGTTTCTCTTATCGAAGCCTTGACGAAGCTGCAAAGAAAATCAGGATGCTTCTAGAGAATGAAGATTTAAGGGCTGAAGTCTCAGCTAGGGCCGCCAAGCGGGCAATGGCCTTTGATAGCTCTATTTTTGAAAGAAAGATTCTTAGGATAGTGGAAAGAATCTACTGTTCGAAGAGAGCTTGGTAGAGGCACGCGTGCATCATTCTTCATGTGGTCGCAGGTCTGCTGTTTAGGATAGATTCAGAATCATAAAAATCTGGAAAATAAAAAAGAAAGGAAAGTGGTTTTATGGGTCGTGTATTCCGCCTTTGTATGGGCTTGTGCACGGGTCTCTGTAGAGGCTATCATAAACCATCGTTTCGCTTATTGTTCCCAGCACTTCAACTATTGTGAATGTTGGGTGTAGCGGGTCATCGTAGTCTATCTCGATTATTATCGATGTTGCGCAGCATGGGAATCTCTGCAGCTCGTATATGATCTCGTCGTGGAAGAATTTGCTTGCGTAGTATGTGTCTCTTGGTCCATCACCCCATATCAGGAAGCCTACGGTTCCGTTGAGGTCCTTGTAGGTTGTGATAGTTGCGTAGCCAAGTTCGCCGTTTGAAGCGTATGCGTTACCACCATGAGCAACATGGTTGCTAGATACGTTCCAGCATGACGCGGCTATTATCTTGCGTTGCCATGGAGTGTATGGCGTGAATGATTCGCCGAGTTCTGGAGCGCTAAGGCCGTAGAAGGCGTCCGTAAAGTCGTTGAAGTAGTAGGCAAACGTGTTCGCGAGTGGTCCACCCACACCGATCATGTTGGAGCTTGCTACTGCCCATGTGTGACACCAGTCATCCTTGAGTGCTGAGCGCTTGCCTGGGCTTGTTGGGTCTGTTGCCCACTTGTAGTCTGTTCTTGTACCAGGTGTGCTTCCGAAGCAGTTCATCACCCATGCGATGCTTTGCTCACCCCATTCCTGAAACATCATGTCTTCTCCACCGTTGCCTATTTCGATTTGCTTGTTCTTGAACGCTGGCGTAACCAGTAATGCTCCTAGAGAGTCTGAGGTTTCTGCGTCTCTGCCGAGTACTGTCCACTCCCATCTGCCTGGGATGTGCTCAACTATGTTGGCTGTGACCGTGTAGGTGAAGCTGTAAGTGAAGTTCCAGTAGGTGAGGTTGGCGTAGTAGTTGATGCCGATGCTATATGCGAGTGTTATGTACGCGTTGTCGACGTGGAGGTCAAGCTTGTTCGGTGTTGACGGCGGCACTATAGTGTAATTCAGCGACAGCCGCGATAGATTCAGCATTATATTGTTGGGATATGTGGTGTTTTGTGCAAGTTTCTGCCACCCTGGATCATAGCTGCCCCCGAGCTTCAGTAAGTCGATGAATGTCGTGTCTTCCTTAAAAGCTTTGATTTCCAAGATGTTGAACGCCAGTTGTCCGCTGAGATTCAGCGACCCCGTTGTATTTGCCATAGTCACATTGTTCACCGTTACGGCATGTGTCCAGTCCCAGCCCAGTGTGTGGTCGGCGTCGAACTTGTCTGTCCACGTGGTGCTGTCAGAGCTAGAGGACGTATAGTTCAGCGCTGTATTGTTGAAATGGTTTATGCCGGTGCCGTTCAGGTATGTGGTCGTGGGAGTACCGCCATTGTTGTAGTCGGTTAGAGTGAAGCTGTCAGCCGTGTAGGTTGAGTAGAGGATCTTGATCTGTGTTCCTGCTGCAGGAACCTTTGTGGCATTGATTGTTATCGTGCCCACGCCCATCGAGTCTTTCGTCAGCTCATAAGCGCGCGGGTTTGCGGTCGGCGCATAGATTGCCCTCCATGGGTACTTGAGTGTTCCGTTCCACATGACTTTCTCGCTTTCCTCGCAGTAATCCTCCCAGTTCCTGGAAAGATTGAGATATACTGGAGAGTTTTCGAGAGGTATCGCCAGTGGAGTGAGTGTTGGGCTCTGTGCAGCATTGTATTCGCCTAGTGTGACGTTGTGGAATTCCACCCATCTCCAAGTGTCCTTGTGGACTGCTTGTGTCAGATCCCACGGGTTGAACACTTCATCAAGTTGGTATTTGACTTCAGTGTCAAGAGTGTTGCCTATCGCCGGAGTCATCTGAAGGTCTTGTGCGTTGTGGTAGTTGACTATCCCGTAGACTGTTACTCCTCTGAATTGTGGACCCCACCATGGTGTGCTCACGTTGTCGTAGTCCAGCATGAAGTCCCATTCGCCTATCACGAAGGGAATTTCTGGCTCTGAAGGAACAGGCAGAATGTCCTCTTCGTTCACAACGATCAGCGGCTGCAGGTATTTGTCCCAACCGTCTACTGTGTAGTCTGAAAGTGTCGGCCAGAAAGCTGAGTAGCCCACGACTTTCTTGTCTCCGGATATTATTTGCGCTACGTCGTAAAGGTGCGGTAATGCATCGTTATTGCTATTCGGGTCTACGTCCTTGTACAGTTTGAAGAAGATTTCGAGCACTGTATTATTGAGCAATGGTGGCGTGAATGTGATGACGCCTGTGTCATAGTCCATTGTGTAGTGTTCGCCTGCTCTCAGCCATTCGCTGCCAGATCTGATGTGTTCGGAACGCCAGACCACAGGCAGCTTATAGCCAGTGTGGGTTACGTTGCCGTTCAAGTTGAGGGTCGTAAGTCCCTGCCATGAAGCATTGTAGTATCTGTATTCTCTAGTGATGTTCTTTGACAGGGTCCAGTCCGCGCCATAGCATGTTGGGAATTCTTGGTGGTAGAAGTGTGCGTAGCTCTTCCAGTCAGGCGAAGGACCAAGGTCCCATTCGCCACGGTTGCTGAACTGCACGTCAACTGGGCCGTCCAAGATCTTTTCATCAATCGTCAGTTTGATGTCTTTGTAGATGACTATTTGCTTCTTCACCTTGTCGAAGTTTATCGTGAATATTACGTCGAGGACTCTGTAGTTCAGGCCTCCCAGAGTGGCGTTCAGGTGTGTCACGCACTGAGCGATGAATCTTCTCGGTCCATCGTAGAGGATGGTTATGTTCTCTGTTGATGCGATGCCGCTAGTTTTTCGTCCACCGTTAGGTGCGCCCGTCGGACTTGCTGCATTGTTCTTCCAGTCTCCTCCCACCACATCACTAAGGTCCGCGTAAGTGGCAAAAGCCCACAGATGCTGTGATCCGTTGATTCTGAGATTGAAACGGGCATCAAGGAACCATCCTTGAATCCAGTACGCTGAAGTAACGCCCTCGTTAGCAAACGGGTCTCTGCCTGAATAGTTCAAGCCGTTGCCTGTGTATGGGTTCACCAATTCGCCGAACTTTGAAAAGCCTATGGTCAAACTGTTCTTCTCAAACGGATATAGCGAATAGTAGTCCGAGTCAAGTACTCCGTTCTTTCCGTAGTACCAGTAAGTTGGATCAGCTGCGTTTACTCTTAGAACTAGTGCAGATGCTAAGAACGATACTGCAATCAGTGTAGCCGTTAATATCGCCATTATGTATTTCTTCATTTTCATTTCCTCATTTATTATAGTTCTTTCTATAGTGTTCCATTCTCCATTTAAAAGGTTTTCCATTATGGAAGAACAAACCAAGACCAACATTCACACCCAATAATCACACGACCCACACGCGTGTTCAAAGCCAACCGCTCAAAAACAACGACAAAACATCTCGCAAACCAAAAAACCAATCTTCACCTCCACTTCAAGAGACCACGAGCAACTCACTGTCAAAAAAAGTCAAGCAATCAAGAAACATGAGAATGCAAGACGACAAAACGACGAGTACGCATACAGATCAAGCCGAAAAACATGCTCTTTCACGTCTCTTGGCGCCCCAATCGGCATTGCAGGTTCGACGGTGAGAAGGACAGAAATTCGAAGAATGACAAAATCAGCATCACACAACTATGAAGACTCATCCAAGTCAAGAATAGCCCCAAACGGGTCAAAAGACTTAACAGACTCATACAC
>Ga0315294_10004948_pt1 | contig 14614 bp, 12 predicted proteins | sample YL17G13_40_MG_FD_203626 | JGI IMG/M metagenome (GOLD analysis project Ga0315294, IMG submission 203626) | Sediment microbial communities from Yellowstone Lake, YNP, Wyoming, USA - YL17G13_40 | ecosystem: Environmental > Aquatic > Freshwater > Lake > Sediment | place: USA: Wyoming | collected... | reverse complement strand
TGCGGCCACGGACTGTCTCAAGGGCGAGGACAAGGACAAGGTTGAGGGGCTCTATTTCGCAACCACGTCACAAACATACGCACTGAGACAGAATGCCGGTATTATTTCGGCTGCGCTGGACTTTAAGCCCAATGTCAGGACGGCCGACTTCACCGATGCCACCAAGTCAGGGACTGCAGCGATGCTGGCTGCTGCTGATGCAATTAGCGCTGGTTCTCTTAACAGTTGTATGGTCACTGCCGCGGATTGCCGCGTGAGCAAAATAGGCAGCAACGGTGATTATACATATGGCGATGGGGCCGCTGCTTTCTTGCTGGGCAAAGACGATGTGATCGCAAAGATCGAGGGTTCATATTCGACCTCTCACGATTTTGTTGACCGACGCCGTCTGCAGGGTGAAAGGCTTGAGCACATGTGGGAAGAGCGTTTCATCCGTGATGCCGGTTATATGAAATTTATACCCGAAGCGGTGATGGGGCTGGTTAAAAAATACGATTTGAAAGCTCAAGATTTTTCTAAGGTCATTTATGCCTGTGCTTTCACCGGTGCGCATGCTGCTCTGGGCAAAACCCTGGGACTGACTCCCGAGCAGGTTCAGGATCCGTTACTGGCTACAGTAGGTGACACGGGTGTTGCGCAAACACTGATTATGCTGGTTGCTGCCCTTGAGGATGCCAAACCAGGAGACAAAATCATGGTAGTGAGCTTCGGGCAGGGTTGCGATGCCTTCTACCTGACCGTCACTGATAACATCACCAGGATCAAGGACAAGAAAGCTGTTAAAAGGAACCTTGCTAACAAAGTAGCTCTCGGCAGTTATGAAAAGTACCTGGCCTTCCGGAAGTTGATGCCTTCAGAGATCGGAATCAGGGGCGAAGAAACGGTTTTCACCTCCTTCTCTATCATATCCAGGGACAGCAGGGAGCTTTATGGCATGGTCGGTACGAAATGCAAGAAATGCGGCACGCCAAGTTACCCTGTACAGAGGATTTGCCCCAACCCGGACTGCGGTGCAGTCGATCAGAATGAACCTTATAGATTCGCTGATAAGAGGGCAGAAATTTTTACGTATACGAGCGACTTTCTTGCTCCCAGCATCGACCCGCCTGCGTCATACGGTTTAATTGATTTCGAGGGCGGTGGCAGAGCGATGGTTGATTTCACCGACTGCGATGCCAATGCCATAAAAGTCGGCATGCCGTTTGAAATGAGCTTCAGGATCAAATACGCCGACGAGAAGCGTGCGGCTGTGAACTATGGCTGGAAAGCCATGCCTATCGTAGCGTAATTAATCAGGAAAAGACTGTTAAGGAGGAAATTTAAATGGCTGAAGGAATTAAAGATAAAGTAGCTATAATCGGAATGGGTTGCACCAAGTTCGGCGAGAGATTCGATGCCGGTCCGCAGGACCTTATCGTTGAAGCTTTTGTAGAGTGCCTTGCGGATGCAGGTATAGAAAAGAAGCAAATTCAGGCAGCCTGGTGGGGCGTTCACATGCCTGACATCAGCGTCGGCCGCGGCGCTACTGCTCTTGGTATCACGCTGAAACTACCGTTCATACCGATAACCAGGGTAGAGAACTTCTGTGCCACGGGTTCGGAAGCCTTGAGGGGCGCGGTTTATGCTGTGGCTTCAGGCGCATATGATATCTGCCTGGCGCTCGGAATGGAGAAGCTGAAGGATACCGGCTATGGAGGATTGCCGCTAGCCGGCGGTCTGGGTTATAAAACGCCCATGGTAAGTGCAAACTTATCAGCTCCCGGCGGGTTTGCCATGATGGCCACAAAATATTTTTCTAAATACAACCTCAGCCCGCAGGACGGCAAAATGATGCTGGCACGGGTATCAGCCAAAAGCCATAAAAATGGAGCGTTGAATCCTAAAGCACATCTACGCAAGGAAATTACTGTAGAGCAAATTATGAACGCTCCCATCGTTGCCTGGCCCCTCGGGCTTTTTGATTGCTGTGGCGTGAGCGATGGTTCAGCTGCGGCCATTGTCTGCAGGGCGGATATGGCTAAAAAATTCAGGCCTGACCCTGTATTTGTCAAGTCTCTTCAAATCTCAGTATCCTCAGGTGAAGAGATGATGTATACCAAGTGGGATGGAGCACACGTAGAACCAGCTTACCGCTCCGGCATTGCTGCCTACAAGGAAGCCGGTATTAAAAACCCCCGGGAAGAAATAAGCATGGCTGAAGTGCACGACTGCTTCTCGATTACCGAGGCAGTAACCATGGAGGATTTGCAGTTCAGCGCCAGGGGCAAGGTGAAGGAGGACATTGAAGCGGGTCGTTTCAACCTTGACGGCCCTCAGCCTGTTCAGCCTGACGGCGGTCTGAAGTGCTTTGGGCATCCTATTGGCGCCAGCGGTTTGAGGATGATGTACGAAATGTACAAACAGCTGCAGGGCAAAGCCGACAAGAGGCAGATCAAGGACCCGAAGATAGGGCTTACTCACAACATGGGCGGCTTCCCCTTCATGAACATCGTCAGCGTCTGCATCGTTGGCAAATAAGAGAAATAGGGAAGGAGATTGGACTATGGCTGTGTTTGTGGTTACTGATGATCTAAAGAAGTTAATCGGTCAGGCTGAAGAGCCAATCGTTTATAAGCTAGAAGAAGGGGCAATACAGCGGTTTGCCCGGTCCGTAGGGGATTCGAATCCCTTGTATAACGATATTGAGTATGCTTCCCGGAGCGATTTCGGCAGGTTAATGGCTCCTCCTGCATTCCTCGGTTGGCCTGTTCACGCTGGCGGATTCGATATATTTAAATTCGTTGAGAAGCTGATCAAGGCGGGTGCCCCAATGGGCGTACTCGATGGTGGGGTGGAGTATGAGTTTTATGCCCCCGTTGGTGCCGGTGATGTACTGGTTTCCATTACTAAAATTGCGAATATCGAGGGGCGCGAAACTAAAATGGGTCCCACCATGGTTACCACCGTTGAAACTAAATTCACCAACCAGCGGGGAGCCCTCGCATTGATAATGCGTAACACGTTTCTGAACTTCTAAAAATATTGTGGATTATTGATACAGGAGGAATAATGGCCAAACAGCTTTATTACGAGGATATAGAAGTTGGGAGCGAAGTTACCCCGCTTAAAAAAATCGCCACGACCAGAATGTTGGTTCAATGGGCCGGAGCATCGGGTGATTTTAATCCGCTCCACTATGAAGAGGACTTTGCTAAAAACCTGGGAGTCGGTCACCCCATTGTGCACGGCGCGCTCAAGCGGGCGTGGCTGGTGAACTTGATGACTGACTGGATCGGAGAAAAGGGAAAGTTAAAGAAATTGTCCTGCCGCTACCGTGGCATGGATTATCCGCGTAAAATGAAATCCTTTGATGAACCGCACGATGGTGAGACTTGGTGGTGCAAGGGTAAGGTCACTAAGAAGTCTAAAGAGGGCGACGAGTGTCTGGTTGAGTGCGAGATATGGGTAGAAAATGGAAAAGGTGATAAAACGACACCGGGCAACGCCGTAGCAGCCATGCCCTCAAAAGCAAAATAATTCACTCTTACTGATGAGGAAAAACATCGCTGGTTTTGATGCGGACTAAACATTTGGACCAGCGATGTTTTATAATATGGGAAGGGGAAACAGGTGATTGACATGGTTAATATCATCCTCGCTTTTATTATTTCCATCATAATCAGCTATTTACTTGGTTGCATACCCACAGCATACCTGGTGGGCCGTGCCTTCAAAGGCGTTGATATCAGGCAGATCGGCAGCCATAACATGGGCGCTATGAATGCTTTTTATACGATAGGGTTCTGGCCGGGCATGCTGGTTCTGGCATCGGATATCGGGAAGGGCATGCTGGCCCTGATTTGCACGTATTTAATAGCAACATATTTGTTCCCAGTTCCTGCTAATCTAATTATTCCTATCGAAATGGTTGCCGGGGTTTCTGTGATTGCAGGTCACAATTTTCCTGTATTTCTCAAATTCAAGGGAGGTAAAGGTGGTGCCTGTGCCATAGGTGTATTGGCATTCTTGATTGCGTGGGTGATATGGATTGACATCGGATCTTCACGGATACCCATCCCTGTGGGGGATCTGATTTACCTGGGGTCTTTCCTGATACTCTTATTAATAACACGCTGGCCTACTTTCAGTTACGCTATATCTTTTCTTGTGTTTCCCCTAGTGGCATGGTTTGCATATAAAGACCCGGGTCTGACTGTATATGCGGTTTGCATTGCCCTCGTTCCTGTTTTGATGTATATCCCGCGTATCAAGCAGATCTATGGATCGGCAGGCGGCAATGTTAAAAGAGCGTTATTCAGGAAGAACCTCAAGGACAGGATGTAAGGCATCGCTGGTTTATATCCGCCGGAAGGGGTGCCCATCGCGGTCGAAGTCAGGTAAATAGTGCTCCGCGGAATCTGTCTCCTGGAGCCATCCATTCCCTAAACCCAGTTCCTCAACTATTTCCACAACTTCCCTGAATTCCCCATTATTGATTTTTCTTGAAAGCAGTGGCTCTTTATTGGCTAAATGGCAGGGGTAATATTGTGACATTATACTGACCGTGACATCTCTGGAAACCTGCATTGCCAGCCATTTCAGCGAATCTCCGCTACCGGCCAGATTGTTCGGCAGTATGAGATGACGAACAATCAATCCCTTTTGTGCGACACCTGAATTATCGATGACCAGGTTGCCAACCTGCCTGTACATTTCCTTGATTGCCATTCTAGATAGCTCTACGTAGTTTTTCACATTCGAGCATTTAAGCGCCCACACGTTCGAGGCGTACTTTATATCTGGTAAATATATATCAATAATCCCATCAAGTAGCTTCAAGGTAGGCATTGCATCATAAGCGTTAGTATTGTAAACAAGTGGGATTTTAAGCCCTGATGGCACTGCGTGACAGACAGCTTCAACTATTTGCGGCACAAAATGTGAAGGGGAGACCAAGTTGATGTTATGGCAGTCCGTTTCATTCTGAAGACGTACCATTATATTTGCCAGCGTTAAGCTGTCTATTTCATCTGAAGAGGCATACTCCCCCTGGCTTATCTGGCAATTCTGGCAATATACGCACTTCAGATTGCAGTTGCGGAAGAAAATGGTCCCTGAACCCCTGCTTCCAGAAATTACAGGCTCTTCTCCGTGATGGTCGCAGTAGCTCGCGATGGAAACAAGCTGACCGGAACGGCAGAACCCCTTTTTACTCTCGAAACGGTTTATACTACAATTGCGTGGGCAGATATCACATTTGACCAGGCGTGACTTAAGTATATTTGCTCGTCTTTCCAATTCGCCAGATTCGTATAGCGAAATGTAGGAGGGTGTAAACTTATTATTTTTCACGACGCTTTATTTCTGTCCAGGAATGAAGTATATGGGTGTATCACAACTGTGTCAAAACAACCTATGTTCGATATTACAGGTACGTGTTGCGTCAAAATAAACTGTTACCGAACGGGTCATCATTGCTTTATAAATCAAGTTACCTAAATCTTATGAATTTTATATCGTTTACGTTTAATTTTGCTATCTTCTGTTTTCGGCAAGAGTATTGATTCAAATGGGTTTGTTGTGTATGATAATGCAGAGGTTTTGGTAAGGACAGGATAAGAAAATCCGGGGGTGTGATCATATGACAAAATATATAATCGCCCATGATGTCGGGACCAGCAATAACAAGGCGGTACTGGTGGATTTAGAAGGTGGTGTCCACGGCAAGTGTATCGGTTCTTATGATATTAAGTACCCCAGCCCCGGATGGGCAGAGCAGGATCCGGAAGACTGGTGGAGAGTAGTGACCCGGACCACAAAACAGCTGATTGCTGAAACAGGCGTTTCACCAAGCGATATTCTTTGTATCGTTTATTCCACCCAGATGCTGGGCATTGTGCCGATGGATGGAAAAGGCAACCACTTAAGGCAGGCTATTATATGGCTGGATAGCCGGGCGCCTGAGGAAGCCAAATGGGTTATGAATAAATTCCTTGGCCCCAGTGTTTTTTCAGCTATCGCCGGGGCTACTATCAGCGGTAAGGACGGCATCCCCAAGCTGATCTGGCTGAAGAAAAACGAACCTGATATATATGCAAGGATGAAGTGCTTCCTGGATGTAAATGGATATCTTACCTACCGCAGCACAGGCAAAATGGTCATGGCTTGGAGCAATGCCTCCGGTTTTGGACTGGACTTGAGGAAGAAGACCTGGCTGGCGGCCATTTTCAAATACGTTGGATTCGATACTAAGAAACTGGCGCCACTTGTGCGTTCCACTGATACAGTGGGTGGACTGACAAAAGAAGCAGCGGAGCAATTTGGGCTTCTTGAGGGGACTCCTGTAATGGGTGGGGCGGGTGATGTAGCCTCAGCAGCTGTGGGTTCTGGTGCTGTGGGTGAGGGGGATGGCCATATAAGCATAGGGACATCGGCATGGGTTGGAGTGGTAACGAAAAAGACGCCGACGGGTAAAGATGGCGTAGTCAGCACGCATTCAGCTGACCCGGAAAAAGCCTTGCTCCTGGGACAGATGGAATTGGCGGGCGGCTGCCTGAGATGGCTGGGTGATGAAGCTTGCAGGATGGAAAAAGCCGATCCAGCTATAACTAATATATTCGGATTCATGGATAGCAAGGTTGAACAGGTTACAGCCGGCTCGGATTACCTTATATTTATGCCATGGATGTATGGAGAGAGAGCACCCATTTCAGATCCATATATACGCGGTGGTTTCCTTAATTTAACTCCCGAACATACACGTGAGCATTTGCTGAGGGCAGTCTATGAAGGGGTAGCTTATAACATCAGGTGGATCATTGAAATCGTGGAAAAGAAATTTGGCTTTCCTCTCCCATCTCTACGGATCATAGGTGGAGGTGCCCTGGGGCATCCCTGGATGCAGATTCTGGCTGATGTGACGGGCAAGAAAATAGAAACAGTGCGTAATACCCAGGAAGCAGGGGCAGTAGGAGTCGCCATGGCAGCTGCTGTGGGGTTAGGGATTTATAAAGATTTCAATACTTTAAAAAAGGTCGTCACCGTTGACAAAGTGTTTGTGCCACGGGAACAGAACCGGGAGGTATATGATTTTCTTTACTGCTCATATAAGGATTTATATAAAAACCTGGGTAAATTTTATTTAAAGCTTAACAAACAAAGGTGTGACCAAGCTGATGAAAATAGGAGGAGTTAATGAAAACTGATGAAATGTTAAGCCAACCGGTAGCTCTTCCCGATGGAATAGATTATGACGATTACGTCATCGGGACGTATACGTTTACCTATCCCGCCCTTATACCGGTGCCGAAACTGGCTCCCTTGCTGGCGATTGAGCAGAGCACGGGTACCTGGGTCCCGGTACCGGGAGAGACGCCTGAAGTGCGGAGAAACCATGTTGCCAAAGTAATCGGTGTGTATGAGTTACCTGATTACGAATTCGAGGTTCCTGCCGGAATACAAGATAGGAACTGGATGGTACAAATAGCCTTCCCTGAAGTAAATATCGGGCAGCAAATCCCCATGATGCTTACGGCAGTGGTGGGGAACATTTCCATGGGAGGCAAGATAAAACTTGTAGATATAAGGTTTCCCAAGAAATATGTAGCCGGGTTTAAGGGGCCAAAGTTTGGTATAGAGGGTATCAGGAAGTTACTTGGCGTGAAAAAACGGCCACTGTTAAATAATATGGTTAAGCCATGCACCGGTTATCCGCTGGAAGTGGGCGCTGAGCTTTTTAGGCTGGCTGCCCTTGGTGGATGTGACATTGTTAAGGATGATGAACTGATAGCTGATGCTTCATTTAACTCGATGGTGGGCCGCGTGAAACGTTATATGGCAATAGAGAAGCAAGTGTATGAAGAGACCGGCGAGCATACTTTATATACCGTTAATATAACTGATAGTGTACCGAAGGTTTTCGAAAATGCACGTCGTGCAATTGAACTAGGTGCTAATGCCATCATGATCAATTATGTGGCAGTCGGCCTGCCGGTCATGCAGGCCATAGCCGAAGACCCCAAGATAAACGTACCGATACTTGCACATATGGATGTAGCGGGTGCCCTTTATATGTCACCCTACCATGGTATGAGCTCACACCTGGTTTTGGGCAAATTGCCAAGGCTGGCGGGCGCGGATATAGTAGTTATTCCCGCTCCATACGGCAAGGCACCTGTGATAGTTGAAAAATTCAGTGCGGCAGCCAGGAATCTTACTTACCCGTTGTATAATCTTAAGCCAACCTGGCCAATGGCGTCCGGCGGTATAACACCTACCATGGTACCCAAGGTCATGCAGGAATTGGGCAACGATATCGTCATTGGATCTGGCGGTGGCATACACGCTCATCCCAGTGGCCCGGTGGCCGGAGGCAAGGCATTCAGGCAGGCTATTGAGGCAACAATGAAGGGAATTTCTCTTGAAGAGTATGCTAAGACGCACAAAGAGCTCGCAGCTTCGATAAAGCAGTGGGCTGATCCGTTTAAAAAAGGCGTATAAATAAATAAGGAGGTTTAACCTGATGGCAAGAGTAACATTGTTGGGTGCATGTGGGGCTGTAGGCAGCGTTGCAGCAAAAATGGTGGTAGACAGCAAGGTTTTTTCTGAGATTGTCCTGGCGGATGTCAATTTAAAAAAGACAAAGGCACTCGCTGATACTTTTAAATCGAATAAGGTCACAGGCAAAGCTTTCGATGCTAATGATCATGAGAGTATTAAAAAGGTAATTAAGGGGTCGTCAGTTGTGCTCAATTGCGTGGGGCCATTTTATAAGTACGGGCCAAAAATACTCAAAGCGGCTATCGCATCAAAAGTTAATTACGTCGACGTTTGCGACGACTTTGATGCTACCATCGCTATGCTTGAGATGGACAGGGCCGCTAAGCAGGCCGGCGTGTCAGCTTTAGTGGGTATGGGCAGTTCACCGGGCATGGCCAACGTTATCGTCAGGTTCTGTGCAGATAATCTTTTTGATAAGGTGGAATCGGTGGATATTTACCACGCGCATGGTGGTGAAAAGTTTGAAGGCGCTGCGGTAGTCAAACACAGGATCCACTCAATGGAAGCGGACATACCCATGTTCCTCAACGGTAAATTCACCAAGGTTAAGCTGTTTGAAAAAAGCGGCAAAGCCCTGGAAGAGAAGACCGACTTCAAGGATGTCGGGACCTACAATGTATACGGCTATCCGCATCCTGAAACAATCACCCTCCCTAAATATCTAAAAGGTGTAAAGAGGGTTACTAACCTTGGCATAGTTTTGCCTCCAGCATATGCTGAACTTATTAAAGGGACAGTGAGGCTGGGCATTACGAGAGCGAAGCCGATAGAGGTACAGGGTAAGAAAGTCGACCCGCTTGAGTTTGCTGTCGCCTATATCCTATCGCAGCGGTCGAAGCTAACCAGGGAGGCAGGCCTTACACATGCCATGGGTTGCCTCAAGATAGTGGTCAAAGGCCGCAAGAAGGGTGAAAAGGACACTTACGTATTCCAGATGTCCTCGAGTGAGCAGGGAATGGGAGAAGGAACGGGGATACCAGCGGCATTGGGCACCATATTGATGGGCCAAAAGAAGATTAAGGGAAAGGGCGTGATGCCACCAGAAGCCTGTGTAAACCCCAACGATGTGCTGGAGTTAATTAAGACCAAGGTCAAGTTTGGCGGGAAATCTGGCAGTGTGCCGATAGCGATACGGCATATCGATAAGAACGGTAAATCTAAGGAGTTAAAATTATTCTAAAGTAGTTACGAAATTGTATTAGTAATGGGGCGCAACTATTACTGTGCGGTGTCCAAGACATACTATACAGTTTTTAAGGCGCCCTGTCTGAACTGATACCTGCTACGCTGGCAAGCACTTAAGGTCTGAGAATCGATTCAGTAAGGGGATAATGGTGGCTGAAATCGGGTGATTTATCCTAAACATTACATATAATATTAGAGTTAGCAGTTGATTGGTACAAGGTGTAAAACAAATCTCATTTCAGCATCCAGTCTAAAAACGTGTTGCACTGGGAGTGGGAGAAGAACGAGTGTTTTGCCTTTAAAGGCATGAGCCGCATAGGGGTTATTGATAAATACGAGTGCGGCGTCATGTACCGCATAGAGTGCTGGTTCGAATTACTGGGACTTAAATTTACTGCAAATCCAAAGCTTGACCGATGCCAGATGTACGAAAAAGGGAATTGCTCAGGGAATTACGAGTTCCATTTCTAAATTAAAGGCGATCAATGCTTGACTCAGGCAAAGCTAAATGCTAATCTGCATACACAAAACGCGCTGGGTATAAAACTAAATAGCAGCAGAATCTATCAATAAAAACGGGGTTAAGGAGGTTTGTTATGTTGGGCATGATGCTGGATGGAATCAGGGCTATTGACTTCACCACTACGGTTGCCGGACCTGCCTGTGCGCAATTCATTTCCCAGCTTGGAGCAGAGGTCATCAAGCTCGAGCCTCCGGGACGCGGCGATGACGCCCGCCTTTACCCGCCTTATAAGGGCAGCGTGTCAGCCTCTTTCTGCGCGGCGAATCTAGGCAAGAGGACAGTAACCATCAATTTGAAGAAGCCGCAGGGAGTATCTCTTTTTAAAGAGCTTGCTTCAGTTTGCGATGTGTTCATAGAAAACTATACGCCGGGTACCATGAAAAGGCTGGGCATAGATTACGAAGCACTCAAAACGGTTAACCCGCGCCTGATCATGTGCTCTATATCCGCCTATGGGCAAACCGGCCCGCTATCTCACCTGCCGGGATATGATGCTACTATTCAAGCGATGACCGGCTTGATGTCTGTAACCGGTTATCCCGACCGCCCCCCGCTGAGATCTGGTACGCTCGTGGTTGATATTAGTACAGCCATAACGGCTGCAACCGCCATCTGTGCCGCGCTGTTCGCGCGCGAAAAAACTGGACTGGGGGACCATCTGGACATTGCGATGTTCGATGTGGGGATAAACCTGCTGGAGTCGAAATTCGTCGCCTACACTGTTGGCGGCGAGATACAAACCCGTACCGGGAATCGCTTCCCGTATATTTCTCCTTTTGATGCGTACAAAGCAAAGGATGACTACGTGATGATAATCTGTGCCGGAGACGGGCCGTTCCAGGATCTCTGCAATGGTATAGGCATGCCGGATCTGATGAAGGATGAAAGGTTCAACAATCTTTTTGCTCGCAATGCACATGAGCCTGAGTTGAAGAAGATAATCGAGGACTGGGCTTCGCAATATACGGCTGCAGAAGTGGTGGCGAGGCTCAGTGCTGCGGGAGCACCGGCTGCTGTCGTAAACAATATCAAGCAGGCGCTTGAGCATCCGCATACTAAAGCACGTGGAATGCTAAACGAGGTGGAGCAGCCGGGCGCAGGGACTCTCATTCTCATGGGTAGCTTACCAGGTGGGCAAGCCTGGTTACACACATGCTATTGGTGAGGACAACGGCTGGATGCTCAAGGAGCTTTTGGGTAAAAGCGAGCAAGCAGCAAAGAAGATAATTGAATCGGGAGTAATGGGATAACGACCTCCCTTCTGGTTAAAAATAACACTCTCTGAGCTGTTTTTTCGTCTCTGCAGCTGACGGTATTGTCAGCAAATATTTACTTGCTGCAAGTAAACCAGCTTTTAAATATCCGATTAACTAATTTATTAAAGTAAATCAAGTAACGCCCGGTTTACAGTACGCCTTTAACCTATAGTTTTCAGTTAAAAAATCATTTGGCTAACGGATGTTGAATACTTGCCCATGGTTTACTCTAGTAAGCGGCAGGAATTAAATGCCTCTCCTAAATTAATGAGTAAATCAAAACAGATCAGATCATTCGATATAAAAATTCAGGAGTTCTCGAATGAAGATATCAGAATCAATTACCATTTTTTCTACCCTGCCTGTGTTTTCGTGGGCATATGACTCTGTAAATATTTCAGGCACATATCGGGGTAATGAACAGCCAAACCCTGGAGGAACTTACGCCCCGGTTTCTTATTGCCGGTCAGAACGAGACATAACATTGAGGGAGAGACACCTAGCTTGGCAGCGAGTTTAGCATTAGTGAGGCTTTCCTGATGCATTATCTTGTAAAGTTCAGTTTCCAACTTCATGTTTACTATATTAAACAGAGAATTTACTATTTTCAATAGGTTATGGTGCGATTTGACATGATTTTTAAAAAGATTTACCATGGTAAATGGCTGATAGTTTATGGGTGGGTATGTGATGTTAAATGCTATCCGAATACGTAAAAGAAACCCGCTTAAAGATAGGGCTATCTCAAGCCGAGCTGGCAAAGCTTGCCGGTCTGTGTGCGTCGTTCATCTGCCGCATTGAAAGGGGGGATTATAAATCGGTCACCGTTGATTCGTTACATAAATTGTCAAGGGCATTGAAAATACCCATAAATGACCTGAACGGTCTCATACTCAATAGAGATATTATAAGTGATTTGCTCAAAAAAACGCTCTATGAGATACTCAGCGAGCTCACCCTGTCTTTGCCAGCAATTGTACCGGTATATACTGATATAAATAGCAAACATATAATAGAATACGCCTTTGTGCCTAAGGAATTAGCATCAAATGGAGGCAAGGGTATGAAGTTGATAGGCATAAAATCGAATGATATTGAGTACGATGATGTCGTGCATAAAGGCGACATCATCATATATGCTAAAGAGATGCTTGCCTCGCAAGGTGATCTCTGTATCAAGATGAAGGGAGATCAAATGATGATTGCTCCCTATAAGAAAAATGAAGAGTACTTCGCGGTTATCATTCAAGTTATTAAAGTAGTGAAGCAGCTTAATTGATCATTTGGTTAGCTTCATTTCCTTTTTAAATGCTGCTCCATCTGGCTGAATACACAGTGACATCAGTCATCCTTAAGGCTTTCCTTCTACGATCATGATGGCGGGCGAATTTGTACTACCCACTTTATTAATTCTGCTCAGCAAAGAGCTTTCCGGCGGTGGCCAATAGAAAAATTAAGGGAGCGATTATCATTCCCCTTGTACCTGATTATCCGCATGCTCAGTTAGAAATCATTTCATCTGAGCACATAAAAGAATCACTCTCATTGAAAGACGGAGACATTGTGGATCTAGAGGTTCGGCTTTAGCTAACGCGCTAGATGACCTGCCAAAAGCCTTTATCTCGATAAGCTCGACCTGCCTATCATATATGAGGGTAGTTGCAGGCCTTTTAGGGTATCTGAAATACCTTCTGACTTCCAACTAAGGTCCACAGCTTAGATAGCCACATTCTCATTCGACTGATACTTAACGAAAGTCCAGATTGTAAAGTTTTAATTAAAAAAGAGATGGAGCTGATGGGATTCGAACCCGCGACACCCTGCTTGGAAGGCAGGAAAAACGTATTTAAATTAGTTAATAATCTGACAGTTTCCCAGCTTGCAGCGTTGACCAATTTTGATAAATCCTATATTTCAAAGGTTATCACTGGTGAAAAACCGGCCTCTTTGAAATTCCTTGAAGCGCTAAATAAATTACTGCCGGAGAATAAGGTTCCGGATTACCTGCAACTATTTTTACAATCACGACAGTCTATGGGTGTCACCGGCAAGACCATCGAATTTCACAAAGATAGGTTGAAGCCGTTTATCTCGGAAGTAAATTATCTGAAAGCAACTGCGGCATCAATTCAACGCTATTTGAATACTATACCAGCCAATCAAAACGGATTGGCCACCAGGCATGCCAGCTACAGGGCTATAAAGACTTTTTACAGGTGGCTAAATAGCGAATTTGGTTTTTCTAATCCCATAAGTAGTATCTCTGCACCAATATTGGGAAGGCCGATCATGCCCACGTTAGACGAAAGCCAGGTACATCAATTGATTGAAGCAGTCGATAACATGAGGGATAAGGCCATCATCGCGTTGTTTGTTGAAAGTGGGCTTAGGTTATCTGAATTAGCCAATATTAAGCCGGATGATATCAACTGGACGGGTTGTTGTATCAAGGTGCTGGGGAAGGGTCGTAAGGCGGCGTTTGCGCCGTTTGGCGTGATGTCAGAGAAATACATTAAAGGCTGGTTAAGTGAATATAGCCCTGAGGGTAATATATGGGGAATGACTAAATCTGGCATAGCCATAATGTTGGCGCGTCTTGAAAAGCGCACCGGTATTACATGTAACCCGCATACCTTCCGGCGTACCTTTGCGGTGCTGTTAAGGAAAGCCGGCATAGATACGATGACAATTAAAGAATTAGGCCGCTGGGAAAGCCTGGAGATGGTACAGCGTTATACACGGTCATTCAGCTTTCAAGATAGCATGAAGTTTTACAGGTCGCCAATAACAAGTGAGCGCCAAATAGAGTGAGGTTATTGGCGTATCAAGGTACGTTTACTTATTCAGTGTCTGACTTATCCCCTTGTCCCCCGGCTGTCCCCACTCTTTAGGATGCAGGTATAGGCCTTTCTCGTTAGCAGGCTTCTCCTGCTCTACCACGATGAGGTGGGCACTGACATAGACATCCTGCCTGGCGCCGGTCACCTGCGGCGGGACACAAAGGCCAGCTTTGCCGCCCCAGGTTGCAGAGTGCTTATCCGGCAGCCTGAAGGCTATTCCGGTTTATCCCCTGCGCGTTCGAGCGGCCTGATTTCTGCCCGGACACAGCCGG
>Ga0315294_10004947_pt1 | contig 14616 bp, 21 predicted proteins | sample YL17G13_40_MG_FD_203626 | JGI IMG/M metagenome (GOLD analysis project Ga0315294, IMG submission 203626) | Sediment microbial communities from Yellowstone Lake, YNP, Wyoming, USA - YL17G13_40 | ecosystem: Environmental > Aquatic > Freshwater > Lake > Sediment | place: USA: Wyoming | collected... | reverse complement strand
GGTTTTGGGTTCGCATGGAACTCCTTGGTGAATGAAACAGCCAAGTGGGCAGAGAAGGGGAAAGTAAATGTCTAAATTCGGATGTATCAAAGATAAGTTTGACGATAGAGATTATTTGATGCGGGCGTATTTGCCGGCTATAAAACTGCCTAAGAAAATTGACTACGCGCCGAAGTTATCGCCGGTCAGGGATCAAGGAGAGGAAGGGACCTGCGTAGGCTTCGCCACGGCCACAGGCATGAAAGAGTATCAGGAAATCCTTGACTATAAAAAGTTAGTCCTGCTCTCGCCTCGCTTTGTTTATAATGAGTGTAAAAAAATCGACGGTATGCCGGGAGAAGAAGGCACTACCGTCCGCGCGGCGATGCAGGCGCTTAAAAATAAAGGCGTGTGTCAGGAGAAGTTTTGGCCATATCTGCCCTATCAAAAGACGAAAGCCCAAAAAGGCGCCGTCTCTAACGCCAAAAAATTCTGTATTATGACATACGCGCGCATACTTAACCTAAATGAGTTACGCTTGAGCCTTGCGGCCAAAGGTCCCTGCGTTATCGGCGTCGAAGTTTTTGAAGGGATGATGAAAACTAAGACAGGCCTTGCGCCGATGCCTAAGAAAAACGAAACTGCCCTGGGCGGCCATGCAGTCTGCCCGGTGGGTTACGACGATAAAAAGAAAGTTATCAAATTCAAGAACTCTTGGTCTGATAAATGGGGCAAGAAGGGCTACGGATTTTTACCCTACGCTTATATTGAGCGATATATGATGGACGCATGGAGCTCGGTTGATATTGAGGATCCTAATCCGCTTACCCTGGCAAGCGTGTTGAATTACAGAGAGCGGGCTTTAGTTTGATATGTGTCAAGAGAGGAAAAAGAAATAGCCGATTTTATTGTAAGCGAGATCGTTGACGGCGATACGTTTAAGGTTAAGAACGGGTGGGAATGGAACGATAAGGAAGGCGATACTGTTCGCCCAACAGGGTACAACACGCCGGAGAGATGGAACCCAGGGTACGAGCAAGCAAAACAAAGGCTAGAAGATCTTATCTTAGATAAGAAGGTGGATATAAAAAGCGTTAAAGTCGTGGACGAGTGGGGAAGATTGGTCGCCGACGTGTATTACGACGGGAAAAATTTAGCGGATTATTTTCCGGAGTATAAAGATTAGGCAAGTGAAGAAAACAATTGACAAAGCAAGGCCGTAATGATAAACTTTCTATTGGAAGCAAAGAAAAATTGGAAAGTGGTACGTTTCGAAGGGGGAACTGCCACGTTAAAATAATTAAAACCTTCGCATAACAAGCGGAGGTTTTTATGTTTATGGGGCAAACAGTAATGACACCAGTTGCAACTGCAAAAACGGATGTTAAAAAAGTAAAAAATATTTCCAACGGCGATAACTTGGTTAATAAGATTATCGTTGGTGATTGTCTGGAGGTAATGCAGAAAATCAAAGATAATACCTTTGATATGATCTTCGCCGACCCGCCGTACAATATGCAGTTGCAAAATGAGCTGTATCGCCCAAACAACACAAAAGTAGACGCAGTTGATGATAAGTGGGATCAATTTGCCAGCTTTGAAAAATACGATGAATTTACAATCGCATGGCTCAAAGAAGCAAAACGGATACTGAAGAAGAGCGGAACGATTTGGGTAATTGGGTCATATCATAATATTTTCAGAGTCGGCAATATAATGCAGAATCTTGGCTATTGGGTTCTTAATGACGTTCATTGGATAAAGCATAACCCAATGCCGAACTTCAAGGGCGTTCGTTTTACAAACGCAACTGAAACTTTGATTTGGGCTGTAAAAGATAAAACAGTGAAAAATTATACGTTCAACTATGAGGAAATGAAAAAGCACAATCAAGGCAAACAAATGAGAAACGATTGGTATTTTTCTATTTGCAACGGCGGGGAACGATTAAAAGATGAAAAGGGCATAAAAGTTCATTCAACACAAAAACCGCTTCCATTGCTTGAGAGGATAGTGTTGGCCTCAACCAATAAAGGGGATATAGTGCTTGATCCGTTTGGCGGGACATGTACGACCGGTATAGCCGCGTACAAGCACAACAGAAACTTTACAATGATAGAAAAAGACGAACACTATGTTGATTGGGCGCTGAAAAGATTTAATAGATTACAAGATACACTACCCGGGATGTGATATGAAAAACAACAAAATCAAGCAGCTTATAAAAGAGTCTGTGCTGAAACTTATCAGCAACACAACCGCCGATACGAAAATCAGCAAGATAATAAAAAAACACGAAGTAAAGACTCACTTCGTGCCCATACGGTATAGAATTTTTGGCGGGTTGTTGCAATCTCTAAACATCCAATTTGGCAACTTCATTGAGGTTTTAATGCAGAGGATCATAGAAGAAGAGGACCGTCTTGAAATCATCGCGGAAATATCAGGCAAGAAAAACGTCTCTCTTACCTTGACGGGAGAAACCGACGCCTTGATCGATCGATTCATTTCAAACAGGCAAAATAATAATGACAATCAATTGACCGCGAAATTTGAGCAGCTGCTAAAAGATATTATTAAAGCGCAGCAGTCAGATAAAGGCCACAGTACTAACAAACACGACGTCGACGTCTTTTTCAAAGACAAGAAGAACGGCGTTTATTACTACGTTGAATTGAAATATAACGATGATCACGACACCGGGAAGTTTGTCGACATCAATAGAAAATTTATCAAAACATACGCGGGGATAGTTAAGAAATTAGGCATTAAAAACACGGAGCAATTAAAACCGATTCTTTACTACTTAAATCGCAAAATAATGAAGGGTAATATTTACGTACCCGAAGGAACGCATATTTATCGAGGAGAAAAACTGTTCAATGAATTTCTAACGATCAGATATGAGGACCTAGACAAGTACCTAAAAAATGTCAGCGAGGATAAAGAGATAGTTGAGATATTTGATAATCTCTACAAGAAAATCAGGTATGGGGAATAAGTAAAAACAGGCAGTAAAGCCCTCCGAAAAATATTCGTAAAAAACCAATCAGAAATACTCGTGTGTTTTTCGTCATCTTATCGTCGGAAAATTAGCCGCTATTTGTCCCTTTAATCGTAAGTTAAGCCATGGATAAGGACTAATCCATGTTCTACACCACCACCGCCGACCCCCCAAGAGTGGGGGGTCGGCGGAACAGGGGGGTTGAATTGTGAGCGAGCCGTAGTGGTTCATCAAACAGGGGAAGTTTACATAACGATGTTATGTAAACCCGAAGGGCGTCGCGAAGGGGTGAGGCAAGGGCAAGCGCCTATAATGCGCATTATAGGCAAGCGAGGTTTAGCCAAAAAAATGGGGAAATTGGGGCCCCCATTTTTTTGGCGACCCTTGACAATGCCCCGTGTTTTACTCCTGAAGGCATTGTCAAGGGGAAACCGAGCGGCTTGCCCGACCCTTGACATTTTTGATGAGCTTTTTTCTATAGGCAAAAATGTCAAGGGATGCCGAACCCCTGAGCAGCTTCCCCAGCCCTTGACATTTCGCCGAGATTAACGATGAGAAAATGTCAAGGGCGGTGTTTTATGAACTGCTGGAGGCGAGCGAACCGCGCGGGCAGGCCTTTGCCGAACGAAGTGAGGCAAAGGTGGACACGAACGAAGGCGCAAAAAGGCAACACGGTTGCGAAGCAAATTTTTCGATAGCGAAGCTATGGAAAAATAGTGTTGCCTAACGAGCAAGTCTCACGAGCGAAGCGAGTGAGTCTTGCGAGTGATTTTGCGCCGTAGTGAGTGGACACAGGCTGACAGCGGCTCACCCTTAGAAACGATATGCCGAAGGGCGGCGAGCTAAAGGACAGGCGAAGACGCCGAAGGCGGCTTAAGCCCCGAGCAGTGCGGAGCCTCCCCGAAGGGGACGCCGACCTGAGGCGCGGGCAACGCGCGGTGAGCCGCTGTCAGCTTGCCTGCGTCGAAGGGCAGGCGACCAAGCCTGCCCGCCCGGCCGACCCAGGCGGGCAAATGAGCGAGCGCCAAGCGAGCGGAGCAGTAAAGCCGAGCGACAGCGAGGCTGAACGGTACATATACCACCAACGTAGCCCGCCCCAGCGGGCGGTGCGCGACAACAACCTTTTTTGACAGGTATCAGACTATGGCCTGGCTCGAAAAGTCGTCGCTACGGGCTTATTATAAAGGAATTTGTCGTCGGAAAAGATGATTTTAGCGGTTTTCTCATTTTTGGTGGATTCCATGAAAATTTTGGAAAGCGTATAGAGGGCTTATTAACGCAGATTCTTTAGCAGTTCGTCGGAAGGATTGAAGTCTACGGTGGCTCGTTCCGGTATCGTTATGATCTTGCCTGTCTTTGGATGGCGGACTTTTCTGGCGGATCGCTTTTCTTTAATAAAGGAGCCAAAGCCTCGTAAGGATATCCTTTCCCCTTTTTTAAGGTCCCCTGTTATCTCTGATAGAATAAATTTTATGATCTCCCGAGATTCTACTTGGGTAAGGAAAAACCTCTTGGCGATGGCTAGGGTTAGTTCTCCTTGATTCATTTGTTCTTATCCTTTAAGGTATAAACTAATAAGCTCCCGATTAGTAAAACTATCAAAGACCTTTGTAAAACAAAATCCCAAAATATCTTTGGAGCTGTAACACACATACTACCAATATATTCTGGCTTTTCATATACAGTTATGAAACCTTGATTATTTTTTATATGCTTCTGTGGTGCAAATAAGATTATGAAACACAAAGTTGCTGTTGTAGCCCATCCAACAATTAATTGTTTTTTATTCATTTCTTCTTCTCTTTTTCGATGTAGTCGTTGATGGCCTTGGATATCTTGCCGAGGTCCGTGGGATTCTGCCGGATGATCTCTTCCGCTGTTTCTTCCCATGTTAGATGCTTCTTGCCAAGGTGTTTTTCTAAGGCCGGGATGATGTCTTCGTCCATGATGGTGTTGCGCTTGCTTTCCTTTGCTATCTTGCCGGCGTCGGTGAGCGTGTCCTCTATCGCCGTGTCAAACTCGCTTAGGAATTTCTTGACCGTGCCGTCGGACGAACGCATCTTGAGAATATCGTTGATGTATTCTTTAATGGTATTGTATCTGAGGAATTCTGGTTTTTTCTTTGGCATTTGTGCCTCCTACGTTAATTTATGGATGATGAGAGCCTTTATCGCGGTGTCTAATTGCTGCAACTCGTAGATTTTGAGTAGATCCTCGCTTTTGCCTATCAGGGGAACCATCACTCGCTCAATCTCGTCGGTTAGGCGTTTGGCTGATATAGATTCTGCCTCTAAACCGTAAAGGACCCTCTCCCCTTTTTTAGTTTCTTCCATGTATTGCTGGTTTTTGTAGTTTCTCTTGTAGGCTTCTTTTATCCAGGTCTTGTTTTTAACCTTCATGGCCTCTGTATCAGGGATTTTGTATCTGGCAAGTTCAATTTCTTCCGGCGTAAGCATGTCGGGGTGAATAAGATCGACTACCCTGGTGTGTGTTATGCCGTAGAATCTCAGGTTGTCGATGAAGGCGTCTCGTATAATCCAGCCGGATGTGTCATAATCGACTATGCTGAATAGATAAAAGGACCTTTGAAGGCTGATGTCTCTTTTTCTTATTATATCGACGAAGTATTCCGATGTTAGGACCGAAGGCTGGCCGCCTAAGGCGAGAATGGAGACTTTGTATTTGTCTCTTATGTCTGATAAGAAGTTCTGGTGGCCGAGCTTTTCTGAAAAAAGGATTATATTAGCGTTAGCCCCCACTTCTCTATGGGCCTGGCCTTCATCACGGAAGCCGATATCCTCATACCTCATTACTTGGATATCTTTAACCATGTAGACGATGTTATCTATGAGCTGAGCGTATTGGTCGGCCTTGATGGCCAAGGCGCCAGCCCGGGAAAGAGTTGGTTTGATGTACATATACCAGAAGGTCCGGATGAGTTCTTTTAAGGGCGGCTTCTCCCCTTTCTCGATTCTCTCTCTGGTTTGCCAGACAATATTACGCATAAGACGGGCGACATTGACAGGATAGTCGGTGGCACCCTGCTTGAAATTCTTTATCAGCCACTCTTTGGATCGGTCGTGGATGAGCTCGTCGTAATGCCGGATGCCGGCTTTGCGTAATCGATCTCTGAAGGAGTCTTTTTTAGGCATATTGTTTCTATTTTTTAAGTACCGCAAGTAATCCTGTAATTATTCCTAACAACCCTGCTGCTGCCGTTATTAGTGGAATCCATCCAATAATTTCTTCTCTCCGTGCCTTTTGCTCTTCACGGATTTCTGCACGTAATTTATGGTAGCCATTTACAGTCAAAAAATGTGTTCCATAGTGCCCTTCTTCCCAATATTCCTCTTTTTTATCATCCCACCAGTGAATGTATGGAATGCCATAACTACGCACCTTTGTTAAAAATCTTCCCGTTCTAATTTCTTCTATCTCTTCAAATATTGGCAAATAATCAATATCGTAAAACGCAAAGTCTTCCTGCCCTTTATCATCTCTGCTTAACTTTTTATATTTCTCTGTTGATTGAAACTTCTTATGTGATGCTTCTGTCTTGCGTAATTTGTATTTTAATCTCTGCAACCTTAACCAAGCCTTCATCTATTCTTCCCAGACCTCTTTAATTTTTTGCTCAAATACTGCTAGCAGCTTCTTATTTGTCTCAACTAACTTTTGCAACGTTCTCAAGTCAACATTTTACACAAAATTTTCCTTTTTACAAGTATTTTTTGCTCTATCGGAAAAATATTCTGATAGAAATTGAAAAAATGCCATCTGGAGATGAGGGTTTGAATTGACGAATGATAGGGATGTTTAGAGGCGACTTTACCGAGCGATAGGGGTGTGATAGATTAAGTGATGTTGCTTTATGCTAAAAAACGCGGTCGCCGCTGGCATGGGCACTCGCTGCAAGGGTTCCATGCGTAGAGGTGGTAGTTATATTCGCTAAATGTGTATAGTCTATATGCGTATGTTCTTGCTTATCGAGTAGATGTTCAGCGTCAACTGATTCGGAAAGTATACAATACGTAACGCCGCAAATGACTATTGTGTTTATTACTTTATTGAAATGCACAGCTATTTCTCCTTAATCTTTATAATGGGAAGGCAAGAGGATAATCCTATCTTTCATCAAGCAACCCGTTATCTCGAGGCGGCATTACCGGTACTCGAGGCAGTTTGCTTGACGTAACCCTAACTTCTCCTCTCGTCGAAATGTAGCGCTTTCGCGCCCAGAGAGGGTAAACTCTCTAGTAAGTTCCATTACAAAAAAGCTTGGCTTTGTTGACGGAGTCAGCATCTCCGAGCTTTTTCCATAAAGGTTTGCTATATTCATCTCTTCTTCCCTTGTATTACCCTTCAAGTCAAGGCTGAAGGTATTTTACCCTACCTTCCAACAGGATGAAGGGAAACCAAAAGTGCTTTTAACATATAGCCCTCCTCTGGTTTCCAGAATAAAATATAACACAAGAAAGTCTTTTTGTCAATTATATATTACGAAATGACGTCAAGATGTAAAAATAACTTGACAGTAAAACGTAGGTCGTGTATATTTGGGGTATGCTAGTTGTCGCTATAGCGAACGGAAAAGGCGGAGTTGGTAAATCTACGGTTGCCATTAACCTGGCTGGCGTTCTTGCGCAAAAGACAGAATCCGTTTTTCTCGTTGACGCTGATCCGCAAGGCACGATAAGTGATTGGTTTAATAGCCGGAAAGAGCAACCCGCGAATCGTCTTGTCCATAAAAACTTGGAGGTCTCTCCCCTACCCTGGTCCGCGGATGACCTTAGGACCAAAATCTCTAATCAGAGCAAAAAGTTTAGCTTTACAATTATCGATTGCGGTCCGGCTAATGACAAAATTACGCGGACGGCGCTCGCAGTTTCTGATTTCGCTATAATTCCGGTGACTCCCAGCCCTTATGATATCCATTCTGTTAGAAAGACCCTCGATATGATCCACGAAGGCAAGAACGAAGCCGGTATCGATGTCCAGTCATACTTGTTGATTTCAAGAAAAATAGTCGGTACAAACTTGGGCCGAGAGGCTCGAGACGCGTTAAAGGCGTTTAGAATCCCTATATTAAAGACTGAAATCTGCCAGAGGGTGGCGCTGTGCGAAGCGGGCATCCTCGGGCAGACTATTCATGAGTACGCCGGCAACAGCCAGGCGACTGATGAGTTCGACGATCTTGGGAAGGAGGTATTGAAATGGCGAAAGCGAGGTTAGGCGCGGTAACTGAGAAGTGGATTAACGGTAAGACGGAAAGACGTCAAACCGTAAAGACAGAAAGACGGAAAGACGTAAACGATAAGACCAAGCTCACCATCTATGTTTCTAGAGGTACGATTAAGACATTGTGGCACAATCGTGCGGAGACGGGGAAACCTATATCGCACACCGTCGAACGGTTGGTGACAGAGGGGTTAGAGCAAAGCAAGGAGAAAGAATAGGGAAGAGGGGGCTTGGGATGGAACGAGCTATAACGACTGGATCGAAGAAGAAAATCGTCGATCTAATAGTGCAGAAAAGATTCGAGGAAGTCAAAGAAGATATTGGATTTTCCTCCAACATCTTCATGGTATTTGGTCTGCCCGCGCGGAAATTGAAAGGCAACCCGCCTTACTGGACCAAGGAAACATCACTTTGCAAGCTTACAATCGCACGACACGATAAAAACGAGGTGCCTTACGGATGTTACGCGCGGATGAATCAGATTTTTATTGACACTGAGGTGCGAACAAAAAACACGAATGTCATCGATGTCGGCAGATCGTTCAATGAATACGTTAGAAAGGTCGGATATGGGGAAGGGCGAGCGAATAAGGCGCTTCTGCGACAGTTAATAAACTACATAACAAGCGTAATCAGAGTAGAGCCTCAAGATCCGGCGCCCGGGCACATCCTTGGCATTCAATCAGTGGTAGCGCGGGCGTGGGATATTTACTTCGATGTCAAGAATCCGCAACAGCTGACATTTTCAAAGGGGCAAATAGTTCTTGACGAAGACTACGCTAAATATATTCATAAGCACTCTGTGCCTCTTGACATGAACGTGGTAGGGTGTTTTAAGAGGAACCCTTTGGCTCTTGATTTTTATAGATTCCTTGCGTATAGGAATAACGGCCTTAACAAGGCTATATCTTTTCCGGATCGCTTGCTTTTTGAGCAATTAGGAACAGAGCAGCAAGCGGACAAGGTTATCCGTAATCGCCTAAAGGCCATATTAAGAGCTCTTCAAATGTACTGGCCGGTAAAGGCAAAGTTTGAGGATGAGATTTTTGAACTACAGCCGTCGCCGCCAGCGGTTGAACGCAAGATTCCAAGTAAGAGGCCATTGGCGATTGTGAATAACTCTGTGTAAAGGAGAAGTTATGCACTTCCCTTTTGATACCGTCAAAAGAGTAGGTTTTGAACACAAAATAAGAGTTATGCACTTCCCTTTTGATACCGGAAACTTCCCTTTTGATACCAAAATTTCTGTAACTTCTTTATTTACAAGGGGTTACTTTTCGGCTAATAGTATTTCTAATATATATTACTAATAGTAGGAGGCAGCTTCGCTGCCACTACTACTACTTTTTCTCTTAAAAACAAAAAAACTATACAAAATCAGCACAAATGTTTAGTTTTTAGGGTGGTTGGAGGAGTAAAAGGCCGGTAAAAAGGCAAAACCACCCCGAAAAATTAAACAAAAGTGGGGGAAGTATAGGTAATGAGTAACGGCTTAGTCCAAAGCAAGATGGCTTTAAACAAGGTGAATATGCCGGTAAGCTACCTTACCGAGGATGATATAAACCGGCTTGTTGAAGGTTGCAAAAAGGAAAGGGACCGGCTGCTCATAGTGCTTTTATTCCAGACAGGGCTTAGGATATCGGAAGCGCTTTCGCTTACGCCGGCATTGATACGGAATTTTGAGGGAAGGCCAGCCATGGAGATAATGGGGAAGGGGAAAAAGCGAAGAATGGTCGCCCTGCCAGTCAATCTTAAGGACAAGCTAGAATCATATGCTTACAGAGCCAAGATTGAGCCGAGGATGAGGTTTTTTGATATAAACAGGTCAAGGGCTTGGCAGATCCTAAACGAAGCCAGAGAGGCCTCAGGGCTTGAAAAGAGGGTATTCCCGCATCTATTAAGGCACTCAGACGCGATTATACGGCTTCGCAAGACCGGAAACCCTAAGGCGCTGCAGTATCACCTGGGGCATAATACCCCGGCGATGACGCTTAGGTATTTATCGACGCTGACGCAGGAGGACGCTTTGAGGGTGCAGCAGGAAGTGGAATTTGAAAAATGTCTGTAACAAGTTTTTTAAGTGCGATTATAGCAATTTTAAAAATATTTGATCCTAAGTGTAAAAATTGCGGAAGGTATGCTAAATGGGTAGTTACAGATAAAAAAACTGGAAAAAAGCACTATTTTTGCACAAAAAAGTGTGAAGAAAAATATTTTAATCTCTGTTAAGGGCTAATTCCCCGCAGCAAGTTGCGGGGCGGTTCATTCATAAAGAAAGGGATTTAAGAAAAATGAAAAGGAAGGACGTGAAATGGCGGACATAGAGAACAAAAATATAATCTTAGCTAAAAAAGCTTACATAGCACTTAACACTGTTAGGGGTTTAAAGGAAGCGATACCTGAAAAACCTCCAATAAGAGTTGGTGAACAAATTGCCGGTCAAATGAATGCTTTGCTTGACGAAGTTCGTGAAATATTTTCTATTGATAAAATCTTTAAAGAGTCAATTGCTCATATACATAATCTTTTATATAAATATGAGCCAGGTGGCGTTTCAGATGGAGACGGAGTTGTTGCAATGTGGGGTGAAAGTGATAATGGCATACAAATAGTTTCGCAAGCTAAAATATTATTAGCTGAACTTAAGGCAAAATTGGAATCCTTTGTTAGCTTGTATATGTCAGAGAAAGAGAAAGAAAAAATAGGGTTTCATCTGTCGTAAAAGTAAGTCTTTTACAACGTTGGGGCGGAGCAGGAAAAGGAGGCACCGGAGTTTTGCGATATTCGAAGAGGAATCATTAGGACCTAACACCTCTGGCGATGACTTTAAGGAGGCAAAATGAAAAGACAAATTGAATTTATAACAGGGCTGTGCATTTTAACAATTCTATTGACGGCAGGATGTGGAAAGATCGGGGCAAATTCCAAGAATGTCTTGGCAAAGTATCTCGATGCGTCTCTTCATGGCAAATATGAGGAAGCTTATCAATGTATTTCTACTAAGGATAGGACCATAAAGAATTTACAAGAGTATTTATCGGAGTACAAAATAGAGAGTAAAAGTTCTTTTGCGGAGGCTCTCACTAATAAGATTTCATACGAGATTCAAGAGATAACGATAACTGGAAATCAGGCCAAGGCAAATGTTGCAGTTACAACTCCCGATTACGGGTCTATCAAATTTACAGATATTAGGGATGCTGCTTTTATGTCAGCTTTTTTGGGGGGGAAGGATGAAAAAGAAATAGAGGAGATGATAACAGAGAAGTATAAAGAAAAAGAAATCCCCATGGTAACTACAAAGCGGACTTTTGATCTAGTGAAGGAATCAGGGGAATGGAAGATTTTCTTAAATTGGGAAACGCGGAAGAAGGTCGACGAGGCAATGAAAAAGGCTAAACAATTTGAAAAAGAGAAAAAACTGTATGCCGCCAAGGAGAAGTATCAGGAAGCTTTGAAACTAGATAGCAAAGCGGTAGAAGCTTCCAGAAACGTCAAAGAGTTGGATAAAGAAATTAGGGGTTTTGAGGAAAAGCAAGAATATATATCTAAAGTTAAATTATATGCGTTCGAAGCTAGATATTATAAAACTTATCTTGACGCTAGAGTGCCGGGTGTAGAATTTAAGCTAAAAAATGAAGGGGATAAAACACTTACTGAAGTAGAGGTTACTGTATATTTTAAAGATGCTTCTGGAAATGTTATAGCAGAAGAAGATTACCACCCTGTATTAGTTAGTGATTTTTCTTTCAGGGATAATAAACTCCTAAAACCGAATTATATTTGGCAAATGGAACAAGGCAAATTTTACCAAGCCAAATCAGTTCCGAGCGAATGGCAAGAGGGCAATGCAGTTGCAAAAATAACAACCATTGAATTTGAGGAATGAAACGGGTGACTATTGGGGTCAAAACGAAATCCCCGGGCAAAAGGGTTACGGATTATTACTCTATGCTTATGTTGAGTGCCATGCATGGAGTTTGGTTGATATTTCTATAGAGTTCGCGGATTTTCGCAGGAAACTTGAAAATAATTTCCGAACGGAAGATATAAGGCAATGGCTTCAAATATTTCATAAGACATTAGAAGATTTGCAAAAAGACGTAAAGGGAATTAGAGAAAAAATTAAACCGTAATGTTAGCTGAACGTCGCAAAAGTAAATGATCTAAGACATTCAGATGTGGCGACGACGGTGAGGCATTATGTGGATGTGTTTCCGGAAGATTTAGAAGAGGCGGCAGAGATATTGGCGGAAAGGTAAAGAGATGATGGATATGGATATATTTATGCAGATCGCCAAAGCCATTAAAAACGTAAACTGGTCAACGATCCCATCTGCTATTGCCAACATTTGGGTTGCCATTATAGCCACTTATGCTTTGAATACGTGGAAACACCAGACACGCACCCAAAAGCACATGGAGTTTATGGATGAGCTAACCGATACAGTGCACGAGTATATCCAAGCCATGGAAGCACCCATTCAGATACTCGAATTTGTCAAAATTGGTATTCAGGCTTATTCAGAAACTGAATCGTTGCAAGGAAAGAGTATCAAGAATGCCGGCGTTATTACCTACATAGAGAAAAATGGTAAAGCCGTTCAGATGCGATTAAATGAATATTTAGATAAGGTTCGGCCCATTAAGAGCAGGATGAATTCTTTAGCTGCCAAAGGGCAAGTACTGGGTTTCGACAATTACAAGCAATGTTATGACGCGTGTACAATGTTAGCTTGGTCCCACGGCCAACTTGAGGCGTTCGCTGTGCTAATTGGAAGTGCTCACTTGAATTGGCAAAATCAAGAAGTACAGCAAACCCTTGATAAGGTCATGACTGTAGATGCGAAAACTATTAAGGAGAATCTCGAAAAACAAAGCTCTGTATTCTTAAAACTTGTAAAGCAAATATACCAAACTCTTTTAACTTAGTAGGGAATCAAGCACAAAATAGAGGGGATTTGGTGGACTTTTGCGACATTCAAAGGGAATTATAAGTAAAACGTGATGAAAAAAACCGAAAAGATAAGATACGAAATAGATCCGCACAACAGGCTCGTCTATGAAAAGACGGGCAAGGAGTCGAAGGTCCCCAGGTTTAGGACAGTTCTCGACGGAAAATTCGAGATAGACAAGAATAACCGCGTTACTTACCACGTAAAAAAATCACAGGTACACGAGACCCCGCAACAAGTTAAACTCAAGGGGCAATGGGCGTTAGACAAGGACCATAATCTTACGCTTACGCTGAACAAATGGGGCAACCAGATTGCCGGCAATAAACTTACCATAGAGAGCGAGCTTATAGACGCAAAAGATAACATATTATCCTTTGCGCTGACCACAAAGGATAGCGAGAAGAATACCCATATTTACATTGTAAAACTTGGCGGCAGATGGCAGGCCGATAAATATAACCGGCTTTCGTTCGATGTAGAAAAAGAGAGGGGCGTAACCGACAGAGTAACCTTGCGAGGCGCCTGGGAAGTAAATAAGCAAAACGAGCTCATATATACATACGAAAAATCCACGCGCGGGAAAGAGGAAAAGATAACCAAAACCATCACTCTTAAAGGATACTGGGAGATAGCCGGGAAACATAGGATTATATATGTCTTAAATAAAGAGATAAACTCGGAATTCGATTTTAAAGTAAGCGTCGGGAAACCCGCCGGCAGAGGGTTAGAGTACGAGATAGGCGTAGGAGCGACGCCAAGCAAAAAAATAATCACTCTGTTTGGCAGCTGGAAGGTCCGCAAAAATTTGGGGTTGTTATTCGAGATGCCCTACGAAGAAGGGAAGATCCGCAGCGTTACCCTTGGCGGATGGGGTAGGCTCGATAAAAACCACACGCTAGAAGTCAGATTGCAAAACAAAATAGGCGAAGATTTAGGGATAGACGTTAAGCTATCGAGAAGGATCCTCGAGGGTCAAGGGGAAGCCTTTATCCGGGCGCTAAGGTCGCAGAAAGAAGTGTCTATAGCTGCGGGGATCGGGTTTAGATGGTGAGAGCGGGGGGAAATAAATAATGGAAGTCGTTTTGAAATTATCAGGGATTTTATTTGGTGTCTTGGCCAGGACATTGACGCCTTACTTAAGAAAAGTAAAACAGGGCAAGGTCAAGGAATTTAAAAATGGATATTGGTTGTCGGCGCTGGCTTCGTTTATTTTAGGTCTGATTACTACATTGTTGATTTTTCCAAAGTTTGAGATTACACAAACAGGACCGGGGGTAGAAGGAGCGGTTAAATTATTCGCTACCGCCTTTGGTTTTGGGTTCGCATGGAACTCCTTGGTGAATGAAACAGCCAAGTGGGCAGAGAAGGGGAAAGTAAATGTCTAAATTCGGATGTATCAAAGATAAGTTTGACGATAGAGATTATTTGATGCGGGCG
>Ga0315294_10004946_pt1 | contig 14617 bp, 17 predicted proteins | sample YL17G13_40_MG_FD_203626 | JGI IMG/M metagenome (GOLD analysis project Ga0315294, IMG submission 203626) | Sediment microbial communities from Yellowstone Lake, YNP, Wyoming, USA - YL17G13_40 | ecosystem: Environmental > Aquatic > Freshwater > Lake > Sediment | place: USA: Wyoming | collected... | reverse complement strand
AAACAGAAAGTGAAAAAAATTAAAGACAAATGGACACGTCTTTGGAATGAGGCCGATTATTCAATTGAGGTTGCCGAATGGTTAACCCAGGAAGTGAAGGTGATAGTTGAGATTGACTTAGACTATAATAGTCAAGAAAAACATTTCAGCTCAAAACTTGTTCCCCCTGTTGTGGGGTGGGCAACATCACTGGGGTATAAAACAAACATTAAACCCGACAACCAAATTGCAACAAAGGCGGCAGATCACCACTGCCGTTAATATATGGTCCTATGGCCGAGAGACTTAGGCGCCGGTCTGCAAAACCGGTTAGATTGGTTTGATTCCAATTAGGACCTCGATAAATGCCTCCATGGCGGAATTGGTATACGCGCGGGTCTTAGAAACCCGATTTTGCAGGTTCGACCCCTGCTGGAGGTACAAATCTTTATTATCAACATATTTATATTAAAATGTTGATATGAAAAGAATTATTAGACTAACAGAATCGGATTTAACAAGAATAGTTAAACAAGTTATTCAAGAACAATCAGAACACGTTAAAAATTTATATAAATCGTGGGCCAATAAAAGGAGTGGAAATCCAGAGGAAGCATTAAAACTAATGGATGATGTTTTCAAATACCAAAAAAAATTATCAAAAAAAGATTTTGCCCAATATTCTTCATACGAAGAATTAAGAAGAGACCTTGTTAAAATTAAATCAGAAGAAAGATCAACCGACGCCACAAAACTTTATGAAGATGGTGAGTTGTTGGTGTTGGCGGCAAACACTTGGGAAGCGAGTTGTAAATATGGTGCGGGATCTAAATGGTGTACAACCGCAAGAGATACTGATTCTAATTGGAATAGACATAATCAAACAGGGACCGAGTTCTTTTGGATATTTAAAAATAAACCACAAAATGATCCAAACCATAAGTTTTCATATCATATAAAGATTGATGGAAGTGATCCTGATTGGTGTAATGCGGTTAATAATTGTATGTCAACAAGAAGGTTACCCAAAGAATCATATCCAAAACAACACCCAAAGTATAATGAGATTATTGAAAAACTACAAGAATTTCATAATGCGAGAGATATGAAAAATGTCAATCAAATAAGTAATACACAAACGGTTCAATTTGAAAACCAAAGAATAATACAAGAATTAATTACTGAAAATGCGCCTCAAATTATGCGTTTACTTATGGATAACGGTATTAGTAAAACTATTATGGACAATTATGAGATGGCAATTGAAAGTTATTTGGATACTGAAGTGTATGATAACCTTCCTGATGATCTTTATGATTATGATGATGATGACGCTATCGAAGAATATATTAGTGATTTAGAAAAATATTTACAGAGTAAAGATATAATTACCTTTGATAGAGATATGTTTTATGATATGATAGAAAATTTATCGTATTTAGTTTATAATTTTTTACTTGACCGTAATAATTTTAATGCGGGGGAATATTTCGATGAGCAAGATATAGATATTGTTGGTGTTATAAATGATTTAATTAACGATAATAACTACAGAAATCAGTATGAAGAAGTAATACATGAAGTTGTTAGTTTGGTAGCATCAGATGAAATTTATTTTGCTGCAAATAATTTTAGAGACAAATATGAAAAATAACTTGTCTAATTAAAAAATAAGTTATATATTTGTATTGTGATTGGTTGATGACTCCAACCGGTAAAAATTGGTTGAGTCTCCCACACAAAAAAACCGGGTTTGGCCACCCGGAGGTTAGCTAACCAAAAAATTAACGAGGGTTAAGGTATGTGTCCCCATTATTTCACGATCTTGGGTAAGATACAAGGAAGGTTGGACACAGATTCGTGATTAAATGTGTTCTTGTAGTTAATTTTATTTTAAAAGATTGATCCGTTATCTGTTGTGAAACACGTAACGGATTTTTTTATATATTGATATATTTATATATAAAATAAAAAATTATGAATAGATTAACAGAAAGAGACTTGTCAAGAATTGTTAGACAAGTTATTAAAGAAGACAAAGATAAAAAAACTATGAATGATATACCTGACAGTTTTTTAAAAGTTTTTTATCAAAAACTAGTAGCATAATGACAAGCGATGAGTTTTCTGATATTGAATCAATTTTAGGAAAAAGAGTTGGATCAAATGGTGAAGGTATGGGTAATGTTTTTGAAAAAATATTTATGGAAGCAAGAACAAGAAGAAAAAAAGATTAATATGAAAAAAATAATTAGACTAACCGAATCTGATTTAACAAGGATTGTTAAACGAGTGATTATTGAAGAAAAGAAAAATAAAAAAGAAATGGATTGGAAAAAGATGGGGTTTAAAAGTAATGAAGAATATCAAAAATTTTTAGATACTAAAATGAAAGATTTATTAGATAAAATTGAAAACACCCCAGAATTATTAAATGTATTTAAAAGATTACACGATAAATAATTAAAAAACTTGACACTTTTAAAAAGTACCATATATTTATAAAACAAATTAAAAAAACGCAAATGAAAAATTTACACATATCATTGATAGGAGGCGATTTAGCTGAGGCAACTTTCAAGGAGAGGGTGTAATATTTTATACATATGAAATTCGGAACCCCTCTCTAAAAAAGAGGGGTTTTTTTGTTCTTTGAAATATTGGTGTGAATAACATCCCCGTAGCCCAATCGGTAGAGGCATTGGACTTAAAATCCATTCAGTATGAGTTCGAATCTCATCGGGGATACAAAAATAAATTTGGTAGATTAAAAAATTATTTATACTTTTGTCTTATGATAACATTTGATGATATAGAATTTAAACAACACGCATCTGGAGATGGTGTTCGTGGATTGATATTTTTTCCTGGTGGATATGGACTTTCAGTTGTTAGATTTAAACACCCTTATAGTACCAGATATTCATCATACACAGATGATAAAACCTGGGAGGTTGCAATAATAAAAGGGACAAAGGAACAATGGGAAATCTGTTATGATACAATATTAACACCTGATAATGATGTTTTAGGTTTCCAGACAAAAGAAGATATAAATAAAATAATTAGTCACGTTCAAAGATTATATAACGATGAAAACAATTGAGATAACATATCAGGAAATTAAGATTGCTACAAGACCAAATGTGTATCGTAATAAAAAAAAATACACAAGAAAAGAAAAGTTTAAAAAAGATTTGGTAGATTGAAATAAAATACATATCTTTGTTAAAGACAAGTGGTTGTAAGAAACGGGAAACTCGTAAAGTGCATTAACCTGTTGACTCAAGATGGTGAAACGAGAGTTTGAGTCAACTACTAAATTACAAGTCTAAATAGTCAAGTGGCGGAATTGGTAGACGCTGGGAGATAATACTCAAAACTCCTTGGGGTAAGGTGATTTTCACACTTATCTCGTGAAGGTTCGACTCCTTCTTTGACTACATATTGCGAGGGGGAGGTAAAGTATCTCATCGGTCTCATAAGCCGACTCAACTTGGTGCGATTCCAAGCCTACGCAACACAATAGCTAACCAAGCTTTACTACAATACGGGTAATACCTGTGGGTTGGGGGTGACGGTCAGGAGAGACTGACGATTACGCTGACGTACCGGTGGATGCTTATATCATCTATGCCCGTAGAGGAAAGTTTCAAACGTTGGTTCGAGTCCAACCGTCAGTACAATAAGCAGGTGTCGTATAATGGCTATTACCCCACACTTCCAATGTGGAGACGAGAGTTCGATTCTCTCCACCTGCTCTAAATAAACCTTACAGAAGTCCGAATAGCGCGGATGAAAGGAACCTTGGCTCTCATAGGATCGCAACCTTTACGGAGTGTTTGAATGTCCCAAGGTACTCTGTAATGGACCCTGCTCTGATGTGCACGTCAACAGGTGATGGGGAACAAACCATCAATCAAATCTAAACCCGTGGTGAGCACGGAAGGTTTATTTTTTTAAATGGGGGTGTAGCTCAATTGGCTGAGCGGCTCGTTTGCAACGAGAGGGTTTATGTAGGTTCGAGTCCTATGGGTAGTTCAAAAATAAACAAAAAAAAACAAAAGAATGATGAAGGAAGTTTTATCAGGAACTTGCGAATCAGGAAGAGTTAAATTTGTTAAAACAAACGTAAAAACTGATTTTTTAGGTAGACTGAAAAAAACGCTTAAAAGGACGAAGTACAAGTTCAGTGTGGGGAGCGGGTCCCACAAAAAAGTTTGAAAAAGATTTGGTAGATTGAAATAAAATACATATCTTTGTAGAACAAAAATAAATAACTATGACAAATACAGAGACAATTAAAACTTTAGGTTTAAAAATTTTAAAAATTGAGGGATACGATTATTGTTTGACAGGATTCCCAAACAAAAACACAATCCGTAATTGGGAAGATGCGTATGAGTTTGAAAGTTTTGTCCAGGATGTCTTAAAGATTGAAGGTGAGTTTGATTCTGAAAGTGGTCAGTTCTACGTGTACTTCAAAACTAAACAAAAGGCAACTGCTGCTTTGAATAAGATTGAAAAACATTTCAAAAAAGTTGGTGAAATGTTAGGTTTGTAAGACAAACAAGGTGAGTTTCCCTACATCCGGGGTTAGTGAGAAACTTAAAGGGGGACAAAAGTGGTACACAAGTCCACGACTCATCTTAACTTGGGCTATTGGTGAAATGGTATCATATCTGGCTGTCTACCAGAAATCGACGGATCGTAACCGTCATAGCCCGCCAAATTTATTAATTAAATGGCCCGGTCTTCTAATGATCAGGAAATCCGGTTTTCATCCGGGCAATCGGAGTTTGATTCTCCGTCGGGCTACTAACGTAAACCTTTATGGTATGCTTTTATCCACTTTCTAATTGTATTTTCGGATACATTATAAAGTTTTCCGGTTTTAGGAAACCCCATTTGCTTAGTTTGATCTAATAAAACTGACAATGGGGGTCTTTCTACCTTTCTTTGTTTAAATTTGGATAAAATTTCTAACTCAGTAAAACCAAACTCATTTCTTTCCTTTTTTTGATATTTTTTTGGTTTAACAACCAATCCGATTCGGTGATTATTAATTTTTGGTTTGTCTTTTAATATTAAAACTATTTCATTAAAAACATTTTCAATATTTGTTTTTATTTCTTTCTCTGAAATTCTAATAACCAACCAACCCAGATCATTTAACAGTTTATCTTTTTTATTATCACTTTCTTTTCTTTCCGGTAAAAGATGTTGTGACCCGTCAATCTCAACAGCAACCATTTCATTTAAGAAGGCAAAATCAACAAAATAAGGAAAAACCGAATATTCTCTAACTATTGAATATTTTTTATCTAAACTATTTTTTTCAATATATTCAATACACAATTTTTCAGGGTAAGAGACATTTGATAACCTCCAAGCAGTTTTTTCTGGGTTATTTTTCATAAAATTTAATCTAATTCCACGCAACTTTTTTTTGGTTTCATCTGAATGTTTAAATTTTTCTGGATATTTTTTATGTGCTAATTTATTTGATTCGGATAAAGATCTAATTTTATCTCCTAAAATAATTTTAATATCATTTGATTGTAGTTTAAATTTTTTTCTTAAATCTCTAACACTATAACAATCATCAACATATAGTTTAATAACATCATCTTTAATTAAAGACAATCTTTCACATTTTGGTATGTGTTGACTCAATCCACCAGGATTAAAAAGATCTCTACCACAAATTTTACATTCAAACATAATACCTCTTTTATATATAAATATCACGAACCCACAAAAAAGTCATACAAACTAACCTAAAAATTAAATTTTTTTAAAAAACATTTGGTAGATTGAAATAGATTACATATCTTTGTAAAACAAATAAGATAGTCAGGTGGCGGAATGGTAGACGCTGGGTATGTAAAAAGCTATTACATAGACAAGAAAATTCACTACGGTAGTATACAGGTTCGAGTCCTGTCCTGACTACAAAAAATAAAAATTATGACTGGATTATTGTTTATGTTCTTTATTTTGTTTATCTTTATGGTAAGAAAAAGAAGATAAGTTTTTGATAAACTTCAGTTCCCACACAGCGGTGAGATGGGCTAAGTTATATACAATTCCTCGGTGCTGGGAGTAGAAAGCTGAAGAGTCAAAGTTAGTTAGGTAATGTGTAATGTGAAAATGGTATCACACCCTAAAAACACCACGGTCCATAAGCAATTTGGACGCGAGAAGTTATAAAGGTTACATTGTTGCAGGTTCGAGTCCTGCCCTAACTACAGCGGTTACCTGACTCCGATAGGACGGTAAAACTCATTGGGAACTCGGAAGTCCACGAATGGGGGCGTAAGCAACAAAAACTTACAATGGTGGAGTGCCAAATACAATAGAAACGAGTCCTTGGGTGATCAATGGATAGTCTGAAATCTCCACTAATTTAGTCAGGAGTGTAAAGAAGTGTGGTACTGAATCCATCTGTTAAAGATGGTTGCTCATTGTGGGTTCGAATCCCATCCTGACTTCAAAAGTTTATATTATGAAAAAGTTTCTTTTATTGGTTTTGTCTTATGTCCTATCATTCAGCATTGTTTGGATTGGTTTGGGTTTATTCAAATACTATTTGGAGTCAGAATCTTCTATTCGTAATTTTATTGTTGGTGCTATTGGTTTTTTTGTTGCTATTAATCCAGCAATGGATGTTTGGGAAAAATTATTCAAACGTTGGTTTAAAGTTGACGATAAATAATTTTGTATATTAAAAAAAACTTTATATCTTTGTTGTATGAAAACAATTATAACAACCCTATTTTTATTTTTTGTAACCACAACTTTTAGTCAAGATTCTGTGGTTCATTATTATAACGAAATCGCCGGAAAATCTGAATACGGGGACTCAAGTCATAATTTTGTAAAATGGAAAAACGATGTAAAGATATTTTTTGATTTTGAAAACAATGATTCAATAAAAGAGTACACAAAAATTATCATTAATGAATTAAACAATCTTATTGACCCAATTACAATTTCAATTGTTAAGGATAAAAAAGAGGCCAATACTTTTATTTATTTTTGTGATTTTTCTGAATATAAAAAAAGGGCTAACATTACTATAAATGGTAAATTTTTGGGTTTTGTTGGGACAGTTGTATATCAATCAAGAATCTACACAAGTCATATTTTCATAAATGAAAGACTTCGTGGTATTGAACTAAAAAGTGTATTACGTGAAGAGATTACACAATCTCTAGGTTTAATGAATGATTCTTGGAAGTATCCAGAAAGTGTTTTTTACCAAGGTGGTTGTAATACAAATAAATTTTCTGAAATTGATAAAGCAATAATCAAGTTACATTATAACAAGTAACTTGATTATTTAGCTGCCTGAAGTTTATATGTTTTACAAGCGGCAAAATTTCCAATTTCTTTTGGTACATTGAACATATTTGGTGTATCGGAAGCTTCCTTAACTTCTTCACCAAGTCCTTTTATTTTGAAAGAAATATTACCAACGTCTTTATGACAGTCTGAATTACCACCATATGATCCTTGACCTTTATCAGCACATTCTGCAGTAATAACTAACCCACCATTATGTTTGTATAAAACATCTTTATTAAAGAAAGATTCATTTGTAATTCTATCTAAAGTAAATGTATTACTTCTACCACATCTATTTCCTCTACCACATTCTTTTTTCCTCTCCCCATTAATAATTTCCGCATTATCAAACTTATCCCCAACATTATTTAAAGAAGCATAATCTTTACCATCAGCCCTTTTCAATTGTATACCGTTAGCATAAACATTATATAAAGCTTTACTACAATAATGACCTTTTTTTGGATCACCATAAAAAATCCTTATTTCAGAATTTTCATAACATTCTATTAAATTTTCAATTCTGTTTACTATTTCTCCTGAAGTTGTTGGTATTAATTGTGGTTTCAGATATGGTAATTTATCAAAATCTTCACGTCCAGCACCATCTTTTACCGGACAAATAGTCATCTGGATTATAACAACTTGACCAGGATTTGGGTGGGTGCCTGAATTACGTTTTGAGTCACTTGTACCCCCAGTATCAATAACGTGAGTTTCGGTTGTGGGTTCAACACTAACAGTTAAACCAACTTTTTTTAATTCATCTAATATTGGTTGTTTAGAAGCATCAATTCTTGCCTGAGCATAACCCATATTATTTTGAAATTCTTTAGTTTGTTTTGGTGTTGTCCCACTTGGTGTGTAATCATTATTTAATGTAAAATCAGATTTAATACCATTATCCACATTACTAGCACCGCCAATAATTCTTATGCTTGTTATCGATCCACCTTGAAATTCTGGTTTACTTTTAATTTGAGCGTCAAGTTGGCTAATTATGTTTGTTAAATATTCTGTGGAATCTGATTTTTTAGGGTTAAACTTACCACTAATTGTTAGTGGAATACAACCATCACCACCTTGAGTTGGTTCTGAAGCTGGTGTATCTTGTGGTTGTGGTTGCATTGGTGTATCAGACGCTGGTGTAGTTTGTTCGGAAATTACAATTCCTTTTTGATAACCTAAAAGGTATTTCATATAATTTAATTCTTCGTTGATATTTTGTTTCATAACTTTTTTTATTAAATAAATATATTTATATAGTATAAAATAAACAATAAAAAAAATTTTATGAAATTAACAAAAGAACAGGTATTAGGAATTGTTAGACATGCTTTAACATTTGTTGGTGGTATCGTTGTAATGAAAGGGTTGGCTGATGAAAGTATTGTTACTGAAATTACTGGTGGTGTTATGACACTTGTTGGTGCTATTTGGTCTGTGATTACTAAAAAATAAGTTTCTTATAACTTTTTGTTAACCCCATCTTTTAGGTGGGGTTTTTTTGTTGATTAAAAAATATTTCATATCTTTGTTTTATGAATATATTTTTTTTAGATTTTGATACCCAAAAATGTGCACAGTATCATTGTGATAAACACGTTGTTAAGATGATACTTGAAACAGCACAACTTTTATGTGGTGTGCATTGGATTATTGGATCTGAAGCACCATATAAATTATCACATAAAAATCACCCTTGTGCTATTTGGTCCAGAGAATCATTATCCAATTATCTTTATTTATGTGATTTAGGTTTGGAATTATGTAAGGAATACACATATAGATATGGTAAAAGACATAAATCCCAGGATATAATAGAATGGTGTTTAATTAATAAACCAAATATACCAGATAAAGATTTTACACAGCCAGCAAAGGCAATGCCAGACGAATATAAAGTGGAATCTGTTATTGACTCATATAGAAATTATTATATAGATGCAAAAAAATCTTTTGCTAATTGGAAAAATAGAAGTATTCCAGAATGGTTTTTAACAAGTTGATATATTTATCATAAAAGTATTTTAATGAAACAATATATAACTGAAGCTGAAACATTTGGTTTTACTGTTGGTAAAAAATATCCTGGATGTGTTGATCAACGTGCGGTTTGTCCCGGAGGTGGTATTAACGGAAATTGGGGTGGGTCAATGGAAAGAGCTCTTGAGGTCGCTTCTTGGGTAAAAAGCGTTGGAATCTATCCCGGTTCACAAAAACGTAGTAGAGAAAATACCGCAAGTGGTAGAAAATCTGATCACTGGCAAGGCTCTACAGGTTCTTATGGTGTTGATATTGGTTGTTCGTTAAAACAAGGTGATGAAGGTTTTAAAATAATAAAAGATAAATTAGTAAAATTAGGTTGGATCACCCAAGAAGTTGCTGATAGTAGTAAATGGAAACCAGCTAGAAAAACATATTCCTCATTTACAAAAGATGGTTATAGATATCAAATTCTTTGGAGGTCGGATTCTATGCATGATAATCACATACACGTTGGAGTAAGAAACACCTCAAGTTCACAATCCGAGTTCAAAAAAAGTGAATCCGATTCTTCGGAACCAACTAAAAAAGATCAAAAATCAACAGAAGAAACACCAAAAATTAAAAAAATATTTTACACAGCGTTTTCTTCTGGTGAACAATCAATAATTAAATCTGTTTTAGAAAAATTGGGAACATTAGGTGTTAAAGATAATTTTTCTAAAATTGTTTTAGCTGCTCTTGTAATCAAGAATAAAGATTTAATAACCACAAATAAAACAACTTCAAACACCGAAGCGCAAAGTTTTATTGATGGATTAAATGATAAAACATTTAACACTTTAGATGAATGTTTAGATTATTTTGAAAAAGAATTGGGTGAAAATGATTTTAATAGAAGTGAGATTAAAACAATTGCCGAAAAATTTGAAGTTAAAGTTGAGAGTAAAACAGGAGGTGACACTAAGTTTGATTTAGAAAATTTTAAAGCGTTTATGAACAAATTTGAAAAACTTTTTAGTAACGACAAAGAAATTTCGGAAATTAAGAAACCTAAAATTAATTTAGAAGAAAAAGACTTTAAATTAAACGAAGAAATTAGTCGAATTAAAGATATTATGAAAAAAATTCTTTAACTTCCTTGACAGAACAAAATATTTATTATATGTTTGTAATGTATTTAAAAACAAACAAAAATGACAGAACAAGAAACACAAGTAATCGAAGTTGAAATCTACGGATATGTTAACAATGAAGGACAAAAAGTTTTTACACCAAATTTAGAATTTGCTCATATTATGGCGACTAAATATGGTACAGAACATGTCTTTATAGAAAAAAAATAAAAAAAAATTACAAAATACTTGACAGATTAAAAAAAATGTCGTAAGTTTGTAAAACAAAATCGGAAACGTCCGAAATCGTTCTTTGAAATTTGAATTATCCGTTCAGGAGTAAGTAATGAAACTGATAAAGATATTGGGCCGTGTATAGTCCATAAAATAAACTGGGAAACCAGGATAAAGTGAATAAATTGTGTTAATTTATTTGCGTCTTAATAAATCTTCGGATTTGTTGAGGTCAAGTACACAAGCGGGATACCGCTTAATCTTTAGTACCGAGGGCAACGCTGTAGGGAAAGTGGTTAGGTGAATGGGCGATGTGGGTCGTCTGGTTGAGGTGGGAACACCAATAGGAATAACCCGTAGGAATTATGCAAAAAATAGAGTTTCCAATTTTATTATTGCGTGTTCCATTATGATAGGATACTTAAAACCGAAAGGTATGTTAACGTACAAGTGGTGTTGTTATTAACCTTGACCGTCCCCTACCAAGGGTTCGATCTCGAAGTAGTCTAGAAATATGGAGATGGGGACATTTCACAGAGTAGTTAAGTATCGGCTCGTTCAAAAGATGAGTTGGCTTGGTTGGCAGACCACTACTTTGATAATCCACAACACAACATTTATTACATATGGATGTAAAACCTAAAATAATAATGGAAAAATGTCTGTCAGGTTTGGATGAAAGGTGACTACATAGTAATGAGCCGTTCATTGCACACAAGGATCCCAAGTCTGAGTGTAATTATCCGAAAAACCTTTAGTCCCGCAAGGACGAACTGGGGCGGCAGCCTCGGAAAGAGTCAACTAAGATGAGAGTAATTCAAACCTCAAGGAGTGGTATACCTAAAAGACCGTCACTGAGAAATACTTTCCAAAAGAAAGTGGATACGAAGGGAAACAATAATACTTCAAAAGATTCTCAATTATAGGTGTAATCTCAACCTTTTTTTAAATTTTAAGATCTTATTAAAAAAAAATTTGAGGGCAACTTATGGTTGTCCTTTCCTTTTTACAAAAAATTTGATATATATTAGTATAATAAACTTTAATTAATCTTATTCAAAATGAAAAAATTATTTTTAATTTCTTTAACAATTTTCACGACATTATCTCTTGTGACATCTTGTGGTGAAAAAGGAACAGGAAACGCAACTGCTGACGCAACACCAGAAGCAACCGCTGTAGAATCTACAGTTAATGCAACTGTTGTAGTAAAAGATACTACTGCCGTTAAGTAAGTTAAGATAACCTCTTAAACAACAAAACCCCATCCTATAAAGGTGGGGTTTTTAATTTATTGTATTTTTTAATGACATTAGTAAAAAATATAACCAACCCCATAAAACAAAAAAATGCCACTATAATTAAATAGCGGCATTAATTGGTGGACCTAGAGGGCTCCGACTCCCTCGTCCGGTTCGTCTTGTTTAAGAGACAACTACATGTTTAGGTTGGTATTTTCTAATACCCCAAAATATTTGGTTTTAATTTGACCAAAAACAAAGTTAATTTGTTCTTCACCATCGTAAATTAACAACCAATGGAAGACTCGATTTCGGGTTCAGTCTTGGTCCACCTTAGTCACTTCTGTTCCTGAGCGTATGTGAACCGGCTCGCGTTTCCGTAAACTTCTTAAGCTACAGTAACTTCAGAACCTCTTAGTAAACCAAGAGTTTCCATTTTGTTTAGCACATTGCCAGTTGTTTTGTGAATCAGTTTTTAACGAGATTAATTCAGTCCCGACATGCTTCTATTATTCAACCAACGCCCGTCAAATCCGATATAGGCCCATATATCTAAATGACTATTATCAAAGAACTATATATAAATACAAATATAACAATATTTATTTAATATGGCAAGTGAAACATACGAATTTTTAAAAAAAATTGCTAAAGGTGATGAAGTTAATAGATGGTCTTATCCTGACAAACTAATATATGATGTTTCATACTCAAAAGGGAGATCACCAAAAATCGAAATTACCTTTGATGATGACGATGATTTTCTTGAAATTCTTGGAGTTACAGATGATCAAGATATTTGGGTTTGGAGTAGGTACGTAAACTCTAGTTATGGGTCTTATGATTTTGATACCTGGAGGTATGACGAAGATTGGAAAGATGGTTATATTGTTGATTCGTTTAAGGATGAAAATATCACACTTGCTAATAAAATTTTAAGTCTAACAAATCCAACATTACAAATAGTCCCTAATAATGATAATAATGATAATGCTAAAATTTCAGAATTTTTAAAAAATAATTTTGATGACGAATGTGATGACATTATATACGAATACGGTAGGTATCACAAAGAATGTATTGAAAGGGCGATTTCAAAAACGTTAGTAGGTGAAACTAACAACCCATTTATAAATTTTGGTATTGTGCAAATACGACACGGTTACAAATTCCAAACAAGTGTAAATATTTTATTAAACTTATATAAAATGTTAAATGCTGAAGACGAGGATTTAAAAGGTATGTTAAAATTACTAATAGAAAACTATTCAAATAATAGTGTTGGCAACTGGAGTGAAATGGAATATAATACTTGGTGTGATGATTATGACGATGAGGCCTTTCAAAAAGAGGTAACCAGAAATCTTGAAAAGATGTTGGAAAAAGTTGAAGAGGAACTTGGAAATTTTGATTATGAAGAATATAATAAAATGTATGAAAAAGTTATGAGTATTGGTGGATTTAATAAATACATAAGATTACCAGAAAAAAATATGGATATAATGTTTCATAATTTTAAACCAAATAGTAAGTTATTTTTTGACGTATTTAAACATGGTGGTAATAAACGTGAAGAAAGATCTGTGGATAATCTTGAAGACTTAAACCTTCAGTTACACCATCCAGAACTATTTGAAAGTATTAGAAAAATATTAAAAAAACTTTTGTAAATCAAAATAATATCTCTATATTTGTTGTATGGAAAGAAATTTTGAGTTACTTAAGGAGGTTTTATCAATCCCAACAAAGACATATCAGGAAGATTTAATGATTGATTTTATAACCAATTGGTTAGATGAAAATAAAATCACATATTATGTTGATAGTTTTTATAACATATATGCGACAAAACAAACTGATGAAAATATTGAGTATTTTCCCTGTGTTGTTGCGCACACAGATACGGTACATACAATCGATTCTATTAATGTTAGAGAAGAGATGTTACCTAATGCTCAAAAAGAAATTAAACTGTCCTTAAAAGCTTATAATGACAGTGGTGAACCCACTGGTATTGGTGGTGATGACAAGTGTGGTGTGTATGGATGTTTGGAGTTGTTAAAAGAATTACCAAATTTAAAGGCCGCTTTTTTTGTTGCTGAAGAAACTGGGTGTAAGGGATCTTTTAATGCAGATCCTAGATTCTTTAAAAACGTTGGTTATGCAATACAATTTGATGCTCCGGAAAATAATATGATTTCAGAGTATCTTATGTCAAAACCAATGTTTAATAGAGATTCAGAATTTTTTAATGTTGGTGGTCGTCTTATTACAGAACATTTTCCAGGTGATACCAAATACCATAGACACCCATATACGGATATTTTTCCACTAAACCAAAATTTTGGACTATCCTGTTTTAATATTTCAATTGGGTATTATAACTACCACACAAGAAATGAATATGTTGTTGTGGATGACACATACAACGGAATTAAAGTCGGTAAGTTGATGATTGAGGAACTTGGTTATTCTAAACACTAATAAAAAAGGAGGGTTTTTAATCCTCCTTTTTCTTTCTACCACGTTTTTTTGGTTCTGGTTTTGACCTGTCTTCTATTTCTATTGTTTGATCATCACCCTCACCTTTAACAAACAACATATATTCTTTTCCTTCTACCACTTCGTTTGTTAAAATCTTTTCAGAAATTAAATCTTCTATTTTATCCTGGATTGCACGTTTAATTGGTCTGGCACCATATTGTTCATCAA
>Ga0315294_10004944_pt1 | contig 14621 bp, 13 predicted proteins | sample YL17G13_40_MG_FD_203626 | JGI IMG/M metagenome (GOLD analysis project Ga0315294, IMG submission 203626) | Sediment microbial communities from Yellowstone Lake, YNP, Wyoming, USA - YL17G13_40 | ecosystem: Environmental > Aquatic > Freshwater > Lake > Sediment | place: USA: Wyoming | collected... | reverse complement strand
CGGGCGGTCGCCCGGTAGCGAGGTCAGGATGCTGCAGAGGACGTGGCTTCCGTCGAAGGCGAAGTTGTGGCCAACCAGGAACTGCCCGGAGTAGGGGCGATCGTCGATGCCGATCCCGACGACGTACCGGGCATCCAGCGTCCGGAAGACGTGCTGGCACACGGCCTTCAGGGCCGACGGCTCGACGAAGAGGAACAGCCGGTTGTCCGCGGGCACGTCCGCGCGCTGGATCGCCGGGGCGAAGCGTTCTTTGAGGAGGTTCAGGATCTGTTGCGCGGCCATCGCATCGCACCCATTCTCGGTCCGAATGCCTGGAGTCATCCGCGAGTGTCCCGTGTCAGAGCTTCTCTGGAGTTCTCAGCGCCCTCGCCGGGTCGGGATTCGCCGTGGTGGGGCGCGGCCGGGGCATGCCGCCCAGCCAGCGGAAGTGCCGCGTGATTTCGCGGTAGAGGTTGTGCGCGCCGTACCGGTTCTGCTCAGCCGCGCGGGTGTACCCGCAAAGCCAGGGTTCGGCGGCCCTCCGCTCCGCGCTGCCCAGCCGCGACACCCACCGGGCAAGCAGGAGCATACCGCCGAACACCCCGAGCAGCGCGAGCGGCATGAAGAGGGCCCGGCCCCCGACACTCTCGAGGCCGGTCACACCGGCGACCGTGGTCAGCGGGAGCTTGGACAGGGCAATTCCCAGGCCCTGCTGGCTGCGCTCCAGGGCGCGCTGCATCAGCCAGTAGGCCGATAGCGGCACGACGCCGAGTGCCAGACACAGCGCCGCCAGGAGCACCTGCGGGGTCTGCATCACCCAGTCGACCTCCAGGCTCTTGCGTCCCGCCGCCCGGCTGGCCACGAGCCCGCTGGTACGCGAGAGGAAACTCGCCCCGAAGAACTTCATGAAGGACGCCAGGGTGATTGCGCTGGTCAGGATGGCGACAACTGCGCACACAGCGAGGTACTTGGCCTGCATGCTTCCCAAGATGGTCGCGACGTACAGGCTCCATTTGCTGGCAAACCCGTTGAACAACGGGACGCCGGCGATGGAAAAAGAGGCGATGAGCGTCATCACCGTAGTCGCCGGCATGTACCGCATCAAGCCGCCAAGGCTGTTGAGGTCCTGCGTGTCGGTGGCATACAGGATCGACCCCGCATTCAGGAACAGCAAGCTCTTGAAAATCCCGTGGTTCACCGTGTGGAAAAGGGCCCCGTAGAAGGCCACTGTGGCCAGGGCCTGCACGGTTGCATCTCGCCCACCTGCCTCCAGGAGGGCGAGGCACGCGCCAAGGCCCAGGAGGATGTAGCCCACCTGCCCGATGCTGTGGAAGGCCAGGAGACGCTTGGATTGTTCCTGCCGCATTGCCTGCATCGTTCCGACGAACAGCGTGATTGTCCCAAGCACGGCGATGGTGAGACCCCACTCCCCACTCGGGTATTGCGCCGCCGCCTCCAGGGGAATCAGCCAGAGGAAGGATCGCATGAGGCCGTACACTCCGGTCTTGATCATGACGCCCGAGAGCAGGGCGCTCACCGGGGAGGGGGCCGCCGGGTGGGCGTCGGGCAGCCACATCTGGCCGAACGGCCACATGCCGGCCTTGATGCCGAAGCCCACGAGGAAGCAGAGGAAGGCGAAGGTTACGACCCCACCACCCTGTTGGAGGAGAGCGGGCAAGCCATGGCTAATGGCATCGAAGTCATACGTCATCAGGCGCTGGTTCGCGCCGGCAGCGACGGGGCCCTGGCCGAGCAGACCTGCGCCCAGCATGATGAGGCCGCAGGCGATCTCCATCATGAGCAAGTACTTGTATGCCGCCCGCACGTTCTCCGGCTTCCGGTATTCGTACCGGACAAGGGCGTAGGAACTGAGCGTCATCAGTTGCCAGAAAAGGAAGAAGAACAGCATGAGGTCCGTGACGGTGACGATGCCGTACATCCCGGCCACGAACAGCAGGAAGTAGGGGTAGTAGCGCCCCGCGCCGTACGTCGGGTAATGCTCCATGTAGGAGATGGAATACAGCGCCGCCAGGAGCGAGATCAACGCGATCAGGGAGACGAAGACCGCGCTCAAGCCGTCCAGGGCGATCCGCAGGGCCGAGCCGCACTGCGGGAGGCTCCAGAGTGTTACGGCCTCGCCAGGGCCGGTGAAAAGCACCGTGCCGGCCGCGGAGACGGCCAGCACGCTGGCGAGGGCCGTGGTCAGGAAAGCCAGCCAACCGGCCACGGCCTTGCTGCGGGAGGCCGCAAGGCTCGCGACCGCGCCGACGGGCAGCACGATCAGGGCAGCGATGATGCCATTCGCCGCAGTCATGGTTGCTCCCACGCCGGGGCCGGCTGCGCAGCCCGGGCAGACAGCGCGTCGCAGAGCAGGGTCGTCAGGGCTTCCAGGGTCGTCCGGACGGGGGCGCTCAGCCCGGACCCAGGCAGAAGCCTCTCCGGCTGGGCGCCCAGCAGCCACACGCGGCCGGCGGCCTCCATCAAGCGCGCCAGCGTCCCCAGGGAGAGCTTGTGGGTGGAGATCTGGGGGAAGCGCGTGGCAAGGTCGCCCGCAGGCCAGAACACGACTGCCCCCGGCTCCGCCGCGACGCTCACGGCATCCAGAAGGACCACCGTGTCGAAGCCCTCCTCGGCGAGGCGGGCGGCCCAGCGTTCCGGCGTCGTCCCCGCCACGACCACGTCCGGGTGACCGGCGGCCCGCATGACCTCGGCCAGGCGGACCCCGAAGCCGTCGTCACCGAGGTCCGGGTTCCCGATACCCACGAGGCAGACGCGGCCTCGCAGCCGCTCGCGGAGTTCCTTCGCCAGGTCGCCCATCAGATGTCTTCCCCCAGCTTCCGGATCTGCTCGAAGGTGAAGACCGGGCCATCCACGCAGACGTAAGCCAGCCCGATACAGCAGTGGCCGCACTTGCCCACGCCGCACTTCATGTAGCGCTCGAGCGTGGACATGATGTTTCGATCCTGGAACCCCATCGCCTTCAGGTCCTGGATGACGAACCGGAACATGATGGGGGGACCGCAGACGAAGGCCGTGGTGTTCTCGACGGGCACCTGTACGCCCGGCACCTTAAACAGGCTCCCTACGACCCCGACGTGGCCGCTCCAGGTCTGATCGCCCTGGTCCACGGTGAGGTAGCACTCGAAGCCTTCGGCCTTCTCCCGCTCGTGCAACAGGTCGAGATACATCAGATCCTTGGGTTCCCGGGCGCCGTAGAAGAGCTGGATCTTCCCGTACCGCTCCCGGTTGTCCAGGGCGTAGATGATGCAGGAGCGCAGCGGGATCAGGCCGATGCCTCCCGCCACGAACACCAGGTTCCGGCCGGCGTACTCCTCCATCGGGAACCCGTTGCCGTACGGCCCCCGGACCCCGAACCGATTCCCCGGCTTCAGGGCGTGGAGCGCGTCGGTCACGCTGCCCACCTGACGGACGGTGAAGAAGAGCTCCTCCTCCGTCGGGCTGGGCGGGAGCGACGCCGGGAACTCGCCGGCGCCGAAGACCGACACCTGAGCGAACTGGCCGGGCAGGAAGCGCCGGAAGGCGGCCTGCTCGGCGGGGTCCTCGAAGTGCCAGTAGAAGGTCCGGACGTCCGCGATCTCCTCGACCACGCGGTCCAGGATCGAAATCTTCGGGAGGTAGACGTTCTCAGTCTGCGGCTGACGCATGGTGTTCGCCCTCGGCGGTGGTCCGGCGCACGATCTCGACGACGCTGGGCATGCCGATGTCCCCGTGGCAGACCTCGACGCAGCGGCCGCAGCCCACGCAGGCCACCGACAGCTCGCGCTGGATGAAGTAGTGGGCCAGCTTGCGGAAGAAGCGGCGGTTGCGTCGGTCGTGGGCGGCCTTCCTCGGGTTGAAGCCGCCGGCCATCCGCGTGAAGCCGCCCAGGGCGCAGGCGTCCCAGATCCGGACGCGCTCGAAGTCCTCCGCGCCCAGCTTCCGTTCGGTCACGGTAAAACAGGTACAGGTCGGGCACATGTAGCTGCACCCACCGCACTCCAGGCACCGGTTCCCGATCCCCTCCCAGGTGGTCTCGGCCACCTGCCCGGTGGTGATGTAGCGGACGGTTCCCCAGTACCAGCTCGTGGCGACCTTGAAGCGCTTGCGGACCTCGCTCAGGATCTCACGGCGGCGGGCAACGTGGGCGGGCGTGCCCTTGCGGAACATCGGGTGGCGGAAGAGGGCCTCACCGCCGGCGCTCCCTGCCACGGCCAGGATCTCCTCACCCAGGTCCATGAGCTGCAGGTCGAAGTGGTCGCGGGCGGCCGGGCCGGTGTCGGCGCAGGTGCAGAAGCAGTCGTTGTCGATGTCGAGTTCCGGGTCGGTGCAGACGACGTTGACCAGGAAGAGGTTCCGGCGATGGCGCTCGTAGTAGGTGTCCTTGAAGTCGCGCCCCAGGTAGAACCGATCCAGATGGTCGATCCCCGCCGTGTCGCAGGAGCGGATGCCGAAGATGGCGCGGCGCGGCGCCTCGTAGCTCGGCTGGATCTGGGAACGATCGTCCAGGTGGATGTGCAGCAGCCGCTCGATGTGCGGAAGGACGTACCGCTTGGGCGGGTAGTACGGATTGGGGATGTGGAGCTGGATCAGGTGACGATTGGCGTCGGTGACCGTGTCGAAGCAGGTGTCCCGCCCGCGGCCATAGAAGGGGGCGATCACCTCGTACTCCTCGCGGAGCAGATCTACCAGACTCAAGAGGTTGGTCTTATCGAGCACACGTGCCCGCATTGTTATACCCTCTCCAGGCGGACGCAGACCGGCATCCGGCTCGCCTGGGGCGTGTGGGCCGCCTCGCCCAGGAGCTGTTCCCGCACCTCGCGGAGGAAATACGGCACGAAGATCATGCCGGACTTCACCTCGTGGGTGACGCGCGCCGTGGTGATGGCCGACCCGGTCACCCCCACCAGCCGCACCTTGGCCCCATCGTGGATCTGCAGCCGCTTGGCATCGTCCGCATTGATGTCCACGAACCCCTCCGGATAGTCGAGGAGGAGGATCCCGTACTCTCGCTTCAGCGTCTCGCTGTGCTGTACGAGGACATTCTGGTGCCAATAGTAGAGGGAGTGGCCGAAGCCGAGCACGAAGGGATAGTCCTCGGATGCGCACGGGGGGCACGAGGGGCGCGGGATGGGCACGAGGGTGAAGGGCTGCCCGGCGATCCCGTCCTCGAAGAGGAAGCGGGTCCCCAGGGGCTTGTCGGCGGTGCAGGGCCACTGCCGGCCGTAGTCCCGGGCGAGGTTCTCGTAGGAGGCGGCGCCGTAGCAGGGCACGGCCCGCCCGATCTCCTCCATCACGGCGGCGGCCGAGGGATAGGTCCACGCCGCGCCGCAGGCGTTCGCCAGGCGGACGATCTGCTGCCAGGCCGGCATGAGGCCCGCCGGAGGATCCACGGCCTTGCCCACCAGTTGGATGCGACGCTCGGTGTTCGTGAAGGTGACCTGCTCCTCGCCGAAGGCGGCCACCGGCAGGACCAGGTCCGCCTGCTTGGCGGTCTCGGTGAGGAAGGGGTGCTGGACCACCACGAAGTCCAGGCTCCCCAGGGAGACGGGCGTGTGCGCCGAGGCCGCCATCACCGGGTCGTGCCGGCAGAGCCACAGCCCTCGGACGCCGCCGTTCCCCCCGCGGCCCATGAGGTAATCCGCGTCCTGGCCCGGCCGCTCCGAGAGGCGCTCGCCCCACAGGGCCTCGAAGCGCTGGCGGCCGGCGGCGTCCGCGACCGGGACGTAGCCCGGCAGGCGGTTCGGGAGCATCCCCATGTCGCAGACGCCCTGGAGATTATTATGTTCCGTCAGGGCGAAGACCCCGGCCCCCTCCCGGCCGATGTTGCCGGTGAGGAGGGCGAGGTTCACGAGGGCCTGAATGCCCTCGCCGCCGCGCGCCTCCACCCCCGTCGAGAAGAGGATGGCGGCGGACTTGGCCCGGGCATAGGCGATGGCCGCCTGTTCGATGAGCTCGGGGGAGACGCCGCAGGTCTCGGCGGCCCAGAGCACGTCGTAGGTGTGGAGGATCCCCAGGAAGGCGTCGACCTGCCGGCAGTGGGCCTTGAGGAACCTGGTATCCAGCAGGCCCCGATCCAGGATGACCTTGGCCATGGCGCCGTACAGGGCGGCGTCGCTGCCCGGGCGCACCTGGAGGAAGAAATCCGCGTGCTCCGCGATCCGGTGCCGGCGGGGGTCGATGACGATGAGCGTGGCCCCATCCAGCTTGGCCCGCATGACGCGGCCGCCGATGGTCGGGAGTTGGAGCCCCAGGTCCACCCCGTTCACGATGATCGCCTGGCTCTGGGCCAGCTCGCCGACGGAGTTGGTCGTGGCGGGGACGCCCAGCATGCTGAGGAGGACGTCGATGCTGTTGTTGCGGTGGAACCCCAGGCCGTGATCCAGATTGTTCGTGCCGATCACGGCCCGGGCGAACTTCTGCAGGAGGTAGCTCTCCTCGTTGCTGCCGCGGGGCGAGTTGACGAAGCCGATGGCGTCGGGGCCCGCCTCGCGCCGGATGCGGAGGAGTCGGTCGGCGGCGGTGGAGAACGCCTCGTCCCAGGAGACCTCGCGGAACTCGCCGTGCTGCTTGAGGAGGGGGCGGAGGAGCCGATCGGGGGAGCTGGCGACCTCGTTCACGTGCCAGCCGCGCACGCAGATGCGCCCCGCGTTGGTGGGGTGGGACATGCTGGGGTAGGCACCCGTCAGGGTGTTGCCCGCGGATTCCAGGTAGATCCCGCAGCCTACGCCGCAGAACGTGCAGGTAGTCAGCGTGTGGGGCATCCTGATCCCCCATGGTGCGTGGCCGGCTTCGCTCAGCCGCTCACGTCACCGGATGGTGTGCATTCTCGTGCGCGTCGATCCGTGCCTTTTTCGCGTGCGGGATCTCGTGATGTGGACGCCGGCGTCACCGACTGAACCGCCACCTCTGATATCAGAGGGAGGGGGCACCCGTCAACAAAGATCGCGCGTCGCCTCGTGCGTACCGCCAGCTATGCAATTCCGGTGCTATCCTCCTCCCGCCGGGCAGATATCAGGCGGGGAGACATGGGGGGATCGGTGCTTTTTCTCCGTGTGCAGCCGGGATCGAGCGAAAGAAAGGAGGGAACTCGAGCGGACAGCGGAGGAATGTCGGTTTCGAGAAAAGGGTCCGAGGCAACGCATGTGGGATATTCTGTCTCAGACGTGCTCCATATTTCACAAGTCGGTCTCACGAAACGACTCGCCGGCGGGGTAGGCGACGCGGCTGGCCGACCGGCGGCGCAACGCGTCGTCCCGTCGGAATGGCTAATCGCAGGATTCCGCTTGACAAAGTGAGCCCACCTCCGTATCTTAGCGCGGTTCACGTCTGGCAGTCCGTGTCGAATCACTGACAAGAGGCGACGAGGCGCATGAAGACGTATCTACCGAATGTGAAGGAGATCCAGCGCCGCTGGGTGGTCCTGGACGCCGAGGGGCAGACGCTCGGCCGACTGGCCACCCGCGTGGCGAACATGCTGCGCGGAAAAGACAAGCCGACGTTTACCCCCCACCTCGATGTGGGGGATTTCGTAGTGGTGATCAACGCGGCGAAGATCGGGGTCACCGGCAAGAAGCTGCAGCAGAAGAAGTACTACCATCATTCGCAGTATCCCGGCGGGCTCAAGGAGACGACGCTGGAGAAGCTCCTGGCCCAGAAGCCCGAGCGCGTGGTGGAGAAGGCCGTTCGGGGAATGCTCCCGAAGACCAAGCTGGGGGATGCGCTGTTCGGGAAGCTGAAAGTGTACGCGGGAGCCACGCACCCGCATGCCGCGCAGCAGCCGGTCGCGCTGACTGCGGTGCAATAGGGAATCGACTGAGGAGACGAAGGACGCATGGACGTGACGGCACGCTTTTATGGGACCGGACGGCGCAAGGCCTCCGTGGCGCGGGTGTGGCTGCAGTCGGGCGAGGGGAAGATCCAGGTGAACGAGCGGTCGGTGGACGAATTTTTCCCCCGACCGACGCTGCGGATGGTCCTGGCGCAGCCGTTGAAGATCGCCGGCGTCGAGGGGAAGCTGGACGTGATGGCCACCGTCTCGGGCGGCGGCAGCACCGGGCAAGCCGGGGCGATCCGGCTGGGCATCTCCAGGGCGCTCATCCGGCTCGATGCCGCCCTGCGCGCCGGCCTGAAGAAGGCAGGGATGCTCACCCGCGATCCGCGAGCCAAGGAGCGAAAGAAGTACGGCCAGAAGGGGGCACGGGCCCGGTTCCAGTTCTCCAAGCGGTAATCGCTTTGCCGTGACAGATCCGGGGGGAAGGGCCGAGGGCTCTTCCCCTTTTTTGTGTCCGCGCGTCGACGCGGGAGCGACGACGCGGGACGCGGCGAGGGCAGCATGGGACAGGGAGAGGCGGGCGGGCGGGTTCACCGGGTGGCGATCGCGGGGGCCAGCGGCTATACGGGCGTGGAGTTGCTGCGCTTCCTCCTGCGACACCCGCACGCCGAGGTGGTGGCGCTGACGGCGGAGACCCACGCCAACCAGTCGATCGAGACGGTCTTCCCGAGCCTCACAAACTTCCTCGACCTCACCTGCCGTCCGCTGGACGTGGCGAATCTGGCGGCGGAGGCGGAGTTCGTCTTCCTGGCCCTGCCCCACAAGACCTCGGTCGCGGTAGGGGCGGAGCTGGTGAGCCGAGGCGTCCGGGTGCTGGACCTCAGCGCCGACTTCCGCCTGAAGGATCCTGCAGCCTATGTCGCCTGGTACGGCTTCGATCACCAGGCACCGGAGCTCCTCCGCGAGGCGGCCTACGGCCTCCCCGAGATCCACCGGGACGCCATCGCCACGGCGCGTCTGGTCGCGGTCCCCGGCTGCTATCCGACCAGCACCATCCTCGGCCTGGCGCCGCTCCTTTCCGCGAGACGCATTGATCCCGAGACGATCGTGGTCGACTCCATCTCGGGCGTTTCGGGGGCCGGCCGGAAGCCCGAGTTGTCGACGCACTTCTCCGAGGCGAACGAGAACCTCAAGGCCTACGGCGTGGCCACGCACCGCCATACGCCCGAGATCGAGCAGGAGCTCTCGCTCCTCGCCGGGCAACCGGTCACCGTGACGTTCACACCGCACCTGGCGCCGCTCACGCGCGGGATCCTCACCACCATCACGGCCCGCCAGAGCGGCCGGCAGACGACGGCGGATCTCTTGGCCCTCTATCGGGACTTCTACCAGGGGCGGCCCTTCGTGCGTATCCTGCCCGAGGGGCGGCTGCCGGAAACCAAGCACGTGCTGCACGCGAACCTCTGCGACATCGGGCTGGTGTCCGATCCCCGCACGGGGCGGGTCGTCGTCGTCTCGGCCATCGACAACCTGGTCAAGGGGGCCTCGGGCCAGGCGGTGCAATGCTTCAATCTCATGGCCGGCCTCCCCGAGGACGCCGCGCTCTGGATCCCGGGGCTGTTCCCGTGAGGATCGGCCCGGGGGGCGGGAGGCGAACATGAAGGAAGAGAAGGGGTCTCCTATGAAGAAGACCGGACTCTCCGCCGTGGCGGGCCTGCGGGCGGCGGGGGTGGCCTGCGGGCTGAAGAAGACCGGCCGGCCCGACCTCGCCCTGGTCGTGTCGGACGCGCCGGCGGCGGTGGCGGCCACGTTTACCCTGAACCGCGTGCAGGCGGCTCCCGTGCAGGTGTCGAAGCGCCATCTGCGCGGGGGGCGATTCTCGGCCGTCGTCCTGAACAGCGGGAACGCGAACGCCTGCACGGGGCGGCAGGGGCTCGCCGACGCGGAGGCGACCGCGCAGGAGGTGGCCCGGTTGCTGGGGCGGCCCGTAGGCGAGGTGTTCGTGGCCTCCACGGGCGTGATCGGTCGGCGGCTGGAGATGGCGGCCATCCGGAAGGGCATCGCGGCGGCGGTCCCGCGGCTCTCCGCCGCGGGCGGTCCCGCGGCGGCCCGGGCGATCATGACCACGGACACGATCGCCAAGGAGGCGGCCGTCAGCTTCCCGATGGGGACGCGACGCGTGACCGTCGGGGGCATGGCCAAGGGATCGGGGATGATCGCGCCGCAGATGGCGACGATGCTGGCCGTGATCGCCACGGACGCGGCCGTGGCGGCCCGGACGCTGCAGCGGCTCCTCCGCGCCGCCGTGGCGCAGAGCTTCAACTGCATCACGGTGGATGGGGATACCAGCACCAACGACATGGTCCTCTGCTTCGCCACGGGGGCGGCCGGGGCGCCCCGCCTCACGCGGGGGACGGCACCGTTCCGCAGATTCGAGCAGGCCCTGGGCGACGTGTGCCTCAGGCTGGCCAAGCTGATCGCGTGGGACGGCGAGGGCGCGACCAAGCTGGCGGAGATCCGGATCCAGGGGGCGCGCACGGCGCGGGAGGCCCGCCTGGCCGCCACGGCCGTGGCGACGTCTCCGCTGGTCAAGACCACCCTCTTCGGGGAGGACGCGAACTGGGGCCGCATCATGGCCGCGCTGGGCCGCTCGGGCGCCGCGTTCGATCCGGAGCGGGTGGACATCCTGGTGGACGACGTGTCCATCGTGCGGCGGAGCCAGAGCCTGGGGCCGGAGGCCGAAACGGCGGCGAACCGACGCCTCACGCGGCGCGAGTTCAGCATCACGGCGCGCCTCAATGCCGGGCGGGCGACCGCCCGGCTCTGGACGACCGACCTGAGCGAGGCCTACGTGCGCATCAACGCCGGCTACCGCACGTAGGAGCATCGGGCCTCACTGCGGAATCTGCGGAATCGTGATCTCGGTCCGGCGGGGGAAAGCCCTTGCCGTTGTTGGCGTTCGTATGATATAAGAGGCGCCGGTCCGCGGGCTCGCGGACCAATTTCACACGCGCGCGGATCGCGGCAGGGGTGTCCCGGGTGGACCGGGATCCTGCCCCGAGGTGAGGCGCGCGGCGGCTAACCCACACGGGAGGAGACTGGCATGAGCGGCGTGACGATCAAGGAGTTGCTGGAAGCCGGGGTGCACTTCGGACACCAGACCAAGCGCTGGAACCCGAAGATGAAGAAGTTCCTCTTCGGGGAGCGGAACGGGATCTACATCATCGATCTGCAGAAGACCCTGAAGAAGGTCGAAGAGGCCTGCCGCTTCATCCAAGAGGTGGCCGTCCGGGGTGAGGCGGTGCTGTTCGTCGGTACCAAGAAGCAAGCGGTGGACATCGTGCAGGAGGAGGCGCAGCGGGCGGGCATGTTCTTCGTCAACCGGCGCTGGCTGGGCGGCACGCTGACCAACTTTCAGACCATCACCAAGAGCATCTCCCGTCTGAAGCAACTCGAGGACATGAAGGCCACCGGGAAGTTCGAAGCCTTCTCCAAGAAGGAGACCCTGCGACTCGAGCGCGAGATGGAGAAGCTCAACAACGCCCTCATGGGCATCAAGGGAATGGAGCGCCTCCCGGGCGCCCTCTTCGTGATCGACCCCAAGAAGGAACGCATCGCGGTGCGGGAGGCCCGACGGTTGGCCATCCCGATCGTCGCCATCGTGGACACGAACTGCGATCCGGACGACGCGGACTTCCCCATCCCCGGCAACGATGACGCCATCCGGGCCGTACGGCTGATCACGTCGCGGCTGGCGGATGCGGTGGTCGAGGGGCGCGGGACGGCGGCGAAATCGGGTTTGGAGGACGTCGAGGCGGCGATGGTGGCGGGTGCAGCCGCCGCGGCACCGAGTACCGCGAAGACCGTGACGCCGGGAGCCGAGGCGGCCCCCGCGACATCGGAGATCGGGACGCAGAAGGAGACCGCATGACAATCTCGGCACCCATGGTGCGCGATCTCCGCGACAAGACGGGCGCGGGGATCATGGAGTGTAAGGCCGCCCTGGCCGAAGCCGGCGGCGAGATGGAGAAGGCGATCGATATCCTGCGCAAGCGCGGGCTGAAGGTCGCGGAGAAGAAGGCGGGCCGGGCGGCGGCGGACGGGCTGGTCGTCGCGACGGTGTCGGACGCGAAGGACCTCGGGGCGCTGGTGGAGATCAACTGCGAGACGGACTTCGTGGCCCGCACCGAGAAGTTCGTCGGCCTCACCCAGGCGCTGGTGCGCATGGTGGCCGCCGATCCGGGGGCCGCAGACGTGCAGGTGCTCCTGGCGAAGTCCCTGAACGGCACGCCGGTGGCCGAGGCGGTCAAGGAGATCATCGGCTCCCTCGGCGAGAACATCGTCGTGCGGCGGGCGGCGCGCCGGGAGGTGCCCGCGGGGTCGCACGGGCTGGTCACGAGCTACCTGCACGCCGGGGGCAAGATCGGCGTCCTGGTGGAGCTGCGCTGCCTCTCCGCGGCCGGGGCGGCGCACGAGGCGCTGGCGGGTCTGGCCAAGGATCTCGCCCTGCAGGTCTGCTCGGCGGAGCCGATCTGCCTCTCCCGCGAGCAGGTTCCCGCAGAGCTGCTCACGCGCGAGAAGGAGATCCTGCGCGCCCAGCCGGACCTCACGAACAAGCCGCCGGCCATCCAGGACAAGATCATTCAGGGCCGCCTGGAGAAGTTCTACCAGGAGCGCTGTCTCCTGGATCAGATCTTCATCCGGGATCCCGAAGGGAAACAGAAGGTCAAGGACGTGGCGGCGGCGGTCCAGAAGGCCGTCGGTGAGCCGGTGACCGTGGCCGGGTTTGCTCGCTTCCGCCTCGGTGAAGGGGTGGAGAAGAAGGCAGCGGAATAGGCTCTGGAATGGCATCCCTCGCCTACAAGCGCATCCTCCTCAAGATCAGCGGGGAAGCCCTCGCCGGCTCGCAGGAGTACGGCATCAGCAACGAGGTGCTGGGCTTCATCGCCGCGGAGGTGCAGGACGTCCACGCGCTGGGCGTGCAGATCGCCATGGTGGTGGGCGGCGGCAACATCTTCCGGGGCACCGATGGGAGCGCCCGGGGACTGGACCGCGCCTCGGCCGACTACATGGGGATGCTCGCCACCGTGATCAACGGGCTGGCGCTGCAGGCGGCCCTCGAGAAGACCGGGGTGGACACGCGGGTCCAGACGGCCATCGAGATGCGCGAGGTGGCGGAGCCGTACATCCGCCGCCGGGCGCTCAGGCACCTCCAGAAGGGGCGGGTGGTCATCTTCGTGGGCGGGACAGGGAACCCGTACTTCACCACGGACACGGCCGCGGCGCTGCGCGCCATGGAGATCGGGGCGGACGTGGTCTTCAAGGCCACCAACGTGGACGGCGTGTACAGCGCCGACCCGAAGACGGACCCGGCGGCGGTCAAGTTCGACGAGCTGACCTACATCGAGGTCCTCAGCCGGCGCCTCAAGGTCATGGATTCCACGGCCATCTCCCTGTGCATGGACAACGGGTTCCCCATCGTGGTCTTCAACCTGCACGAGCAGGGCCGGCTGCGCCAGCTGGTCCAGGGCGAGCGCGTCGGCACCCTGGTCAGGGGAGGCTAAACGAACATGCAGGACGTCCTTCGTAAAGCCGAGCAGGACATGAAGCGCGCCACCGAGGTGTTGGCCAAGAGCTTCAGCGGGGTCCGCACGGGACGGGCCTCGCTCGCCCTCCTGGAAGGAATCCACGTGGACTACCACGGGACCGTGATGCCGCTCCACCAGGTGGCCAGCCTGGCGGTTCCGGAGCGGCGCCTCATGACCATCCAGCCGTGGGAGCCGTCCATGATCCCGGTGATCGAGAAGGCGATCTTGAAGTCCGACCTGGGGATCACCCCGACGAGCGATGGGAAGCTCATCCGCCTGGCCGTGCCGTCGCTCACGGAGGAGCGGCGCAAGGAGCTGGTCAAGGTCGTCCACAAGATGGCCGAGGAGGGGCGCGTCATCATCCGCAACCTCCGCCGCGACGCCAACGAGGCCCTGAAGAAGCTCGAGAAGAACAAACAGCTCTCCGAGGACGACCACCGGAAGGGCACGGACCAGATCCAGGACCTGACGAACAGGATGATCAAGTCCGTGGACGAGCTCCTGGCGAAGAAGGAAAAAGAGATCATGGAGTTCTAAGCCGCCTGGGCGCAGAGCGGTTCGGGGTGGAAGATCCGATCATGCTGCTTCAACGGATCCTGAGCGCGCTGCTGCTCATCCCTGCCTTTCTCCTGCTGGTCCAGTTCGGCTCCCCGTTTCATTTCAGCCTGCTGGTCGGCGTCGCGATCCTCCTGGGGTCCTGGGAGTTCGCGCGCCTGTGTCCCGCGGGCACGGATGCCTGGTGTACGCTGCTCACCGTCCTGGGTGCGCTGGCCTGGCAGGCGGCGCTCCTGGCGGGAGCCGGGCAGGGCGCCCTGCCGCTCGCTCTCGCGGGGCTGGCCTTGGCCCGGGTCTTGGCGGCGAAGGGGGAACTCCGCGTCGGGGTCGTGCGGGCCGCCTGGGTCGTCTTCGGCATGGCCTACGTGGGCGGGCTGATGGGCACGGCGAGCCTGCTCCGGGCTGCACCCGATGGGCAGCAGTGGATCTACTACCTGACGTTCATAACCTGGGCCGGCGACAGCGGGGCCTACTTCGTGGGTTCCCGATTCGGCCGACGACCGCTCGCGCCGCGTGTCAGCCCCAAGAAGACCTGGGAGGGGACGCTGGGCGGGACGGCCGCGACGGTCCTGGTGGCGATCGCGGGGAGCGGCTTCCTCTGGCCCCGCCTGCCCTGGGCCGTGGCGGCGGCGGTGGGGATCCTGCTGGCGGTGGCCGGGCTCCTGGGGGACCTCGCCGAGTCGGCGATCAAGCGGGCCGCGGGCGTGAAGGACAGCGGCGCCCTGATC
>Ga0315294_10004943_pt1 | contig 14621 bp, 15 predicted proteins | sample YL17G13_40_MG_FD_203626 | JGI IMG/M metagenome (GOLD analysis project Ga0315294, IMG submission 203626) | Sediment microbial communities from Yellowstone Lake, YNP, Wyoming, USA - YL17G13_40 | ecosystem: Environmental > Aquatic > Freshwater > Lake > Sediment | place: USA: Wyoming | collected... | reverse complement strand
GCTCTATTAATGCGTTCTTGTCGAGAAACTCGGAAAGGTATCCCCCTACCTCCGTAGAGATGTTGAGTTTGCCGTCACTGAAAGCACCGGCTCCTCCCCATCCGCAAAGCACGTCTCTTACAGCACCCCGTTCACGTTTTTCGAGGTCGTTTCCTTGATCAAAGAGGATGACGCCATCGATGCCATTTTCTACAAGGGTCAGCGCCGTAAATATGCCCGCCGGCCCGCAACCTATTATTATAACCCGGTAGTCCATATATTTAAAAGCCTGCCTCCTTCTTTTGTATTTTCCGTCTGGAGAATGTCATATTTTATCCCTTAAATCAAGCTCCCTGCATGATGGCTCAGTCATTCCACGACAAATCACGCTTTCGCAAGACGAAGAAATAGTGTATAAATTCTTACAGTATCTTTCACAAAATCAAATTCGGAATTAATGAGGCAGTGATGAATAAGCGAATACTGGTCACAGGACGTCTCCCGCAAGATATTATGACAGCCCTGTCGAAGAAATATGAGGCGGTTATAAATATTGAAGACAAGCCTTTCGATAGGCAAAAACTTCTTGACGGTATTAAAGATAAAGAGGGCCTTCTGTCCATGATAACGGATACTGTCGATGAGGAGGTACTTGACAGGGCAGATCATTTAAAAATGATCGCCCAATTTGGCGTTGGTTACAATAATATAAACGTAACAGCAGCCACGAGACGAGGAATACCTGTTTCAAACACGCCCGGTGTGCTTACAGATGCGACTGCAGAACTCGCTTTTGCACTGATCCTGGCTATTTCCCGGAGGCTGGTGGAAGGTGACAGGATGACCAGGGAAGGACGTTTTCGATGCTGGGCGCCTATGCTCTTTTTGGGTCGTGAAGTTACGGGTAAAACACTCGGGGTCATCGGTATGGGAAAAATCGGAAAGGCTGTGGCGCAAAGGGCCAGGTGTTTCAATATGCCTATCCTGTATCACAACCGCAGCAGGATGAGCAAATCTCACGAAAAGGAACTCATGGCAAAATACGTGGATATGAAAACATTGCTTTCGCAAGCGGACTTCATAACCCTTCACGTTCCTCTCACGGATCAGACGAGACATCTTATAGGCAGCCAAGAATTGTCCTTGATGAAGCCTACGGCTTATCTGATTAATACATCGAGAGGTCCCGTGGTAGACGAGCAGGCCCTCCTGGAAACGCTCCGAAATGGAAAAATTGGCGGCGCAGGACTCGATGTCTATGAAAATGAACCTGCCCTCACACCCGGTTTGGTGGAACTGGAGAATGTTATTCTGCTCCCTCATGTAGGGAGCGGCACACTGGAAACGCGTTTCAGGATGGCCAACATGGCAGTTGAAAATCTCATCGCCGGCCTGAGCGGTAAAGTCCCTCCGAACCTCGTCAATCCCGAGGTGCTGCCGAAAAGACGTTTATAATTACGCTTGGGTATACACCCGCTATGGAAGAATAATTCTTGATCTCGATGAGATCAATGTGTAACTCAAGCCTCCAACGATAACCAAAGATTAATACATACACAGAATTCATACCTTATCCTTCTTTTAGATAATTACTCGATATTTCATATGAATTTGCTTTTTCTTGCCTAAATGTCCTTCTTCTGATATCTGGACTAAATAGTGATGTATAAGGGGGGATTACGAAAGCCAAAGACCTGATGATAACAATGTACGAATACCTGATGCCGGATAATACTTTAAAAGAAGACGACTGCAGAGCGTATTATCCAATGCGTTGGAGTTTGATGATTCCGAATGCGCGAAAGGTCTTTTTGATTTGTTCATTCCTGGCGGGTATCGTATTTCTCAGCGCTGGGGCGGACATCTGCCTTGCTTCCGAAATGGAGGGGGTGGCGAATGGTATCGGTCAGTCCCTGCCCGTCTGGACGGTTATTCCCTTTGCCGGCATCCTGCTGTCCATTGCCCTGTGTCCTCTTTTGACGCCCCGTTTCTGGCATCAGCATTACGGAAAGGCGTCGGTCTTCTGGGCCCTCCTGTTTGCCCTCCCGTTTCTCTTTGAATACCAAGGAGTTGCCTTTTACAAGATACTCGAAATCTTTCTCATAGACTATATCCCATTTATCATTCTTCTCTGGGGGCTTTTCACAATTTCCGGCGGCATTGTCGTGAGAGGCTCACTCCGGGGAACCCCTATCGTCAACACCGCCATGCTGTCGATCGGTACAATCCTGGCTTCCTGCATGGGGACGACAGGCGCTTCCATGGTGATGATTCGACCGGTCCTCAGGGCCAACAAAAAACGCGTCAAGAAAGCACATATCATCTGCTTTTTCATATTCCTTGTGGCGAACATCGGGGGCTCTCTCACTCCCCTCGGAGATCCTCCCCTCTTTCTGGGTTTCCTGCATCATGTCCCCTTTTTCTGGGTAACAACCCACATCCTGCCCCATATGCTGGCGGCAACACTGATCCTGCTGGGGATCTTCTATGCCGTGGATTTACATTTTTTCCGCAAAGAGGGATCTTTTACACCGGCAATAGACAAAGATAAACGCGAAACTTTCAGCATCGAAGGAGTCTCCAATTTCGCCCTGCTGGCCGGGGTGGTGACTGTTATCCTCATTAGCGGTTACTGGCGGCCCGGTCACCTGTCGGTTTTCGGTGTTGAAGTCCATTACCAGAATATGCTCCGGGACGGGATGATCATCATCCTGGGACTCTTGTCCCTGTATTTTACGCCGAAAAGACTTCGGGAGGCCAATGAATTCAGCTGGTTCCCCATTATAGAGGTTGCTAAGCTCTTTGCCGGCATTTTTGTGACGATCATTCCGGCCCTGGCCATTCTCAAGGCAGGCACGGAAGGGGCTCTGGCATTTCTCATCACGGTAGTCGAGACGCCCGCTCATTATTTCTGGGCGTCAGGCGGGTTATCATCCTTTCTCGATAATGCCCCCACATACCTGACCTTTTTCAACATGGCCCTTGGAAAAGTAGGTATTGCCGAGACGGCGGTGCCGGCAGCCCTGGCGGCGGGAACGGCCACGGCAAATCCCGTTTTTATCAGTTATCTCACGGCTATATCAGCCGGTGCTGTTTTCATGGGCGCCAACACCTATATCGGAAACGCCCCCAATTTCATGGTTAAATCCATCGCCGAAGAGGCAGGGGTGAAGATGCCCAGCTTCTTCGGGTACATGTTTAAATATTCCATACCGATCCTGATTCCGGTCTTTATTATTGTAACGTATATCTTCTTTTAATTTTGGGAGGGTGTGTCATGAATGAAAGTTATTTTGAAGTCGTCATCGGGGGGAGCTTTGACCTTATGAAGGGGTTCGTTGTCGGCTTTCTTGAGGGACGGGGCATCGAAGGAGACATCTTTTTTGGCGAGGACTACCACATTGAAAGGGAAAGCCCGGTTGGTCTCCTCATGCGGCTGACGGGAACCCGCGACAAGACATGTACGGTTATTGTCGGATCGGGGCTCCATAAACTCCTCACCGCCGCCCTGGAAAAACGTCGGCGAGTCATACCCCTGCACATCGTGAAAGTTCGCCAGGTTAATGCCGCAGCCTTTGATATTCTGTTTAAGACGTATTCCAAGGAGATCGGTAAAGAGATCAATGATCTCTTAAGTCGCCTTCCGGAGGGAGTAACCAGGGAATCCGGTTTTGAAATGCACGAGAAGTTCATCCCTGAAGGAAAAGGGATCGACGCTTACGCCCCCCTTCACGACTATGAACTGAATGGAAAAGGGAGGATTTCCGGTGCCGTAAAAGGCGTCTTTGACCTGTACTACCGTTTGGGACGCTTTGAGGTCGTTGAGCTGGAGGATATGGAACTCATTTACGGCGAAGCCTTATAAATTGGGGAGACATTGAAGATATTCACCCTCCTCGACCTGCCCGGCGCCGGTCTTCCGGAGGAAATGAAAAGTGATTCAGGGGATGCGATAGCAACATTTTGGGATGGAAGAAGGTGAAACATGGAAAAACAGGAATTTGCGATGTTGCCTGAAATGATTAAAAAGATCGACGCGGTCCTTGAGCGGGTGAAGGACCCGGAAAGCGATCTCCCCATATCCCGGCTTGGGCTTGTGAAGCGGATCCGCTATAGTGAGGGCGAGAAAAAATTGTTCGTCTTTACGGAGATTTATCCGCACCTTCCCAAATGCATCACCTGTGCCGCAATAGCCACAACAATCGTCTCCACCATCATTCGCGATCTGACGGTGGAGCTTCAGTATGAGTTTCCCGATCTGACAGTGGAATTCGTCTGATTCAGAAGAACCGTCCAAATCTCAGGGCGGCGTACATGGGATCATTATCGGCCCGCAGACCGGTCACCATGACCAGGTGCGTTTTTTCCTCGCCGGCAATCTTCTCCAGTATCTTTTTTTGCTCCTTATCCTTGACCAGCTTTGCGAGTTCCGAGTACAGAAGGATCGAGTTTTTCTCCGCCTGTATCGCCATGGCGCAGGCTGAAGCCACGGAATCGACTTTCTCCAGTTTCTTGGTCACGTTCTCTCCCCTGGGGAAAAGACCATCCCTGATGACCGATTCCAGATAATCATCGATCTCCTGAATTCGGAAGCATTCTTCAGTATCCTTTCCTTCCATTTTGGCTCTCAGACCAATAAAGATCTCCATGTGCTTCGCCTCTTCTTTCGCGAGCCGGGCAAAAAGATTCTTAAGATCCTTCACGTCCTTGAATTTTCTCGAGGCTTTCAGGTAGAAATTCATGCCATCCCTTTCCGCGTTGAGGGCATAACCAAAGATATCCAGTTGCCTTGACGTTCCCATGGTCTTTCCTCCTCTCTCTCGTAAGGTCGGTTAAAATAAGTGGATGCCTTCCTCGGCGTCGCCGCGAAAAACCGCAACTATTTTAAGAGTGCAACAGCCTCTTTCACCTGTCAAGCAAAAACAGCACTGCGGCCTTTGATGCGCGGATTTCAGGAATCTTCTTGTGTGGTTTACGATTTAAAAAATTACGCGTCCCCAACCTTTGGAATCAGGGAAGGAACCCACTCATAGACAGGCGCGAAGTACCGGCCCACCTCCCCCTTTCGGGGAATCATGAAGACAAAGCATCTTTGCTGATCGGGGACAATAGCGATGTGGCGGACGATCCCGGGATCGCCGTTTTTTCCAATGAATCTGACCAGGGCGTCCCGCATCTTCATCCCCTGGTAATAAAGGTAGAAGTCCTGTTTGCCCCATTGAACCTTTTCCCGGTTCAGCCGGTCGGCGTTTGTGATTTTCGGTCCGCGGAAGGCGGCGTACTTGACCTCAATGAGGTGCCCCTCTTCCGGCGGAGCCTGCCGCAGGTACAGGGTAATGAAGAGACGGTCCCATCTCCGGATCAGCTTGGAGACAGGAAAGTAGAGCCAGGATTGCCGGGGGAGAAAAGTGATGGTCGCGTCCACTTTGGTAATGGCGCCCTTCTTCTTCGTGATGAAGCTGGCGTGATACCCGATGAGCCCCCCGATATTGGTGAAGGTCTGATCAACAGGCTTGATCACGTCCGCGAGATCGTTGAAGGCGGAGAGGAAAAGCCGATGGTTCACGCGCTTCCCCCAGAAAAAGCCGTAGGTTAAAAGGGCGGAAAAGGCGATAAAGAGATAAAAGACAGGCTGTGTTATGATATATTCATGCTCAAACATCTTGTTTCTCTTTCCATTGGAGATTCGAAAGGAGGTCTTCGGGGATGGCGTAGAGCTTTTGTTCCGTGCCGCAGTAAAGGGCTTCCGAGAGCGCGACTCTTTGCAGGGGAATTCCTCCGGCCATTTTCTTGAATTCCTCTTCCACCCGGGAAGCCATCTCCCTGTTCTCCTCGCTCACCTTGTTATTGATGAGAAGGCGCAGGGGCAGGCCGAGATCGTTCAGTCCCTCAATCAATCGATCCGATTCCCGGAGCGATAGCACGTCGGGATTGAAGACAAGGACGACCCCGCAGTCCTCGCCCTGGAGAATCCCATTCAGGGTGTCATAATTATTCTTCATGATCTTGAGCCTCTGGATAACCCCGTCCTCGTCTTCATTGTAATCGAGACGGATCTCCGGGCTTTTCTTCCCCTCCGGCAAGGGTCCCCGGATCTTCTGGATCGTGTACCGCTTCTCCAGGATCTGCCTCCGGATCTGCATCAGCCGATCGATCCAGGCGATCGTCACCTGGGGCAGGGCGAGAAACCGAAGCGTGAGCCCCGTGGGCGGCGTATCAAAGATGATATAATCGAAGCCCTTTTCCTTCCGGATCGTCTCCTCGATGCTGGTGAGGAGGGCATACTCCTCAATGCCCGGTGAGTATTTCAGGATGGAGAAATACCGGTCGAGGTTCAATACCTGAAGATATTTATACGTGTCGGTGAGAACCGTGACCTCCCGTTCCAGATAGTCGCGGGAAAGCTTTTTGACATCAACCTCTCGGAGATGGAGATTCTCTGCCAGCTGTTTCGCACCGTTTTTCAAGGTCACGCAAAAAATATCGCCGAGATTGTGAGCGGGATCAAGAGATACAACAAGGACCCGGTTCTCGCGGGAGAGCTGCCAGGCCGCGGCCGCGGCCATGGTGGACTTTCCCACCCCGCCTTTCCCGGTATAGAAGAGGATCTTCATCAGTCAATCCCCAGGGTGCCCACCATCTCCGCCAGCATGTCGCTCGCGTCGCCGGCCCTCTGATGAAGCACCGCCATTTCCCTTTCCATGAAAGGAAGAAGCTCCACGGAGAGGAAGGTGGGAGGTGCCGGGAAACCAACGAAAGAACCCAGGAGGAGAAGAGCGAAGATATTCTCCAGTTCGTTGAGCTCCACGGAGGTGAGGGCGATGACATTCTCGCGGTGAGCGGTTCCAATGTGCGCGAACAAGCGGCCGATATGATCGAAAAGGGATGTTCCCATGGGATGGTTCCGGGTCCTGGTCAAAAAAACCGGTGCACGCCGGACTTCAGCGTGCACCGGTTCAAAAGGTTCAAGAGAACGTTACGCTTCGTCGCCTTTCTTTCTCATCTTGACAAAGTCCACAATGAAAAGGACGTTCAGAAGAAGCATGATTCCCATGATGATCTGGACCGTCCAACCCTGGCCGGGGGCCTTGGCAATGGCGCCGGGCATGACCACAGACATGAACCAGATGATGGCGAAGGTCACGGTCACCCAGAGCACCCATGCAGGAGCCACAGCCATGACGGTAAACTTCGATTTCATCTTCTTTGCCACGAAGGCGGCACCGGTCATCAGGGCGATGGCAGCAATAAGCTGATTGGCCGCGCTGAAGGACGGCCAGAGAATGGTGAACTGCTTGCTCCAGGCCAGATAGATTCCTATGGCCGCTGGAATCAGGGAAGCCGTCCAGCGGTTTGTGAGGATACCATAGGCCGCCTCGGCGGTATTCTTCAACGGAGCGAGCATTTCCACAAGACAGTAACGGGCGATCCGGTTGGTCGTATCCAGCGTTGTGAGTGCGAATGCGGAGATCCAGAGACCGGCTATAATCTTTACGAGCTTCGTGGGAATAAAGGCCAGGAAGCTCGCCGCCACCATTTTGGCAAAGCACTCAATAATCATGTTAGGCGCTGAAAGATTCAATGCCGTTGTGGTCTTTGTATAGAGATCCCCCCAATTGTCGAGGGTCAGAGCAAGGGGCGGTACGGCCGCGGCGGCGGCAGCGGCAGCCTGAGCGGCGTGGGCGTCCTTAATAACCGTATAGCCGAACCCGCCAATGGCACAGATGATCAGGGTTGAGAGAAACCCTTCCGTGAACATGGCGCCGTACCCGACGAACAAGCCGTCTGTTTCCTTCGTAAGCTGCTTGGACGACGTTCCGGAAGCCACGAGGGAATGGAAACCGGAGAGCGACCCGCAGGCAATGACGAGAGGAATGGCCGGCCAGAAAGGTGTCGGCTTTCCGCCGAGAAGAATCGGTGAGAAGACGGTCACGGCAGGCGCCTCGAAACCCCGGAAGGTGACGATGGCGGCGAGAAACCCTATCGCGATGCCGAAATAGAGAAGGAACGAGTTGAGATAATCCCTGGGCTGCAAGAGGACATTGACGGGGATAGCCGCAGCAATGATGATGTAGACGAAGAGAACCACCATCCAGACCTCATAGCTCGCCGGGACGGGAAGGAACGTGGACATCCAGATGGCGATGATCATCAGGACGATGCCGATGACCGTGGCTATCGGCAGGTTCATCTTTGCCCGGTAGATCAGGAGCCCCAGGATAATGGCCGCAATAGTCATGTAAATGGACGCGCCTGAGATCTCGGGGGTTTTCACGAAGATGGTGGCGATGATGTTCGCAAAAGCTGCGACCACCAGAATCAGGAGGAAGAAAACAATCCAGTAAAAGGCCGTCCCCGTCCTCTTGGAAATCAGATCGGTGGCCACGAACTGCACGGACTTTCCGTCATAACGGACAGAGGCCATGAGGGCCAGGTAGTCATGGACGGAGCCGATCAGAACATTCCCGAACCAGACCCAGAGCAGACCCGGAAGCCAGCCCCAGCACATGGCCAGGGCGGGACCCACGAGAGGGCCGGCGCCGGCGATGGAGGCAAAGTGGTGACCGAAAAGGACCGCCTTGTGGGCCGGAATGTAATCGATCCCGTCGTAGAGGCGATGGGAGGGCGTCTGTATCTCGTCCGACGCCTTTATCACATCCCTTTCTATTTTTTTCCCGTAGGTAAAGTACAAGCCGACGTAAATAAGAAAACCGATGATGATAATTACTGTAGTTGTCATGAAAAGCCTCCTTTCATAAAAAAAGTAGAATAATCAAAAAAACCTATTACATAATCACATGAATTTTCTATTCCTTTCCCGACAGAAAGTCAATAGGAAATTAACTTCTTCCAGCGAATCCTGACTGAGGTAATTATCCAATCAATCCCACTCCCTATGAAGCGGCGCCGGATGGCAAAGGCTTTTTTGGGTTCATCCGGTTCATGCGTACTTGGCAGGCATACATCCTTTAAATCCGAAATAAATAAGTAAATTATTTTAATATCAATTCAATTGTTCGACAGCAATTTAACAATTTTTTATGGCCAATTATATGGATTTGGTGTAATCTTAGATCATAATATAGCCGAGGCACCAATTTCCATTTTTACAAAGACTTTTCTTTCCTACTGGATAATCTTTAGAGGTCGATATGAAACAGAGAATTATTGTCAAAGACAAAGTCGCTATGCTAATCGTCATGATTGTTTTTGTCTCCATGGTCGTTCTCTAGCTGTTTGTCGACACCCCGGCCATGTATGTATGGGTGATCCTGATTACATAATAGATGGCGATGTATAGCAATTTTAACCATAGCAAAAGCATTTGTAAAATAGCGCTAATAAGGAGGTTCAATGAAAGCAAAAGATATCATGATTCCCATACAAGCATTCTTAAAGCTGGACAATACGCTCAAAGAAGCCGTCAATATTTTATGGGTTACCCCATGCGATAAAAAAAGCCAGGGGACCGAGGGTTTGCCTGTCCAGGATCAGGCAAACAAAATCATCGGCATCCTGTCGATGCAGGACATTCTCAAGGCCGTTCATCCTTTCTACATGTCCATGACGGAAGCGGATCTGGGAAACTTTACATGGGACGGCATGGTGGAATCTCTGGCAAAGGAAGCGGGAAAGAAAAGAGTTGAGGATTATATGACCAGAGAGCTGGCGACAATTCGGGAAAACGATCCCCTAATGAAATGCGTCGATCTGATGATCAAAAGGAAAATGAAGCAATTACTCGTTCTGGATGACCACGGCAAGGTCGTCGGCATGATCTATGAACGGGATGTTTTTAGCGCCATTACGAAAGCCATGATGGATGAAGGGAAAGGAGAACAGTGATGACACCGGATAACGCGGAAAAGCTCCTGTCAGGTGTTCATTGGGTTTCCCCCGTCTGGATCGCCACCATTATATTTTTTATGGGCAGGACTACGGTATCATCTTCTCGGAGAAAAGCCATAAAACCAGCATGGCGATCTTCGGTACCGCCCTCATGATCGTCCTCGGCATCCTCTTCTCCGCCATTACGAGCGGAGCAAACCAATCTCATGGGAAATATCTCCAGAAGTTCGGCTTATGATACCGTACGAGTTATTGAACAAAGCAGTGGGAAGAGGATCTACTCTACAAACCATGCTCATGCACGTCAGGTGAAACACAGATTCACTCCCCCATTTTACCCCGGCGTCCCAGGGTATTTTATAACATTCATTGATCCATAAGAACACAAGGTGGTACCAATAACCGGCGTATTTCATTTTTCATTGCTCGCTCTTGAGAATAACGGGATGAAAGCTGCAACAAAAACGAATTTCTCCAAAACCACGCTTTCAATAAATAACAGAGTAACCGTCTGTCAAATCAAGAGCGTTGATAAATAGGTTTAAGTCAGTCAAGGCTCAATTCAACAGATTATCAACTCAAAAGTACGCATGAACCGGATGAACCTTTTTTTGTATGGAGGTTTCTCCAAAAGACGTTCTACTGAGGAAAGGTCAGATTCCCGTTTGACAATTGAGCCGGTGAAATTTAGTACGATAGAATGATATCGTCCAGGGAGCGTTTCGGTACGTAATGCCTTCCCTCGTTATCCCGCCAGTATCGTATATCACCTTGTGCGCCAACCGGTTCGATGACGACTTTTTCTTTCGGTTTTCCGACTGCTATGACCAGGAGAATTTCACATTGTTTCGGTATAATAAGAACTCTTTGCAGTTCTTCCCTCTTCACAGAGTTTATCATACACCCTCCCAGACCCTTTTCCGCAGCACCAAGAAGAATACTTTGAGCAGCGATTCCGTGGTCGCACCCGAATGTTGGGCTGATGGTTCTGTCGCCAAGGATGATAATATACGCTGACGGTCTTTCCCCCGCTTCAGTACCGGGCCATTCTTTCAAATACCCTGCCCATGCAATATTTGAAAATATCAGAGAGTTTTTTTTGGAATCGCAGGAAAGAATATACTTTAGCGGTTACAGATTTGCCCCCGACGCGGAGAGTCTCGCACAATCAACAAGCTATCTCAATGTTTCAATATCAATTTCATAGTTCTCGAAAAATCTCCTGCAGCTCCTGTTTTTAAAATTAATTCTTTCACCATTGCATGCCTCCCCCATCCATTTCAAGAAACGAGGATCCGTATACTACGTCCTGATGGCAGAAACCGCGTTCTGCTGATATCAGATTTCTCTTGTCCACAACGATGCCATTGCCGGCCCGCCGCCTACACATAAGGACGCGCCGCCAAGGGTCAGGCCCAGCCTCTCCATTTCGTAGTACATGGTTACTATGATGCGGAGACCCGTGCTCCCCACAGGATGCCCGAGAGCGATACCCGAACCGTTATGGTTGATCTTCTCAATATCCAGGACCATCCCGAAATCCTCTTTCAGCTTCCTCCCTGCGCCCAGCCACTGCGCTGCAAAGGCTTCATGAAATTCCCAGTATTCGATGTCCTCGAATTTCATTCCCGCCTGCTTGAGGCACTTGGGAACGGCCACGGCGGGACCAAGACCCATAAATACGGGGTCCACTCCCTCGCCGCAGATGTTGATCAACTTCATGAGAGGCTTAATACCCAGTTCCGCAGCCTTGTCCCTGGACATGATTACGGCAGCAGAGGCACCGTCATTGATGCCGGAGGCATTGGCGGCAGTAACTACACCGCCTTTCTTGAAAACTGTGGGCAACTGACCCATGGTTTCCATACTGGCATTCCTTATCGGATGTTCATCGGTGTCTAAAATTTTAATGCCTTTTTTGCTCTTTATCTCCACAGGAACGATCTCTCGTTTAAATCTCCCTTCATCACTAGCCTGGATAGCCCTCGTATGGCTCAACAAGGCATGCTCATCACATTCCCTTCGTGTGATCCCATATTTTTCTGCAACATTCTCTGCTGTCACGCCCATGTGACCAGGAACAAGCTCATCGACTAAACCATCATGCAACATATGGTCCTCGATAGTCCCCTGACCCATGCGATAACCCATTCTCGCTTTGGGTATGAGATACGGCGCATTCGTCATACTCTCCACACCCACAACGAGGCCGACCTCCGTCTTGCCAAGCATGATATTATGGCAGGCGACCTCCAAAGCCCGCATTGCGGAAGTGCAGTTCTGATTAACGTTCACAGCACCGCTTCTGTGGGGAAGGCCTATCCTCATACCCACCTGCCGGGCAGGTAAAGACCCCTGCATTGCCGTATAAAGCTGTCCCATACAGATTTCATCAATGATGTCTGAAGGGATTGCCGCCCTTTCTATCGCAGCCTTCCCGGCAGTCATCGCCAAATTTCTCGCCGGTACATCCCTTAGCCCGCCCAGAAAATCACCGATCGCAGTCCTGCAGGCGCTAGCCATCACTACATCCTTCAAGCCCATACATGCACTCCTTGTACGTACAAAAGATTCTCCTGATAATTTAAGAGTTCCGTCAACACTTCCTTATTTTTCCCCGTGAATTTTTGACAAACTATCACAATAGATTCTCCACAACAATAAAATTGATGAGACATGACTCCAAGGATGCTCAGGCCTAACTTACGGGTTTCAATCGTGGATCATATGTCAGATTTAGCAATGAATCGAAATATGCATCAGCGTTAACGGAAAATCCGTTTCCGAAAAAACGAAGCTGATGAATTTAGTTTGAATTTTTCATTGGATTGCATTAACATCCTATATGTCGGAATAGCCGTATAACTCATCTGCATCTGTATCCTCTTTTCTTTTTCGGTGCATAATCCATATTTCGGAGGTTTATTTGATACCGACGAAAAAGCTCAGAATAGCCATATTGGCCTTAATTTTAATTTTTATTATCGGCACATTGGGTTTTCATTTCATTGAGGGATGGAGCCTGACCGAGTCCCTTTATACAACGGTCATAACTCTTTCTACCGTTGGATATGGGGATTTCTATCCTGAAACTGCTGGCGGAAGACTTTTCACCGTTATCCTCGTTATTTTCGGTGTCGGCACCATGCTCTATACGATTGGTCTTCTGACTGAGACCATGGTGGAGGCCCGCTTTAGATCACTTATGGGAAGGGGTAAATTGGAAAAAATGATAAAAAAACTCAATCGTCATTATATAATTTGCGGATGTGGCAGGATCGGATATCTGATATGCAAGGAATTATCTCAAGAGAAAATTGATTTCGTGGTCATTGATGACAACCCGGAGACCATTCAGAAGATAATAGAAGACGAGAGCTTCATTTATTATAAGGGGGATGCCACCCAGGATAAGACCCTCATTGCAGCGGGTATAAAAAGGGCCAGGGGTATTGTTTGCGCACTTCCCTCCGATGCGCAAAATCTCTATGTCATACTGACGGCAAAAGAGCTCAACCCGGATATCTATATTCTCTCCCGTTCCGAGGAAATCGAATCTGAACATCGGCTCTTGAGAGCCGGCGCCGATCGCGTCATCTCTCCGTACGTTCTGGGGGGAATGAGGATGGCCATGGCAATTTCACGGCCGGCAATGCTTGACTTCATAGAAATCACAACGAGGCGACAGAGCCTTGAACTCAGAATGGATGAAATCGATATCTGCGAGGCCTCGCCGGTTATCGGAAAATCTCTTGAAGAATCGGAAATCAGACAGCGATATGGACTGATTATTGTGGCCGTCAAAAAAGATTCCGGACAGATGATATTCAACCCCCTGGCAAGTTACGTCATTTCAAAGGGTGACAAGCTTATAGCCCTTGGTGAAGATGATAATGTAACGCGATTCGCCCGGGTATGTGTTGCGGCATAGACCAAAAAAATTAAAAAACCAGAAGGGTTGAGATAACTAAGGGTTATACTCTATTGTGGAGCATAACCCTTTATCTTGATCTGGTGCCTAGGGCCGGAGTCGAACCGGCACGATACTAAGTATCGAGGGATTTTAAGTCCCTTGCGTCTACCAATTCCGCCACCCAGGCATGTCTTGAAAGTAGGGGAAATTCATATTATTTTTAAAAAACCGTGTCAAGATTTTAATTGGATGGTATAACCCACACGTACACGAATCCTTTTGAAATGGGAGCAGCACGGTGCAGAAAGTTGACAGGCTGATTTCCGGCGGCAGGATACTGGTGATGGATGAAAAAAACCATATCATCAGGAATGGCGCCGTGGCGATTGAAGGAGAGAAAATTATCGCCGTAGGCGAAAAAGAGGATATCGAGAAGCTGTACACCTCCGGTGAAGTAATTGATGCAAGGGAGTCTCTGGTTATGCCAGGGCTTGTCAACTGCCATAACCATGCACCTATGACATATTTCCGGGGTTTGGCGGATGACCTTGAACTCATGGACTGGCTGAACAATTATATATTCCCCGCTGAGGCGATGTTTGTGAACGAGGAATTTTCCTATCTGGGGGGGTTGCTTGCATGCGCCGAGATGATCAAGTCCGGGACTACAACATTTTGTGACATGTATATATTCGAGGATGAGGTCGCAAGGGCGGCGAAAAAGGCCGGCATGAGGTGTCTCGTGGGAGAGGTGCTCTTTGATTTTCCATCCCCTAACTTTAAGACCCCGGAGGAGGGCCTCATGTATTCTGAATTCCTCATCCAAAAGTGGGCGAATGATCCGCTGGTGAATATCTTGGTGGAACCTCACGCCCTCTAT
>Ga0315294_10004941_pt1 | contig 14621 bp, 9 predicted proteins | sample YL17G13_40_MG_FD_203626 | JGI IMG/M metagenome (GOLD analysis project Ga0315294, IMG submission 203626) | Sediment microbial communities from Yellowstone Lake, YNP, Wyoming, USA - YL17G13_40 | ecosystem: Environmental > Aquatic > Freshwater > Lake > Sediment | place: USA: Wyoming | collected... | reverse complement strand
CTTGTTGCTCGCGAGCTCGACAATGGGCCTCGGCTCCCCGTTGCCGTCTGCGTGTCACATAGAGGGCGTCCCCCTCGCGGCGCACACCTCGGATCGCTGCGGGCCAGCCGCGCTCGCTGCTGTTCTTGGGTACTGGGGCGACAATGTGGAGGCGGAGCAGATCGCCCAAGCGATCTACCTTCCAGACTACCGCGGATCGCTGAACCTGGACCTGCTTATCGTCGCGCGCCTCCGCGGCTTTGACGCATGGGCCGGCGAGAGCACGACTGAAGAGCTAAGGCGGGCGCTGGCGCGCGGGCGGCCGGTCATCTGCATGGTGCGGCGACGTAATCCCCTCGCAGCGCGAAATCACTTCGTCGTGCTCCGCGGCTACGACCAACCGAGGAGCATCTGGTTCGTTGACTCCGGCGAGGGCGCGGAAGCACAGATTGCCCACGATGACTTCGACCGCGAGTGGCGGGATGCGGGCCGCTGGATGCTCGTGGTCGAGGGGCGTCGCGCGGTTCCCGAGGGAGAAGCCGATGCGCGCCCCTAGTTGGATGTTGGGCAAGGGTTTGCTCCTGCCCGGCCTGGTTCTGTCCGCTGCGCTCGCCGGGTGCCAGACCGATCAGCAGGGGGTGATGGTGAATGCTTCCGCTCTCGCCCGCGCCTATCGGGAGAACGTGGAGAAACGCCCAAGTCGCGAGCAGTTGGACCGGATCATCGAGGGCCTTCCCGCCGCCCAGCTTACCGACCTGGGTGTGATGTACGAGCGCGAGGGAAACCTCGACCGAGCAGCCTGGGCCTACCAGCAGGCCATCCGGCGCGACCTGCGGTACGCACCAGCCTACGTGAACCTGGGGAATGTGCTGCGCAGTCAGCACCAGACGGAAGCCGCGCTGCTGCGCTACCGTCAGGCGCTATCTGCTGACCCGCGTTCCTTCGACGGGGCGAACAACTTCGCCGATCTCTGCGCCTCTGAGGGAGTCCACCTCGATGAGGCGATCGCGCGGCTCGAGCCGATGCTGGATTCCGCTGGCCCGCACCGATGCTACGGTCTGGACACACTGGGCTGGCTCCACCATCTTCGCGGGGACGACGCGCGGGCCGTCGCTGTGCTGGAATCGGCGCTGGCGGAGGCGCCGGCAGATGACCCAGCACTGCTCTCGGCGATCAACGCCCACCTGGCGGAGGCGAGGAGTCGCTAGGTCGGGGAGTGCGCCTGACTCTTTGGTCTTGCGCCTTTTGACTTCACGAGGAAAGGAGGTGATTGGATTGCGGAAGATGGGTGGTCGTAGCTTCATCGCGCTGACGCTTGCAGTCCTGGTCACTGTTGCCCTGAGCGGCGGCATGGCGGTGGCAGCGCCCGTCCCGTCTCAGACCTCAGCAGCCTCGACGGGGACCGCTGACGCCCAGACGGTCGCGGCCGAGCGTCAGATTGTCTCAGGCGCGCTAATGGACTTCGGGTTGTCCCAGGCTGACGCGGCGGACCGCGTGAGCTTGCTGACCGACGAGGAAGTCCATGCTCTCGCGGCCGACCTCGACTCGGTGCAGATCGCGGGCGATGACATCCACTGGGACACCACCACGGTCCTACTGCTCCTGATCCTGGTGGTTCTTATCGCGGACTAGCGAACAGTAGGCGGCCCGCCGTGTGCTAACGCGTGTGCGGCGGCGCTCACCCGGAGCGCCGCCGCACGTATCTTGGGTACTGGGCCGCTCCCGTGGGTGACTCGTTACTCCGTCTTCTGCGTCATCAGGGTCATGAAACGCTTGCCGATGGCGAGCGCCGGGTCGAGCGGCACTTCCGCTCGCTTGACGTCCTTCGGCACGCTGATCTTGGGGGCCGGCCGCAGCTTCTTGCCCTGGAACTGCGGCAGCCATTCCCGCTCCGCCTCGATCATCTCCGCCGCCATCTCGCGGGCCTCCCGGAGCGTACAGCAGGCGGATGTCAACGGATCCATCGCCATCGCCTGCATCACCAACTCCGGCTCCGCCAATAGGGCCGCCTGAGCGCCCAGCACCTGGACCGTCACATTGCTCTGGTTGAGCGCCGCGCACTGGTGCGGTAGGTCACCAACCCTGAGCGGGTGCAGCCCCTCCTTGTCCACGTATACCGGCACCTCTACACAGGCCCCCTGCGGCAGGTTCGTTATGTAGCCGTCATTGCGCACATTGCCCTGGAGCTTGAAGGGAACGCCCGACTCCTTCGCTTCCAGCACGTAGGAGCAGTACTCGGCGCTTCGCCGCTCCAGCTTGGGTGACTCGAACTCCAGCGGGTCCACCTTGGCGTACTTCTCTGCCACCTCCGCCGACCACTTGTAGTAGGCCCCCGACTCGCCCCCGAAGGCCGGCTCGTCACACCACTCCTCCAGCGCCCGCTTGCTGCTGCGGAACCAGGGCAGGTACTCCGACAAGTGGCCGGTGCTCTCGGTCATGAAGTAGCCGAAGTGTCGCATCACCTCGATCCGCACCTTCTCGTTCACGTAGTAGCCCGGCTTCTCGCAGTTCGCCTTGAACGTCGGATAGAGGTCCTTGCCCTTGTGCTCCAGCTTCAGGAACCATCCCATATGGTTGATGCCGGCGCAGAGGAAGTCTATCTCCGCCTTAGGCACCCCGACGTAGCCCGAGATCAGATCGAGCGTTGTCTGCACACCATGGCAGAGACCGATATACGGCACATTTGAGACATGTCCCAGCGCATAGCAGCACATCCCCATCGGGTTGGCGTACTGCAACAGGATCGCGCCAGGCTTGGCCACCTCCTCCATGTCCTTTACCAGATCCACCAGCACCGGGATGGTGCGCAGTCCCCGCATGATGCCGCCGGGCCCCAGCGAATCGCCAATGCACTGGTCCACCCCGTACTTGAGCGGGATTTCGTAGTCCAGCCGGAACGCCTCCACCCCACCCACCTGGATCACGCAGATGACATAGTCTGCGCCCTTGATGGCCTCCCGCCGGTCCACCGTTGCGGATACCTTCGCCGAGATGCCGTTCTCCTTGACCATGCGGTTGGCGAAGGCCTCCATCCGACGCAGCTTCGGCTCGGCGGGGTCCATCAGCGCATACTCCGCCCCAGCCAGCGCCGGCGTCCCCAGCATGTCGTTGAGCAGCGTCTTGGCAAACACAATGCTCCCTGCCCCGATGATCGCGATCTTCATGGCACCGATCTCCTTTCGCCCTCCACTTCGCACCGCCGCGCCGCCTCCTTCAGCCCTAGCCGGCCCGGCTTGTCTAACTGGCCCGGGGGTACTCCGAGAACAGCAGATACCGCGGCTCTTCGTCTTCCTCGATCTCAGGAAAGCGGCCGACCTTCTCGTAGAAGCGGTTGTCGGCGGTGTCGTCGTTCACCGTCGAGACTTCGCCCAGCAGCACCTTGTCTCCCTCTCCCCAGAACTTGTGGTAGAGCCCGCGGGGGAGGAAGATGCTCTCTCCCGGAGTCAGCGTAACCCTGCCTCCGGCTGGCACCGTCCGCGCCACCCCGTCAATGGAAACCGTGAGGTCGGAATCAGCCAGGCCCTCCTCTTTGGTGGAGTCGTAGACCTGGACGGCCAGGTTGCCCCCTCCCCGGACGATGATGTCCTCGGACTTGCTCCAGTGGAAGTGGAGCGGCGTGATCTGCTGCTTGCCGCTGATCAGCATCTTCTCACAGTACGGCTTGCAGTAGCGCCGATCCCTCAAGTGGCCGTTCCGGATGGTGAACATGATCAGCCCGACCTTGGGGAAGTCGCCGGACCCGAAGTCCGTTAGGTCCCATCCCAACATACAGTCCCTGATCTCGTCCGCCTCAGGGCCAATGGATCGCCACTGCTGGGGCGACCAGAAGGCGAACCGCGGCAGCAGGAAGCCGTGGGACCGCGCGAACGCCGCCGCCTCCTCGATGAGCGCGTTGATCTCGGACCGCTTCATGGCCTTTCTCCTCGGCGTGCGACCCGGCTTCGGCTTCGCCTACATCGCATCAGGTTGCCGTTGTGCCTCTCTTGACAGTCAGGCGTGAAATCGTTATCATGCTAGTGCTATTCGAGGCGAATGTCAAGGAGGTCGCAGGCCTCCTGAGTTCAGAGACGATCTGCGGCAAGGCTTTCCGGGTGCTTGTTGGCACGCGTGTAATCGTTATCGCCAACTGGTGGCGGCCGATCGCGGTCACGACTGCCAGGCAAGAGCGGTTGGTCCGGCCGGTTCGATGGGGGGAGGCGACGGCCCCAGGGAGGTCGCCAGGTTGGCGAGCGGATGATCGTCGCGCAAAGGAGGTGTCGAGGCAGGAGAGTGCCGAGCCGTGAAACGCCACCTGAACGGTGGCAGGCCGAAGAATTCCAGTTGTGAAGGAGGGAATGGTGAGGACAGTCGGTCGGCACAAGGGTTTTACGCTGATTGAGCTGCTAGTGGTAATCGCCATCATCGGCATACTGGCAGCGATGGTGTTTCCTGTATTTGCGCGGGCGCGTGAGTCGGCCCGCAAGGCGGTGTGTCTTTCCAATGTGAAGAACATCGCCCTGGCCATTCAGATGTATCTGTCCGACAACAACGATGCGTTCCCCCCGCAAGAGCACCGTCAGGAGGTTCTTGACTTCTTCTCCTCGGCGCCCGGCGGCGCGCCCGATAGATGGCCAGGCCCCTGTTGGGGAGAGGACAGCGAGGCCGCCACGGTCGCCCGCATTCAGTGGTACGCCGACATGGGCAATCCCTATCTCACCTGGCCGGTGGTGCTCGACGAGTACGTCAAGAACCGCGATGTGTGGCGGTGCCCTAGCGCGAAGATGGTCGCGGGCGCGGTGTTCATCCTGCCTGGTCCGGACTGGGTCGGATACCTGAGAGCGAACCAGGGCCAGTGGGGGGGTGACGAAGGCCCAGGCCCGTGTGCTCAAGCCACCTTTCCCCCAGGATGGGGCGGGGAGGTGACCGACTCCGTCCTGCAGCAGCGAACAGCAGTGCCGGCCGCTGCTTTCGGCGAGAGCGGCGGCGCGGCGAACAAGGCCTTCGTCCAAACCATGGCCGCGAACGAGCAATGCCTGTGGGACAAAAAGCTGGTACAGTACCAAGACGTAGCTCACGTCCCCGTCATCGGTGACGGCGGAGCTAACCGCAACGCCTTCACTATCGCCATGCTCGCCTATCCTGACATCTGTTGTGCGGAGTGCGGGCCGATGGCGCCGTGGGCATGGGATTGGCCCACCGCGGACTGCCCGAACGGTGACTACTGCCCGGACTGCCCGCCCCTGCACGCGCCCTATCGCACGGTCCATGAGGGCCCCGACGGTTGGCAGAAGGACATCCCGCGTCACCTGGGCGCCGTAAACGTTGGATGGGCGGACGGCCACGCATCATCGGTGGCATCGCGCAGACTGATCAGCATGAGCGAGAACGGTGAAATCGAGGGAACAGGCTGGCTCTGTCCCGACTACACTTCGGCGCAGGGCTATGCGAAGAACTGCGGAACGCCCCTTCCGGGCATGAGCTTCCTCTACAACAATGGTCCCTGGTGGAACCCGAGCACCGGCCAACCACCGGGGTGATGCCGGCAGCCTCTCCGGCGAAGCTGGCAATGCCTGCTTGAGCCGCGGCGGAGCGCCCTCAAGGGCGCTCCGCCACTGTCTGGGCCGGCGCTGGCGCGCATCAGAGGGGGACGTTGGTCGCCCAGGCGATGAGGGAGCGCAGGAAGACGACGACCGACGAGCCGATGATGACGCCCAGGAAGAAGTTCAGCCCTTGCCGGTGGAGTCGCAGCCCGCCGTAGTGCATGATCACGGCCTTGATCAGCCAGGCGATGAAGATGGCGGGGAGATAGCCGTCCGTGACCCAGGCGCAGGCGATGGGCAAAGCAACGGGATGGAGGGGCCAGCCAACGAAGCGCATCTTCAGCGCCATCAGCAGGGCTGTGCTGACGACACCTACCCCAACTGCGGCAAGCCCGGAGTAGTCCGTGCCGATCGGGTTATTGAGGGCATTTGCCAGCAGGTCGGGCGTGTCGAGCGCGTGATCGGCCCCGCCCGGGTCGGCATTGGAGGCGACGCCGGCCCGGTAGACCACGTGGAGCATTGACCAGAAGACGCTTAAGGCGGCTACCGGGGTCATCGCCACCATGAGCCAGAGGAACCCTCGGCGGCTGGTACGACCGCTGTCAGCGAGCTTGAATGCCTCAAGCGTCCATGGCTGGGGGCTGCTGTTGAACTCCCGGGTGACCGGGTAGGTCAGCCACATCATCCCCTGCGCCTGCCGTGACATAGTCTTGGTGCCAATCACCATCGGAAGGAAATGGTTTGGGCCTATCCACCACAGCTCGAAGGTCGGTGGCGCGAGCTGGCCGCGGATGCGGGTAACCGCCAGCCCGAGGAGGAGGAACTGGGCGGCCCAACCCAGCGTTAGCGGGGCCGTCATGCCGCCGCGGACGAAGAAGTAGATGAGAAAGCCGAGCGCCGTCACTAGCCCGATCACCGCGCTTCGATAGCTGAGTGCTTCGCCCGAGTCATCCAAGTTGGATCGAAGGCCCAGCACTTTGTGGGCGACCCGGCGAAGGTAATGTCGGTCGAGCCACAGCACCGAGCCAACGAGGGCGATGAAGCCGCCCAGCGCCTGGTTGTCCACGTAGGGAAAACCCGTGTAGATGTTGGTGGTCCAGGCGAAATGGGTGGCGATGATGAGCTGAGCCTTGAACATGAGGTTGAAGAACCAGAGGGAGAAGGTGAGGTCGAGTGGCATCAGGTAGCACACGCCGACCAGTAGGGGCTCGGCCGTCATCCCGGTCTGTCGAATGGCATTCCACGGAGGCAGTTGCTGGATATATGGCCCGAGATCCATACTGAACGGTATCGCCGGGACGGCAGGACGCAGTCCGTGGATCGTGTTGATCGCCTCCGTCGCGGCCGCCAGTAGCAGTCCCGCCCACATCACCTTGCTCCGGAAGAGCCCGAAACGTCTCTCGACAATCTGCAGCGGCACGGCGGTCGCCGGGAAGAGCAGCCTGTCGTCATCGGTCCAGCGTCGGCGGAAGATGGAGCTGATGCAGACGAATGCCAACATCAACGCCGTGACCATCGCGCTCCACCAGAGCAAAGGCCTGAGCCAGGCCAGCACCACGCCCGTGCGGTAGAAGGTGGAGTACCCCTCGAAGAACCCGGTGATGACGTCTGGATCGGAGACGGTGAGCCAGCTCGGCAGGTACGGCAGCACCATCTCGCTCCATTGGTTCGACTGCGTCGCGAACCAGAATGGATTCGAGATGGCCTCAGGGATGTCGGGCAGGAAGTCCACGCCGCACCAGGCCGTCCCCAGGGAGAGAAGGAGGTAGATCGTGAGGAGTTCCCCCAACGAGAAGGCCCACCTGGGGCGCCAGCGGCGCAGCAGCGCGTTGATGCCTACTAGCCCGACGAGATAGGCGACAACGTTGTGGTAGATGATCCCGGGGCCGACGTAGTACCCGAAGTGCCAGTAGGTGTAGCTGACCCAGTAGGCATTGAGAGGAGTGGCGGCCAGCCCGATAAGAACGGCCCGCAGGCTGACGCCCTGGCGGCGCATTGCCTGAGAACGTGATGTGTCGGCCACTGCCGCGAGCCTCCCTATCGCGCTGACCGGAGTTGGCGAAACCAAGTAGCGCGCTGGCCGAGTCGCATCCATTCCACCCCAGCGGCCGGCATCCTCTCCTGGGTCACCGCCTCAACGACTCCGCCGACGAGGGAAGCCTCTGACCAGCACACAGGGGCGGGCTTGCAGGTTGCCCTCAGCCCACGAACAGGGGCGCAACAGCTCTGCAGTAACGCCTGCTTGCCCGCCCCCGAATCCCGATTGCCACCTGACTGGCTGTCGCCGGGCGCCACGGACTCGCCCTTGACAAAGGTTGATGAAATCGTTATCATACTACCGTTTTGTGGGCATCGTGTCAAGGCGCGTCGGCTCTACCCAGTGGTCTCGAACCACTCGCCAGGCCCGAGGACGGTCAGCGGAACCGCTGGCGGGGCGCGCCGAGACGCCCGGGTCTGGGACGATGGAGAAGGCCAAGCCCGTTGTGCTGGGTCGAGCCGAGAGGAGGTGAGGACAGCCAAGCAATTGGGCTGAGCTGAGGTCGGTGCGAAGGAGACGCCTGAAGTTACCTACCCTTGGAGGTTAAGAATGGGCGGAAGAGGCAAGAGAGGATTCACGCTGATTGAGTTGCTGGTGGTGATTGCCATTATCGGCATCCTGGCAGCAATGGTGTTCCCGGTGTTTGCGCGCGCGCGGGAGTCCGCGCGCAAGGCGGTGTGTCTGAGCAATGTGAAGAACATCGCCCTGGCCATTCAGATGTACCTGGCAGACAACAACGACACCTTCCCGCCGTCGGAGCATCGCCAGGAGGTCATCGACTACTTCGACGCAGCGCCGGGCGGGGCGCCGGATAGATGGCCAGGGCCATGTCACGCTGAGGAAACCGATCAGGGTGTGGCCTACCGCATTCAGTGGTACGCCAACAACGCCAACCCGTATCTCACATGGCCCGTGGTTCTTGACGAGTACGTAAAGAACCGCGATGTCTGGCGGTGTCCCAGCGCGAAGATGGTGGCGGGCGCGGTCTTCATCCTGCCCGGCCCCGACTGGGTCGGCTACCTGAGAGCCAACGAAGGGCAGTGGGGTGGTGAAGACGGCGCCGGTCCGTGCCTGCAAGCCACCTTCCCTACAGGATGGGGCGGGGAGGTGACGGACTCCATTCTCCAGCAGCGCACGGCCGTGCCGGCCTCCGCTTTTGGCGGCGGGGGAGGCGCAGCGAACAAGGCTTTCGTGCAGACGATCGCCACGAACGAGTGTATCCTTTACGACACGAAGATGGTGAGTATCCAGGACCCTGTTCACGCTCTGATCGCAGCTGACGGCGGGATTAACCGCAACTGGATGACCATGGGCCTGGTCGCCTATCCCGACCTGTGCTGCGTGGAGTGCGGGGGGATTGCCCAGTACTCATGGGACTGGCCCACCGCGGACTGCCCGAACGGTGACTACTGCCCGGATTGCCCTCCTCTCCACGCTCCGTACCGCAACGTCCACGAAGGGGGGCCTGACCAGTGGACGAAGGACGGCAACCGCCACCTGGGCGGCGTCAACATCGGGTGGGCCGATGGCCACGCCTCCTCGGTGTCTTCGCGCGCGTTCATCGCCATGGGCGAGAACGGTGAGCTCGAGAAGACAGGCTGGCTCTGCTATCCGGCCACTTCTGCGGCGGGCCACGAGGCGTTCTGCGGAGCGCCCCCTGATCCGGGCATGACATTCCTCTATAACACGGGCCCCGCTTGGAACCCCTTTGGCGGTCTGTATTGATGGCAGCAGTCCGGTTGTACGCGGGCGCTGCTACGGTCAGCTAGAGGTCGGACGCAACGCCACTTGAGGCTGAGATGGGCGGAGCGCCCTCGGGCGCTCCGCCCATTACGTCTGGTTCCCCACTATCGCCAGCCCGTAAGGATCCACCGCCGGAATGGTGAACAGCAGGCGGCCGCCTGTGACGCTACACGGCAGTTCCTGCTCTCCCTGGAGCGATAGCCAGCGGACGCTGCTCGGCGGGCTGCCAACCCATGGGAGGCTCACCTCCACACCGCGCTTCGGGACGATCGTGTCGTCCTGCTCGCGGTAGTCGTAGTCCAGGACATGGCAGATGAGCGCCCCATCCTTCTGGTAGCGCACGACGTTGACGCTGGGGTCGGAACTGCTAACGCGCGCCTCGTCGAGACCGTCGAGTGGAGCCACTACGATGGCCCGCTGTCGGTCCTGGTAGTCACGCCAGAAGTCCAGCAGGCGGTTATCCGTGACCGTCGTGATCGCGCTGCCATCGCCGATCTCGTTGGGGGAATACGCGATGACCCGGCCGCTCGTCTGGGCGTATGACCGAAGGGCCTCGCGCTGACTCTCGGTCAGTTCCCCGGCCTCAGCGATCAGCACCACCTGGTAGCGGCTGAGCTGGTTGGCGGCGATCTCGCTAGGGGTGAAGACGTCGTCGCCGGAGTAGATGACGTCGTACTGGTAACCCGCCTCCGCCAGCGCCTGGGAGAGCGCCAGGTACTTGTAGTGACCCTTCGGATTCGCCAACACCGCCGAATTCGCGTAGAGGATCGCGATCTTGTTCTCGGTCGTACATCCCTCGTAGTACCGGCGATGGTCGAGGATGAACCTGGTGTAGTCCTTCACCAGCTCCGGCACCGTCGCCTCGAGGCGCGTCTTCTCGTCCACCCCAGGCCACCAGTAATAGCCCCATCTTCCGTTGTTCGCGTAGCTTTCGAGGAACATCAGCAGGTAGTAGTTGATGGTCTTCCTACCAGCGAGTTGCTTTGGCACGTAGATCTGGGGGGTGATCCATGCCGGCGCCTGCGCACCAAGCGCGGAGGCAAGCCGATACCAGGCCGTGAACTTCCCCCGGGGGAGCAGATAGTGTCCGGGCCCGGTGTGGAACGCCCCGGGGTCAACCACGTAGATGTTCTCCATCATTACGAAGTCGAGGAGCTCGCCCCAGGCCGCTCCCCAGAGCCGGCCGTTCGTCTCCAGAAACGTCCCGATGCCGGTGAGGTTGGCGGTTAGCGCCATCTCGCTCTTCGCGGCCGCAATGCGCTCGCGGATCTCGCGCAGGAACTCCGCCGTCGTCTCGAAAGCGGCGCCCTCGTGAAACGCAGCGTAGGCACGGCAGAAGGCATCGTCCTCGCGAAGGCGTTGGAGGAGGGCGGAGTAGTCATCGCTCCTCAGATCGCCGACGTTCCCGACACCGGCCGCGCTGCGGAAGGAGGCGTCGCTCTCGAGCCGGGCGCAGAACCTCTCCAGGCATTTGGGGCAGAACCCTGAGTCCTTGGGCTTGCGGGACATGAGCCCGATGCTGGTTTGGATCTCGTCTACGTTGAGGACGTCTGCTCCCGCCTCGATCGCCTCTTGGATTTTGGCGAAGAGGTAGTCGCGGAAGACGCGGCTGTAGAGGCACATCGTATAGACGGGCTTTGAGTCCCAGTAGTACCACTTGACCTCGGCCTCGTTCCCATAGATGTCGCGGCAGACTTCGCTCATGAGGTAGCGGTTCTCTTCCTTCTCATAGGCGCGATGGGTCAGCGCGATGAGAGGAACCGAGACCAGCACGCGCCGGCCTTCCTGGTGCGCTTGGTCCACCCGCGCTTGGTCCCACTTGGCGGGGTCGTCCCACATGCCGTTGACGGTGGTGCCGTACTCCCGCGCCCACTCCACCGGCATCGGGACGGCGGCTATGAACTGCACGGCTCGGTACCATTCCATGCTGGAGGCGCTCCTTGTCGTGCTACGGCTCTCGCTTGGTCAAGGTGCCAGACAACGATGTCATCGCGCCCGGCTCGGAGCGCGGCGTCCGCACCCATTCCGGCTTCCGCCATCCGCGGAAAGGACCCCGCGCTCACAACGGCGTATGCCATGATAACGATTTCGTGCAACGGCGTCCAGCCGATGGTTAGGGCGAACGCGAGAGAGCAGGGCGAGGTAGCTCAGTTGGGCAGAACGAGCAGCAGCCGGCCTGCGGTAAGCCTGCGGGCGGTGCTCATCGGGGTCATCGGCATCCCGCTGAACACCTACTGGATGACCCTGACCTACTGGCGCTTCGGCAACGATGCCGGGACGCCCTATCCCATCTACTACAACTGCGTCTTTTACCTCTTCGCCCTCGCTGCCCTGAACACCATCCTGCGGCGCAAGCGGCCCGAGTGGGCCTTCTCGCTGGGCGAACTCCTCACGGTCTACGTCATGCTCTCGGTGGCAACGGCCTGGTGCGGGGTGGATCTGCTGCTGCCGCTGCCGGAGGCGATCTCGGGCGCCTACTGGTTCGCCAACCCTGGCAACCGCTGGGCGGATGTCCTCTGGCCGAACCTACCTAACTGGCTGATGGTCTCGGATCTGGATGCGCTTCAAGGGTTCTTCGAGGGCGAAACCAACCCGTACACGGGAAGCGTCCTGCTCGCCTGGGCCGGCCCTGCCGTGTGGTGGACGGCGATCGCCACAGCGCTGATGCTGTGCTACGTCTGCCTTAGTTCCATCCTCCGTCGGCGCTGGGCCGACGAGGAGAAGCTGCTGTTCCCTATCACGACGGTCCCGCTCCAGGTCGCTGAGGAACGCCACCGACTCTCGCGCAACAAGGTGATGTGGATGGGGTTCGGCCTCGTCGCAGTATTCGAGGTGATGGCCACACTCCACGGCTTCTTCCCCGCGGTTCCGGTGCTGCCATTCTACTTCGACCTCGGACCCTGGGTAGACCAGCACCCTCCCTGGAACGCCTACCGATGGAAGGGCATTGGCCTTTGGCCGATACTGATCAGCTTGAGCTACCTCATGCCGTTGGACCTGGCGTTCTCGCTCTGGTTCTTTAACCTCTTCTGGAAGGCAGAGCTGATCATCTCGACCCACTTCGCCTGGACGACGAACACCTACTCCGGCTTCCCGTACATAGACATGCAGTCGCTGGGCGGCCTAATGGCGCTGCTAGCCTCAGTTCTCTGGCTCGACCGCCGCTACTTCGCCCAGGTTGTCCGCAAGGTTGTAGGTCTGCGGTCGCCGCTGGATGACGCGAGAGAAGCAATGAGCTACCGCGGCGCCGTTGTGGGAGTGGGGGCGGCGATAGCGTTCCTGTGCTACGCCTTTGGGCGAGCCGGCATGGCGCCCTGGGTCACCCTCTGCTGGCTCGCCAACCTGCTGCTCATTGGGCTAGTGCTCACGCGAGTCCGCGCCCAGGTTGGCCCACCCCATTTCGAGCAGGTGAGCATGGGGCCCAACCAGTTCCTGCCCGCTCTCTTCGGCAGCACAGTCATCGGTCCACGAGGGGTGGCGATGCTATGGTTGTCCTATCCCTTCACCATGCACCACGCGCAGAACCCCGAGCCGTGGACGCTAGAAACCTACAAGCTCGCCGACTCCGGGAGGATGGAGCTCAGGCGTCTGCCCTGGGTGTTGGTCGGCACCACCGCGCTCGTTGTGCCATGCCTTTTCTGGGCATCACTTCACGTGCTCTACCGCATCGGCGCGCGGGCGGGTGCCGATCCCTTTGCCAGCGGCCACGCTCGCCAGGTGCCGCTGCAGATGGCCAGCATGCTGGAGAACCCTACCAGCGGCGCAGATCCACACTTGCTGGGCGCGGTGGGCGTCGGCCTCGTCATAACCGTTATCCTCATGGTCCTCAAGCTTCAGTTCTACGCCTGGCCTCTGCACCCCATAGCGTTCCCTATTGCCTCCGCCTGGGTCATGGACAGCGCCCTCCCGGCAGTCTTCATCGCTTGGTTAGCAAAGACGATCATCATGCGCTATGGCGGCCTACGGCTCTACCGCGCCGCGCTACCGTTCTTCCTCGGCATGATACTCAGCCAGTCTGTCATCGGATTCGTGCGGATGACGGTCGGCGCGATCCTTGACATTGACATGCCCTTCCTGTAGTCGGCCCCGAGGGCCGATCAGGTGTCGCCAAGACCTGGGCAGCTCAGTTGACGGGAGCTGGCGCTTCTGGTATTGTCATAGTGTAATCGTTTTCTCGGTAGCCCCGTCGAGGCTGACAGATGGGGGAATGGCGTCAGAGTGTCGGCTTGAGAAGGCGTCCAGGCTCGGCCATCGGGGCAGTTAGAGTGACTGGCCCAGCGCAGGGCACTGATCAGTTGACTGGAGGACATGTTGCATGAAGGCCACCCGCAGCAAGCTTCGTCTGTGGGACACAGAGGGCGACGCGGTCATCGTTGAGACCGGACACCCCTGGCGGTTGATCCTCTGGGAGAAGGCGCAGTACGTCCCATGCTGGGATCTGGGCGGCGATGTCTGGTTCACCCCGGAGTGGTTCGAGACCAGCTCGCCGGAGGACCCACATTGCTACGAAGTCATCATGGACAAGGACTGCCGCTTCAGCGAGGCCCACATCGAGGAGTCCGGCCCGGCCCGCGTGACCGTTCACTGGAAGAACGCTCTCTGCAACAGCCTTTATCAGGTTTTCCACGGTAACACCCGCTCCGAGGAGTACTACCGCGTCTTTCCAGACGGCATCGCGGTCAGGCAGTTGATCGGGTGGCCGGGTGACGAGCTTGCCGACGGCATCAACCCCGGGATATGGGAGGTCGAGGAGTTCATCCTCATCAACGGCCCCGGCGTTCGGCCCGAGGATTGCGTAGAGCCGGTCGGCTTCACCCTCACCAATCTCGCCGGCGACAGGCTCGATCTGCAATGGCCCCACCCGTTCGAGGAGGGACGGGCCCTCTGTCAACTGAAGCCGGAGATAGCGGAGTGGTCGGAGTACATTGGCGTGGTCCACCTGCGCGATCATCCCAACCCCTTCGTCGCTTTCCCCCGGAACCGGCTGCTCTTCCCACACGCTCCCTGCCAGGCCTGCGGCAAGCCGCATCCACAGATGAACGCTTTCCCGGGCGCCTCGAACTACTCTCACTGGCCGGCGAACGATTCCCGCGAGTTCGTCGGGTGGGTCCGGGCGACAGACGAGGAGGTCCGAACACGCGCCACCCACACCTCGTTCGTGAACTGCGGCTACAGCTATGGCGGCATTACGCCGCCGCGGCCCAGCTCGTGGCTATTCCTCACCGGCGCCGTCACCGGCGGCGTGGACGAAGCAAGGTCCCTTGCCGGCTCCTGGCTAAGCCCGGCCAAGCTGGAGAGCTCCCATCTCTTCGAGGGGTACTCCTACAGCCAGCGGGCCTATC
>Ga0315294_10004940_pt1 | contig 14623 bp, 5 predicted proteins | sample YL17G13_40_MG_FD_203626 | JGI IMG/M metagenome (GOLD analysis project Ga0315294, IMG submission 203626) | Sediment microbial communities from Yellowstone Lake, YNP, Wyoming, USA - YL17G13_40 | ecosystem: Environmental > Aquatic > Freshwater > Lake > Sediment | place: USA: Wyoming | collected... | reverse complement strand
TCGTGCTGGTCAATGAAACAACGACCCCGTCTATCGTCGGGAAATAGGAGTCGGTGAACATCGCGATCTTCAATTCCCTCAGCCCCTAGAGCCCCTTCGATATGCGGGATATCTTCTCAAGAACTTCGACCGGGTCATTGCCCATTATCCTGATCATCGGTTCCTTCCCATGACCACCCTCATCCCAGATGGCATCCGGGACGGCCCCGAAAGCCTTTATTGCCTCTGTCGTCCCCCAGTCCATGGAGGAAACGCCTTCTGGCTCGTTCTCTCTGGAAAAGGAAGAAACGGTCAATCCGGCCTTCTTGCAGGCATCCAGGTTGCGTTCGTTGAACTTGATGTTCATCGCCGATCTGATCCGCGGGTCATGCTTCGAGGCCGCGACGATGATCCTCGCGACATGCTTCGACGCTCCGAATCTGGGACAGCCGACGATTCTCGCGTGTTTCCCTTCTCTTACGATTCTTCCGGTGAAACCGGCCACATCGGATTCGTTCTTTGGATCAGGGATTGAAAACCCGAGATTGGAGCCTACTTCCGGAAGCAGCTGGATCTTGATTTCGTCTTCCAGTCTCATCCTCAGATTCTCGAGTGTATCTAAGATCGCAACCTTCGTTGCCCCGATGAGCACCTCTTCAAGCGGGTCTATGATCCTGATGCCTTTGCCAAGCGCCCTCCCCCTCTCAATCGCATTGAACACCGCACCACGGGCTTTGACGACAGCCGTGCATATGTCCTCCCCTAGTGCTATGTGCCCGGCAATCAACGCAGAAAGCACGCAGCCAGTTCCATGATATTCTCCTGGCAGGCGGGTCGAGGTGAGCACGCTGGTCGATCCATCGGACATCGACAGGTAATCTGTGACTTTGTCATTCTCTACAACCCCTTTGATGAGCACTCCTGAGGCTCCAATCGATTGTAGTTGTTCGGCTGCTTTGGCTGCCTGTTCAAGCCCTGATATCCTGATGCTTGTCAATGCTTCTGCCTCGGAGATATTGGGTGTTATCAGTGCACAAATCGGGATCAGTTGCTTCTTGAGAGCTGAGACTAGGTCCGCCCTCGCCAGCTTTGCGCCGGTCGTTGCCACGAGGACAGGGTCTATCACGAGCGGAACCTTCCTATCCGAGAACAACTCAGAAATGACTCCTACATTCTCTGCAGAGTAGATGGCCCCCGTCTTCGCGGCTCCTGGCGACATATCCTCTAAGACCGCTTCTATCTGGGCTCTAAGCATCTCTGGCGGGACGGCATCCACTCTGGTAATCCTTGTCGTATTCTGCGCAGTTATGCATGTGATCGCTGAGCAACCATGAACTCCTAGGGAAGCGAATGCCTTCAGATCGGTCTGTATGCCAGCACCGCCAATCGAATCAGAACCAGCTATAGTCAGTGCTATCTTCACATCGAAGTCATCGGTCATGCTCCTTAATAGTGTTTTCAATCGTGACCATAAAGAGTTGTGTGGTGGCCAAATCTGTACTATAAACTATACTAGCTTGCCATGTAACAATAGCATTGCCGTGTCCCCAAACCCCCTTTCCAATTATTTTCAAGAACTACGAATTTCGTATTATGCGCCCTCGAACCATCATTCAAAGTTTTTCCGATTGCTTTCTACGATTTGCTCTTCTCATTATCGACGCCCAATCACCAGTTTCTCTTGCATCTCTGATACGCTGGCCGTAACATCCAATTTGAATTAACGAATATTGGCTTTGGTTCTAAACTCCTGACGGCGCATTCCTTCGCTCTCTCACCTACTAGCTTTTTATTATCTAAGGCGGATTATATAGATGGCGTCACCCATATCCTCAGTGTTCAAAGCGAGGTTTCTGGATGTACGCCACCGAAGTCGAAATGCCCTGCGGGATATTCAACTTTTCCGGTCAGTCGAGGATCGATACTTTCTCGATAGACGTCGATCCGCTCCTGCCCGGTCTCTGCAGCTACGACGACGTAATGGTCGGCAGGGTGAGGATGTGCATGGAGGCTATCAGGATGCATGCGGATGACTTCCCATTCTGGCAGCATCGGGCGGGAACCGGGAGGCCTCCGGCGAGCGAACGCACGCTGCTCATAGCCTTCCTCCTCAGGCAGCTGTTCAAGGCGACCTTCAGGGACACGGAGGGCATCCTGATCCTCCTCGCGGACTACTTCGGGATAGACGGCGTCCCGGACCACTCCGTCCTCGTCAAGAAGAACAAAAGTCGAAGATGGCTCGTCATTTGGAAACGATTTCACGAGTACATCCTGTCGCTCCTTCCGAGGCGGAAGGCCGTCGTCGCGACGGATGCGACGGGCTTCAGCGGACGGAACAACTCGTGGCGCGAAACGGACTACGGCATAAGGGCTGTCCAGGACTGGGTCAAGACGCACGCGGCGGTCGAGGTGGACGGCTTCTTCATCCTCAGCTATTCGCTGTCGAAATCGAACGTTCACGAAAGTCAGATGTTCGAGGAGGTATGGGACGGCCTCCCCGACGATGTGATTCCGACGCGCAGTCTCGCGGACTCCGCGTACAACGGGGAGAAATGCCTCCAGGTCGCGCTGAGGCACGGGGCGACCCCGGTGCACGGGATAAAGAAGAATGCAAGGTTCTTCGAACATCCTGAGACGGCGTATCAGAAGATGACGAACTTCGCGAAGCATTGGCCGAACAGATATGCCGGGATGTACGGGAAGAGGAATCATGCTGAGACGGCTTTCAGCATGATAACGAGGCTGTTCGGATACAGATTGAGGTGCAGATCACGGATTGGTAGAAAAAACGAGGTGCAGGCGAAGCTGTCGATGTTCAATCTTCTCCTGCTGGCTATGAGGGAGGCGAATTCCCTGGAGCTAGTTTAGAACCAAAGCCAATATTGTTAAATATCGAGTTTGAAATTAGGGGGGTGGGGGGAAATCGAAAGGTTTCTTCAGGGGTTCGATGGAGAGGGTGAGGGAGGAAGAATTCTATGGAAGATGCTTTAGCAGCCGGGGTCACGTCGGGTTCAAGTGCGAGAAGGACTGCCGTCAGAACATCAATCTGGGTATTCGCGATTGTTGCATCGATTCTTATGATTGCAACAGCATTTTCATCGTTTGTCGCTGCAGCTGTCGAACTATCTTCAATCGATTCCAACGCGAACTCAGAATCTGACTTAGCCGAGATTCCTTCTGATGATACTTATGAAAAGGAACTAGCAATCCACTCCATCCGTGATTTCTCATCGGATACAATCACTGCACCAGGAAGCGTTTCTTCTGTCACCTCATCAATCATTCCTAAAATCTCCACATTGGGAGACTTCTCTGTCCGTCCTTCGATCATAATTACCACAGATGCCTACGTCTACAACACATCTTTTGGCAAATACATCTTCTCAAAGAGTGCCCCGTACTCAATGATGCTCATTTCATATAGAGAAAATCAGACCGACATCGACTCAATCGAGGTCGTATCTGCAACTGAGTTCGCAATTAGATCTCAAAGCAATATATCATTGACCGATTGGTGCGTCCTCGAAGCTTCTGATTCCTGCTTCGTAGCACAAGCTATCGTTATCGTGAAAGAGATGTCCTCGGGCACTTTCACAGTATCCACGAATTTCTCATCCGAGAGCGCTCCAAAAATCACGATGTCTCTATGCATGCTGACGAAAGTCAATGAGAAGATGGGGATTACATGGATAATAACGACAGCCCCGTCCTGTTCGATAGTGGATGATGACAACAAAGTAATCTCTTCGGATATGATCACATCGAATCCACTTAGGTTGAACGCATCAAAATATGCGGTAGACCTTGAGAGGGGAGATTCAAAAGATATCGCCAAGAGCGTTGGTAAGATCGATTGGTCTGATGCGGAAACCGGAAACGCCTCAGTTGGAATATCTGAGAGTCACGCCTCGAGGATGACAATCTCAATTGAATTCCCAATGGGGATGAGGACCGTTGATCCGACCGTCATTGGCACATCGACGCTGACCTATGCCACCCCAGGCACACCTTTCCGGAACTCATTCTACTGCAATAACAGCTACTGGGTATTTTGGTTCACTGGCAGTCAAATCGTCTACAAGCGCAGCAATGACGGCATCGATTGGTCATCAGCTTCACAGAACGTAGCGAATCCACCCTATGCATTCCCACAGACACAGCATATCTTTGATGTCGCTGCGAAAGATGGCTATGTGCTACTAGCCGTGAACACGACCAATGGCGTTTATGCCATTGAAGGAATGGTCTCGGGGAGTTCGATTCTTTGGTCGACATTGTCATGGATTCTCGTGAGGAACGGACCGATACGCGTCTTCAATTGTGCCCTTGGATTGAGTGCATTCCTGTCTGCCGTTGAATGTTTCATCGCAGTTACCGAGGACGCCGGCAGCTATCAGCACATCACGACATGCCACAAGCACTGGGGTGTCTCTTCTTATTACCTGGATTGGACACCTTTCAATGATGTAGCTAGTGTCTATACGAGATACCTGGGGATCTCACTTGCTGAGAGTTCTCCCTGGTCGATCGCTGTGATCGTAAGCTGTCAGAATAGCCCGGGAACCGATCGCATCTATTGGAGTGAATATTTCTTCATGGCAGATAGACACCCGCCACAGCCAGGCCAGGACGCTTGGGGGCCGCTGAATGTGGCGATGATGAGCGACATGGCGGATCTCGTTCCATATGAATTATCGAGCGTAGCCTTGAATGATGGTACGGTCATCGCAGCTGGAAAGAAATATGGGCCAGTCGGTGGCGTGACAAAGCAATACACCGGGGTCTGGACTTTGAAGCGCGATGGCAGCGCATACTACTCCGGAGCGTTGGATTACGGTGATTCCCTATCCCATTCTTCGATCGATGATCCAAAGGGAAGATGCGCACTATCTAAAGATGTAAATGACGGTCTCTATCTGTTCTACTGGAGTCAGACGTCTCCCACGAGCGGTTACAACCTCTATTACCGGTACAAGTTGTCACCCACCGCGGACTGGTCACCACAGGAAAATCTCTGGGCGGTCAATTCCGGTACTTACAGATATACGACTTCGATGGAACAATCGGGTGACTTTTCACTGGTAAGCTGGACGAAATACAACGGTGCGAGCTACGACGTCGATGTGTGTTCCATTCCAACTCTAGCTAAAGTCCTGGCCGCATCGCCTGATGAATGGGCTACTCCTGGGGAGGACGCGAACAAGCCTCTCGATTCACATGGTTCGGCGAGCGTGTCGCCCGGTAGCGGTCAATTATTCGCCAGCATCGTTGATCTTAGTGCTACCGGCAGGCAGATCGATCTTTCGATCGGACGTTATTACTCGATGCCAAAGTTCTTCATAACGACCGTCACAGGCAACTATCAGCCATATATGTGGGCGCAATCTAGCATGACAGATATGGGCGCCTGCTGGCAGCTTGATTTCCCATGGATCTATGCTAGTTTCGTTCATTGGTTTTCCGGTCAGAGCTACCTCATCACATGGGAAAACAATAGATTCGAGAATAAGATGGGAGAGATATTCACTCTTTATCGATGGGGTTCCCCCTACCAATATGCGATAAATTCTGCGGACGGATCGAATTATACATTCAACAGCAATGGAAAATTGGTCAGCATCCAATCCGATTTCAAATGGAATGCCCAGAACCTGATCTCATTTACATATGATGGGAATGGAATGCTGTCCACCATAACTGACACCATCGGTCGAAATGCAATATTCAGTTACAATGGTGGAGGCGGAAATGGCAAATTAAAGGACATTACATATGCAGGCAAGAAAGTTTCTTTTCAATATGACGCATCGGACAGACTCTGGAAAGTAATTAATGAAGCCGGCAGGTCGATTGTCTATACCTACGCAAGTTGGTTCACGGACTTCCCATTGATCTCGACGATCCAGATTCCAGATGGCGCCATTACGAAGTATACATACGGGAATCTCTCGGTCGGAACGCAGGCCCACTCGAAAATGATCACGAAGAGATCGGTCTGCAATATCTCTTTTGGGGCCTCTTCCGAATTCGAAGAAGAATATGTGAACTACAGTTATTATGCCGTGGATGGAAATGTCAGATTCGCTAGGCTTACTTATGGCGGTTATGTCACTAACTCTAACACGAGCATTGTCGACTATCTAATGGATTCTGCCACGAAGAGCTTGACAATCGTTTGGCGAGATCAGACAGCAAAGGAGATGAAGCGCATCCGATGCTGGTATTCATCGACCGGGCAGGTCAGCAAAATCGACAAATATGTTGCCGGAAGCACGACGCAAATTGAAAGCTCGACTTTCAACCAACTGGATCGCAATGGAAATACCATCTACTCGCGCGATGCGATTGGTCAGGAACGCTTCTATGCGTTTGCGAATTCGGAATATACCAATTCATTCTATAAGCCAGGAATGGTCACTCGCACGACTAGTGGGAAATCCTTCTATGAGGAATTCCTCGATATGGATAACTCTGATTGGACTCTCGCGTATGGCAGCTGGAGCGATGTGTCGCTGAATTGGAGTGCAATTCCCTCAATGGCACCAACCCTACGGATGCAATCTCAGGCTGGCCATCTCGGACTGTCCCATTCAATCAATGCATGCCCGAGTAGCATTCTGATCAATTTCACCGTTTATCTCGCGTCGAATGCGAAGCGGTCTGATTTCAGGTTAGTCTATCTGGATTATAATCATCCGATGGGAATGTTTGTCTTCAACTATCAGGCACAAAATACAGTCAAATTCTATCATAGCGACATACTGCTTTATTCGGACACTATCACGCCGGATATCGCTCATAAGATTACACTTTACTGGGATTATGATTCAACTGGCTCTCTTCAAATCTATATTGACGGTGCTCTGCAATACTCAGGGAACCGAATAGACACCACAAATGAGATGCGATCGATATTCCTCTTCCTTGAGACAACCAGTCCGGCGCCGGTATACTATGATGCCATCAAGGCCTGCACGGGCAGGACCATTCAGCTCAATGGCCTCACGAGCGGCAATAGGGTCGAGCTACTCGATAGCGTCGGTCATGTCCTTGTAAGGGGCAAGGCCACTTCGACATCCCTCACAATGACATCGCCAGTTCCCACTGATGCATTCCCGTACGGCGCGATCGTTGTCCGCGAGTCCGACGATACGGTCTCCTTCGTATCGGACAGCGACGAGCTCTGGGGAGGAGATGTCTATACCTATTACAGCCCTCCATTCAATGACGGCTTAATTTGGATAACATACCATTCCCCTCTGCTGAATGACAACACCAAATGGCCTTATGTCACACTCTGGGATGATTCCTTCAGCCCTGGAGCCGAAGTGAATTTCCAGTGGAAGAACGATCCTGCAATGGCGATCTCCGGTGCCAGTTATCATTATGGCATAATCGAACCACAGGCAGATTACTCCCATTACATCACCTGGAGCACAGCGGTTGCTCCCAAATCGAATGACGACTACTGGATTCAGGGCGTTCGTCTGCCATCGAGCAACTATCCCTTCGAGATCATCATGGAAGCGGACGTGGTCGATAAATTCAATAATCACATTATCAGTTCGGTATATTGGGGCGCAAATTGCGTCGGAACCGGGTCCTATCTTGGACCGTTGCCAGCGCCAGACCAATGGGCAACTCTCATCCTGGACATCAGCTCATACCTCGGAATCAGAAAGACCGGCGGATCCTCCGCCCCCTATAAGCTGTCCAAGTTGACATACAGGGTCATCGGGGGGATGGCACAATGGGACTACCTCAGGTGGGTCGATGGAACCTCCGGGCTTTCCCGCTGGCCGAATATCAAGATTAATGAACTTGTAGGAGTCACTCATGTCGATTTCTACGATGTGAACGACAAATTATTGGACCACGGAAATCCGAGTCCCAGTATGCCATATGCCATATCTTTGTGGTGCAATGTCGCACTCACTCCCGATTACGGAACGTTCCCCGTAAAGGGATACTTCGTCATGACCTTGAGTGACGGCACAACGGTGCGCACCGATACGAAAGTCATATTCGCCGGCGATGAATTCGGCTATTCCGCGACACAGTTCTATGCGTATTCTACGACCGATCATTCGTCACCCGCCAATGAGAAATTGAAACCGTACAAGCATTTGTGCGTCGGAGAATTCTCAAAGAAAGGCGCAACCTATGCGACGGATTATTCCTACACCTACAATCTGTATGGCCAATGGACCGGGTCCGGATGGAACTCGCCCTCTCTGCTCAACAGAACGAAGGTCAAGACCGGAGCATCCTGGGCAATCACCTACTATTCCTACGCGCGTCCATATTATCAGCTGGATACCGTGACCGATCCCACCGGGCTTGTCACAAAGTACAATTATACCGCCGATTGGGCCTATCAGACGGCTGAGACGATCTATAAGGGCAGCGGCAAGAGACTGATGTCGCTCAACTGCTGGGACACATCCAAAGATCTCCTGATGAATAGCACGGACACCAGGGGCTATCGCACTGCGTTTGAGTACGACCTCGTCGGCAGAGTGACCAAGACCACTCTCTCTGACAGGGTGTTCGAGGATGATTTCGGTGACAATGTCCTGACCGATTGGACTTTCGATACTACGGGAGGAACAGTCACTACGGATTGGTTAAGTGGCAATTATTTCTCATCGGCGCCTTCGATGAAGTTATCCAGAACATCTGGCGGCAACTGCCTTGCCAAGCATCCATTTGACGTCCAGACGGGCAGGATAAATGCAAGCGCCAAGATCAAAGTCAGCGACGCAACCAAATATTCCTATTTCTGTCTATTGACTGCCTCGGGAGGCGTCGGGGTCTACTTTATCTTTGCAGCAGGGACACTTGCCTATTATGACAGTACGGGATGGCACTATCCTGGCACTTTCAAATATCGGGCGAATGTATGGTATTATATTTCGTTCGATATCGACACTGCTGCAAAAAGGTATTCGATCTATGTCAATGGGACTTGTCTGACCACCAGCGCCAACTTCTATGATCAGACATCCAGCATCTCCTGGGTATATTTCAAGGCCGGAGCGACCAGCGATTATCCAATCACCGAGTGGGTCGACGACGTCGTCATCCAGAAGGGCAAGTCTGCGAATATTCTGAACCAATATGACATCTACGATGAGCTTGACCAGAGATATTCCACGAAGACACGGGACGAGAATGGTCACTGGACCCAGCAGGCAATGGATGGGCTCGGAAGGGTTTACGATATGAGAAGGTTGTACCCAGACAGCTCCTATGTGTATTCTGGGGATTACAGGGAATTCGATTGGAACGGAATGACGACCTTCGAGGAGAGATACGCCTCTCATTTGGACTCCAGAACGAGCACTTACTATGACTCACTGGGTCGCCCATGGAAAATTGATGGCGATGGGCCATCATTCAAGACGGTGTCATATAATGATGCTCAGAGGTCCGTAACAAGCAAGGATGAGAAGGGAAGACAGACTACCCTTTCGTATGATCTCGCGGGGAGATTGGTCGGAGTGTCTCAACCTTGTGGCGCGCAGACCATTTCCACCAGCTATACGTACGACAACGATGGCAATCTGCTGACGACGCGGTTGGGCACCGTCTCACCATATATTGACAAAACGCATACATATGATGACAGAGACCGACTGACAAAGACGGTGTTCGTCGGTGGTTCGACGAATGAATACGAGACATACGCCTACGACAATGTCGACCGTCTCACGGAAAAGAGAATGAGGGACGGCAAATTTGCGTATTATGCCTACGATTCAATTGGATGGCTATCGATGGTGACCTATGGGGCCGCGTCCGGAGGTCCCGCCGATCCGACTCTCGGAAAACTCGAATACACATATGATGCGAACGGAAACATGTTGTCCGCCAACAGGACCTCTGTATCGGCCCTGGGCGCAGTGGTCAAATTGAATTACGTCTATGATCCGCAGAACAGGGTTCGCTGGGAGAACTATACGATCGATGGCATCAGCTATTCAATGGCCTATTCTTATGATGAGAGGGCTAATGTGAAACAGGTCGTTTATCCGAACGGTGCGACGATCGACTACGTTCGTGATTCATACGATCGCATATCGGATGTGAAGCAAGGTCCCGACGTCCTTGCCCATTTCACATTCGATGCATTCGACAGAATCACCTACATCAATTACCTCAATGGCGCGACGACATCGCACTCATACAATCCGACAACGAATAGACTGACGAGCAGCTATACCTCCAAGAGCGGCACGGAGATCCTCAATCTGGCGTATTCATATGACGACTCGGGCAAGATCACGGGAGTCACGGATGAAACATATGTGTATGACCAGGCCGGGAGGCTCTGGAACGCATCCGGGCCGTACGGATATAGGAACTACACGTACAACAACCTCGGGAACATCCAGTCGATGGTAAATTACGAAAACGGCCAAAAGGACACCCTGACTTATACATACGACACGGCCAATGGGAAATACCGCCTGACTCAAGCCTCCTCTACGTATCATGGGACCCGCAGCTATACCTACAATTCAAAGGGTCAGGTGGCCACTTATACCAAAGGATCAGCCTGGACATGTAGCTATGACATGGACGGCCTAATGTACAAAGCCGAGGTCGTTGGCCAGAGACCAAAGTTCTTGAGCGAATATGACGCACTCGGACGGAGGGTGGTCGCGAACGAGCCTGCAGACGCATCGAACGGATACTACACGCACATATTCATGGGGGACAAGGTCGCATACGATCCGGCAGAGACTATGGACGATTGTCCGACCTGCTACGTCTACGCAGACGGCCTGTTGATTTCCAAGCTGATCTATACGCCTACTCTGGAGAGGAACTATCTGCATCTTGATCACCTGGGGAGCGTCAGGAAGGCCACGGACGCATCCGGTAGTGTCGTCTACTCAGTGCGATACGAGCCGTACGGCGCGCCCTGGCAGGAATCCGGTTCGGAGAACCCGCTGGGCTATCTCGGCAGGAAGATGGACACGACGATCGGGTGGTATTGCCTCGGGGCGAGGTTCTATGATCCTGAGATCGGCCGGTTCATGAGCGAGGACCCGGTCCTCGGTTCCCTATCGTCGCCGCTCACCCTGAACAGATACTCATACTGCGCTGGGGACCCGATCAATAGAGCCGATCCGAACGGAAGGTTCTTTGGGTTGAACATCCTCGTCGGTGCCCTTATAGGTGGCATCGTTGCGGCAGCCGTTGCCTTGTATAATGGCGAGGATGTTTGGTCAGCAGCGATTGGAGGCGCTATTGGTGGAGCAATAGCGGGCGCCACCATGGGGTTCGGTTGTCTTCTGTCCGGGGGGATATCGAACGCAGCCTCTGAATTTGTCACTACTGCAATCAGGACAGGGGACTTGGGAAAGGCAGTGAACGCAGGGGCTTCAGGATTCGTCTCGGGTCTCATTACGGGAGGATTGGCCGCAGGAACATCTGCTGGTCTTAAAGGCGCATTTAAGGTCGCAAAGGGTGCTTTTCAAGGTAGCCTAAAAGAAATGGGTTCGGGTCTATCAAAAGCTGGGTCTATGATACTGAAATCTGGTTCACAGGCATTGAAATCAGTCACGACGAATAGCAAAGCGGCAATAAAGGGCGGATTGGCGAAAATCAACAAAGCGCTAGATCTGGTAAACCCGGGTCTGATGAGCAGGAATTCGATCGTCCCGACCATAAAGAGCTCGCTGCATAGTGAAGGTTGGATTGACCCATCATACGGTTCAACGGGAAAGACAATTCTCGTTACAATCTACGACGAATTAACGAATCTGGCCTGGAGTCAGACAGTTCCAAGCTATGAATGATGAAATGATGTGATACAAACCCTTTTCCACTTATTTCTTTATTTGATATAATAATCCTTCCCGTAATTCGAAAGATTGTCTTCTCACGCCTCATGAGATAACGCTAATTTGATCCTTAACATACTTTTCGATATCCCAATCAGCGGTTCATAATGTCTGCGATTTCCATTTTCTAACGAGGTGATTTATTCCAAAGACAAGGAAAAAACAAGGAATCATTATGAGAATGAAGGATAGAGCAATCGTAAATATTTTACCCAGATAATCCGAGGGAATAGGCCAACCAAATTCGAAGAGAATAAACATCCAAGCAACAAGTGTCAATAATATAGTTTCGATACCCATTATCCCTTCTCGCTTGTCCTCGGATTCCTTCATGGCATACTCAAGTAATCGATTATTTCCTCATATAATTTTCCCCTATTCGCGTATGCTTTTTCTATCATCCCGGAGTCCATTAACTATTAAGTGGAATATTCTCAATCTTAAGACACTCATCACAGGTGGGATGAATCTCAAGTCAATGATGGAAACAAGGATTTCATTCAACTCATTTTGATAATGGGATGAACTAAGAAAGCCCCGTGATGGTATCTATCCTATAGAGGACTGAATCCTCCCGGGGCTACTTCTTATTCTATGATGGTGTTGGATCAAGATTCAGTGATGCATCATTGTGGCAATCCGACCTGCTACATCTATGCCGATGGCCTGCTGGTCTCCAAGCTGATCTATACGCCGACGCTCGTCAGGAACTATCTGCATGTCGATCACCTGGGGAGCGTCAGGAAGGCCACGGATGCATCCGGTAGTGTTGTCTACTCAGTGCGATACGAGCCGTACGGAGCGCCCTGGCAGGCATCCGGTTCGGAGAACCCGCTCGGCTATCTCGGCAGGAAGATGGACACGACGATCGGGTGGTATTGCCTCGGGGCGAGGTTTTATGATCCTGAGATCGGCCGGTTCATGAGCGAGGACCCGGTAATAGGCGATTTGACTTCTCCTCTAACCTTGAATCGTTATGCCTACTGTCCAAATGATCCTGTTAATTTCAAAGATCCTAATGGAAGATTTCTTAATTTCCTCGCTCAAATCATTGTAGGAGGTTTAATCGGTGGTGCTCTCAATTTATTCCTCTACGGAGCCGAATGCCTCTTTACCGGTGAGCAATTTGATATCGGAAAAGCCGCCGGTGAATTTGCTACCGGGTTTGTTACTGGCGCAATAGTTGGACTAACGCTGGGACTATCGAGCGGAGCAAATATCGCAAGATTTGGTGAGAAAGCAATGAAAATCGGTAGTAAGATTGGAGGAAAGATAGGCTCATTTATTGGCAAAGCTGGAAGTGCAACATCAAAAATAGGAAACCTTATGAAAATCGAAAAAGGTGCATCCAAACTTCTGAGAGCCGCAAATAATCTTGGAAGAGGTACTCTTTCGGGAGGATTGGCCGGAGCAGGAGGTGCTGCCGCATCTGGTAAGGATGTTGAAAGAGGCTTCCTAGCTGGAGTTGTCGGGGGCTTTGCAGGGGGCGGGTTTTCAACATTGTTCAACGTGAACATAGGAGAGAAGATAGGGACAGCTTTCACACTTGTCAGTTCTTTCTTGTCAAAGTCTATCTCTCGATGTCTACAGCATGTTGCACAACCTTCAGGGTACATTCAATGGCAAAAGGGATGATTCGATAGACAAATCTATTAAGCCGATTAATATCATGAATTTCAATCAGGCGAAATGAACTGACGCAGAAGTTGATGAGAACTGAAATTCGATCCGATTGAGAACTTGAACGACGGCACTATTCGCGGAACCATAAGGGAGACTCTATACGTCCCATTCTTTACTTCACTTTCAATCCTACTTTTCTATTTACTGGGTTTCATAGCGATACTTCTTAATATCGAAAATAGTCAAGATAGTATCGATCTTTCAATCTTCATTTCCCTTTTTTCCTTTCTCCTCATTGTTTTCGGGGCGACCAGCTTCATTCTTTCTTTTTTTATCAAAAGGAAGTATCCAGTATTGTCAAGATATTCATTCAATGGAGGTATCTTAGCCATTTTAGTATCTATTATATCGATTGCTATTCTTTTCATACTTGACATTTGATAAACTCGAGAATGAGGAAGAAAAGACTTGACTCTTAAAGGCTAGAAGAGGATTTTTATCTTCCACTGACGGGCTCCCATTTCAAAGGGAGAGAATATTTCTGCATGGATCAGAGCCATGACATCTTTCCACCATCAAATAGCCGTAGCACCTCTCTAGAAGCGAGTTCCAATCTGCTCTGCAATGAATCTCCGGATATCGGTACGAACATCCTCTTTCGCAACTCGAGTTCCTTCTCAAACCAATTATGGATAAATTCACGCTTATCTCCGCAATCTCGCCATGGATTGCAGATCGATAAGACCGTCCCCTTTACAACGGCGTCTCATACGAAACAGGGGAACAAAGGTTACGTCACATTGACGGCAACGGATAACTGCATGGGGTATCGATAACATATTATATAGCCATTCCATAATCCAAATCCCTGATGACTGTCATCAAAGCGCAATCCGGGCATATCGTGTTCAGCCCGAGCTTCAAATGGAAGATCTTGGCTCCCGTTTTCGACCGCCTGCTGAGGGACTTTCTGAAAGAGTCCGGTCAGATGCCCCCGGAAGAGGATATCATCAAGATGTTCGTCAAGCTCAATATGATTGATCTCGAGAAGAATCGCAAGCCAGAGGGATGGAACCGCCGGGGCCGCGTAAGGATGGTGTTCCCGATAACGAACCAGCCGCAGATGTACCTCAGGTCCTCGATGAAGGGCGCCGAGGTGGTGCGCA
>Ga0315294_10004938_pt1 | contig 14626 bp, 9 predicted proteins | sample YL17G13_40_MG_FD_203626 | JGI IMG/M metagenome (GOLD analysis project Ga0315294, IMG submission 203626) | Sediment microbial communities from Yellowstone Lake, YNP, Wyoming, USA - YL17G13_40 | ecosystem: Environmental > Aquatic > Freshwater > Lake > Sediment | place: USA: Wyoming | collected... | reverse complement strand
CACACGCCGAGAGCAATATCCAGACCGCAGCCACAGCGAACACCCAATGATTGGTCATTGGGTCTTTCGTCATTGGGCACTTCCTCATTTCCGCCGTACCTCCTCCGAGGGCTCGACACGAGGTCTCTGGCACCCGCCGCAAGAACCTGCCCGGCATCGTTTACCTTTGCCAAGAACCTGCTTCGCCCCTATTATCACGGGCAGCCGGTTTCTTCGCAAAGAGGAGATACACGATGGCACACCTCGCACTGCTGGGCGGGAAGCCCGTATTGCCGAAGGGACACAGATGGCCGCGCTGGCCGCAGGCCGACAAGGCCGACGAGGAACGCCTGCTGGAGGTGCTCCGAGGCGGCGCATGGGGCATCGGCAGCCCGCACACAGAGAAGCTCGCAAAGAAGTTTGCCGCCTACACAGGTGCCAGGTTCGCCCTGCCCGTCGCGACCGGCACGGCCGCGCTCGAACTCGCGGTGAAGGCGCTCGGCCTCGGCCCCGGCGATGAGGTCATCGTCCCAGCCTACACCTTTGTCGCGACCGCCACGTGCGTGCTGGAGGTAGAGGCGACCCCCGTCTTCGCGGACATTGACCCTGACACCATCGAGATGGACCCGGCGGAGGTCGAGCGCCTCATCACGCGGCGCACGCGCGCCATCATCCCCGTCCACTTCGGCGGCAACCCGTGCGACATGACGCGCCTGAGAAGGATCGTGCGCGGCCGCAACATCGCCGTCATCGAGGACGCCGCCCACGCCCACGGCATGACCTATCGCGGCAGGCACGCAGGCACCATCGGCGTGTGCGGAGCGTTCAGCTTCCAGTCGAGCAAGAACATGACCTCGGGCGAGGGCGGCATGCTCATCACGGACGACGAGCAGCTCTACTGGCGCGCGTGGGGCTATCACTCGTTCGGCCGCCTGCCCGGGCACGAGTGGTACGGGCATCACACAATCTCGTGGAACCACCGCATCACGGCGTTCCAGAGCGCGGTCCTGCTCGGGCAGCTCGAGCGCCTCGAGGCGCAGACGCGCAGGCGGGCGGCGAACGGCACGTTCCTCAATCGCGCGCTCGCGCAGGTCCCGGGCCAGCGCCCGCAGAAAGACACTGACCGCAGCAAGGACACGCGCCGCTCGTACCACCTCTACATCTGGCGCTGCGACCTGGGCCTGCTCGGCGTCACCAAGAAGACGTTCGTCGCCGCGCTCCAGGCCGAGGGCGTGCGGGCATCGGGCGGCTACCCCGTGCCGCTGCAGGAGCACACGATCTTCACGCAGCGGCGGTTCTGGCACCGCCACCGCCTCGGCGGCGGCCCGCGGCGCGAGGGCGAGCCAGATTACAGGAAGGTGAAGACGCCCGCGACCAGCGCCGTCTGCGCCGACGCGTTGTGGCTCTCGCAGTCTGACCTGCTCGCGCCGCGCGGCGACATGCAGCGCATAGTGGACGCCGCGGCCAAGGTCGTTGAGAACGCGGACGAGCTGCGCACATACGAGAAACGCCAGGCACGAAAGGGAAAGTGAAGTGTTCGATGCGGGATTCGCAGCGGCTGACCTGACACCCCGAGGGAAGTCGAGGGGGTGCGACATCAACGGCTTCATTGCCCGCAAGCAGCCCGCGCTCGGCGTCAAGAAGCCGGTGAAGGGACGCGTGCTCGCACTCCAGGCCGGGCGCTTTCGCGCAATCGTGGCAGTGTGCGACCTGCTGGGATTCTCACTCAAAGACTCGCTCCGCATCGAGACGAGCATGGGGAGAGCCGCGGGCACGCCCGCCGGGAACGTGCTGCTTGCCTGCACACACACGCACTCGGGGCCGGTCTCCATGCCCCTCGGCACGGTGGGCCGCTTCCGTCCCGCGTACGTTGCCCGAATCAAGAGAGATTTGACGCGGGCGGCGCGGCAGGCCGTGCGCGACATGACGCCGGTCGTGGACGTACGCCTCGGCGGCGGCGACGCCTCCGACCTCGGCGGCTTCCGCTGCGCCACGAGTGAGCCGGGCCGCGACCGTTGGCCGGGCAGGTTCACAGTGCTCGCCCTCGAGCGCCGCGGCGCGGACCCCATCATCGTCCTGCACCTCGGCGTCCATCCTTACGTGCTCGGGCCGCGCAACCGCTACGTCCATCCCGACTACCCGGGCGACACGTGCGACGAGCTGGAGCGGCGCGCAGGCGGGCGCGCGTTGTTCGTGCCCGGCTGCGGGGCGGACATCCACCCCATCCCGCCCGGCACGAACTCGACGGCGGCGGTGCGGCGCTTCGGCCGCTCGCTCGCCTCGCGCACGCTCAAGGCCCTCGACACCGCGCAGGGCATTGACCTGTCGCCTGCGCGCTCTGCCGTCGCCTCACCGCTCATCCGCTACGGCTTCCTGCCGCCACAGCCGCGCACGCAGAGCAAGGAAGGGGCGGTGCGGATGCTACAGACAAAGGACGACCGGGTGGCGCGGAACCTGCGCGAGTGGACGGAGGGCCTCCGCACGGGCGCGTGCCCCAGGGCGCTCCGATTCCGCACGCACATCCTGCGGCTCGGCCAGCTCATGCTCATCGGGATGCCGGCGGAGCTTTTCTACGACACAGGCGAGGACCTCTCGCGCGCTCTGCCGGGCGTGCGCGTGCTCACCGTCTCGCAGGCAGGAGGCGACGTGGGCTATCTGCCGAGGCCGTTCGCGTACAAGCACCGCACCTACGAGGCGTCCAGCGCGCACCAGTGGTATCGGACCGCGGGGGCCGCAGTGCGCGGCACCGAGGCCGCGGTCCGCAGGGCCGTCGCTGCCAGGGCGCGGCGATTGTTGGCGTAGGGGCAACCCCCTGTGGTTGCCCCACAGGGCAGGCGCAGGGGCCTGCCCCTACGAGGGAATTCTCACAGGAGCGGCTACGATATGGCAAAATCCACGAAATTCTCCTGCGTGTCGTTCGCGGTGCTCCCGTACGACTTCGGCGCGGAGCGCACGATGGACGAACTGCACGAGGCCGGCTTCCAGCACCTGATGTTCTGCTGCGGTATCTACGCCGGCTACCGCCTGGTGATGCCGCGCAACGCCGAACGCGCCGTCTACGCGCTCGAAGAAGGCTGCCAGTACCACCGGCCGAACGACGCGCACTACGGGCGAATCAAGCCGCTCTACACCAGCGACCTCGGCGACCGCGACCTGCTCGGCGAGGTCGTCAAGCACGCGCACGCGCGGGGCATCACGGTGGGCGCGTGGCTCACGTTCTTCGCCAACGGCCGCATCGCCAAGGCCCACCCGGATGTCGCCGTCCACAATCTCTTCGGCTCAGCCGACCGCCTGTACCTGTGCTACAACAACCCGGACGTGCTGGAGTTCGTCTGGGGCCTGACGCGCGACGTGGTCGAGACCTACGGCGTGGACGTGGTGGAGGTGGACAAGATTCCGCAGACGGTGCTGGAGCTGAACACGTTCGCCGGGCGCATAGACCCTATTGTGCGGTTCGTGGGCAGCTTCTGCTTCTGCGAGCACTGCCACGCGAAGGCCGCAGAGCTGGGCTTTGACCTGCGCGCGATAAAGAAGCACGCGCGGAAACTCGTGGACGCGAGCCTCAGGATTCCGCCGCACGTCATCAACCGCCTGGCCGACGACCTCCAGGGCGACTCGGAGATCCCGCTCCTGCTGGTGGACGAGCCGATGATGTACGACCTGCTCAGGATACGACTGCTCACCGTGAGGCGGTATATGGAGGAGGTGCGCAGGCGGGTGAAGGCGCTCAACGCGAGGACGCAGGTGTCGGTCGCGTTCGTGCCGCCGTTCAAGATAGGGCACGACGCGAGCGCGCCGCGCTCGTGGCTCTGCGGGCAGTCCTACAAGAACATCGCGGACGTCGTGGACATCCTCAACTCCGTCATCCACTGGGAGCGGGACGTGGTGGCTTACGAGACGCGCCGCGCGGCGAACGCCGTGGCGGGGAAGTGCCGCCTGGACGTTCACGTGCCCGCATACGGGCGGTTCTCGCCGGAGGAGACCCCCGCGCTTGCCGAGACCGCGCTCGCGAACGGCGCAGACTCCGTCTCGTTCTTCTGCTACGACCTGATGACGGAGGAGATGCTTAGGTCCGTCGGGGCGTGGATAAAGGCGCGCAGAGCCTGAATAGGCCCACAGGATAGGCAAAACACTGTGGTGTGCCACGGCTGGCTTGTCCAGCCGTGGGCGAGCGCTGCACGGCTTGCGAGCAAGCCGTGGCACACATCAATGATGCCGCTTTACCTTGAGTGCGGACTTATATATGCCTGCGGCTTGACCTCGATGACCGTCACGGACAGGGGCGGCGACTTGAGCGTGCGCCTTGAGGGCAGCCGTGCGCCGCGCAGCATCCGCCGCCGCTTGCCGTCCACAATGATGTCCACGTCATACAACCGCCTCTCGGCGCTGCAGCCCAAAAGCGTCACGTCGAACCGTACCTCGCGCTCGCTGACGTTGACGAAGAAGTATCCGACGGTTCCGTCCTCAGCGCGCCATGCGGAATGCTGAATCGCGCGGTCCCTCACCACGTGCCGGTTCCTGGGCAGCAGGTGGTCGAGGCACTCGCCGGTGAACTGCACGTAGGCCGCCTCGATCTGCGGCACGTCAATCTCCGGCGGGCGCAGCATCTCGCCGAACATGATGTAGCGCCAGCATTCCTGCCCGGTCGCGCGCACGACCTTCTTGTAAAACGCGAGCGTCACCGGGTTGGACGCCTTCGGCTCAGGCCAGTAGCGGCCGCCCGCGGGCACCACTCCCTGGGCGAGCGACTTGCCCAGGCAGCGCGTCCAGTAGAGCACCTCCGGGCGGTTGCACTCCGGATACGCGGCGGTGTAGGCGCCGATGTAGCCGCTGTAAACGTAGTTGAAGATGGGGATGGTCTCGCCGCCCATCGGGTCGCCCTCGGAACGATGCCCGAAGTACTCCATGTTCGCGGCGCGATGGTCGAACATGTCGAGGTAGGGGATGTAGGTCTCCGCGATGCCTTCGGTGGTGATGGCGCAATCGGGGTTGAGGGCCTTCGCACGGCGGCGGACGTCCGACAGAATCTCGCGCCACGCCTGCGTGTACCACGGGCCGTAGCCGGGCGGATGGCCGTGCGCGGTCCCCCAGCACGCCTCCGGCGAAGCGCAGGGGAAGTTGTCAATCTGCACCACCGTGCAGCCGCGCTTGAGCGACCCGAGCAGAAGCTCGGCAGTCAGGTCGCGCGTGAAGCGCGTGGCCGGGCAGAGCCGGGCGCCATGCCAGCCGGCATACCACGTCTGGATGTTCACGACCCCGCGCTCGTCAGCCAGGGCGTTGGGCCGTCCCTCGGCCTCGAACTGGGCGCGGCTGTCGAACGGCGGGTCGTAGGAATCAATGGCGATGTACCAGTTCCCGCCGGGCATGTAGATGAAACCGTGGTTGCCTGCGGCGCGAAGCTTCTTCATCGCCGCCTTGAACGCCCTGTCGCCTTCCTTCGGGGGGAAGAACCCCTTTGGCCCCGTCCACGCGCCGCCCTTCTCGAAGTTGAAAATGAGCGCGAGCAGGGGCACACCGATGTCCCGGGACAGTTCGTTCACCTCGCTCGCTATCGCATCGAGCGTGTGATTCATCTTGATCTTCGGGATGTGGTAGTTGGACATCTGCCAGACGCCCACGCCGGTGCGCATCCAGGAGGCGATGTCACGCTGGGCCAGCTTCCTCTCGCACCACCACTGCCGCCGCGCCCACGCCTTGTAGATATCCGCGCCGTCATACCAGTCGCCGTGGAACACGCCCACGACGGTGTCGTACTGGAAGGCGGCATCGGCGCCGCGCACCTCGGACGGGAAGTGCGAAATCGAGAAGACGGGGAACGTGCCCCAGTCCGCCACCTGCCCGCACGCGAAGCTCTTGACGTTCATCCCGGCGTCGTGCGCGGCGAGGTAGAGACCGGCGCGGTCGTTGTAGTAGAGGATGAACTGCATCGCCTGGTTGCCGGGGTAGAGCTGCCACAGTTGCCCCATGCCCATGGAGGGCTGCTCCGGCCCGCGACCCGCCATGAGCGGCAGGCTGTCCGCCACGGGGTAGGGGTTCCTGAACAGGTATCCCTCGCCCTGGCGCGGCGTGGCGATAGCCTCGCCCGGCGCGGCGTCGCCGACCTTCACCACGCCGCCGATGAGCGGGCAGGTGAGTTGGTGCACCGCCTCGCCCGGCCGGACGCCGGTCACGTGCATGCGCCAGACGCTGAGCGCGCTGCCTGGCGCAAGAGAGACCCGGACCTCAACGGCGAGTTCCTGGCCGGGGAAACCGGACACCGACAAACTGAGCAACGCGCCGCTGGGGCCGCACTTCTTCGTCCACCGGAAGCGCCGCGCGTCCCGACTGTCGAACCACTCCACGCCGTGGTCGCTGCGGCGCACAGCGAGGCGCAGCAGGGCCTTCGGCGCCTCCCCGTCGCGCACGAACTCCCAGCCGCTCCTCTTGTCCACGATCGAGGCCAGCGCGCCGTTGGCCTTGGTGTCAAAGCCCAGCTCCACCGCCTCGTTGCCTATCGCGACGAGATGCCCGGTCTTGCGGACATAGGTATTGCTCTTCACAGACTGGTTCCTCGAAAACAGCCACAGCCTCGCCATGTGGAGACAGAGAACAACTGAAGTCTAACCGGGGATTGCACGGATGTCACGGACAAGGATGGGTGACCGCGGAGGAGGTGGTGGGCCTGACTGGCGCTCGCTTAAACGCGCGGAAGACCGTTGCATCGACGCTTTCGCAAATCCTCAACAACACCTCGTTGCCGTGCAGAATCTTGTGCGCTCGATCGCGTAGCCGACCGCGGGCAGCAGAAGGTACCTTCCCCAGACTCAAACGACTTCGATCCTCGCACGGGGCACCAGCCGCAGCCCTACCCCGCCGGAGGGGCAGAATATCGAGCCAGGGCCAGAAGCGGGTATGCAACCAAGCCCACGTCACGCAGTGCTTTCCGGTAGGAACAGCTCTCGGTAGGAGCGAATGAAGTACGCGTCTGTCATGCCCCCTATGAAATCAAGCGCAACTTGTTCTGGATGCTTCGCGCCATCGACTTGCCCGTGCAAGTCATGCCACAGAAACTCTCGCAGCACTCCAATTACGCCCGGCTCATTGTCTTTCGGACAGGCACTCTTCAACGAACCCTTTCGCAGTTCCGTGCTCAAGAACTCGAACATGTTAGTGAGGGAGCGCTCTATCTGCCGCCAAGGCCTCTGGACCCGGAGGTCCTCATAGATTCTCTTCTTGCTGAACTCGCGGAATTCGGCCAACCCAGCGATGACCTCATTACTAAGGGCGATACAGGGTTCATTTTGATTGTTGGCAACGATGTCCTGGACAAGGCTGCGGATGATCGACCGGTTGTCATCCCCCAGCGTTTTTCTCACGTTTTGCGGCAGGTCTGTCGCGCACACGATGCCCGTCGCGATGGCATCTTCCAGGTCCCGTCCGAGGTAAGCCACAGAGTCTGCCAACCTTACTACGCACCCCTCCAAGGTCGCTGGCATCAGTGTGTCCGGCTGCAAATCCTGGGGAATGTCGTCCCGGTCCAGATCCGGACAAAGGCCTCCTCCCTGGGATGCTTCGCCACAATGGCACACAATGCCATCGCGCACGGCAAAGGTCAGATTCAGGCCCATGTGTTTGCCCGTCTCGAAATAGGGTGACTCCAAGAAATCGACGACACGCAAGCTCTGCGTCTCATGGCGATAGGAGAGTTTGAATTCCTTGGCGAGAACACCTAAGCATTGCTCCCCCTTATGGCCGAACGGACCATGCCCCAAATCGTGCCCAACGGCAATAGCATCTACAAGGTCCACGTTGAGCCTAAGTGCGCGCGCTATGGTCCTAGCTACCGAGGCGACATGGATGGAGTGTTCCATCCGCGTGCATACGTGATCGTTCTTCGGACTGATGAAGACCTGAGTCTTATTGCGCAACCGCCTGAAAGCCGTGCTGTGAATAATACGAGTATAGTCCCTTTGGAACTCGGTACGGCAGTAGTCGGGCTCCTGCCGGTATAGACGCCTTGCACAGCGTTTGCGGTCATATGATTTGGCTGCGTACTCTGAGAGGGCTACTTCCTCGGCCTTCTCCGCGAGCTCCCTTGGCATGGCCGCGCCCATCTGCAATTGCTCTATCCTGTGGCGGATTTCGTCGCTGGCTGTCCACGTGTTACACCCCGCGTCCAGTCGCGTATTGCGTCTGCCAACCCGCCGACATCGCGGGATTCCCCTAGGACATGCCAAATGCGATTGCCGAAGTCCAGCAAGCTCCTTAGATCCTCAGCATGCTGCCTTTTCTGCTTTCCAGCGAACCGGCTCTGCGCCACTTGCTGAGAGAGCTTCTCCACAGCTCCGGCAATGCTGGTGGCTACTTCGAAACCAAACAGTCCGCTCACTAGAGGATTATCGGCGCCAGCAAGCAGCGACCGAGAGTCGGCCTTGAATCCCACAACTGTCTTCCCAACGGACCAAGCCATTGCGGCTTCCGAAACCGCTCCTTCATCTGGGACCCGACCGTTCAGGTTAACTACTATCGCATCGCACTTCTCCAACACCTGATATGCATCCAGCGCAAAAATGGCGCGCGCAAGCATATCAGTGGCTTCCTGCTCGTCCATGCCTCGCCGAACGAGTTCAACTTGGCACCGAGCGAATTCGAGTCCATCCCGCTGCGGCAGGAAGGTGTCAAAGCCAGCCTTGGCAAGGTGGTCGGCCACCTCCTCCATTTCCTCACGCTCTTTGGCGTTGAAGAGCGGGCCAGCGCAGTAGACGCAAAGGCGATGGGACATGAACGCACCTCTACATCTTCGAGAAGGTACCGGGACGCTCTTCCGCACCCCACCGGGCTCATAGCGTAGTGCGTTTCCAGCCCTATTGTCAAGGCGCTGCCCAGCCTTGGCCTCACGAGACGCTGTTTCGCCCCTCCAGCTAAAGGCCCCTCGCATGGCTTACTTTCCCTCGCGCACACCACACCTCGACATCCCTTGTCGCGCGAGGTGCACGTACGCATGGTGGGCAGAGCCGGGCTTGAACCGGCGACACCGGGATTTTCAGTCCCGTGCTCTACCAGCTGAGCTATCTGCCCACCGGTAAAAACGATTCTACTGGCGGCAGCGCGATGCGTCAAGGAATCGGCCCGCGCCTCACGCGCCAAGCTTGTCCCTGAGATACTTGCGCGCGGACTCCAGGGCCTCCTCAACCCTTGCGGCGCCGCTCCCGCCTGCCTGGGCCAGGTCAGGCCGCCCGCCGCCGCCCCCGCCCAGCACGCCCGAGGCCGCCTTGACAATCTCGACTGCGTTCAGCCCCCGCCTCACCAGCTCCTTGCTCACGCCCGCCACGAGGGCCACCTTGTCTCCCTGCACGGAGGCGAGCACGCAGGCAACGCCGGCGCTGGCGCGCAGCACGTCTGCCGCGCTGCGCAGCTCGGCCTGCCCGCCCTCGATGCGCGCGAACACAACCCGCGCGCCGCCTATCTCCTCCGCCTTGTCCATCAGCCCGCCCGAGGCCATCTGCCGCACCGCCTGCTCGCGGGCCTTCTGGACCTCCTTCTGGAGCGAACGGATTTCCGAGAGCACGTCCTGCGCGCGGCGCAGCAGGTTGTCCTCCTGCGTGTTGAGCGCCTGCGAAACCTGCCCCAACAGCGATTCTTTCTCCCTCAGCCGCCTCAGCGCGCCGGCGCCGGTGACGGCCTCGATGCGGCGCACGCCGCCAGCAACGCTGCTCTCGCTGATGATGCGGACAAGACCGATCTCGCCGGTCCGCTCGCAGTGGGTGCCGCCGCACAGCTCGCAACTGAAGTCGCCCATTGTCACCACGCGGACGATGTCGCCGTATTTCTCGCCGAACAGCGCGGTTCCGCCAAGCTCCTGCGCCTCGCTGCGGCTCATGAAGGTGCTGACGATGGGTTCATCGTCGAGGACCTTCTCGTTGACGATGTCCTCGACGCGGCGCAGCTCGTCGGCGCTGAGCTCGGTCGGGTTCGAGAAGTCGAAGCGCATGCGCTCTGAGGACACTGCCGAGCCGCTCTGCGTGGCGTGCTCGCCGAGCACCTGCCTGAGCGCATGGTGGAGCAGGTGCGTTGCGGAATGGTTGCGGGCCGTAGCCATGCGGCGCATCTTGCCGACGGCACAGACCACCCTGTCGCCGACACGGAGCGTGCCGCTCTTCATCTTGCCCCGGTGCAGGAAGAACCCCTTCTCGCGCCGGGTGTCCTCGAAGACGAACTGCGCGCCGCCTTCGCCCGCGACGGCGATGGTCCCCTCGTCGCCCATCTGGCCGCCGGACTCGCCGTAGGCGGGCGTGCGGTCCAGGACCACAGCCGCCTCCTGCCCGGGGCCAAGAGAGTCCGACAACTCATCGCCCACAACAATGCCGACGACCGTCCCCTCGCTTTCGAGCGTGTGGTATCCCGTGAACTCGGTCGGCTCGTGGTCAACCTGGAGGCGCGACAGCGGCCCCTCAACGAAGACGCTCTTCTGGAACGCGGCCGTGTCCTTTGACAGCTTCTGGTGCGAGGCCATTTCCCGGAGGAACCCCTGCATGTCCACCGACATGCTGTGCTCCGCCAGAATGGACTCGGTCATCTCGACGGGGAACCCGCAAGACTGGTAGAGGTCGAACACGTCCTTGCCGCGCAGCACGGAATCCTTCTGGCGCTTGAGCCGCGCGATGTGCTCCGTCAGGAGCGCGGAGCCCCGCTTCACGGTGCGCAGGAACGACTGTTCCTCCTGCGCAACGACGGTTGCAATGTGCTGGCGCCCGTCCGCCAGCTCCGGGTACGGGTCGCGGAAGCTCTCGATGACGGGGTCTATGAGCTTGGCGAGGAAAGGCTCTTCGAGGCCGAGCTGGACGGCGTCGCGCATGGCCCTGCGCAGCAGGCGGCGTACGACGTAGCCCCGATCCTCATTGCTGGGAAGGACGCCGTCGGCGACGCAGAGGAACCCGGCGCGCGCGTGGTCAGCGATGCGGCGCATCAGCGCGTCGGCGTTCTTGTCCTTGCCGTACGGCTGCTCGCATATCTCCGCGACGCGGGCCATCAGGCCCTTGAAGATGTCAATGTCGTAGTTGGTGGGCACGCCCTGCATCACGCGCGCCATGCGCTCAAGGCCCATGCCGGTGTCAATATTGCGCGTGGGCAGCGGATCGAGCGTCCCGTCGCCCCTGCGGTCGAACTGCTGGAACACGAGGTTCCAGACCTCGACGAAGCGGCCGCAGTCGCAGGACGGCTGGCAGTCGGGCCGGCCGCAGCCGACGTCTTTCCCCTTGTCGTAGAAGATTTCGCTGCACGGGCCGCACGGGCCGTTGGGGCCCTCGGAGCGGACGTTGGCGGGCCAGAAGTTGTCGCCCTCGCCGTAGCGGTATATCTTCTTCTCGGGGACGCCCACGACCTGGCTCCAGATGCCGCACGCCTCTTCATCCTCTTCATAGATGCTGACGGCCATCTTCGCCGCCGGCACGCGCATTTCCTCGCGCATGAACTCCCACGCCCAGACGATGGTCTCCTCCTTGAAGTAGTCCCCGAAGGAGAAGTTGCCGAGCATCTCGAAGAAGGTGTGGTGCGAGGCCGTGCGGCCTACCTGGTCAATGTCGCCCGTGCGCAGGCAGCGCTGGCAGGTTGCGGCGCGCTTCAGGGTCTTGTCGCCGCGGCCGTAGAACTCGTCCTTGAACTGGTTCATCCCCGAGCCGGTGAACAGCAGTGTCGGGTCCTGGCGCGGCACAAGCGTGTCTGGCCGCACGATGCGGTGTTCGCGCTCGCGGAAGAACTCCAGGAATCGCTTTCTGATTTCGTCCGTTTTCATGACGCGGCTTCCCACAGCAAACTCAACGTCCGTGAACGGGTGAGCTTCACCCGGCAGAGACCTTCGTCGGCGAGGGCGGGGGAACGCCAGAACTGCCTGCGCAGACCCCCGCCGCCTCTATCGCAGCATGAGCTCAGAATAGGACAAGAGGATACCCTCGGCAGCGCTCAGCGTCAAGGAACGTGCCCGATGCTTGCCCGCCGCCTGCTCCCGCGATACGCTAACAGGGGGTGGCAACAACACTACGGGTCTCCCGGAGGACAGGTGTGCGGAACATCTCAGAGGTCACAAAGGGCGTCGTCCCCGAACTGCTCAACTTCCTGAATGCGGGCGTGTACATCACGGATGCCAACAGAACCATCGTCTTCTGGAACCGCATGGCGGAGGAGATAACGGGCTACAAGGCCGAACAGGTATTGGGCAAGTGCTGCAAGGACAACCTGCTCGTCCACGAGGACAAGGAGGGCAACCCGCTGTGTACAACGGAGATGTGCCCCCTATACCAGAGCATGAAGAAGGGGGTGCCCACTGAGGCGCCGGTGCTGGTCTTTGCAAAGACGGCCTCGGGCGAGAGGATTCCGGTCTCGACCGCCGTCGCCCCCATCCATGACAGCGACGGGAAGGTCATCGGAGGCGTGGAGGTTTTCCGGGACGAGCGGGAGAACGTGGCCCAGATGGAGCTTGCGAGGGCCGTGCAGCGCCAGATGCTGGCGGCGGTGAAACCGCGCAGCGAGCACATCTCATTCGCGCTGCGCTACTCGCCGCTGGAGGTGGTGGGAGGAGACTTCTATCACGCCGCGCCAGTGTCGGACGACGTCTACGCCGTGTTCATTGCGGACGTGATGGGGCATGGCCCCTCGGCCGCCCTCTATACGGCCATGCTTCACTCCGTGGTGATGGAGTGCGACGGGATGCGCGGGTACCCCGGCGCGTTCGTCTCGGCGGTCAACGACCGGCTCTGCGAGCGCGTGCCGCAGACGGTCTTCGTGACCGCCGCGGCGGCCACGCTCAGCGCCTCCGAGGGCTCGCTGACCTACTGCTCAGCGGGGCATCCGCAGGCGCTGCTGCAGCCCGCGGGTTCGGAGCTGCCGGAGGTGCTGGACTGCGGCAATTTCCCGCTCGGCATCGAGAAGGGCGCTCACTTCAGGGCCAGGGAATTCTCAATAGCCCGCGGCGACAGGTTCCTGCTCTACACGGACGGGGTGACCGAGATCCGCGTCGGCCAGGAAGAGCGGCTCGGCGTCGAAGGACTCGTGGCCGTGGTGGCAGAATGCCCGCCCGAGGGCCCCCAGCACGGGCTGGACCGCCTGTTCGACCTGCTGATGGCGCGCAACGTCGTCCCATTCCAGGAGGACGACATCACGCTGCTGAGCTGCATTGTGCTCTAAAGGGGCCAGCAGTTTGACTCCCGCGGCGGGCCGGGGATAGAATGATAATTCCGCTGGTGAGGCGCCAGCGGGCCTCTCGAAGGGCTGCGTCATGGCGGAAAAACAGGAAGAAAAACCGCTCGGAATAAAGGGCCTGCTCGGCGTCGGATTCGACGGCGATGACGGCCACACCCGCATCTCGCGCGGCCCGAACTTCTTCCTCCTCGGCGGCTCGAAGGGCACCCACGAAAAGATGCAGCACGTCGCACTCTCCTTCAACGACAAAGTGGGCCGTCGGGGCAAGAAGATCGAGGAAATCAACAGCCGCGAGCTCGACGAAATCGCCCGCGAGATCCGCGATAGGGAATCGTAGCTTCTCTCCCCCGCCTCAATGTGCGCTCCGCCAACCGCCGCCCGCTGTTCCTGCCCGATGTTTCTCCACACGATTGACCTCCGCCAGCGTACGGGTTATCCTCACAAGACGTGTCACCTGAGCGGAGCTCGATTGTGGGAGGCGCCGAAGCGCCATGTCCTTCAAGGACGGCTGGGCTGCGATGAACCGGGAGATGCCCGCGCGCGTGCCGCGCGTAGAGTTCGACGCGCAGGTCCACTGGGACCTGGTCAAGGCCGTCACGGGCATAGAGGTAGGCGTCGAAAGCCCGCCCAAGGTGAAGGACCGCGCCAGCCGCGCGTTCATGAAGGCATGGAATTACGACACGTTCCTCGCCGCCCTCATCCACGCGAACGAACTCGGCGAGACCCAGACCAGCATGGGCCACGCCGTCTACGCAGCGGGCGGCGTTGACTACAACAACCACATCCACTGCCCGTTCAAGACGCCGGAGGAAGTGCTGGCGTTCGATCCATGGGAGGTGTACGGCGAGCGCGACAGGAAAGACATCGCGCGCCGCTTCGAAGAGCACTACCGCCAGATGTGCGAGTGGGCCCCGGACCTCGTCAACATGACCGGCATCTATATCACCTGCGTCTCGGGCCTCATTGCCATGTTCGGATGGGAGATGCTGCTCACGGCTGCCGGCCTTGACCCCAAGGGATTCGGCGAGGTGACGAACCGGTACGCCAAATGGATTTCCCAGTACTATCACGCCCTCGCCGACACCAGCGTGCCCGTCATCTACAGCCACGACGACATCGTGTGGACGGCGGGCGCCATCTTCAAGCCCGACTGGTACCGGCGCTACGTGTTCCCGAACTACAGGACGCTCTACGAGCCGCTCATCGAGAGCGGGAAGAAGATCATCTTCATCAGCGACGGCAACTACACGGAGTTTGTGGACGACATCGCGGCGTGCGGCGTGCACGGATTCTTCTTCGAGCCGCTGACGGACTTGAGCTACCTCGCGGAGCGCTACGGGCAGACGCACGTCCTCATCGGCAACGCGGACACGCGCTGCCTGCTCTACGGCAGCAAGGCGCAGATCAGGGCCGACGTCGAGCGTTGCATGGCCCTGGGCAAGAACTGCCCTGGCTACTTCCTCGGCGTGACGAA
>Ga0315294_10004935_pt1 | contig 14630 bp, 14 predicted proteins | sample YL17G13_40_MG_FD_203626 | JGI IMG/M metagenome (GOLD analysis project Ga0315294, IMG submission 203626) | Sediment microbial communities from Yellowstone Lake, YNP, Wyoming, USA - YL17G13_40 | ecosystem: Environmental > Aquatic > Freshwater > Lake > Sediment | place: USA: Wyoming | collected... | reverse complement strand
TTCTGCATTCTTTTTAATATCACCATGGTCAGCTTTCCCAGAAATATTTTCATCTAAAAGAGTCATTGGGGGAAATTCCCAAATTTGTCCCTCTAAAAATAGATTCGTTGCCATCGTTTTACTTAAAGCCGCTTCATCTAAAGACGGCGGTAATTTTGTCGGTTCTCCTATAGAGCGAATTTCCCCAGGAACTTTTCTTTTGTCTTCCCTAACTTCAAAGGGTAATTTTCGCCCCGTAAATTGAGAAGGACTGGTCATCCTTCTGATGGCCGAAAATAGTCTCCCGAAAAAGATAAACATCTCTTCTAAAGAAGTATTAAAGGTGACGACAAAACCAATAAAAACAAAGCCAAAAAGAACCAAAAAGGCACCGATGGCGGTAATTAAAAAAGTTAAATTTTGCCAAATTTCAAAACCGACAAAACCAGAACGAGTCAGTCCAATTAAAGAAACCATCAGTAATAAACCACCGACAAAAATGTTGGGACGGCTAATTCGCCATTGGAGTCGAGAAAGTATCAAGCCAGCGACAATTAGTAAAAAGGGCAGAAAAATAATTCCCCATCCCAGATAATGGGCTAAAAGAATAAAAATTTTGGTTAAAAAAGGGCCCTGTCGGGAAAAAGAAAGAATAATCACTCCTGCTAAAGCAAAAAGACCAATACTGGAAAAGGTATAAATCGTCGTTTGCTTAAGTTTTAATCTAAATGGCTTTCGCCTTCTTCCGCGGGGCATATATTTTCCTTTGTGTTAATTCTATCACACCGCAAACTGGGGATGAAGGGAGATTTTAGGGCCCAGTTTTACTTGACCGCCAGTCGTCATAATGATGGTTTGATTCTTTTCCGGCAAAAGAATTTTTTCTTCCGGATAGCCCATTCTTTGAGCCAGTAAAGCAAATTGTTTCATCTGCCGTGGTGCCCCACCGATAGGTAAAAGCCAGCGAGCTTTGATCAAACTAATCAAAAGAGCCATATCGGCTTGAGCCCCATGACCGGAAACATGAATATCATCGGAAATATCCGAATAAGAAACATCAGCCCCCAGGAGGGAAAGTTTGTCAATCAAGCCATGAACCGCCATCTCATTGCCGGGAATATAATCTGTCGAAAAAACCACTTTATCACCAGGTCTTATTTCCACATCATTTCTTTGCCGATGGACAACCTTTTCTAGGGCCGAACCGACTTGAGCTTGAGCTCCGGAAATTAAAAAGGCTAGTTGTTCTGGTCTGAAAAATTTCGCTTTTTTAGTGGAAATAAAAATGCCTTTAGGAATTTTCAAATAACCCATTTCTTGGGCAATCTTAATGACTTTTTCCACCGAGCGGCCAACAATGACAACCTTTCTTTGATGTTCTGAGGCAACATTAATCGCTTGTTGCCAACGAGAGACATTAGAAGAGACGGTCGTCACAAAAAATTTTCCCCGACAATCTTTAATTTCTCTTTCAAAAGATTCTTCAACCATTTGTTCAGAAAGAGTATAACCCGATCTTTCACTGCGCAAACTATCCGACAAGAGTAAATCCACGCCCTGGTTACCCGCCAAAGCCATTTTCCCAACTTCACTTTGACGACTCATGACCGGTGTCCAGTCAAATTTAAAATCAGCCCCATGATAAACAACTCCGACCGGCGTGTGGATAACAACATGAAAGGTATCAGGAATGGAATGAGTGACATAGATGAAATCCAAAATAAAGGGGCCTAAAATCAGGTGACTTTCGGAACTAATCATGTTAATTTTATTGGTTAATCCATGTTCCCTTAAATCTTCTTCAATTAAAGCAGCCGTTAAACGTGAGGCATAAATGGGTAAATTTTTACCTAATTTAGGGAGCAAAAACGGCAATCCCGCCACATGGTCATCATGACCATGAGTGATAACAATTCCTTTAATTTTTTCTTTATTTTGAACCAAATAATTAAAATCAGGGACAATTAATTCGGTTTTTTTTGTTCTTCTTTCCACAAAACCAATACCACAATCCACAATTAAAATTGAATCTTGGTATTCATAAGCAAAAAGGTTTTGAGTCACATTTCCAAAACCCCCTAAAGAGGCTATTTTTAACATTTTTTTATCTTGATTAATACTTGGTTTGAAAAACATTTTTATTTAAATTAAGCTCATTTGATCAGATTCATTTTTATCTTCATCCTTAACTGCTTGAGTTTCTAACAATTCTTTGTTCCTTTCTAAGAATTGAACTATTTTTTGAAAATCTTTTTTAATTTCTTCCATAATTATACTACTTCTTAAAGCCGCCGCCGGATGATACATCGGGATAATAATTCTTTTTTTGCCGGCAAAATCGACAAAGCGGGCTTGACCATGAATCTTTGAAATATACTCACCGGGCAAAAACTTACTTAGGGAAAACCTGCCTAAAGTGACAATTATCCGTGGGTCAATAATTTCTATTTGTTTATCCAAAAAGGGCGCACAAGCTTCAATTTCTTGAGGCAGTGGGTCACGATTTTCCGGCGGGCGGTGTCTTAGCATATTACAAATAAATACCTGTGTTCGCTCAAGCCCAATGGATTTCAACAATTGTGTTAATAGTTGCCCCGCCGCTCCCACAAATGGTCTTCCTTGAACCGATTCGTAATACCCTGGAGCCTCACCTGTTAGCATAATTTCCGCTTCCGGGTTCCCCTCGCCGGGAACAGCCTTCGGATTTTTCCATAGTGGGCATTTTTTACATCCCTCCACTCGTTTTGCAATCTCTTTTAATTTTCGTTGTTTCTCTTCTAAGTCCATTTAAATTGCTTACCAAGTTGGTAAAAATTCTTTAATATTGTCTGTAGTTAAATGAAAACTTTGACCTTTGCCTTCAACCCTCATTTTGGCAATTTTACGACAAATACCATTGATTGTTCTTTCTAGGGTTCTAATCCCCGCATCATAGCCTAAAGGACGAACGATTTTGGCCCAAACTTCAGGATCAATTTTAACCATCTGCTGATCTAAACCTGAATCATCTAAAGACCTCGGTAAAATATAATCTCGGCCAATAACTATCTTTTCCTCGTCGGTATAAGAGGGCATCTGTATCGTTTCCAACCTATCCATGACGGCCACAGAAATATTAGTCGTATTGTTGCAGGTGGTAATAAAAAGAACTTCGGACAAATCAAATGGATAATCAATAAAATGGTCTTGAAAAGAGTTATTTTGTTCTGGGTCTAAAAGTTCAATCAACACTCCCATGATGCTTGAACGCTCCTCATCAGTAACACGGTCAATTTCATCCAAAAGAATCACCGGGTTTTTGGTGCCGCTTCTTCTTAAGGCTTTAATGATTAAACCAGGCTCGGCATCAGCCCTTAAGCGTGATTGGCCTCTTAAGTCCAAGGGGTCGCCTAAACCACCAAAGGGTATCCGGGCAAATTTTCTTCCCATCGCCTCGGCAATCGAAGAGGCAATTGTCGTTTTTCCCGTCCCAACTAAACCAACAAAACATAAAATTGGGGCTCTTAAACGAGACTCGCTTTTTTTAAAATTTAAATTTAGGACCGCTATATACTCTAAAATTCTTTCTTTAATCTGTACCAAATCATAATGATTTTTATCCAAAATCTTTTTCGTGTTTTGTAAATCCAAAATATCTTCACTCCGTTTATCCCAGGGTAAACTGGTTATCCAATCGATATAATGGGTGGTTTTTTCATATTCAGCCGAGTATTCGCCAAAACGTGCCATCCGAGAAAGACGCTGGGTCATGACCCTGGCTTTTTCTTTTAATTCCGGCGGTAAGTTTACCAAGTCTAATTTTTTTTCTAAACCGGCGGCTTCTTGAAGAAGGACAGGTTTGTCGGGCATTTTGAAAAAAGTCTTACTTTTTGAAAAACAAGGTTTCCCCGACCTAAAGTCGGGAGTTCTTATCTTAATTTTAGCTTAACAAAAAAAGTAAGCGAAAACAAGATTATCTACGGTTAAAGCGAGGAAAATTTTCTTGATTTTTATCTTCATCACCAAAAAGCATGGAAAGGTTGATCCGTCCTTGATCATCAATCTCCGTAACTCTCACTTTAACTTTTTGGCCAATTGTCACCACATCTGAAGGATCTTTAACAAAATCTTTAGACATCCGAGAAACATGAACTAAACCATCCTTGCCAGGCAAAACTTCCACAAAGGCGCCGAAGGGCTGAATTCTTTTGACTGTTCCTTCAAAAATCTCACCAGCCTTAACTTCCCGAACCAAACTCTTCACCCATTCGACCGCTCGATTGACAACTTCTTGATCAGGTGAAGAAATATTAATACTCCCATCATCTTCAACATCAACCGCCGCTCCGGTTTCACTGATAATTTTTCTGATAATCTTACCGCCGGGGCCAATGACTTCACCGATTTTTTCCACCGGGACATGAACCACTTCAATTTTCGGGGCAAATTTAGAGACTTGAGTTCGAGAAGAGGGTAAAATCTCAAGCATTTTTCCTAAAATGAAATCACGACCTTCTTTGCCTTGAGATAAAACCTTTTGGAGAGTTTTCACCGTCAAATCTTTGGTTTTGACATCCATTTGAATCGCTGTAATTCCCTTTTGTGTTCCGGCCACTTTAAAATCCATATCGCCATTAAAATCTTCCAAACCAATAATATCGGAAAGAATCACCTGTTTTTCGCCCTCGCTGACCATCCCCATAGCAATTCCGGAAACTGGAGCCTTAATCGGCACTCCTGCATCCATTAAAGATAAAGTCGAGCCGCAAACCGAAGCCATTGACGTCGAACCGTTGGAAGACATAATTTCCGAAACAATTCTAATCGCGTAAGGAAATTTTTCTTCCGAAGGAAGGACGGCTTCAAGTGCCCTTTCGGCTAAAGCTCCGTGGCCAATTTCCCGACGGGAAGGCCAACCAACCCTCCCGGTTTCGCCCATAGAAAAAGGCGGCATGTAATAGTGATGCATATAACGCTTCGTTTCTTCACCTTCCATACTTTCAATCAGCTGTTCTAAAGAGGGCGAACCGAGGGTGGTCACGGTTAAGGCTTGGGTGTTACCGCGTTTAAACATCGCCGAACCGTGAGTTCGGGGTAAAAGACCAACCTCAATCTCAATTGGCCTGATTTCGGTTAGCTTTCGACCATCCGGTCTTTTACCTTTAGTCAAAATCTGATTCCTCATTGTTTTTTTAAATAATTTTTCAATAATTTTGGCGATTTGGTCTTTTTTCTCCTCAGGATATTTTTCCACCACTGCTTGTTTGATTTCTTCCAAAACACCGCCTGGACCTTCTTTACTCGCCATCAAACTCACTGCTTCTTCAACTTCTTTTTTGACTTCTTTTTCGATTTGATTAATTAAACTAGCCTTAATTTCGACAGGGGTAAATTTTTCTTTTTTCTGACCAACCTCTTTAACTAATTCATTAATTGTTTTAATAATTTTTAGCGATTCTTTTTGCCCAGCTTCAATCGCTTTCAATAACGTTTCTTCAGAAATTTCTTTTGCCCCCCCCTCCAACATGATAATGGCCTTTTCGGTTGAGGAAACCACCAAGTCTAATTCTGAAAATTCTAAATCTTGATAGGTGGGGTTAATAATAAAAACGCCTTCGCCGTTTTTCGGCACAAAACCGACTCTCACCGCTCCTATTGGGCCTTCCCAGGGAATATCGGCAATGGCCAAGGCAACTGAAACAGCCCCAATAGCGGGGATATCGGCGCTATTCTCGCTATCAACCGACAAAACGGTAATAACCACCTGAATTTCATTTTTATAGCCTTCAGGGAATAAAGGACGAACCGAGCGGTCAATCAGACGCGCGGTTAAAGTCGCTTCATCCGAAGGTCTTCCTTCTCGCTTGACCCAACGGGAACCCTTAATCCTTCCCCCAGCATAAAGCCTTTCCATATATTCCACGCCTAAAGGGAGATAATCAAGATCTTCTCGAGGTTTGGCCACCACCACCGTGGCCAAAACCATAGTGTCGCCGTAACGGGCCAAAATGGCACTGCTGGCTTGAGCGGCGAAACGACCAACCTCTAAGGTTAATTCTTTGCCGCCAATTTCAACTGATTTGGAAATAATTTTCATTTTTATAAATTCTTAATTGAGTCTTACGAAATCAAGCTTTGCTTACTTGGAGAGTTTCAACTCTACCACAATGTTTTTATATCTTGCCTCGTCTTTCTTCAGAAGATAAGCAAGGAGTCTTCTTCTTTTAGACACCATGGACAATAAACCCCGGCGTGAATGAACATCCTTTTTATGTTTTTTCAAATGATCGGTTAAATTTTTAATTTTATAACTCAAGAGGGCAATTTGAACCTCCGGTGAACCGGTGTCACCCTTGGTCTGAGCAAACTTTTTGATAATTTTTTGTTTTTCGTCTAAACTTAAACTCATACTCTAGAAAGTAATTCTAACAAAAAGAGCTTTAATTAACAAGAGGATGAAAAAAATCTGCCTAAAAGCCCCGGCCAAAATCAATCTTGGCCTTTCGATTTTAAAAAAACTTTCTTCGGGTTATCATGAAGTCAAGTTTATTTTCCAGCAGGTTTCCCTTTTTGACCGCATTTATCTTCAAGAAACCAAAAAGGATGAAATTAAAGTCTTTTGTAATGACAAAAATATCCCTCTAAACGAAGTTAATACTGTCTATCAAGCCGCTCTCCTTCTTAGAAAAGTGATGAAAATTAAAAAGGGTGTAGTCATTAAAATTGATAAAAAAATTCCGGTAGCCGCTGGTTTAGGCGGCGGCAGCTCCGACGCCGCTCAAACTTTAATTGGCCTTAACAAAATCTGGAATCTTGGTTTAAATACCCAGGAGTTGATTAAATTTGGTCTGAAAATCGGTATGGATGTGGCTTATCAGTTGGTTGGCGGCACTAAATTGGCGACTCATCTCGGTGAAAAAATACAACCTTTACCCCAAATACCAAAAATGAATTTGCTTTTAAGTAATCCCAATCAAGCTGTCTCAACCAAATGGGCCTACACTCATGTTGACTACAGCCAAATTGGCAAAAAACAACTCGGAGAGATGATTGAGGCAATCAAGGAGGGTAATATCAAAAAAATCGCCAAAAATCTTCACAATGATTTTGAATTTTGGGTTCCCAATTTTTGTCCAGCTGTTTTAAAAATTAAAAAATTGATGTTAGAAAATGGAGCTTTGGGTGCCCTAATGAGCGGTTCCGGACCAACTGTTTTTGGGATTTTTGAAACCAAACCGGCTGCCTTAAAGGCTTATCAGGTGTTGAAAAAAGATTTTCCCAAAACTTATTTTGTCCAAAATCTTGGCTAAATCGAAGATTTGCTCTAAATTTTCGTATCGCCCTTGTAAATTTTGGGTTTAAACCAATCAGGCGAGGGTTTAACTTTTAAATCTTCCTTCTCTTCAACTTTTTCTTCCCTATCCTCCGAAGCCTTGGCGAAGGAGGGCTTTTTTTCTTCAAGAAACTCTCTTAAAGGTTTTCTGGCTCCAGCTCTTAAACAAAAAGCGACGGCCTCAAAAGTTATCGGTGTTGATTTGATTAAAGAAAAATTGTTAGTGGCTTTCTCAATGCCCAATAATAAATTACTGGCGATATCTTCATCAATGGGCATTTTTAAACTTGATAAAAAGAGGGTCATAAATTCGCCAAAACTCGCCATCTGGTGATTAAGCAAATTAATTTTAGCAAAAGGTTTACCACCTGGGTTAATATTAAAATTAACGGTATTCCCTTCTTGGAAGAAGGTTTTATGACCAGAGTAAATTTCTCCCAAATCCTCAAAAGAAGAAGCGCCGACAATAAAAATCATATCAGCTTGTTCGCCAAAATAGGAATATTGAACTTTTTCTGAGTTTAAGGGAGGATAGCCTTCTTTGGGCTGGACAACTAAATTAAACTTATTATTTTCAATGTTGTAGCTGACTTTTTCAATCGAATCTTCCAGATAATCAAAAGAAACAACTAAATTCCGCCCGCTTAACTTATTTTTAATCTTGTCCACCCCCACCAAGGAAGAATATTCGACAATCATCGGTCGGGAACAGACAATATTCACTTGGCGATTAGCTTTTTTTAGGCAAAGGTACAAGGCCAAGGCGGAAGCAACTTTATCTGGGTTTAAATTCATAGGAAGAACAATCATTAAATTATGAGCAGTGGACAGGGATTCTTCGATCGGAGTAAAGTCGTAATAATCTTTCATTGTCCAGTTTGGGACTGACGATATGATACTAACACATCACCTATCTTAAAGTCAATGTTGGGTGTTAAAATAACACCAAATTCTCCACCTTTTTTGACTTGTTGAATATCTTCTTTACCCTGTTTCATTGACTTCAGACGGACTTCGTTGATTATTTGTGAACTCCTTAAAAGATGAATTTGGTCACTCTTTTTAATCTCTCCTTCAATCACCCGACAGCCGGCAATTTTTTCTTTCATCACAAATTCGGCGATAATCTCCGCCCTGCCTAAAATTTCCTCATCAATGGTCGGTTCCATGATTTTTAAAACTTTTTTTTCAACCTCCTCCAACAATTCATAAATTACTTGATAAGAAGAAATTTTGACTTTTTCTGTTTCCGCCAATTTTTTTATCTGAGGGGAAACCTTGACATTAAAGGCAATCACTTCGGCCGAACTGGTATCCGCCAGTAAAATATCTGAATCGTTAACTTCACCAACTTCAGCTTTAATAATTTGACAGCCTTCAGGCAGATTATTTTTAATTGCCTCCAAAGTCCCTTCCATATCGGCCTTCAAAACAATCGCCAACTTTGGGTTTAAATCCTGAATCATTTCTTCTTTGGTGATAGAAGTTACGCCCTCTTTGATTGGAACTGGGATTTCATTTAAATTGCCCTTAGCCATCTCGACTTGACCGCCCACTGGCGGCACCGTTTTAAAACCTAAAACTTCCACCGGTTGGCTAGGCAAGGCCTTGTCTACCCTTTGGCTCTTTTCGTCAAACATCGCTCTAATTTTACCCCAAGCTTCTTCCACTTTAAGTTCATCACCGACTTTTAAACTGCCGTTGCGAACCAAAATTGTCGCCAAGGGGCCTTTATGAGAATCAATTTTTGATTCAATCACAATCGCCTGAAGTTCGCCTTGGGAATTTCCCTGAAGACTCATCATTTCGGCCAAAAGCAAAATCATTTCTAAAAGATCATCAATGCCTTTGCCTTCTTTGGCCGAAACCGGGACCACGACAATATCACCACCAAAACCTTCAACCGGGATGCCATTGTCAGCCAAGTTTTTCTTGGCACTCTCTATGTTAACTTCAGGTAAATCAATTTTGTTTAAAGCCACCAAAAAATTGATACCGGCTTGTTTTATAAATTTGAGACTCTCCAAAGTTTGGGGCTTAACCCCCTCGTTGGCCGCAACAACTAAAACCGCTAAATCGGCAATTTTTGCCCCACGAGATCTCATTTGGTTGAAAGCTGCATGTCCTGGAGTATCAATGAAAGTAATCGTTTGTGTCTTATCCCCTCGACTCCCTTCGGGCGCTCGGGGTGACGGTTCCACCGTCACCTGATAAGCCCCAATGTGCTGGGTAATCCCGCCATGCTCTTTCCGGGTTAAATCTATTTCTTTGATTTTGGAAAGGAGAGTTGTTTTGCCGTGGTCAATATGGCCGAGGATGACAACCACTGGCGGCCGACTGTCTTTTGTGGAGACTGAAGAGGCCAAACCGGTTTTGGTTGTCTTGTTTTTCATAAATTTTTTGATTCCCTAAATGAAAAGACATCATACCCATCACCCTTATTTCTTTTTCTTCTCTTTAATCTTTTCTTTAACCACTTTTTTCGTCTTTTTGGTTTCTTTCTTTTCCTTAGGCGTGGTTTTTTTAATTCTTTTTTCTTCTTTTTCTCGAGCCGCGCGAGAAACAAGGTCTTCTTTAATATCAATTTTAAAACCAGTTAGTTTGACCGCCAAACGGACATTCTGTCCATCTCGGCCAATGGCCAAAGAAAGTTGATCTTCAGGCACAGAAACCACGGCTGTTTTTCTCTTTTCATCAATCTCCACTTTAATTTTTTCGGCTGGGGATAAAGCCGAGGCAATAAACTTAGAAATGTCTTCACTGTGTTGAATAATATCAATCTTTTCCCCATTGAGTTCATTAATAACTGCCTGAACCCGAACCCCTTTTTGGCCAACACAAGAGCCAACCGGGTCAACACCGGCTTGAGTGGAAAAAACGGCAATTTTCGAACGATTGCCGGCCTCACGGGCAATTTCTTTAATTTTAACCACCCCTGAAGAAACTTCAGGAACTTCTCTTTTGAAAAGGCCTTCAACTAAATTTTTATCAGCCCGGGAAACAATAATTTGCTGGCCTTTACCCAATTCCTCAATCCCTTTAACATAAAAAGTTAAACGCTGGCTGATTTTATAATTTTCAGCCATGACTTGTTCCATTTTGGGCATCATCGCCTCCGTGCGGTCAATATCAACTACGACATTGGGGCCATCAAAACGAATAATCCGTCCGGAGACCAAGCTGCCAACTCTTTTGGCATATTCTGTCAGAATTGAGGATTTTTCCGCTTCTCTGATTTTTTGAATGAGAACTTGTTTGGCCACTTGAGCGGCAATACGGCCAAAGCCAGGAGGAGTAATTTCTTTTTTCTCTTTCTTCCCTAAAAGGAAAAGATGGCTTTCACCAGTTTGCTGATCAATACTAACTTCATATTGAGCTTCCTCATCCACCCCAAAATCACGACGATAAGCAGCTAACAATGCTTCTTTGATTGAATCCAAAACAACATCAATCTCAATGCCGTGTTCGGCACAAATTTGATTTAAAGCTGATGCAAATTCGGTTCTTGCTTTAATAACTGCCATGTTTTTTAGTCTATTATTTCGAGTCTTCGAGAAACAAGGTTCTCCCGACGTTACGTCGGGGGGTTCTTATTTTTAAAGGTGGGTCGCCCCACCTCTTCAATTGCTTAATCCAGGAAAGATTTTAACAGAAAAAGGCCTTGAAGTCAAACAATTGTGGATAATTAAATGACTACTATTATTATATTATAGAAAATGGCTCCCCATCGTTTACACTGAGCTTAAGAAGTGTTTATACTGAATTTAAGAAATGTTTACACTGAGCGGATCGAAGATGGTGAGTTTATCGAACCAGTCGAAGTGTTCGGACTAGTTACTCTCAAATTTAGCCAACAAAAAAGCCGCCTTTAAAGCGACTTTCTTGAAAAAAACAAGGCAGGAGAAAATTTTTATTAGGTAGTGGTAAAGCAACAAGCCGAACAGATTGTTACCAACCACTACCTAAAAACAAAAGGTATTTTTTATTTATTTAATTTTCATTTAAGACAACAAAGCCTTTAACCCCGGGAACATTCAGCCTAATCTTTTGACCTGATTTTAATTCGATCACTTCATAACCCAATCTTCTGATAACAATACAACGGTCACCAGTCTTAAAAGTACAATTAGACAAAGTGTTAAAAGTACAACTATCCCCGGTTTCAAAGACACAATTCTCACCAGCATTAAAGACACAATCCCCTTTGGTATTAAAGACACAACTATGACCGGTATCAAAAACGCAATCCCTTTCAGCCCTAAAGGTACAATGGCCCCCAGTATTAAAGACACAGCCCTCCTCAGTTCTAAAAGTACAATGATCACCAGCCTTAAAGGTACAATAAGGCCCAGTCCTAAAAGTGCAGTAACTAACAAACCTAAAGTCAATTACTAGACCACTTTCTCTGCTTGAAAAGGTGTTGGTTTTTTCATCCCAATCAAAAAGACTTGAGTCTAAAGGTTTGCCATCCTTTAAAACCCTTTGTTGAACTTCTTCCTTAGTCATTACTCTTTCCTTATTCATTTTTCATCTCCCTTTTTAGATGTTAAAAAATTTTTGTTAGAAAACCCCTAATGTTTTATTTCTCCTGACTTGTTATTTGAATTTGAATGTTCGTCTATTTGAAATAGACGAAAGAAGCATACTACAAGAGAAGCTAAAAGTCAATCTTATAGGATACCATCTGCGTTCATTAAAGTCCCCTTAATTAGGGACAGGTTTTTGAGCGGACGAAACCGGCCTCTTGGGCCTCTTTTTCAGTGCAGAACCAGTTCTCACCAATGTCTTTTTCGATGATAGTAAATTCATATTGGCTGCAGCCGAGAAAATAATAAATCTTTCTACCTGAATTAAGGTCAAGATTACCTTTAATAATGCACTTGGGATTTTCCAGATTTTTAGTTTGTTGGCATTTTGAGCTCCAAATCCCCAAAGGCTTTTTCTTGGCTTCATCATTGGCCAGTTTTAAAACTTCTCTTTGGGAACTACTATCGCTATGAAACCTGGCCCAACCGCTTTTTAACATTTCTTCATTGACTAATTTCTTGCCCACATAGACTAAAGCCATGGGTCTGCCCCATTGATCAATCACCTGTTCTTGGACAACCACTTTTTTGCCGCTGACTAATTTCTCCAATTCCTCTTTGGCTTCTTTGCCGCCGCAAAGCTCCAGCTCCGGCGCATCCATGTTTCTTAACCTAAGACGCACTTTCCCTTCTAAAACAAGGGTGTCACCGTCAATGACTCCCAAAACCTTAATCCCTTCCTCGTTCTTTTTTATTTCACGAAAGAAAAAGATATTAAGGAAAAGTGAAGGAAGAAGGAAAAGAAATAAAAGCAAAGGTAAGAAATTAGTAACTTTAAAATTAATCTTTTTCATAACATAATCTTAGCAAAGGCTGAGGCTATATTTTTTCTATGATGCTTTGGAAAAATTCTTTGTCTTTAATGTGGGTTAGCTGGTTACAAACTTCTTCTTTTTTCAACCATTTTGCCTGAGGATTTTTATGGGTATCTTTAGGTTTGACTTCGTCCTGAGTTGTTGTAAATAAAAATAAAAAGACCGTTTTCAGTACACTTTTGTCTTCAGTCTTCCCATCATCGGCAATTTGATATCTCTGATAACTTCCAAGATCTTCTATCAATTTTAAGTCACTAATACCAGATTCTTCATATATTTCCCTTTTGGCTGTTTCAATCGGCGTCTCTCCAAGCTCAATCTTCCCTTTAGGAAAAGACCAAGAGCCACCTCTTTGCTCAACCACAAGAACTTTTCCCTCCGAGTTAATGACAATACCTCCAGCACTTTTTATTTTTCTAATAAATTGAGCCATGGAGTGATTATAGCAAAAAATAGAAAGAGACCTTGAAGTCAAACAATTGTGAATAATTTATTCTTTCATATATCCCAAACATATCTCCTAAATACTTTTTCAAAATCATCCTTATGAATCTTTCTAATGTTCCCACTTAAAATTTCATAATAAAGGAGATCAAGAAGGTGTTCTTTTTTTATTTTTTTTCTGTTTTGAAAAGATGCTTTAAACATTTCTCTTAAGATTTGTATAATCTTATCTTTATTATGATTATTTTTCTTAGAAACTTCTCTAAGGTTGACATCTATGACAAGGTAAATTTCAGTTTTAAGTATGTGATATAGCTGTGATTTTACGCCATATTTTTTAAAAACATTAAAATGGCTTCTTTCATGATAATAAGTAGTAAGATTTTTCTTTTTGAGTGCTTCCCAGTTAATTATCTCTGTATTTATTTTTTGTAGGTTATCTAATTTTACCTGTTCATTAAAGTAATCATCTAGGGGATAATTTGAGTTTATTAGTTTCAAAAACAATTCTGACTGGCGGTATTGTCTTCTGTCATTAATCAATATCACAGCCACTTTTTCTGCAGCTTTAAGAGAATCATTCATTTTTAAAACTCTTCCAAAATTTCTTTTTGTTTTCGGGTTAATTTTTCGGGGATTTTGACCAAAAGACGAACATATTGGTCGCCATGGCCATAACCATGGAGTCTTTTAATCCCCCGGCCGGCCAAGCGAACCATGGTTCCTGACTGGGTGCCCGGACGAACTCTCAATTTCAAATCGCCGTCAATCGTCGGGACCTCAATAATCCCGCCTAAAATCGCCGTCATTAAGGGAATTTCCTGGTTGACCAAAATATCATTGCCTTCACGCTGAAAAGTTTTATCGGGCTTAATATCAATGGTGATATAAAAGTCATTAAATTCAATTCTTGAACCTTCATCAACCCCGGCGGGGATTTTAATTTTTTTTATCCTGCCCTCAATAGAAACTTCTTTTTCAACCCCTTTAACCGCTTCTTGGAAGGTTAAGGATAATCCATAGCGTGGTTTTCGAACTGATTGACGGAAAGGCGAACCTCCGCCAAAAAATTGTTCAAAAATTTCAAAAGGATCAGAAAAATCAAAACCTTCAAAAGGTGAGCCCTTGCCGCTTTCACCACCATAAGTAGTATAAGTGAAAGGCCAGCCCCCAGCATATTCACCACCACCCCCTTGAGTAAAAGCCGCATGGCCAAACTGATCATAAGTTTGTTTTTTCTGAGGGTTAGACAAGACTTCGTAAGCTTCGTTGATTTCTTTGAATTTTTCGTTAGCCTCTGGAGATTTATTTTTATCAGGATGCCATTCCAAGGCTAATTTCCGATAGGCTTTTTTTAATTCATCCTTGGAAGCATTTTTGGAGACACCCAAAATATCGTAGAAATCACGTTTGGTCGCCATACTTACTCAACTACTTCGCCTTCTTCGGCTTTATCTTTGTCTTTAGAAGTTTTATCAGCAGTTTCCTCTTTTT
>Ga0315294_10004934_pt1 | contig 14637 bp, 15 predicted proteins | sample YL17G13_40_MG_FD_203626 | JGI IMG/M metagenome (GOLD analysis project Ga0315294, IMG submission 203626) | Sediment microbial communities from Yellowstone Lake, YNP, Wyoming, USA - YL17G13_40 | ecosystem: Environmental > Aquatic > Freshwater > Lake > Sediment | place: USA: Wyoming | collected... | reverse complement strand
GACGGGGAGACGATCTTGCTCACGGTAAAACCCTTTTTCAGGGCCCCCCGTACCGGGACGGAAAGTTTGATCTCCTTGTGCACTTTTTCGTCGACCCGGATATCGAGCGTTTTCAAACGATAGTTGATAACGACGTCACTGAAGGTCAGGGGAATGAAGAGGTTCCGGATCGGAATTTTATTCTCACCCGTGCGCGCGTCGGCCAGGTTGCATAGCACTTTCGGCCGCAGCAACCAGATCGTGAACAGGGTCCGGCCCCGGCCGTTGAATTCAACGCCGACTTCCGGCAGGGAGTCGGTGACGATCAGGGAATCGGGCAGGCTGGTATACATCGTTTTCAGGTTCCGTTCATATCGGTAGTCGTTGTCCACCGCGACGAAAAGCCAAAGGCCGAAGGCGAACAATATCGCGAAGATTTTCCGGAACGGGTCCCGGATGATGAAAAGGAGCAATCGCTTCAGCATCAGGCGATCATCAGGGATTTAATGCTTTCGGCTCAGGAAGACCATGATGCCTTTTTGGATATGGAGCCGGTTTTCCGCCTGGTCGATGACGATGGACGCGGGCCCGTCGATCACGTCGTCGGTTATCTCGTCCCCCCGGTGAGCGGGCAGGCAATGCATGATCAGGCAGCCTTTTTTCGCGGACTTCATCAGCTCGGCGTTGATCTGGAATGATTTAAAGATCTCTTTGCGTTTCGCGGTTTCCTGTTCCTGGCCCATGGATGTCCAGACATCGGTATAAACTACGTCCGCGTCCTTGACCGCCTTTTTCGGGTCGTTTGACAGGGTGACGTTTCCGGTTTTCTTGACATAGTCCCGGTTCGGTTCATTGCCTTTGGGCGTGGCGACATTCAATCGGTAACCAAGGACGGCCGAGGCCGCGATCAGCGAGTTGCAGACGTTGTTGCCGTCGCCGACGTACGCGATGACGATTTTTTCCAGACTGGATTTTTTCTCGATGACGGTCAGGAGATCGCACAGGATCTGGCAGGGATGCTCAAGGTCGCAGAGCCCGTTGATGACCGGGACCGCCGCGTGGGCCGCCAGGTCGGTCACCGTTTTATGGGTGAAAACCCGAGCCATGACCAGGTCCACCCAGCGGGAAAGGTTCTGGGCGACGTCGGACACGGATTCGCGCTTGCCAAGCTGAATATCCTGGGGCGCGAGGTATATGGCGTGGCCGCCGAGCTGGGTCATTCCCGTCTCGAACGTCACCCGGGTGCGGAGCGAAGGTTTTTCGAAGATCATGGCGAGCGTTTTATCCTTGAGCATTTTATGCTCGACGCCCTTCTTGACCGCGTCCTTCATTTTCGCCGAAAGCTCGAAAATTTCATAGATTTCATCCCGGGTGAGGTCAAATATCGATGTCAGGTCCCTTTTCATTTGATACTCTCCTTTTCGAGAGTATTATAACGAAAAACAGGGAAAAATCAATGGGCTGCTTGGAAAAAGTTTCAGCCCCAATTATGCATTGAATGTCAAATTTCAAATTCCAAATAACAAATCAATTCCCAATGACAAATGGCCAATATCAAATTTTATTATTTAAACTCTGACATTGATTTGACATTTATCATTTGGCTTTTGGATTTTTATTATGTCTTCCCGTTACTATACTGCTTGCTCCAGTCGATCCGCCCGGTCATCTGCATGATGACAAAAAGGGTGATGATGCAGAGGATCGTGATCGCCAGCCCGGTATAGCCGCTGAGAAAGAAGGTGTATGAGAAAAGCGCCAGGTAGATGAATTGCGAGACGCCGGTTTCGACGAAGGCGAAACGGGTGCCGGTCACGAGCCGCATGTAGGAGATCACGAGGAAGATCGAAACGATCGAGGAGATGATGAGCGCCAGGTTGATGTCAACGTGGTCGGCTAGGTAGGCGAGGAGCAGGTGAAAGCTGAAGAAGGCCGCGCACACGAAGAAGTAGTTCATGGGGTGGATCCTGATCCCCTTGAGGGTCGTGATGATGAACATCAGGAAAAGAAAAAGGAACAGGGAGACGGGCGCGAAAAACGTGACCCGGCTGACGAAAGGCCCCGGATTCACCTTCTCGGGCATTTCCAGTCCGATCTGAATACCCGAGATCAGGTCGGCGTACTGCCAGCTCAGCTTCCAGCCTTTGCTTTCGGGCGCCTTCGCGGTCGGGGAGATGCTGTTTTCCAGAAAATCGATCTGGTCGAAATCCGTGGTCATGGTCAGGTTAAAATTCCGGATCTGGGACACGCCGCCGCCAAAAACGTACCACCATTCGTCCATGCCCTGTGATCCGTAAGCGATCTCGATGGTTTGGGTCTGGCGCGGCGCGAATAATATCGGTTCGGTGATCCGGCCGGCCACCGGTTTGGTTTCCTTTATTTTCTGTCCGTCGACGACAAGTGAAAAGTTATCGTAAATACCTTCGGCGGTCGGAAAAGGGTATTCAAAGAATATGGTCCGTGCCTGCGCCGAGTTATTCAGGACCGTGTACTTGGCTTTGTAGTTCACCCGGTAGGTCGAGTACCAGAGCAGGCCTTTTTTCCGGTAATCCAGTTTCAGGTCGACTTTGATATCGCTGGATTCGAGGCTGATCAGGTTCTTGACGATCTCGTCCGTAAAGCGCGAGATGCTCTTCCCGTCTTCGTAGGTCGTATATTCCCTTTTCTCGCGGGTTTCAAAATAGACGGCGGGAGCTTCCTGTTTTTGGATAGTGCCCCAGAGCTGACCGACCGCCCGTTTCATGCTCAGGTCCTGATCATTGGTCCGGCTGATCACGGCCGTGCCTAGGATGAACCAGGCGACCGTCGTGCAGAAAAATATAAACACCAGGGGAACGACCTGTTTTTTCATACTGCCTCCTTGGGCCTTATAATTTAGAGGAATATAACAAGAAAAGGTTTATCCCGTTAGAGAAAAACCACCGATTTTTATCGGTGGTTTTTTCCGAATAAACTGACGTGGGTTTAAAAAACCCGTTCGCGCATTATCAATAGAAGACGGCGTTCTCTAATGGGGTTATCCCGTTAGAGAAGAGGCTATCCCGCGGATTATATCCAGCTTGACTTTCACGGTTCAAGCGGTACAATAGAAGTCCATGAAAGAATTCGGCTTCCAGTGGCATATCACCAATTTCTGCAACTTGCGCTGCCGGCATTGTTATCAGGACGAATTTTCCCGCGCCGCCGACCTTGACACCGCGACCCTGAAGGAGCTCGTCCGCAAGATCACGACCGCGGTCAATAACCGCGCGGTCTATGTCAACATAACCGGCGGGGAACCTTTCCTGCGGCCGGACCTGTTCGATGTCCTGGAGGTCCTGGAGGTCGCGGACAACGTCCGGGAATACAATATCATTACCAATGTCCTGCCTCTGACGCTTGAAAAGATAAAGAAACTGGAAGGATTGGCCAAGCTCAAGCAGTTGAAAATATCGCTGGAATGTTCGGATTCGGAACTGAACGACTCGATCCGCGGCCGCGGCAGTTTTAAGAAGATCCTCGAGATATTCGAATTGCTGCGGGATCATTCGACCAAACAAAAAGTCCTCATGTTCACCTTGGGCGGTTACAATTATCAAAAGACGCGGGAGATGCTTGAATTCTCCCAAAAGATCCGCGCCGACGGGGTGATCCTGGAGCGGTTCGTGCCGATGGGCCGGGGGAACGAGCTAAGGGATCTGTATCTTAAGAATGGAGAATGGCTGGCGGTCGTAAAAAACCTGATCGAATTCTGCGACCTATCCGTCCTGCCCAACGACCTGCTGGCCTATAAGGCGTTCTATGTCGACCTTAAAGGCCACCGCGAGGTTGAGGGCGCCATGTGCAACCTGGGTGACCAGTCCATGGCCCTCATGCCGAACGGAGACGTGTATCCCTGCCGCCGCCTGCCCGTGAAGATCGGCAACGCCGCGAACGAAGATTTCGGGGATATCCTGCTCCGGCTGCAGCTATTAAGGGAGAGTCTGGAAAAAGACATCAAGGGTAAGTGCGGGGACTGCCCGGTCGAAGGCTGTTCCGGGTGCCGGGCGATCGCCTACGCGCTCACCGGCGACATGTACGCGGAAGATCCCCAGTGTTATTTTTAAAATTTTATCAATAAATCAAAAGTATACCATTCCCAGACAGGGTGGAAACGGTATACTTTTGACCGGATCTACTCTTTCGGCGGTTCGGCTTTGACCCAGGAACCCTTTTTCATTTTGGTCCCGTCTTTCATCCAGTAGCGGGGATCGGTGGAATTGCCGTTCACCACGATCTGCCAGTGCAGGTTCGGACCGGTGCAGATGCCGGTCTGGCCAAGTTTCCCGATCACCTGGCCTTTCTTGACCTTGTCGCCTTTTTTCACCTTCATGTCGTTAAGATGCAGGTAGACAGTGTGGATCCCCTGGCCGTGGCTGATGACGATCGATTTACCGTGCGCGTCCAGGTCCATGGCCATGACCACGACGCCGTCGTTGGCGGCAAGCACCGGGGTTTTCTCGGCGTTCGATATGTCGAGCGCCTTGTGCGACCATTCGTCCATTTTCTTGTTATAATCGCGGGCCGTGCCGAAGAGCTCGGTGATCGACCCGTCGCAGGGCCAGATGAAGTCGCCGGTGATGTACAGGGAATCGGTCGTGTTGTTGTACGCGGTCCAGAAGTTCGAACCCTCGTATTTGAGCATTTCCAGGGTCTCTTCAGTTAGGACGCCGATGTCCATTTTGACGGTATCCTCTTCGGCGAAGGCTCCTTTGACGACCTTGAAGGGGTATTTCAGGGTCTGTTTTTCTCCCTTATCCTCGTATTGCAGGGTCATGTTATAATCGCCTTCCTTGGTGTCCATGGGCACGGCCAGGACCGTCGAGTAATTGACCCCGGTTTCCGTGTACAACTTGTAATTCTGTCCCAGAAAGCGGAGCTGCGCCTTATTCAAGGGCAGAACCGCCGTGACCGTGAGGATTGCGATCTCGCCCTGCCGGTAAGTATTTTTATCCAGGGTGATATTCTGGATCGGACCCTTGAGGGCGATGCCGGGACTTTTGTCCAGACTGACGCTCGGTCCTTTGCCCGCGATGTTCTTCAGCGTGTCCCGTTTCCATAGCCGGGCGATGGAAGGTTCCAGCTTGGGCGGTTCGGTATTGCCCAGGTCGATCGTTTTGCCCGAACGGTCGATCTTCCGGTCCAGGGACAGGATCGTATCCTGGGTGGTAAGCCCCGGGCTCGTATTCTGGTATCTATTATATTTGCTGGTATCGGGGCGGGGCGGTTCGGTGAAAGTAATGACCCGGTCCCGGCGCGGCGGACAGCCGAGCCCGATGACCAGGACTAGAAGGCTAAGGAGATTTCGCGCACCGGAACCCATAGTACCGGTCCCTGATGAAAGGTTTGAGTTCCATCCGGGATGAACACCTGAGGAATTTGGTGGGATTGATGCTCAGCCAGGATCCGCCTCGGATGACCCGCGTATAACCCGAGTCCGGACCGGCGGGGTTGCGTTCCGGAGAGTTGCGGTAATAGAGCGAATCATAAAAATCATTGCACCATTCCCAGACGTTACCCGCCATATCGTAGAGGCCGTAACCGTTTGCCGCGAACCGTCCGACCGGAGAGGTTTCAGCATATCCGTCCGCATCCTTGTCCGCGCGCCATGCGAAATTGCATTTGCCTTTCGGCGCGTCATTGCCCCAGGGGAATTCCTTGCCGGCCAGGCCGCCGCGGGCCGCGTATTCCCATTCGGCTTCGGTCGGCAATCGTTTGCCGGCCCAGTGGGCGTAGGCCACGGCGTCGTCGTAACTCACGCCGACGACCGGGTGGTCGGGCAGGCCCAGGATCGAATCCCGCCAAAAAGGCGGTTTGGGATGGGAGGTTTCCTTAGCGAAGATCATGAATTCCCGGTTGGTGACTTCATGGTTGTCCAGGTAGAATGTATCAACCCAGACCTTATGTTTGGGTCTTTCGTCGCTCGAATCCGAACCCATGGTAAAAAAGCCAGCCGGGATTAAAACCATGCCTTCGGGCGCCGGGCCGATCTCTTTTTCACCGACGGGTACCTTTGGTTCCGGTTTGGGCTTGCCGCAAACGGTAAAAGACACTACCGATAATAGCGCGAGGATAAGTGCGAATTTTATTTTCATGGTTTTATATTATCCATTATCGAATCGCTTGTCAATGATCCTTAAATTCCCATTGCTTTCCGGATCAGCGGGACCGGGATTGAGCCGAAGCTGAGTAATCGGTCGTGAAATTCACGGAGCTGGAACTTACCGGCCATTTTCGCCTGATAGTCCCTGCGCAATTCCATGATCTGTTTTTTCCCGATCAGGTAACTCATCGGTTGGGTGGGACTTCCGGTGTAGCGGGTCACCTCCTTCTCGGCGTGAACCTTCTGGAGCTTGGCCGCGTCGACCAAAAGATCGACCGCCTGGTCAAAGGTCATGGATCCGGAATGGATGCCGACGTCGATGATCACCCGGCAGGCGCGCCAAAGCTGGGCTTTTAATTTGAATAGGATGGTCCGGGGGTCGGAATAAAAACCGGTTTCATGCATCATCTCCTCGCAATATAAAGCCCAACCTTCGATGAAGACCGTGGTCGCCATGATCCGGCGCATCTTGCTTTTATTCCGGTTGGCCAGTACCAGCTGGAGATGGTGGCCGGGATAGGCTTCATGCAGGGCGATCACCGGAATACCGTAAGACGGATGACCTTTAAGCTGCGCGCGTTGCGCTTCGGGCGGTTGGGTCTCGTCGATCGGAGTGACATAGAAAAAGCCTTTTTGTTCTTTATCAAAGGGCGCCGGACTCATGTAGGCCGCGTAGGGCAGGGTTGGCCGGTCAAAAGGCAGGGTCGGCCTAACCTCGAGCTCCTCGCCGACCGGGATGGTCACCAGCCTTTTTTCCCGGACAAAATCCCGCGCCGCCATCATTTTCCGGCGGTAAGTTGCCTCAAGCTTGTCCGCGGCCGGGTGAAATTCTTCCAGTTCCTCAACCAATTCCCGCCAGGTTTTTTTAGGATCGATATCCCGTGCGATCTTTTCCAGTTCGTTTTCCGTGGCGCGCTTCGCATCCCGGCCGATCTCCAGTATCTCGTCCGCCGAAAACTCAAGCATGTGATCTAAGCGCAGTTTTAAATTGAAAAGATCCTTACCGATCGCGAAATCCGCGCGGGACTTGCCGAGCCATTCTTTTTTTAGAAAATCATTATAATCTTGAAAAGCGGCCTGTGCGTCCCGCGACGTTTTTTCCAACTCGCCGGCCAATTCGGGCGCGGCGTTGGCCATTTCCGGGACAGCGCTTTGAAAAAAAAGGGGACCGGCCGCGCTGACCTCGATCGCGAGCCGGGTGAAGACGGCCGGCGGGTCTTTAAGGTTGCGCTTGCCTTCGGCGAGCAACCGCGGCACTTGCTTGAGCCGTGATAGAAAAGCGGCGGCGCGTTCCCGGACCGGCGCGAAATCGCGGACGACCAGGACAAATAGGCCGTACAGGCAATATTCCGGGTAGAGTGAAGGATAGTTTTTCCAGTAGCGGATATCCTCGTAGGTCATGATGCGCGACGCCAGGTTATTCTTCAGCAGCTGCAAGTCGATGTCGTCGTCCGGGGTCAGTTCCAGGCGGTTGATCCTTTCCATCCGGTCCAGGTAGGCGCGGGTTTTATTGTTTTTTTCCTCAAGAAAATCGGGATCCAGCTTATCCAGTTCGTGGTCCTTGTCATGGATGCCCAAAAAAGTCGCTTCGACCGGCGATGTCCGCCAGAGAAAATCCAGTATTTCTTCGGCCTGGATCTCGAATTTCGTCATGATACCTCCTCGCTAAGCAATTTAACGCCTATGGACCCGTGGTTTCCAGAGGAACCGGTCCAGGTCGATCCGGTCCTGCCGGTCAAAGGCCACGCCCTCTTCGATAAGCAGTTCCTTTTGCGTTTCATAGCCCCCGCCTTTGGGCAGGGATATCTTACCCTGGCTGTTGATCAGCCGGTGCCAGGGAAGTTTTTCTTTTTCCGTGACCGAATGCAGGGTCCAGGCGACTTGCCGGGCGCCGCGGGGATTTCCGGCCGCCAGGGCGATCAGCCCGTAGGTCGCGACTTTGCCCCGCGGCACGCTTTTGATAGCGTTGATCACCCGCTGCGTGAAGGTGACGGTTTTATTCTTGAGCATTTCCAAGGAACCCTTTATGCGCTAATTTCCGGGCCAGCCCGCGATCCGCGTCATCAGCCACCAGAATGCCCGGCCCTTCTGCTCGCAGCTCGAAAAAGTCGTGTGGCCGGCCTCGTCGCCTGAGAACTGACCGTGTTCGACCGGGATCCAGGCGCCGTTCAGTTCGTAATTCGCGTACTCCCAAGCGTTGGTCCCCGTGTTGAACCACCAGCAGTCCAGGTCCGCGAAGTCGAACAGCGTTTTATTATGATCCTCGCAGTACTGCCGGATCTGCTGGTTGCGCACGTGCCGGTTACCACCTTCCGCGCCCTCGGCTTGGGCGTTGCCCGTCATATAGACAAAGGTCACGTTGGGAAATTCCGCTTCCAGGACCGATATGGAATCGAGGTATTCCTGGACTTCGCTTTCGATATAACCGTCCAACTGGGTACACCAGGCCCAGATCGAAACCCGGATCGACGGATTATTGTTCAGGACCGCCCGAGTATAGTTCATGCCGATTGCGGTTTGCCAGTAAAGGTCCGGCGTGACATCTGCCTCGGTCTCCTGACCGTCAAAGATACACAGCGCGCCGGTTTCCGTAGACAAAGACATTTCGGTGACCGCGACGCTGTAGATCGCGTCCGCGCTCTCGATCCGCTCCAGGCCCGTGTTGATCTGGCTGCCGTGGGACGTATGGGCGTAATGGACTCTCAGGGTCATTGCCGAGTCCAGCCACTCGGTCGGGATCTGGCTGAGATCGGTACAGGTATGATCGATGCCGAATCCCTCGGGCGCCGGTCCTTGGTTGGTGTTGTTTTTACGGCAGGATAAAGCGGTGAAGATCAGGATCAAGAAAATAATTGTTGAGATTTTTGGTTTATCCATACAACCTCCTTTTTAGATGAACAACTCCCGTATTTCTTTCCGGCGTATGACGCGGTTGACAAGATAGAGCGGAATTACGGCCAGGACCCAGGACAGGATTACAAAAACCGGAGTCATAAGATCGAACAAATGGGGCGGTGCAACGGCAGTCAGTTTCATTAATACCCCGGCTTTGCCCAGGATCCAGATCACGATACTGAAGAAACCAAGTTCGGTGGAGATGAGGATCGCGAACCAGTTTATGAACTCCAGTCCGGTCCGCGCCCAGGCGCGCATTTTCAGGAACTCGACACCTATTAAAAGAATAAAAATAGAAAGCAGGACTTGAAACACGATCACGATATAGATCAGCTTAATGAAACTGTAGATGATCTGATATTGCTGGGGCAGTTCGTTCAGGAGTTCCGGGGTATTTTTTATCGCACGGTTCATCCAGGCGAAGCTGAGCAGGCTGAAAATGCCGGAGACGATGGCGACACAAGCGAGGGCGATGAAACACCAGCCGATCACGGTCAGCAGCGCAGGTCGCGGATTTTTCCTTTGTTCCATGCAGGGAAATTTTAATCAGGATAGAGCCATTGTCAATAATGTCAGCCGGTCCGAGAATAACGGTATTCTTGACAGCCGGCGATTAGCGAATAGAATAAACCGTTAAAGGAGCGTGCCATGGAAAAACTGATCGGTAAAGTCAACCATTTCTTCAACAAGATTAGCGTCGCGATCATCGAGATCACCGACGATGAGCTGAATATCGGCGAAACGATCCACGTTAAAGGACACACCGCGGACTTCAACCAGGCGATCACCTCGATGCAGGTCGAAAGGGTGCCGGTCCAGAAGGCGAACAAGGGCGATCAGGTCGGTATCAAGATGGACGCGCCCGTCCACGATCACGACCAGGTATTTAAAGTATTACCGGACTAACAAAGATGGTTCCGCTTTGCGGAACGGTAGAGGTCCCGATACGACCGGGACGGTATTGGCTCTTTCGGAGCGGGATAGGCGCTAACGCGCGGTAACCAGCAAGACCAGAAAAAACTGTGATTATAGTGTTGAAGCTAAAAAACTAAAAAGACCAGAAAGACAAAACAGACTAAAAAGACCGTTAAACTTTTATTCCCCGATCAATGAACATGTGGCGCTTGATCTTCAGGGTCGTGGTTTTGGGGAATTCTTCTTCCCGGATCTCGAACTGGGTGATCTTCTTGTAGATCGGCAGGTTATCGTTGACCTTGCGCACCTCGTCCTTGAAAATTCCCTGGACCTGTTCTTCGGTGAGGGTGATCTTCTTGCCGATGCTGTATTTTTCCAGCAACTCGTAATCCGGATAGATGAGCGCGCAGACCTCTTCTTTTTTGGTCTTGGGCTCGATACGGGGGATGACGAGAACTTCCTTGATCCAGGGGCTCTTGATCAGCAGGTCTTCGAGCTCCTCGGGGTAGATGTTCTTTCCGGTCTGGGTCACGATGATGCTCTTGATCCGGCCGGTGATGAATAAATAGCGGTCCTTGTCCAGGTAGCCGATGTCGCCGGTATGGAACCAGCCGTCGCGGATGACTTCGTCCGTGGCTTTTTTATTGTTGTAATAACCCATCATGATATTGGGTCCGCGGGTGATTATCTCGCCGACACCCTGGCTGTCCGGGTCTTCGATCTCCACTTCCACGCCCGGCAGGGCAATGCCAACCGAGGCGTTTCTAGGCCGGTTCAGAGGGTTCACGGTCAAGACCGGTGCGGTTTCGGTCAGGCCATAACCCTGAATTATCGGAATGCCGAGCGCGGCCAGCCCGTTCGCGACGCGCTCGGACAAGGCCGCGCCTCCGGAAACCGCGATCCGCAGCTTGTCCAGCCCCATTTCCTTGCGGACCCGGGCGAAAAGGGGGCGGCGCAGAAAGGGCAGGACCGTCGTGATCCCGCTCATGGTCGAGAACAGGACCTTGGTCGCGGTCGGCGCGGCCGCGATCTTACGCTGGACGCCGTTCAATAATTTCTCAAAAAGGATCGGCACGGCCACCATCAGGGTCATGCCGGCCTGTTTCATGGTCCCGATCAGGTCCACCGGCTTAAGGCTCAGGGGATAATTGACCGATGAGCCGGTGAATAGCGCAAGCTGAAAACCGATCGAGCCCTCAAACGTGTGATGCATGGGGATGACGGAAACGAAACGGTCCTCGTGCGTGACGAGGATGACATCGATCGCGGCCCGGATGTTGGATATGATGTTCTGGTGGCTGAGCATCACGGCCTTGGAAGTACCGGTCGTGCCCGAAGTGAAGATCAGGACGGCCAGCGATTTGGGATCGATCGCGGGCTCCGGATGTTCCCGCCCCGGTTCGATGTGCTTGATCTCGTTCATGGGGATCAGCCACCTGAAATGCTTGAGCTCGTGTTTTATCGCCTCGAATTTATATAAGTGGTTTTCGGAGCAGAAGACGCCCCGGGCGTCGCTTTCCCGCATGATGTGCAGGATTTCGCCTTCGGTGAGGAGGGGGTCGATCGGAACGCAGACGAGTCCCGCCCGGCAGATGGCCAGGTAGCTCACGGCCCACTCGGGCCGATTCTCGCCGATGACCGCGAACCGGTCACCTTTTTTCAATCCCTGGTTGAGCAGATGGTTTTTGACCTTTAAAACTTCGTATTTGAGCTGGCCGTAGCTGTATTCGACGTTGCCCTTTTTCAGGGCCAGCTTGTCCGGGTACTCGCGCACCGAATTTTCGAATATCTCGCCGAGGGTTTTTACCGCATCACTCACTTTTACCGCTCAGTTCCAGGATGTTGTCTTTGCCCTTTTTGATCAGGATCGGGATCAACTCGCGCGCCGGATATTTTTCCCTGAGGATGAAGAACTCGATCAGGATCGGCAGGTTCACGCCGCAGATGACGTTCAGTTCCCGATGGTTTTTCAGGACGTTCATGCACGAGATCGTGCAACTGCCGCCGGGCAGGTCGAGGAAGACCAATTTTTCATCCGGGCTCCGGGTCACGGTTTCCGCGATCTTCTCGATCAGGGCGTCGCAGGAAAGGCCGATGTTGGACATGGCCTCGACCGCCTCCTGCTTGCCGACGATCCTTTCCGCCGCCTCGAGCAGGGCCTTGGCGAGATCGCCGTGACCGATGATAATGCCCCGGATCATTCGATATCTTCGTCGTAATAGACGTTGGGGATCTCGGGCCGGGACAGGATCCGCTTCAGCTCGCGGTCGTATTCCTGGGCGACGTTGATGCCCCGGAGCTCGAGCAGGTAGTTCATGGCGATCACTTCGGCGATGACCGAGATGTTCTTGCCGGGCGTGAGCGGGATGATGATGTGCGGTATTTCGAGACCGAGGATGTCTTTTTTCTTGCGCTCCACGCCGGTGCGTTCGATCTTGCCCTTGGCTTGATCCCAGAACATGAGCTCGATAACCATTTCGATGCGTTTCCGAAGCCGGACCGATTTTACGCCAAAGATCCGGAATATGTCGATGATCCCGACGCCCCGGATCTCCAGGTGGTGTTTAAGCCGGTCGCTCTTTTCGGCCCCGGCGCCGATGAGCAGGCCGCCCCGGCGGATGATCCTAACCAGGTCGTCGCAGACCAGGCGGTGCCCGCGCTCGACGAGGTCCAGGGCGCACTCACTCTTGCCGGTACCAGGCTTGCCCACGAAGAGGACGCCGACGCCCCAGATGTCGACCAGGGTTCCCTGCACGAACTGAACGGGCGCGAGCTTGTAGTCCAGGTAATTGGACAGGGCGTGGATGAAAGGCGTGGTGGAGAGCGGGGTTCGGAGGATGGGGATCTTATGTTTCTGCGCCTCGGTGATCAGTCGCTGATCGATCCGCAAATTTTTGGTGACGATGATGCAAGGCGTGCCGAATTTGATGACCTTGGCCATACGCCGGTTCTTGACCGCGGGGGTCAGGGTCTTCATGTACATCGTTTCGGTTTTCCCGATGATCATGATCCGGTCGCTCAGGAAATAACCCGTGTAACCGGCCAGGGCGAGGCCGGGGCGGAAAACGTCGCCGGTGGTTATCTCCCGCTTGGAAAGGTAATCCGCGCCCCAGAGGATCTCAAGAGAGAAATCCTCTTTCTTTTCCTTGAAGAGGGTGTCGGCGTTCAGGCGGATCATATCCTTTTTGTCTTCATCGCGGTCCGTTTCCGTTCGCGGAAACGGGCTTCGTATTTTTCCAGCTGACGCTCAACCTTTTTCACGACCTCGCTGATCCCAAGATATATATCCGGGTTCTTGACCAGGCTATTAATGGTCGCGTGTTTGACGACCATGGTCAGTTCGATGATGCTGGTCGACTTATCCTTTTCCAGAACCAGGTGGCTGTCGATCAGGTAATGGTCGAACCGCTCCAACTTGGTGGCCTTCTTTTTGGCGAAATCTTTTAAAGCATCGGTGAGTTCAAAATTCCGGGCGGAAATCGTTAATTTCATATAACCTCCTCTTCGGGGACAACCCGTCCCCGGGTCGATACTTTTTCTTTTAAGATTATTAGTTGTATTATATTCAAAATCATTTTCCTGTCAATGAACGCAGATTTTTTTCCAAGTCGCCCTCAAAGAGGGCCGAGCAAACCGCGATCCCGGCGGCGCCGGTTTTCCGGACCGCGCCGCGGTTCGTGGCGGTGATGCCGCCGATCGCAATGACCGGGATCCGGCTGCGGCCGCAGATGCGTTTTAAAACATTCAAGCCGCAGGGACGGGCTTCGGATTTGGTCGCGGTCGCGAACACGGCGCCGACTCCAAGATAATCCGCGCCGCTTGCCTGGGCGCGGTCGGCTTGGGCCAGGTTATCCGCGGACGCGCCGATGATGTAAGTCTTACCCAGGAATTCCCGTACCTTTCGGACCGGCAGGTCACGGGCGCCGAGATGAACCCCATCCGCGGCGACGGCCCGAGCGATGTCTGGTCGGTCATTAATAATAAATGCGATTTTCGGGTCGGCGATCATGGAACGTAGGTTCCGTCCGAGCTGATAAAATTTCCGGTCCGACCAGGTTTTGATCCGAAGCTGGATCATGGTCGCGCCGTGGCGGGTCAGGATTCGGACCGTGCACGCCAGGTTAAGATGCGACAAATATTTTTCGTCCAGAACCGCCTGCAACCGGGGATCGAATTGCCGGGCAAGCGGTTCCAAAAGATTTTTTTCCAGATCGTATATCCGGAACCTCAATTCCTTGACGCGGGCTGACGCGCCGGGATCGAATATTTTCAGAATCTCTTCTATGGTTCGGGAAGATTCCTTAGCGCGCGCGCAGCCGGTGAGCACCAGATCGGGAAAACTCTTCCGGTCTCGCGCGTCAAAACCAGACCGGCGTCCCGGATCGCGTCGGCTTTGCCGGAACGTTATTATCTTAAAAAGGGGGATTCTTTTCTTGGTGGAAAGAAAGTCCTGACGGAGCCGGCGGATCTCGACCAGCTGGGTTTGGTTCGGAGCCGAGAATCGGATCACGTCTTCAAGGAACTTGAGGGATTCGGTAAGACGGTTCAGGTTGACATCCAGGATGCGCTCCCAGGACATATGGGATTATAACGTAATCCCGGGTGGTAGTCAAGGGAAAGATGATTACAGTGATGAATGCAGATGATAAAAAAAATGATTACAGTGATAAAAAAAAGGGCGGGTTTTTCACCCGCCCTTGTCGATTACTTCGGTTGTGTCTCTTCCT
>Ga0315294_10004933_pt1 | contig 14638 bp, 16 predicted proteins | sample YL17G13_40_MG_FD_203626 | JGI IMG/M metagenome (GOLD analysis project Ga0315294, IMG submission 203626) | Sediment microbial communities from Yellowstone Lake, YNP, Wyoming, USA - YL17G13_40 | ecosystem: Environmental > Aquatic > Freshwater > Lake > Sediment | place: USA: Wyoming | collected... | reverse complement strand
ATAACGTATTGTTGCACCTCCGACCGCTACCAACCAGTTAATTTGTGCCCCCTCCATAAATCCTAAATACTCTAATGCTGGCTTAAAACTTTCTTGAAAAACCCCACTTTCTTTAATGGCTTTGAGTGGAATAATAAAACTTACTTTCTCCCTGGGGCGAATGGTAGATGCAGAATCACTTACTGGCGAGATCTTATAATTATCTATCCAAGCAGAAGTGGTGAATTGACTTTCGGTGTTTTTAGTTCCATTAAATAGGACGCTGCTCAAATAAACTTGTTCAATTGGCCAACTGGCGCGGCCAGCGTTTTGAATCGTTAATTGCAAAGATCCGGTTTCCCCCGGTTCGAAAGACGGACTTGGACTTTGGCTAATTATGTGATAGTGATATGGCGAATCGCTAACCCCCTCTGCTTCGGAGGCATATACCTGATAAACAAACAAGCTGGCGAGCATGGTCAGCCCAAGCGTGGTGAGGTCAAGATATTTGAGGGACTTCATAGCTGATATTTATTTTGTTTTTGGTTATTCCTCATTATATCAAAAAAACTGCCCCCAGTCAACTCTTTTCTCTTGACATCTCCTGTGAACCGTGCTATTTTAGAGATGATCTTGCAAATTAAAATATTGGAGGTGATGGCGATTGTCGCTGGCCACATCAACCCCCCAATTGACCCATTGGTTAGTGAACCTTTGGGAATCCGGCTGGTGCCTGGAGGAAGACTATTTCCCCTCTCGCACTGCCGGGATTGTTGAGGCCACAGATCGGGATAATGCAGTATCTGTGGCATTCAAAAAGATCTTTCCGCAAGGAAAGATCATACCTACTCCCAGGGGGGGCGAAAAAGGTCCCTACTTTATTGCCTTTTTTCCCAACAGTATGACCAATGATTGCGGGTTAATTACAATTGTTGGTCGGTATCGTTTATTAAAGGCAAAGAGCAAAAAACAATGCTTTGCCTACCTAGGGGCGGTTACCGGAAGCTATCCTGATTGGGTAGAGAGAGTGACTGCCAAAAAGAACAAGAAGGTAATAGTTTTATCGCCTTTGTATCTTCGCTTTGATCCCCCAATTTGGTGTCTTAACTGTGGGACACCGATAAAAAAGGAACAGGACGAATGTCCTGTCTGTGGAGAGGAAATTAATCATTCCGCCCGCATTTAATTAAAACCTAAATGCGGTTTTTTATTAATTAATATAGGAAAGTAGTGCTGAAGAATCAGACCAGCTGGTGACAATAATGCTAATCAAAAAAGCTAACACCAAAATTAAAAGCAACCAAAAAAGCCAATGGATGCTGTCATCTCTTTCTTCTGGCATTTTAATGATAAACGGCTTATGCCGCTTAACCATCGATTTGAGTTTGATAATTTTCTTATTTAACTTCACTTGGCTCCCCATCGCCTTTAGTATATGCCCGGCAATACGATGATGACAAATTCTCCTTTCGGTTTTTTATGGGAAAAGTATTTGATTAAATCTTCAGTACTCCCTCTTTTCACTTCTGCAAATTTTTTAGTTAATTCCCGCATAGCAATTATTTGGCATTTCCCTAAACTGTTTTGTAAATCCTGCAAAGTTTTTGCCACCCTTATTGGTGATTCGTAAATTATTAATGGGATTTTCAACTTTTTAATATTTTGCATTAGAGTTTGCCGTCCTTTTTTCTTAGGCAAAAAACCTAAAAAGTAAAAGGCATCCGTGTTAACTCCAGAAATACTCAAAGCAGTGGTAATGGCTGATGGACCAGGAACAGCTTCTATATTTATACCAGCTATAAGAGCTGCTTTTACTAACTGTCCACCAGGATCTTGGATACCAGGAGTGCCAGCGTCAGTAACCAGAGCGATGTTATCCCCTCTCTTTAATCTGTCGACAATCTCAGTAATTTTATTTGTGTCACTGTGCTGATGATAAGTCATCAATGGAGTTTGAATGTGGTATTCGGCTAAGAGTTTTCCAGTAATCCGGGAATCTTCACAAGCAATTGCATCTACCCATCGAAGTGTTTCGATGGCTCTGACAGTAATATCCTTCAGATTGCCAATTGGAGTAGCAACTACATATAGAGTTCCCATAGCATTAGTTTAACCACCATATTCCAACGAAGAGCAAGATTAGAATAATAGCTAAGATGCTAAGTAGATTGTGTCCCCAACTACTCACCTGTCTACCCATAATTTTTTTATTATTCGCAATCAGAAGCAAGAAGATAATTAAGATGGGTACCAGCAGACAATTGAGAATTTGTGTGTAAAATAGTAATACCATTGGCGGGATATCAATGAGAGTCAGTAAGGTGCCTACAATTAAAGTACCTAGGATTAGGTTGTAGAACTGGGGTGCTTGTCTGAATTTTTTATTTAACCCTTCGGACCAACCAAATAACTCTGAACCACTATAGGCAGTTGAAACCACTAAAACCGGAATGCCGATTAAACCAGAGCTAACAATTCCCAAAGAGAATAAGATAAAAGCCCAATTACCAGCCAGGGGCTTCAACATTAAAGCTGCTTCCCTGGCACTGCCAATTAGCACGCCATCTGGCAGGGTTACCGATGCAACTAACATAATAGCCAGTGCAATTAAACCAGTGTAAATAAAACCAGCTGCTACTCCCAATCGCTCTTTGTAGAAATCTTTGATATTAGATTTGTTCTCTACTTCCTCAGTAGTTTGCCAAAAAATTAGATAGGGCGAGATAATAGTGCCAATCAGGGCCATGGCTGCAGCCGCCAACAATCTCACATGAGTGAGGCCTAGAGATGTAAGCTCTTGTACCAGAGTTGCACTATCAATTCTAATAGCCCAGATCGCGGCAAAGTATAACAGTAAGGCAAAGGTAACTATAAACAAGTAGCGACTCATTGCTGAGTAACTGATTTTAAACAACAAAATTGCAAATCCAATCGCGAGCGGAAGTGCTAACCACAACCAAGAAACATGGAAAAAGTCACCAATAATCTCTGCCATCACTGCCACATCCGCCCCAATGGTAACGGTGTTGCAAATGATAATAATGATACCTAAAAGCTTTGCCCAAACATTACCATAATGTTGTTTGATTAGAGTTCCCAGACCCCGGTGGGTGACTATTCCCACCTTAGCGCTGGTTTCTTCTATGGCAATAGCAAGTGGAGTGATAAGTGCTAGTAACCACGCTAAGGTTAGGCCAGTTGTAGCGCCCACTTGAGCGAAGGTAGCAATAGTAGAAGGATCATTGTCAGCTGCCCCAGTGATAACTCCGCTTTTAGAGACAGAAAAATAACTGGCAATCCCTCGTCGTTTTTTGAATGAACTTATTTTTGGCCAATATTTTGATAGAGGTTGATCCATTCCTCAATGCTTAGTGTCTGTGCTCTTCGACTACTATCAATTTTACTATCAATTAAAGCTTGTTTAACTGCCTCATCTGTTAATTGCAAACTATTTCCGAGCGCATTGTGTAATTGTTTACGCTTCTCACTGAAGCCTGCTTTGACGATTTTGAAAAAAGCCTCCTCATTTTTAACATTGTATTTTTTCTTAGCGTAAGGCACAATTTTAATAATTGCCGAATCTACTTTGGGTGATGGCCAGAAGGCAGTCTTAGATACTAATGCCACAATTTCAGGTTGGCCGTAGAATTGGACTGCCACACTTAGAATGTTGGCTTCCGGTGGTAGGGCAACAATGCGTTCGGCTACTTCTTTTTGCACCATTAAAATCATCATTATTGGTTGGTGATTGGTTTGCAGGAAGAAACGAATAATGGCGGAGGTAATGTAATAGGGCAAATTGGCGATTAGTTTGTAGGGTTTCTTGAAGTATTTCTTAAAAAATGCATCATCTAAAAATAGTGCATTTCCTTCGATCATTTTGATATTAGTTAGATCAGAGTTTAACGCTCGAAAAATTTTAATTAAGTGAATATCTTTTTCAATGGTGATAATTTGTTCAGCTTTTTCTGATAGTGCCCGAGTTAAGGTGCCGAGGCCAGGTCCAATTTCAAGCACATCATCAGTCGATTTTAAATTTGCGGCATTTACAATTGTTTCGAGTACTGATCTGTCAATTAAGAAGTTTTGCCCCAATCTTTTTTGAGCAAAGACATGATATTCACGCATCACGCGATGCAGAGTAGTTAAGTTAGTGAGATCCATCCCGTTAGAAGCCGGAAACAATTGAGTTTCCAATATTTAATAATATGGTGACTGATAATAGAGTAATCATTTGCATAATATTTTTCGTCGCCCTGTATTCTGTCATCCTGAACTAGTTTCAAGATCTTCTGGAGATGCTGAAATAAATTCAGCATGACAATAACGCTTCTAACGGGATCCATCTAAATTACAAAGTATTTAATTTTAATTTTCCCAGCACCTAAGGGGGCCAGCTTCAGAAAAGCTGGTTTATTTAAATCGAGAGCGACCCCAGTCCATTTAGCTGGTCCATAATCATTGATGGTTACATCTACAGTTTTGTTAGAGTTAACTGCTACCACCCGGAGGCGGGTGCCTTTGGGAAACTCCGTGCTAGCGGCATTCATCCCCTCTCCAAAGGAATACCAAGTAGCAACTCCCTGATAGATTGGCGATTTGGGTTCTTCCTCATCGCCTTTTTGAATAGCCAATTTCATATTACTGGCCACTACCTGATTAGTGGAAGTGGGTTTAAGTTGCAAGAAAACAATATCTCCGCTGGTAAGCGGCTTATCTTGATTAGGAAAAACTGAAACTATCATCTCGGCATCGGGATAAATTTGGGCTACGAATTCCCCGACGGTCTGAGCGGTAGTTGCGTCGTTACTGGTCAGACCATTGACCATGAGAGTAATCACCTTTTGCTGATTAGTAATCTGATTGTAGACCACCAGCATATAAACCAGACCAACTAATAAAGGAATTAACCCGACAACCGTCCAGGCAGCGGTCCGCTTAGTAAATTGGGGTTGGGTATTAGATAATTCGAAAGCCATAATAGTTTTCTGGTTACAGGCAGAATAAAAATTATATCTTTTTAATAGGAGCTAAATTAGTTGACAATCTTTTGATGCCCAATTTGTGAAAGCTGGCTACTACTTCATCTTTATTTATTTCTATCACGATACCTTTACCAAAATGGGTATGTTCCACCTTGTCGCCGGGTTGCAGTTTTAGCTTGAGCCCGGACTTATTAATTTTTTTAGTAGCCACAGTAGAGGCAGAAGTATAGCGCACTTCTTCAGTTAATGATTCAGGAATTTCTTCGACAAATCTGGAAGGCAAGTTATAACTAGCACCACCATATATTGTACGTTGTCCAGCATAAACTAAGTAAACTCTGCGTTTGGCACGAGTGATTCCGACATAACACAACCGCCGTTCTTCTTCTAATTCTGCTTCGTCTAAGAGGCTGCGGGCGTGGGGAAATATGTTTTCTTCCATCCCGGCAATAAAAACATAATCGAACTCCAGGCCCTTAGCGGCGTGGAGTGTCATCAAAGTTACCGCATCTTCGGCAGTATTATAGTTATCAAGATCTTGAATTAAACTGACTTCTTCTAAAAAGGTGGGTAGGGCAATATTAATTTCTAAGGCATCATATTTTTCAATCACACTTTTAAGTTCTTTAACGTTCTCAATCCTGGTTTCACCTTCAATAGTCCGATCGTTTAACCAAGTTAAGTATTTAGTTTCTGCTAAAACAAAATCAAACAAAGCGCTCAGATTTTTTTGCCAACCTCGAGCTTTACTTAACATTTTATCCAATTTGGCTAATTCTTTTTTAATTTTTTCGCCTACCGGAATTTGGCTTAAACTTAAGCTGACTGACTGATGGCTGGCCCCAGCGAACTCTTGAATAGTTTCCCAAGTTTTGTCTCCGATCCCGCGAGGCGGTAAATTGATAATTCGTTTCAAACTTAATTCATCGTTAGGGTTAGCGATAATTTTTAAATAAGCTAAAATATCTTTGATTTCTTTGCGATCATAAAATCTGGTTCCGCCCACTACCCGATAAGGTATGCCTTGGCGGATAAAAGCTTCTTCCAATGCGCGCGATTGCGCATTAGTCCGATACAACACCACAAAATCATTAAAATTTAAATGTTCCGATGCTTGCCGATGTAAAATTTCTCTGGTGATAAAACTACCCTCATATTGCTCGTTAATGACGGGACAGATCGCCACCAGTTCTCCCCCACCCCTTTTAGTCCAAAGTTTTTTGTCACTCCGAAACCGATTTGCCTTAATGATGGCCTCAGCTGCATCTAAAATAGTTTGGGTTGAACGATAATTTTCCTCTAGTTTGACAATTCTGGCATCCGGATAATCTTGATTAAATTCCAGAATGTTGCGATAGTTGGCTCCTCGCCAAGAATAAATCGATTGCCAGTCGTCTCCCACTACAAATAAATTACGGTGTGATTTAGCGAGCAGATTAGTCAGTTGGTATTGCACAGAATTGGTATCTTGGTACTCGTCTACCAAAATATATTTAAACAACTTTTGGTATTTTTTGAGGACAGCTGGTTGTTGTTCGAATAGTTTAACTGTTTCCAATAACAGGTCGTCGAAGTCGTAGCTGTTGTTTTTCAGTAATATCTTTTGATAGAGGGGGTAGATTTTGGCGACTAAGTTTTGGAAATTACCATGAGCCATCTTTTGATATTCATCGGCTTCGATGAGTTCGTTCTTGGCGGAGGAAATAAAATTTAGAATTGCTGCCGGGGCATATCGCTGGGGATCAATATTAAGCGTCTGCATGACTTGTTTGACGGCAGTGATTTGTTCGTCGGTGTCTAAAATGCTAAAATAACGGGTTCTATCAAGGTGCTCGGCCTCTGCCCGCAGGATGCGAGCGCAAAGAGAGTGAAAAGTGCCGATATTAAAACCTGCCTCCGATCTTAGATTAAGCAAGCGCTTAATTCTCGCTTTTATTTCTCCCGCGGCCTTATTAGTAAAAGTAACTGCCAAAATTTCATTAGGCCTGACCTTAGCCCGTTTAATTAAATAAACGATGCGAGCGGTCAGGGTCTTCGTTTTGCCGGAACCAGCCCCAGCCAAGATAAGTACGGGGCCATCTCCGGCAGTAACGGCTGCTTTTTGCATCGGATTCAATTCCTTGAGGAAGGTTTCCATAACTGTAGTATATTATACCTTCGTCCAGCTAATATGATTTGTTATACTGTGCCTGTAAATAAGCTATAGAATTATGTCCGGTCATTCTAAGTGGTCGACAATCAAACGTAAAAAGGGCGCTCAAGACGTGAAGAGAAGCGCAACTTTTAGTAAGCTGGCTCGCTTAATTCAGGTGGCGGCCAGGAATGGCAGTGACCCGGAAATGAATTTTCGACTAAAATTGGCAGTCCAAAAAGCTCGGGAAGCCAATATGCCAAATAGCAACATTGAAAGAGCCATCAGCAAGGGTAGTGGCACTGGCAAAGACGCTGAAGTGATTGAGGAGGTAAGGTATGAGGGATTAGCCCTCGGCAACGTAGGGTTAGTAATTGAGGTTCTCACTGATAACAAAAACCGAACAGTTTCGGATCTGCGCAATATCTTTAATAAAAATGGTGGTGCCTTTGGTACCTCTACCGCTTGGCAGTTTGAGACCAAAGGAGTTATAGAATTAGCCAAGGGAGGTAGTACTGAAGCTGCAGAACTAGCGATTATTGACTCCGGGGCCACAGATTTTGAAGATACTGGGGAAACCTTTGAAGTTTATACCGCCCCTAAAGAATTAGACATAGTCAGATCCAAATTAGAAACAGCTGGTTTGGTGGTTAAGTCCACAGCTTTGGAATTAGTGCCTAAGCACAAAACTGTAATTAGTGATGCAGCTTTGGCCAAAAGAATCTTAAGTTTTTTAAATACTTTAGAAGAACATGATGATGTAGTCAACGTTTATAGTACATTGGAAGTTCCTGATGCCATATTAAATCAGATCTCCTAAACCTTTATGGAGAAAATTGTTTTAGGTATTGATCCCGGAATTGCCACTACTGGCTTTGGAGTGGTGCGGATTGAACCTTCAGGGAAAGTATCTTTTGTTGATTGTGGACAAATCAGGACTAATAAACAGAACTCAATCTCCCAAAGATTAGCCATTATTGTGGAATCTCTTCGCCAGTTGATTGAAAAATATCATCCAGAATTAGTAGGCATAGAAAGTTTATTCTTTGCTCGCAATATTTCTACAGCCATGGTGGTCGCCGAAGCCCGCGGGGCTATTTTAAGCGTGTTAGCCGAATACAATTTGCCCGTGGTCGAACATACTCCCCTGCAAGTGAAGCAATCACTTACTGGTTATGGCAAAGCCGATAAACAGCAGGTCTTAAAAATGATTAAATCAATCCTCCACATCGAGGCTCTCCCGGGGCCAGATGACATCTCGGATGCTTTAGCGATTGCGGTTTGCACTGCTTTTCATAAACAAGTGAGCACCCAGGTGTTAAAATAGGTTTATGATTGCTTGCATTGAGGGCACTATTATTAGTAAGGATAGTAATTCATTAGTCGTCAATGTAGGTGGATTAGGTTACCGCGTGTTTGTAGTTCATGAATTAATTGCTACTACCACCATCGATCAGCCGATTCGGTTGATGACGCATTTGGTAGTCAGAGAAGATAGTCAAACTCTTTATGGCTTTTTAACCAATGAGACCCTGCATTTGTTTACTCTTTTAATTGGGGTATCGGGAATTGGTCCTAAGATTGCCATGGCCATTTTAAGTTCGGCTAGAACTTCCGAACTTCGATCTGCGATTAGTCAGGGCGATAGCGCAATTTTTACTGCCATTAGTGGAGTTGGTCTTAAAACTGCCCAGCGACTGATTTTAGAACTCCGCAGTAAAATTGGGGCTACCCTTTTAGATGGAAACTTAAGTGACTCGGAAGATATTATCAGCGCCATGACGAGCTTGGGGTATAATATGTATGAAATTAGAAAAGTTATTGGAAAAATTCCCACCACTTTGCCGCTTAATGACAAAGTCAAAGAAGCATTAAAATTATTAGGTTAAAACATATTTAGTTTAAAAATATAGGAGGGCGCTGTGATACATAAAAAAGATAGTTGTTGCGGTAATCCATTTAACGATTGGTTTTATGCCATTTTGTTGCTGATTCTGGGTTTATTGCTGCTGATGATCAACCTGGGTTTTGTCTCGACTGATTTAATCAGCTATTGGCCCGTGCTACTGATTGTTGTGGGCCTTAAAGAGCTATTAGAGCGCCATTAAGGTTTGGCTATCATCGTACCGATTACTTATCGACCCATCTCATCAATGAATAAGCGATTTTGGATAATTATAGCGGGGGTCGCCGGGTGCTTTGTGGTACTCGGATGGCTACTGTACTGGTTAACTTTAGCACCGGTTGGGGCCAACAAAAGTAAACAATTTGCCATCCAGCCGGGCGAAACCATCACCGCCATTGCTATGCACTTACAGCAAGAGGGTTTAATTAAATCGGTAGCGGGGTTTAAATTTTATCTTAAGTTTACCGGTAAAGTAATTGTCCAGCCGGGTGTTTATGAAATTTCTCCGGCTTTTAGTGCGTCGAGAATTGCCAATTTAGTGGCCAGCGGCAATACTGCCAATGTGGTAGTGACTATCCCGGAGGGGTATACTTTAGATCAAATCAGCAGTTTATTAGCAGAAAAGGGAGTCGCAACTAAAACTGAATTTCAAACTGCTGCCGAAAATTTTCCCCCCGACTACGGATTTATGAAATCTAAGCCCACCACCAATTCGTTGGAAGGGTTTTTATTTCCCGACACCTATCGTTTGCTGAAGGGCGATGCTATTTCAGCTATTCGAATGATGCTAAATAATTTTGAAGCCAAATACCAATCCGATATCGCTCCCACGTTAGGCGACCGCAGCTTATATCAAATTTTAATCATAGCTTCTTTAGTAGAACGTGAAGCCAAAACCCAAACCGACAGAGAACAAATTGCGGCGGTATTGTACAATCGCCTAGCTAAAGGCATGCGCTTGGACGTAGATGCCACTGTGCGTTATTTGACTGGCAACTGGAAAGATCCCATTACCAAAACCGATTTAGCTATCGATTCACCTTATAATACGCGGTTGCACGCCGGGCTTCCGCCGGGCCCGATTTGTAACCCGGGACTCGCTCCCATTAAAGCAGCGATGAACCCTCCCGACAGTGATTATTATTATTACCTAACTGATTTTGAAGGGATTATTCATTACGCCAAAACCTTGGCAGAACACAACGAAAATAAATTGCACTACTTATTGTAATTTCGTTTGAAGAGCTATTGGACAAGTTTTTATTTAGTTTGTTTAGGATTATTAGGAATAGTCATCGGGCTTAGTTTAGGCGCTTTTTTGCCAATTCTGCATTGGGCTGTCTGGTTGTGGCTAGTAGTTGGGCTACTGAACATTGCCTTAATTTTTTATCGGCGCAGTTGGCTAGTTGTAATAGTAGCTTTGTTTTTGGCTACCGTCGGTTTTGGAATTTTGCGATTCAGTTTGTTTAATCAGATTAAAAGTTCTGACATTAGTTTTTATAACACAGGCGAAATAACTTTGAGGGGGGTTATAATTGACGACCCTAAAGTAACGACCGAATTAATCAAATTCACTATTAGGGTAGATAAAATTACCGATAATAATCAATCAGTTTCAGGCAAAGTTCTAATTACTACTCGCAAATATCCTGCCTACTATTATGGTAATGAAGTCGAAATGACGGGTAATTTAAAACCGACTGACGGAGCTACGAGTTATGCTAAATATCTTTCGCGTTTTGGTATTTATGCCACCATCGATTATCCAGACATTAAATTGATTAGTGAATTTAAAGCTAATGCATTTTTATCTGCTTTGTATCATTTTAAAAATGGTTGTATTGCCATTATCGGGAGTAGTGTCCCCCAACCAGCTGCCGCCTTCCTATCTGGATTACTATTTGGTAATAGTGCCTCTATGCCAAAAAATGTTTTGGACGATTTTAATCGCACAGGATTAACCCATATTGTGGCGTTATCTGGATTCAATATTACTTTAATTGCTGGAGTACTTTTAAATTGGTTAAGATTATTTCCTTTTCGCCTTCGGTTTGGTTTAGCCCTGCTTGGAATTGTGGCGTTTGTGTTGATGACGGGGGCATCTCCATCGGTAGTTCGGGCGGCGATGATGGCAGGAGTTTTGATGCTGTCTGGAGTAGTAGGCCGATCACCAAACACTACAATTGCATTACTATTGGCGGCAACGTTGATGGCGTGGTTTAATCCGAAAATTATTATTTATGATGTCGGCTTTCAGTTATCATTTTTATCAACTGTCGGCATTCTTTATTTGGCGCCAATGTTAAATACATTTTTATCGAAGCGATTGCGGTGGGTTAATGAATACTTAGGGACTACCTTAGCGGCGTTAATTATGACTTTTCCAATCATAGCTTACGATTTTCAACGAACTTCTTTAATTGCGCCAATTGCTAATCTTTTAGTATTGCCACTTATTCCGCTAACGATGAGTTTAGGATTTCTTGCTCTATTCACTGGTGCGGTGAGTTTAGTTTTGGGTTGGCTCACAGGCATAATGGTTTGGGCACCGTTATCAATAATGATTTTTATTACCCATATTCTGGCGAGTTTGCCATTTGCTTCTCTGGAAACAAGTGAAATACATTGGGGCTGGTTAGCAATTTATTATTTAGGTCTTTTGGGCTTCATTATCTATCGCCATTATGTTCAATCGAAAAAAAATTGTTCTTTGGCTACTGGCCACGCTTAGTTTAGGCAATTTCTTGGTTTGGCAAGCCACTTCATTTTTTGATGGGAAACTACACATTTATTTTTTCAATGTTGGCCAGGGTGATGCCATTTTAATTAGAACACCAAATAGACAAACTATTTTGGTAGATGGTGGCCCCGATGACGCAGTGATTAAATTAATCGATCGCTATTTACCGATCTGGCGGCGAGAAATCGATTTAGTAGTGGCTACCCATCCGGAAGCTGATCACATTACCGGCTTAGTCGATTTGCTGAAACTTAAAAGATTAAAAGTTGATCGCATTCTAACTTTATTAACCGTCAAAGACACCGCTATTAGTCAGGAGTGGACAAAACAACTTTCGGAGAATGATTACAATGTAGATTACGCCAGCGCCAGTTCCGATTATAATTTTGGTAGTGTTAGCTGGGATACGCTATATCCTTTGAATTTTGCTGATGGCAATAATGTTAACGATTCAGCCATAGTTGCACAATTAATTTATCAGCAATATCAGTTGTTACTGACGGCAGATATCAGCTCGGGTACTGAAACGATAATAGATGATATTTATGGCGATGCTCTCAAGTCGGAAATATTGAAAGTTGGTCATCATGGGAGTAAATCATCTTCAGCCCAAAATTTCTTACAGTTGGTGCGACCGAAAGTGGCGGCTATTTCGGTGGGTAAAAACAGTTATGGACACCCAGCTGATGAAACTTTAGCCAGATTACAAAATGCAGGAGCAGACATCTATCGCACCGATCTTGATGATACAATTGAGGTGATTTTTGCTGATAATGGCTATATCGTCAAAACTAATGGACAGAAAGAATTTTATCCGCAGTAAAGAAAATTTTGTTTGTGATAACTGCGGCACGAAGGTTTCGGGCACTGGTTACACCAATCATTGCCCCAAATGTTTACATAGTAAGCATGTCGATAAAGCTGTGCCGGGAGATAGAGCAAATAGTTGTCAAGGATTAATGGCACCGGTAAATATTGATTATGAAAATGGTGAATATCATCTGGTGCATAAATGTTTAAAGTGCAAGCAGGTGCATCGCAATAAAATATCGCCCGAAGATGATTTTGAGCAAATTATTAAATTAAGCCAAGGCCGAAATGTTTAATCTCTCCCCTATTCCTTGGCAGATGTTTTGGTGGCCGCTACTTGCTTCCTTCTTGTTGGGATATTTTTTAACTTGGGTGGTTAAGTATTTAGCTCACCACTACAAAATATTTTCTAAAGCGACTAATCACCAGTTACATACTCATCCGGTCGCTCGGCTAGGTGGAGTAGCAATTTTTATTACTTTTGTCGCCAGTTTCTTGCTGTTTGTGCCTTTAGACCAACCACGAATCGGGTTACTCTTAGCACTAAGTATTATCTTTTTGATGGGGCTACTCGATGACTTGCTTAATTTAAGACCCTGGCAGAAATTATTGATGCAACTGTTGGCAATAACCGTGGCTTTGAAATTTGGCATTCACATTGGCCAGATTAATAATCCTCTGGGTGGCACTATCATTTTTGCCCCTACCTGGGATTTAGTGCTTACTGGCGTCTGGTTGTTGGTAGTTACTAATGCGATGAATCTTTTAGATGGTTTAGACGGGTTAGCCGGTGGTACCAGCGCTATTAGCGCGGTAGTGCTATTTTTCTTAAGTTGGCTGCCAATGGTTAATCAACCCGAAATGGCACTGATGTCTGTCATTTTGTTTGGCACGATGTTGGGATTTTTGCGGTGGAACTGGCATCCAGCCAAGATCTTTATGGGCGACTCTGGCAGTAATACCTTGGGGTTTCTGCTGGGTGCCCTCGCGATTATTAATGGCGCCAAGTTGGCCACGGCAGTGTTGGTGTTGGCTTTTCCGATTCTGGATCTGATGTGGGCAATTGTTAGGCGCCTAAGACAAGGCAGGCACCCCTTTGCGCCAGATCGGGAGCACCTCCACCACCGGTTGATTGCCGCTGGGGTCTCTCACCCATGGGCCACTACGATCATCTTGGCATTTGTGGCCTTGTTTGGAATCGTGTCGCTTTTATCGGGCGCCCAAGTTAAATTAGTTGCTTTACCGGTAGTGGCAATAGTAATGATTTTAGTGGCTAGGACTGCAATTCGGCTCTCTCGGAAGAAATCCTCTTGACAAAATGTGTGAACTGGGTTATTATGAACTAATAACCTTAAAACAAACACCAAAATGAACGACCAGCAATTTGAGCGATTAGTGCAGAGTTTGCAGGATATAATGCGCTGCCCGAACTGTTCCTCGGCTTACGCTTTTGAGGATATCCATTACTTGGGCCAACTCGACACTATGACGTTTTTGCATCTCCGTTGCCACAAGTGTAATATTCCGGTGTTTGCCAGTATCGCCATCGCTTCTCCCGATGGCATGATCATGAGCTCTGATTTAGCTATTCCTCAAGGGATTAGAAGGAGAAAATTAGATGCCAGCGAGAGCGATCGGATTTTTAAGAAAGTAACCCACGACGATGTTTTAGAGGTGCACAGTGCTCTATTTGATGCGAATGGCGATTTGAGTAAATTTTTAGCTTGCTAAGCCCCCTTACACTTAAGTGATATAGAAAATCTTGCCTAGGCAGGGTTTTTTAAGTATATTGACTAGGTCGTATGGTAAGGTAGCCCTTCGATCCGTCAGTGGACGGACGGGCAGGCAGGGACTAATACTAAGGGAAGGAACACAGTGGAACTAACAGCAGAAACCCGAGTAGATGAGATAGCCGCTAGGGATGTCCGGGCCAAAGGCCTGATCCCAGCTGTTTTATATGGTAGAGAGATACCAGTAGTGAATATTGCTGTGCCCCAAGCAGCTTTCGATAAGCTTTACCGAGCCGGCGGAAGTGAATCTACTATTATTGACCTACAGGTCGGAGGCGAGCCTACTCCCCGTTCGGT
>Ga0315294_10004932_pt1 | contig 14638 bp, 10 predicted proteins | sample YL17G13_40_MG_FD_203626 | JGI IMG/M metagenome (GOLD analysis project Ga0315294, IMG submission 203626) | Sediment microbial communities from Yellowstone Lake, YNP, Wyoming, USA - YL17G13_40 | ecosystem: Environmental > Aquatic > Freshwater > Lake > Sediment | place: USA: Wyoming | collected... | reverse complement strand
ATCGCATTCACCCCTATGGAGAGTGAAAGGTTGGTCAGTGTGTATGAGTGCAATGTGTGCCACGTTCTGTTAGGGAAACATGCCCCCCAGTGTCCAGTTTGCCACCATGGGGCGCTGTCTATGGTTGGCTCCCTTCTCCCTGAGAAAGGACATGAACAACCATCCTGAGTGGCGCTTTCCGTCTGCTGGAAAAGGGCATAGACAAGGAAATGAGAAGGGTTTGGTGCGTTCTCCAGCAAAAGAAACGCCAATTCTATCGAGGCTCTCATAGGATCCGGCAAGTATCGTTCTGCCGGGTCCGGTTGGGCCCACTCCTTGTTCCGGCCAGAGAATCATCTTCAGATTTCAGACACACAGATTTCCCGGTCGATTGAATTCAGATCTCAATTCCCTGGCTTTGAACACGTTCGGGCCCCTTCGGGCCCGCCACTGCGGATTCGTAGTCAGCATATGTGATCCCTGAGCCCATACCATTAGTATCCAACCAGCATCCCAAGTTCAAACACGGCTGTGTTCAATCTACAATCCTGACAAGGTGGAGGCGGAGATACCTCGGCGCAAGGGAGAGGCGCGGGAGTCGCTCGATCGAGCTCATAGCCAAGGAGATTCGTCATCATTGGGACGGAGCATCGACACGAGCGAGGCCGAGGAGATCCTGTCGACGATGGTGGAGAGGGTATAAGGGTCGAGTTCCAGGTTCTGAGACCCAGTAGAAGCGTTCGCGCGAGAGCCGGCGGAACATCCATCCTGCGAGTTCTATGAGGTGAGAAGCCTCGTTCTCCTAAGACAACATTCGCCCAACTTACAGAGATGTTGTCTTGAGTCCCAAGGAGAAGCGGGTCAATGTTGTCTTATGCCACCACAAGAGCCGTGGCCGGTACTTGTGTGACCGTTCTTGGGTGAACGGGAAGCAACGCCACATCTTCCGGGGGGGGAAATTGAGATGTAGCAACGTCCCCGGGGGCGAGCGGTCGTAGAGGGTGGCCGGCGGTTCACAGACACATTGATTGGGATGTACTCAGTGTCACACACGCATCATAGAGTATGGAGCACAAACTTATCGTGATGTATCTTATGCTCCAATACCAACGAGAGAACCGAATGGGAATCGACGCTGTCATCGCACCTAAGACGCTATGTGTGATTCGGGTGATAAGACAACATTCCCCAGTCATACCTTTACGCCATGACTTGTGCTCGGTGAGGTTTCAATGGCAATCATCAAGATAGAGAACGTTGTCGCCTCAACATCTCTGGGTGGGAAATTGGACCTGGAGGCGATCGCGCTAGCGCTTGACGGCGCGGAGTATAAGCCAAAAAAGTTCCCTGGCCTGATATACAGGCTCAAGGAACCGAAGACCGCAGTACTTCTGTTCACGAGCGGAAAGGTTGTTTGCACAGGTGCGAAGAATCTCGAGCAGGTGAAGACCACGATAAGCAAGGTTGTGAAGCAGATCGAGGCTGCGGGCATAGTGATCAAGGTCGAGCCGGAAATCGAAGTTCAGAACATCGTCGCATCGGGCGACCTGGGCGCTCATATCAATCTGAACGCAATCGTCGTCAGCCTCGGACTCGACAAGGTCGAGTACGAGCCCGAGCAGTTCCCGGGCCTGGTCTACAGGCTCGACGTGCCAAAGGTCGTCGTCCTGCTGTTCGGCAGCGGCAAGCTCGTCTGCACGGGCGCGAGAAAGCCCGAGGACGCCGAGGCCGCAGTGGACAAGATCACCGAGCAGCTGAAAGCCGCGGGCCTGCTGAGGCTTCCTTGGACGAAGTCAAATCGTTTCGCATAGTGGACCTGGTTTGTGGCACAGGTACTCTGCTGAAGGCAGCAAATGGAAGAACATCATAGCCCACAAAAAAGTTCTCAATTAGGGTCTTGTGCAAACCTGGAAGGTCCCGCGCATTCTCCCATGTTCGAGAAGCCCAAGGCATATTTGCGAATCGGGCTAGATTTCTCCAACGGTGCGGAGAGAAAGAGATGAATGGGTTTAGCTCGGTGCAATAATCCTCTGATTGACAGATAGCCAGATGTGCGGAAACACACGCGGTTCCATTTGCAGTTTGAACATTGGCTCAACATAAATCCTTGTGACGCAATAATAAAGTGAGGGCCTCTTCCCACACACTCCTTGTGGGGCTTCTGGGTCCTCCAGCTGGCGTGCCAGTTGCTACTGATCTCCATTGCTGGGCTCTCGCCTGTTCAGGTCCAACCTATACCATCGTCGGCGGTTACCGTTGTATCGTGTAGCACCAGCACATGGTTGAACGACGAAGCAGATGATGAGTGTTGCACTGGGTCAATACGTGATTCTTCTCCGTTTATTATACCGTGGGGATTTCTTGCGCACTTGTTCTTGTGAAAGGAGGAAGAGAATATGGAAAAGGAGTTCAGCGTGAAACTGGCGAACAAACCGGGAGAGCTCGCGCGGGTAACAGAGGTCCTGCAGAAGGACGGCGTAAACATACGCTCAATCTCGACAGAGCCTCATGCCGAGGTCGTGAGAATCATCACATCCGACCATGAAAAGGGCCGGCAAAGCCTCAGCGGAGCGGGCATGCAGTTTTCCGAGAGGAATCTGCTGGTGGCCAAGCTTGAGGACAAGCCCGGGGAGCTCGCCCGAATCTCGAGCGCGCTCGCCAAGGAAGGCATCAACATCGATGCCGCGTACATGCTTGACAAAGACTCGAAGCATGTGCATGTGGCGCTAGCTGTCAGTGACGAGAACAAGGCACGGAACATCCTGAAGCTTTGATTCTGACTGATACCTGGTCAACAAACCCCTTCCCTTCGGTTTTTACTGACGATGAGCTGTATGTGGACTCGGAATTCTGGCTCTTCTTCAATCAGTGGATTATTGCGCCGAGCCGAACCTCACCAGCGGTATCGAACTAGCAGAACTCGCCTATTGGAACCCCGGAATGCATTTTCTACCGGTAAGAAAATGGAGCATGAGGTCCACGCATTTTGTACCAGTAAGTATAGCCTCCAGCTTTGATCACCGGTAGATTCTGGGCTGAAATCCGGGCCCTCGCACATTTTAATTCTAGTGGATAGATTAATGTTCAAACTATAGGTCCCTCGGAAAAGCCCATAGGGGAAAGGCGACGGATGTTCGAACCGCAAATGGAGCCGTGTGCATACTTGAATGCCTGTCTATCATTCGATCAGGCCTTCGGAATTACCTGCCCCTGGCGCGGTCCAGGAATCTCAGATAACTCATGTACGTCTTGACCGCCAGATACCTCAGAGGTTCCGGCGGAAGATACGAGGGGTATCTGTTCTGATAGAACGGCATCTGCTTCCACTCGTCTCCTCTGCCTGAGAGGATGTCTGCTATGACTTTGCCAAACAGGAAAGCGAGGGAAACGCCATGACCGGCGTATCCTAGGCCGTAGTAGATGTTCTTGTTCTTACCAGTCACTCCAACGGATTGGGACATGTCGAGGGAGAAAGACATCACGCCGCTCCATACATACTCGAACACCACATCCTTCAGCGCAGGATAGATTCTGACCAGCTCCTTCTTCAGGGCCTTCCTCCTCTTGTCCAGATTCTTCTTGTAGGTGATACTGTCGTTGAAGAAGTACTCTGCATTCCCTGCCCCGATGGTGATCCTGCCGTCCTTCGTCGTGCCAAAATGGAATAGGTAGACATGATCGTCGTGGAAGGGGACTCTGCTGCTCCAGCCTATTCTAGACAAGGTGCCTTCCTCGAGCTTCGTCGTTGCCGCCATTTCGGTGTGAGTAACGATGACTCTATTTTTGAAGAAGCCCAGTTTGGTCGTGTATCCGTCCGTGCCAAGGACCACGGCATTGGCAGACACGGTGTGATTCTCTCCACCATTCCCACCAACGAGCAATCGTACGGGTCTGCCCTCACAGATCTTGAGAATTGGACTGCTCTCATAGACGACCACACCCAGGTCCTCTGCCGCTCTCTTCAGAGCCAGCACCATCTTCATCGGATTCACTTCGGCGGCGTTCGGATCATACAGGCCCCCTGCATATGCAGTGGTGCCAATCTCGTGCGTGATTCGATCTCTGTCCCAGTACTCTATCGGGATCCCCATCGATTCCGCTCTCTTCGCGTAGTCCCTTGATTTCTCAACCCCCTTCTCGTCAAGGTTGGTCATGAGGGAGCCGCTGAATCTGATGTCGGCTCCGAATCCTTGTGCCTTCATCAGTTCCGCGATCTCTTTGATGCACTGCGCGGTGGCATCGTACGTCAGTTTGTGGCTTTTCGGATGTACCATGGCCATGTAGTCGATGCTGGGCTGATTGAGGCACATCCCCCCGTTTCTCCCCGATGCGCCGTGCCCTGCACCCTCTGCTTCCAGCACCACCACTTCTTTGTCGGGCTGGAGTTTCTTGATGTGATATGCAGACGACAATCCAGTATATCCCGCTCCTATCACTGCGACATCGACCTTGATGTCGTTTTTGAGCGGGGGATTCCTGGGGAGATCGTCGATCTTCCACAGGCTCAGGTTCTCGTCATGTTTCATCGTGGAGTCTCCTGCTTTGAGGCCATCGGCAGTCGGCGCTCCTCGATGCGAATGCTTTTCATTCACCTTCATCCTTGCGCTTCGGGTTCTTGATTTCATCGATCGGTTCTTCAATTTCGCGATTCTAGCACCGAGCCAGACTCCTTTCTTCTTTCCTCATCGCTATCTATCGGGAATTCGAAATCAAGAATAAGAAGAAAGGGTTTGGATGGGACCATCGCAGTTCTTCTACCTAGCAACTACGATTGATGCTGTAGTTTCACCGCCAATCCTGTCGGTATAGGGAATCCCGGCATATGCGCCGGAAACGATCCCCTGTGCCAAGATCGAGACATCGTATGAGCCCGCAGAGGTCGCGACCAAATTCCATGTGATCTGGAGCGTGTCACCAGAGGACAACGCCTTGACCGTCTTGACAGCAGGCTCGCCCTTCGCGAACGCAAGCCCAGCCGGTAATTTCATTTCGACGTGAATGTCGGAAGCGGGGTATTTGGTTCGGTCGAACGGCGCCGGGCACGGGTAAGACACGGTCGCTGTGACCTTGAGCTTCGTTCCGGTCCCTGACTGACTAAAGTCAACATGCCACGGGGCTATGAAGACCGCGGAATAGGTCTTCTGGAAATTGTAGCTCCAGAGCTGCTGGAAGTAGTCGTACCCGAACCTGATTCCAACGAAGTCAGCGTTATAGCCGGGGTTGTCCTTCATGGAACCCTGGGCATCACCTTGATTTTTCATGTCCCTTCCCCAGGGATCGTTCACAATCACTTCCCTCGTGGTGTCGTCGTAACCCACGATTACGCGGAAATGTCCAATAGGCGAAGACGCAGGCACTGTGTTCGAGTTGCCCGAAGTCTCATAGCCCCAGTATCCTGACACGATGACTGGGTAGCCCTGGTCAATCAGCGCCTTCAGCCCATCGAGCCAGAAATCGCTCGAGCTATAGCTGAACGCGGCGTAGCCAAGTCCTCTGCCAGTGTATCCAACGATCTTGCAGTTGGAGACATCTATCACGCTGAGGTCACTGAAATGTCCACCCCGTACCATTCCAGACAAGTTGGTCCCTGTATCCGACGGTATGCAGTTGGCAGCGAATCCGATCTCCCTCTGGTCTATGTACGGCCCATAGAAATCAAAGACCATCTGCAGAGACGCGGGTCCGCACATCCAATCATTGGACTGCTGATACCATGGCACTCCTTCGATTGACACGCTGGTTGCGGCCACGGCCGATGCGTTCGAGGTCAACAGGAATCCAAAGACGATTCCTAAACACGACACGATCCGAAGACAAGCTCTTGCTCCATTCCCCCTCAAAGGTTCCTCCTCCCTCCATTGAGCCGCAAGGAACCGAATGCGCTGTTCCTTGCCAATGACCTTCATCCCATTGCAGCGTATATGTCAGTTGCCATAACAGGGCTCATCTTCTTAAGCATCGACTTGCGGACACAAAGAAAGCCGGATTTGAACCGGGGTAGACTCGGTCGATCCCAATCAGTGGATCATTGAGCCAAGTTAGACCCGTTCCGACCGCAAGGAGATTTTTGCCTGCAAGAAACGCTTTGCCGTTCTCGACCGATGGGGGATCTGGCAGCCCTCTCGCGGCGCCCGCTATCTCATGTTCAAACTATAAGTCGCATTGAGCCGATTGCGGGCTCGAGCACCTTGCTCCTTTTTGGTCAAAGGACTGTTTCGCCTAGCTAGACCTTCTACCTTTTCTTCTCAGGCCCCTTGAGCCACCCTGCGACCCCAAGCTCCTTGACCGTGACGTCCACGGGTTCCGGTTCGTATGACCTGTACTTCCCTGTTTCGTCAAGGTACATTATGCGAGGCTTGAGTCTGAAGCGGCCGTGGACGGTCGGCTTGAGCACGACCTTCACATCTTCTGTCTTCAGAGCGTCCAACCGCCTGCCTCTCATGTTCAGATAGCTGTCCTCGATTCTATACTTCTCAGAAACTTCCATCACATCAAAGCCGTGGGGGATAACCTCTTCGACCTTCGTCAGCTGGGCGACCCCTCTTCCAGCATTCACTAGCTCAATCTCAAGATTGAAATCTTCGCCTACAAAGAGGTCCTTTGGCCTTGCCACTACAATCGCCTGGATATCGGCGTGCTCGAACCTATCCAAACCCGCAGCTGTTTCGTGCGAGGGTGTGGGAGAGGAGAAAGACATAGTCGTAGATACAACATCTGGAGCATGAAATACCTCAGCCAATGATACTGCCAGCTCCTTGTCTTGCTGAACCTTGGCAAGGAGTTTCAGAACCTGTTCTTTCTTCCCAGGCTGGTCTGCCTTCTCATACGAAGATGCCGAAGCTTGTAGGATCTTCTCGGTCAACGCGTAAAGCTTCGCCTTCTTCTTATGGTCTTCCTCCTTAGTTGCCTTGTTCGCTTGTGCGTACGCGTCAAACAGGAGCTTGCTCCCCCTAGCATACTCCGAGGCGCTCTCGAGCCCAGCCTTCAGGTAGTATTTCGCAGCACTCTCCAGGTTGTCTGTGACTACGTCATGTTGAGCCAAATCCCCTGTGTCAGAGAACTTGACTCCTGCTTGGAGTGCTCTGCAGAACCGGCTGTGCCCCATCGCCAAGTTCTTCGCCTTATCACCTGGGCTCAGATTCTTTGCGTCATCGAAGAGATGCGCAGCCTCTTCGTAGAGTTCGGGAGAAGATTCAGCCTCGGCTTTTGCCATTGCCTTCCAGGCCTTTGACAGCGTGATGATCAGTTCGATCTCTTTTCGATCCTGGTCCGCGGAAAGTCCTTGCTTGATCTTGGCGAACATGTCCGCCACGAGCCCGTACTTCTCGGAAGCGCTGCCCAGCTTTCCTTCCTTGTCCAACAACCTGGCTTCTTCAAGTGCAATCCTTGCTTTGCAGAGTCCCTGTCTGTTGTCGGCAGCATTGATCAGCCTCTCTACCATCTGCTTCTCGTCAGGACCTTCAATCTTGGCCAGATGGTTGCGCATCTTCATTTCGGAATCCTTGAACAATCTTGCGGCCTCTCTGAATGCTTCAATTGACTCCTTGCATCCTTCTCGCTGACTCAAATCCTCAGCACTCTCAACGTGTGCCCAGGCGGAGTAGTTGGTGGACAAGTAGCTCCATTTCGCCGTTGATCCGTGAAGTTCAGCAGCCTTGTTGTAGTGCTCCTTCGCAGGGGCTGGCTCCTGTCTTGCATGATGGTGCTTTGCGAGTTCCACTTCGCTCCAGGAACGCATGTACACGGAATAGTCTCGGCACAAGACTTCAAGGTGGCGAAGGCTCCCCGCCGCCTGGTCATAGCAATCGCTGGCGTTCTTGTAATGGTCTGACGCACCCAGGTACTCTCCAAGCATGTCACACACGCGCCCGGCTTCCCAACACATCTCTGCTGCCCGCATCGGCAGTTTCGCCGTGCGATAGTGCTCTATAGCCAGCTCAAGAACTCCCTTCGAGGCCACAAGATCGGCCTGGTCCGCTGAAATCTTGAACACTTGCTGGAGCCAATGACCGTACTCTCCTGCGTACAGAGCGAAGATCGAATGCCAAAGCGGAGTCTTGTCGAACTGCGGGTAGGAGAATGCCTTTTGAAGAAGGTCCAGAGCATCCTTCTTTACGGCCAACGCTTTTCTTAGCAAGCTCAACCTTGCAGGCCCTTCCTCTGCCAATTCTGCGAGCTCAAACTCTGAATCTGCAAGCACGTTTTCCGCAACAGCTCGGCTGAGATAGTCAGGGCGGCCCAGCCGATTCTGGATATCGACAGAAATCTCGTGGTGCGCGATTGCCTGCTTAAGAAGAGGACGTTTCTTCTCAGGGTTCTTCTCAGTGATTGCAAGGCTAGTTAACAACATGCCGTAGTACCAATGCCCGTCGGCTCTGCAGTATTGACTGCCTGATTCCTCCATGGTTTTCAACATCATTGGGGCCGTGTCGATTCCCTTCTGAGCATACTCCCGCTTCTTCTTGAGATCTCGCTCAAAGTACGCTAGAAGAGAATAATGTGGCGTGTTAAGAGCCATAGGATATCCATAGTCGTATCCTGGATGAATGTAGCCAATCGAGGATAGCTCCCTGTATGCATTCGATATCGATTGGTATACCAACTCAGCTTCGGATTCGCGCTGATCCGTGTCTTCCGCACAAGCTACTCTGTTGCCGTGCCGCGAGGCAATCCAGTCATAGGTCATGCCGATGATTAGCCTGTCATCTGCCTTTCGGCCACAGCTAAGACTCATCTCCAGCACTCTGAAAATCCACTCATCTTCCTTGAAAACAGGAAGACCCGTTGTCAGGTAGCTAAGCGTCATCTCGGTGGCGGCCGTTTCATCTGAGAGGTCGAATGCTCTGGTCAAGAAGCCATCGCCCTTCTCGGCGATGTTCTCAGCCGGATTGATTTCGTCCAGTATGACGCTCACCAAGTATGACAGCCTGATGTAGCACTTTGCCAGTTCGGTTTTGTCTCCCGCCTTTGACAGGCAATCGGCAGCTGTCTCGCCCAATTCAAGAGCATCTCTAGTGATCCTCTCTCCACTCCTGAAATCCTCCTCGAAACAGTACGCGTACGAGGGACAGTCTGCGAAAAGGTTGTAGGTCCTACCGTACTCCAAAGGTTCTCTTTTTGCATCGAAAGCGCTCAGTGCTCTCTTAGCTAAAGTCCACGCCTCATTCACCAACTTCTTCCTCTCATCGCTCTTGGATGAGCGCCAGAAACCAAGGCGAGCGACCATGCCCTCGCAGCGGAGGCTTCTCGCCTCCTTCTGCCTGTGATCTGACCGATCGTAAGATTCCTTCGCTTTGGAGTACTGTTCGATGGCCTTGTCAAGACGCTCCCTGTACTCCTCAACGTTCTTGGCCTGGAACGCGTGCTTGTACAGGGCGTATCCCAAGGCCTCATGCATCTCGCTGACTTCAGATGCATCTCTGCCGGTCTTTCCGGAAAGCGCCTTTGAGTACAACTCCGCGGCCTTCGACCATGCGTATTCCTTCTCCCGCTCCCTTGCGGAGCTTAGAAGCGCCTCCAAATCCTCCTTGCTTTCAGCCATATCCCCAGGACGAGGGCTAATCGCCTTTCCTTGCCTAAGGTCTTTTCTCACGATGAGCCAGATTTGAACCGTTGTCGACTGATTCGATCTCGATTGAAGACTCGTTGGCCGAGTCAGCCTCCTCTGAACTTTGCTGGGATTTCTTGCCTGCAAGAAATGACTTGCCTTTCTGATCTGACAGGGAGTCTGGCAGCATTGTTCTGGCTCCCGCTCTGTGATGTTCAAACTCTTTCCCGAGAAAAGACCTTAGCGAGGGATAGCCATTGCCACAAGGATGACGAACTCGCAGCGCCGCGTGCTGAGAATATCTTCGCAGGACATCGACGAAGCACGGAAGAGGTTGAAAGGTCTGGTCTTCCGGACACCTCTCGTCCCACTCAATCTCGAGGACAGCCCGGCAGACATCTATCTCAAGCTCGAGAACCTGCAGCCGACAGGTTCGTTCAAGGTCAGGGGAGCAGGCAATGCAATCGAGCTTCTTTCGCCCGAGCATCGGGCAAAAGGCGTGTACACCTGCAGCGGCGGGAACATGGCCCAAGCCCTGGCGTGGCACGCGCACCGACACCGCATACCCTGCACCGCGATCGTTCCGGACACAGCCGCTGAGACGAAGCTCGCAGGCATTAGGAGGTACGGCGCGGAGATCATCCAAGTGCCGTTTGAAGAAGTGTGGAAGGTCGCCACGGACCATGTTTATCCTCCGCTCAAGGACCGCGTCTTCGTCCATCCATTCAGCAACGAGCACATGATTGCGGGCAACGGTACGATAGGCCTGGAAATCCTGGAGGACCTTCCAGACGTGGACTCTGTGATAGTACCATTTGGGGGCGGCGGTTTGTTTGCAGGCATCGCTATCGCAATCAAGTCTCGCAAGCCTCAGGTCAATATGTACGGGTGCGAGCCGGAAACGGCATGCGCTTTCGCCGCTTCCCTGGCGGTGGGATTTCCGAAACATGTTGAGCGAACCCCGAGCTTCCTCGAGGGCACAGGCGAGAGCGATGTTCTCCCTGAGATATGGGATCTCGTTAAGCCGCTCGCGACTAGATCGTTGGTCGTAAGCTTGAGGGAGGTCGCCTCGGCGGTCCGAGTCTTGTTCGAGCGGCATCGAGTGGTCGCGGAGGGCTCAGGCGCAAGTTCCTTGGCTGCTGCCCTCACGGGCAAGGTGGGGAAGGGTCGAGTGGTCTGCGTGATGTCGGGAGGAAACATCGACCCCTCAACACTGAAGATGATTCTGGACGGGGATGTCCCATAGTTCGGAAACTACCCAACTTCTAGATTTCTTGATCTGCTCGGAAAAGACCATAGGGGAGGAAAGGCGATTCACGCTTGAGGGGGTCGAGCTATTCACAGATCAATAGTCGCAGTTTCATTCATTGTGGCAGCCATTCTGGTGCTACCTTCCACAGCCGTGAGCGTGCGCGGAGCTCAGGGTGAAATGACGCTTCCACCTCTCACCCCGGGGATGGGACCCGAGTTCTATCGCGCCGCGGAATACATACTCGATGTGGGAGACAAGATTGACTATTCATTCTCCGCTTCGGGCGAGGTTCTCTTCTTCGTCCTCTATCGGTCTGTTATTGATAGCCTAGCGCCTGTTACGGTCAAACTCCGGGAAGCGAATGTCTCCCGTGGCCACGGCGTTCTGGAAGCTGATTGGGCAGGCGATTACTCCTTCGGATTCGGGTCCGAGAATACCACGGCATCGATTACAGTCTCGTACAGCATCCATGAACCGTGGCTGGCCGAATGGGGATTGGTTCTAGGGCTCGCAACAGCTGCCGCGATTGTTCTTGTGGCTGGAATCGTGATAGTAAGAAGAACGAAAAGGAAAGGGGTTTGAGCCTCGCCTCGGAAAAGACCATAGGGGAGGAAAGGCGACCGTTGTTCAAACTAGCACCCACGTCCGTCGTTGAGAAAAGCCCGTATCGGAGGGACGGCATCTAGTCCAAGAGGGAACTGGACGAACAGGAAAGGGGCATCAAGTCCTTCCTCAAGGCTGAGGAGGCGAAATGGAGGTGTCCGGACTGTGGAGGTGTGGTGTCCTGCCACAACGGCATCTGCTTCGACTGCGGCCTTGACAGGTTGAAGAGGAAGTAACGATTCTATAAGTGGGACTAGAGGCCAGACGTAATCGCATTGAGGCTGACCTGAGGCCGTTCTGGTCCCCGGAACTCCTGATGAAACAATATAAGCCGAATCCGACAATTCCCTCCTGAAGGGCTGCCAATGGGAGATGTCAAGCTTATCGCGGCCATATGTCCTCGTTGCGGGGCGAACCTGAACATCCCGGATGACCTGGACAAGGCACACTGCATGTACTGCGGCACGCAAATCCTCGTCCACGACATCGGAATCGAGCGAAAGGTCGAGTGCAAGGTCTGCGACGGCTACGGCAAAGTGGATATATGCAAGGCCTGTGGCGGGACGGGGCAGTGCACATGGTCTTCGCGCTCCCCAGGCGTTCTCATCAACGGCATCCCGATTACCAGCTACCGCTCGCATTGCGATGAGGGGACGTGCTCAGCCTGCCACGGCACTGGCAGACACATTCTCTTGCCGTGCCCGGCTTGCGAGGGATCCGGAAAGTGTCCTCGTTGTCTCGGCACGGGCAAGTGCCTGGCCTGCCGGGGCATAGGCACCACCCCCAACCAGAACGGGGACGAGCAATGCCGTGCGTGCAACGGCACTGGTACAGTGGATTCAGATTCAACGAAGCGCCCCTGAGGGTCGCTCACTCGTTCGGTCTCAAGATTGTCCGGTAGATTCGCGGTAGAGCTAGAACGCGCGCCTGCTAGTATGCCAATCCTCCAAATCAGGGCACCTTAAATCATTCAATTCTCTGCCGGTGCGTAAAGGTGAGAGCTTTAATTACTGGTAGATTCCGGATCAATATCCGGGCCCTCGCACTTTTAATTTCGAGGCAGGAATTAATGTTCAAACTAGCCCATGAACGATCCACCACGGGCATTCCGCTTTGTGCCCTTGCATGTTTCAGACAATCGAGAAATCCATGAAGATTCAAGGGTAATCGGGTGCCGTGGTCACTCATGATGAGATACTTCAAGAATCATGTCGAGGAGCACTTGGAATCCGCCAAGATCATGTGATGGAGTGAACGGGTCGTCCAACCGTGTGCAAACCTTTTTTTAGCGTAATGTCGCTCGTTCGGAACAGGAGGAAGCGGATGATGGGTCGAATTTCTCAAAGAACCAATGGAATGCTGTGTGTACTTGCTGTGCTTGTGCTAGGAACAAGTGTGCTTGCACTCGCGGTGCCTGGATTGGCCGAGTCGCCCGATGCGGCGACGGACGTTACTGGCTCTCACAATGGCCTCGTCAGACCTTGCCACGTGGCAATGAATGCAATGCCGGCCGAGGATGTCCCAAGCAGTTTCGCGTTCGTTTCGACATTCCAGGACCTGTGCCTCGACGGATGGTCCAGCATTTCGGGCACGTCGCCTTCCATTTCGACCAGGACCACGTACTACGGCGAGCCGTCACTGGCGTCCACGGCAACGAGGACGCCGCAGATCGATGTAGCGAACGAGGGCTTCGTGTTGGGCCAGACCTGGCTTTCCTTCCAGGTCGCGATCAATCCTGGCAAGGGGACAGGATACTTCGGCCTCGCGGACGCGTCGAACAAGTTCGTGGCGGTCGTCGGCGTGTCGCATGGTCAGGTGTGGGCCGGGCACGACCTGACGAGCCTCTCGTCCGCAGGACCCGTGCCGACGGGCACCGCATACCCTGACAGATGGGTGTACCTGGCCGCCAACATCTACAACGCGAGCACCGACTTGAACCCGACCGCGGGCTTGCTAATGGACGTCTTCGTCGATGGCTGTAACCAGGCACCAGCGACCGTTCCAGTGCCCGATGCCGACTCGTATGCGGAGGCGCTCATCGAGACCACATCCGGCACCGTGTACTACACCTACATCGTCGTGACGACTTCCCTGATCCCATACTACGTCGCGGGCTACAACAACATGGCTGGCTATGGCCAGGGCTCCGCGCTGTATGTCGAGCTCCTGCCCGCCTTTACGACCTTGCGGGCGGAGATGACGCTGACCTCGTGGTCTGTCCCGCAGAGAGGCATCCTGAGCTTCCAGATAAATGCGATGAACTATCAGGGGACGACAACGCCGTCGTGCGAAGGCTTCTTCCAGCTCGGGATCGACCTGAACCCGAACGGGGTCATCGCGCCGTGGTACGTGCCAGGCAAGAACTGCTTTGGCCACTACATGATGTCGTCTGCGAACTCGGCCCAGCATGCGGGCGTTGGAACACCTGCGGGCACTCACCTCGTCCTGACGATAACCTACGACGCGGTGGTCAAGAAGATAATCTTCACGATTGTCGACACGACCATCGGACAGACCTTCACACAGACTATATCGAATAACGACGGGCCGTTCTACGGCGTCTATAGCCAGATAGAGTGGCAGCCGTGCTGCTCGGACTTCCCTATCGAGGACTATCACTTCAGCGGCATCCTGTACAACAACACGATCACCACCTTGAATGGGTCGGTACAGGTCCTCAAGTCGGATTACATGATCCCCTTCGCGATCGACGCGCCGCCCAATTGGTCCCTCACGTACTACCAGGACAACATCGCTGGATATCGCCAGCTTGCGTGATCAATGACCGACCGCCAGCCGTCGGGGCCATGACGCAGCCAGCCGAGGATACGCGTGGTCATCATTAGATGATACGAGGTCCTCGGGTGGTTGAAACCTCTGCAGCTCCTAGTCACAAGGCGTGATGTTCAAACTCTTTCACGAGGAAAAGCCCATAGGGGAGGAAAGGCGATGGGGGCACGGGGAAATGGCGATGAAAGCTCGTTTGAAGCTTGTGGGGTTGATGATTCTCGCGATAGGCGTCGGGATTGGAACTGCATTCTTCTTGATGGCAAGTTCAATGACAGCCGGCGAAAGGTGGGCATATGTAGATACCTACAATTTCTTCAGGCTTCTGAGTGTCATCGGATTTGCTCTGGGTGCAATTGGTCTGGGCGTAGCACTCTACGGTCGTCGTACTCAGTCGGAGGAGAAGACCTAGGTTCGGCTCCGGCCTAGAATGACGAAAAGGGGAAGGGGTTGCGCCTACCTACTCGGAA
>Ga0315294_10004931_pt1 | contig 14639 bp, 8 predicted proteins | sample YL17G13_40_MG_FD_203626 | JGI IMG/M metagenome (GOLD analysis project Ga0315294, IMG submission 203626) | Sediment microbial communities from Yellowstone Lake, YNP, Wyoming, USA - YL17G13_40 | ecosystem: Environmental > Aquatic > Freshwater > Lake > Sediment | place: USA: Wyoming | collected... | reverse complement strand
CGCGCTTCGCGCCACCATTGGATACGGGCTTCTAAAACCTCCTGAGATTCTTTTCTGTCTTGACGCGGGAGAGCTTTCTCATCTGCGATGCCTGCCCGCGCGATCAAACCGGTCAGTATTGACAAGGATATTGCCGTTGTAATGAGTTTTCGCATACCGAATCCTTCCTGCACTTGTTATTTCCTTTCCTGCTGAACATGGCCTTCACCGGCAGCAGTTAGCCGTCCGCTGCAGCGCCTTGTTGGGGGGGCTGACATCATCTTGGCGAGTTCTCTTGCTTCTCAAGAAAATGCTTGATCCTGGTATATAGGAGCAGTATGACGACAGCCCATACAAGACTGTTGAAAAGCCACGGTAAGGCTTGAACCCACGTTGGCCAGTACTCCCCAATATCAGTCACAATAAAAGGCAGCATGACTGGCACGGAGAGTAAAAAGGCTATGACATGGCATAACCTTGCCCAGAGACCGGTATCTACATTCGGGTTGTAGTTGAACCAATAGTTCTGAAGTAGGGTCCCCATCAAAAATGAATGCAGAGGAATGAACAGAGCCAAGAATATTAGCTTCCTTATCATTTGCTATGTGCCTAACTATCGTCCTCCGCGACCATCCGAGCCGACGGTCCGCCGGATGAAGTTGTTATGTATTTTTTCTATTTTGAAGCTCCTTTCAAGATGTTTTAACTATTTCTTTTCCAAAAGGCGATAAAGCCAGTGCTGCGAGTTTTATATGCTGCCTGGAAAATGGTATGCCGATTATCGTTACCGCAAATATCAGCGCAAAAAACAGGTGAGCAACTGCTATTTCAATTCCGAACAATAACAACCAGAGGACATTCATTATAACAGCAACGGCCTTTGTGCTTTTTTCTTTGTTTCTTACTTCTTTCCCGAAGGGAGTAAGTGCCATAGTCGCTATTTTGAAACATTGAACACCAAATGGTATCCCGATTATCGTAATGCAGAGGATAATAGCGCCTAAACAATAATACAAAAATATGATTATCCCACCAAGAATAAGCCACAAGATATTCCCTAATATGCGCATTTGCTATACCTTCCTTTTCTCATATAACGGTGCATTTTACCTTCACCGGGCATGCTCAGCCAGAGGATTTTCGATTTTCGATTCCGCCAGACGAACGGCGGACGAGTGTCGATTTGAAAACGGCTGTAATTCTCAAAATACAAAAAGATTGCAAAATGTCAAAACTAAGTGAGAAAAAGGCGGTGAAAAAAACGCTTGCATTGCACGCCGACTTGGGGCAGACTTTCAATTCACAGGCATACAGGGAAGTTGAATAATGAGTAGCAGAAGTTTTATCTTTGCCGGCGGTGGAACGGGAGGACATATCTATCCCGCTATCGCGGTGGCAGAACAAATAGTCAAACTCCAGCCGAGTGCGAGAGTACGATTTTTCTGCAGCAGCCGCAGCATCGATACACAAATCCTTGCAAAAACCGGATTCGACTACACCATGCTGCCGGCTAAAGGATTTTCTATTATGCCGGGCAAGCTAGTTGGCTTTTGCACTTCGTTTCTAAAAAGCTACAAGATTGCTAGGAAATCGCTTTCTGAAAGTAAAGACGCCGTGGTGATAGGCGTCGGCGGGTTTGTCGCAGCGCCGGTTTGTTTAGCCGCGCATAAACTCAAATTTCCCATCGTGCTTTTGAATGTTGATATTGTGCCAGGCCGGGCAAATAAAATAATAGCTCGCTGGGCACGTGAGGTTTTTGTACAGTTTGAGGACACCACGCAATACTTTGCCAACACTAAAGCAAAGGTTAGTGTTGTCGGCTGTCCTTTGCGAAGCGGCTTTAGCAACCCACAGCCGCAGAAGGTAATAGAGCAATTGGGTCTTGATAAAGACAAGAAAGTTTTGCTCGTAACCGGTGCATCGAGCGGGGCGGAAAACATCAACACAGCAATATGCTCGCTACTGGAAAAGTTAGACACTTTTGCCGACAATTGGCAAATAGTTCATCTGGCAGGTGTCAGCAATTTTGAAAAGGTCAAGAGCAGATACAGTAGTGCTAAAATCGGCCATAAAGTCTTAGGATATTTTGATGATATGCCGGATTTGCTGGCTGCTGCAGACCTGGTGGTAGGTAGAAGCGGAGCAGTCAGCGTGGCTGAATTCGCCGCGGCGGCTGTGCCGAGTATCTGCATACCTTACCCCTACCATAAGGACAAGCATCAGTACCTTAATGCCCGCAGACTGGTTGACACAGGGGCAGCGGTCATAGTAGATGATTTGCCGGATGCAACGGGCCGGGCGGAACGGTTGTGGAAGGAGATGGAGAAACTGATGAAGGATGAGAACAAACGGCAGGAAATGAAACAGAACTGCCTGAAGATTGCGAGAATAGATGCCGCATTGAAGATTGCCGAACGGTTGGGAACGGTCGTTAGGGGTTAGCTGGAGGTATTCAGACACAGGACGCAAGACACAAGATGCAGAACCCAAGACTTAAGATAAAAGATGGTTTTTTGTCTTGACTTGTCTGGGCGTGGAGTAGAAAATCTTAGGTGAACAATATTTATGTTTTAGGAGGTCTGACAATGTGTCAGGCATGTGGATGTACGCCGTGTAAGAAGTGTGGTCGGCCGATAAAGAACAAGGTTTGCTCCGGCTGCAACAAGCCAGCCAAGGATTGCACCTGTTCGTCGAAGAAATAAAGCCGCCACGCTGCTGATTCAGTAAGAAGCTTTGGCCCGGCTCTTGCCAATCGAGGGCAGAGAGAATAGGGTTCTGTTTTTTATTAATAGAGGCCGGCGGCGGAGTTGGCCTATCGGCTTCCTTGCAGCTTAAATTGCGCGTTTTTCAGTCATCTCTCGCGCTCCACAGGCATATTGTGGAGCAACATCGGAACATCGGCTATCCCCTTCGTCTCACAGGAAAAAGTAAAAAAAGCTAAAAGATTTTTGTTGCAGACCGCAATACTCTAAAATTATAATGCTATGTTTAAGAGTTTTGAACGACGCATGAAGGAGTGTAAATGGGACCCGTATTAAATGGGCTGATAAAACTTCAAAGCGTTGAAAATCGCCTGCGAGCTGGAAAGGCGAAACTTGCAAGATGTAGAAGAAACGTAATTATCCAGGAAAATCAGATCAGAAGCCTTCAAAGCGCCCTGGAAGCAAAAAAAGAAGAGATTCAGCTGACCAAAGTCCAATTCGGCCGTTTGGAATTAGAGCTTAAATCCAGAGATGAAGACGTAGCCAAGCTCCGGGCAGCCCTGAACACCGCAAAAACCAACAAGGAATACGCTGCAGTCCTTACTCAACTCAATACCACCAAGGCCGACAATTCCAAAATCGAAACCGAGGTTCTCGAGCTGCTAAAAGATATTGAGACTGACGAAGCTGAGTGCAAAAACATCCAGAAACAAGTAACTGAGCAAAAACAACAGCTCGAGAAGCTGCGAACAGAAGCCGAGATGCTGACAGGTAAATATCAGTCTGAGATCGACCAAATCCAGGCGGAGTGGGACGACGTCGCAAAAACCATACCGGGGGAGGTGCTGGAAATATTCAAACGCGTCGCCGAGACATACGATGGCCAGGCCGTCGTGGAAATTGAGCAGGAAGATAAAAGAGAGACCTATAGCTGCGGCGGTTGCTTTATGGGCATCACCGCCGAGTGTGTCAATTTGCTTATGACCAGAGATGACATAATCCGCTGTCCAAACTGCACAAGAATAGTTGTGCTTAGCAGCTCCGACTCGTGAATCGTGAATAGTGAATCGAACCACGAATCACGAGCCACGAACCACGAATCACGAGGGTAATACGTTGTTGGATACAATAATCGCCTACATTGATGGTGCCAGCAGAGGCAATCCGGGTCCGGCTGCCGCTGCGTTTATCCTGACCAGCCGTGATGGAAGTCAATTACAGGCAAAGGCATTTTTTTTAGGCGAGACTACTAACAATGTAGCTGAATATACTGCTGCCGTAAAGGCCCTCGAAGCCGCAAAACAGATTGTGGCCAAAGAGCTAATAATCTTCAGCGACAGTCAGCTTCTCGTCAAGCAACTCAATGGTGAGTACAAAGTAAAAAGTGAACAAATTAGACCACTCTTTCGGCAAGCAGTTGACCTGCTTGGCCAATTTGAAAACTGGAAAGTTCAGCACATTATAAGGGATAAAAACAAAGAAGCCGACAAACTTGTAAATCAGGCCTTAAATCTCGGACGCGACGTTGAAAGCAAACTGTCACCAATAGCACAAACTGAAAAACCAATTCGCCTCGGCGTGCTAATCAGCGGCGGCGGCACAACGCTGATGAACATCCTCGAATATATTAAACAGGGCCGGCTGAATGCCGAGGTCGCAGTCGTAATAAGCTCTCGCTCAACCGTAGCGGGGGTTGAAAGGGCAAAAAACGCCGGCCTGAACGTAAAAATCATCCGCACAAAAGATTACCCGGACATCGACCAGTTCAGCAAACGCATAGAAGAAGAGCTTGTCGCCGCAAACGTTGACCTGGTCGTTCAGGGGGGCTGGCTTTGTCTATGGAACATACCTGCCCGATATGAAAATCGCGTTATGAACATACACCCCGCTCTGCTGCCGAGCTTCGGCGGAAAGGGTATGTGGGGACATTACGTCCACGAGGCAGTTCTCGCAGCGGGATGCAAAATAAGCGGCTGTACGGTGCATTTCTGCACAAACGAATATGATAAAGGAGCTATAATTGTTCAGCGAACCTGCGAAGTCAGAGACGATGACACGCCGGAAACCCTTGCCGCCAGAGTCTTTGAGCAGGAATGTATCGCATATTCGCAGGCCATAAGATTGTTCGCTGAAGGTAAGCTGGTCATTCAAGGAGGAAAAGTAAAGATAAAATCTTGAAGCACCAGTCGTGAACCGACCTCCGCTCGTAAGCTGCGAGCCGCAGGATACCTTTTATGAACAAACGCCAGAAAGCAATATTAGTGGAGTTTGTAACCGTAATAGTCATTACAGCAATTGCCGTCGTAGCGATGATTAACTTCAAGGATTGGGTCAATCGCTCAGAGGCAATAGGGGCAATGGAGCAGCTCAGTCAGGAGGTCCTCAGATACCGAAAAGAGTATGGTGCGGTGCCGCCGGAGTCTTATGTCACCAGCATCAAAAAGAATTTGAAAGGCTGGGTTCGGCTCGGCGACCTCAAGTACCGAGCCCAATGGATAGACCTTGAAGCAACGCCAGACGAAATCCTCGCCTACACCGAAAGGAAATATCCTTCGTCACTGCTCAAAGATGGATACGTGGTCCTTCGGCTGGACGGACGCGTAGAATGGATGGGCAAGCAGCAGTTTGAGAAACTGTTAGCCCAACAGCAAAGCAAAGTGGAAATTGATATGCTGCGCAAGTAGGTAGAGCTGCTTTTCATTCCCCATTTTCAGCTACTGGTACCTCCTGCTACAATTCCCTTCCTCCCGTCAGGTACCTGCAAGAAGGAAGCCTTAGGTGCCAGCAGAAACCCGACGTCAAAAGTCACCCATATCCTCTGCCATTGTCATCATGCGACCGCGTGCTCACTTTTTTCCTTCTGAGGTTCTTTTACCTCAAGACCTTCAAGTTTGAGGTGTTCTTCATCCTGCACGTCAATTCTTATAAGGTTCTTGCCTTTGAATCTTCCGGCGAGCACAGCTTCCGAAAGCGGGTCTTCTATATAGTGCTCAATTGCCCTTCGCAGCGGTCTTGCCCCAAATTCGGGGTTGTAACCTTTACCAATGAGAAATTCCTTGGCCTGCTCGGTCAGTTCCAGTTTAAAACCATGTTCCGTCAGCCGCTTGAATACTTTTGCCAGCTCGTAATCAACGATAGTCTGCAGGTTTTCTCTTGTTAGCGCCTTAAAGACTATTATGTCATCAATTCGGTTTAAAAACTCAGGCCTGAAATGATGCTCGACCTCTTTTTGAAGAACCTCTTTCATTCTCTCATAATTCGACTCGGGCGTTTTCTTGCTGAACCCGAACCCGGCCTGGTTCTTTATCAAGTCGGCACCGATGTTACTGGTCATAATGAGGATTACGTTCTTAAAGTCAATGCTTCGTCCGAAGCTGTCGGTTAGTCTTCCCTCATCCATAATCTGAAGAAGTATATTGTAAACGTCCGGGTGAGCCTTTTCTATTTCATCCAGAAGAAGCACAGCATAAGGCCGCCGTCTGATCCTTTCAGTCAATTGACCGCCTTCCTCATAGCCCACATACCCCGGAGGAGCGCCTACCAGCCGGCTGACATTGTGCTTTTCCATAAATTCGCTCATATCCAGGCGAATAAGAGAATTCCTGTCGCCGAACATAAACTCCGCCAGAGCCTGCGCAAGCAGCGTCTTTCCGACACCGCTCGGACCCAAGAGTATAAAGCACCCCATCGGACGATTTGGGTCTTTCATACCGCTTCTGCTGCGTCTGACTGCTTTTGCCACAGCACCGATAGCCTCATCCTGTGAAACAACCGTTTTATGCAGCTCATCCTCAAGCTCCAAAAGCCGCTGGGTTTCCTTCTTTTCCAGCTTCGTCAACGGCACACCCGTCATATTGCTGACGACCTCCGCAATAATCTCGATATCCACAACACCGGTTATCTCTTTGTGCTCCTCGTACCATTTCCTGTGCAGTTCCGTCTTCTCATCTATAAGCTGTTGGGCTTCATCTCTCAATGCTGCTGCCCGCTCATAGTCGGCGTTTTTGACCGCCTCGTCCTTCTCCCTTTGCAATCTTTCAATTTTCGTTTCTATCTCGGTCAAATCCGGCGGAGGGGTCATATTCTTAAGCCGAACGCGGGCCCCCGCTTCATCGACTACATCTATCGCCTTATCAGGCAGACACCTGCCGGTGACATATCTTGTTGACAACTCTACTGCCTGAAAGAGTGCCTCATCAGTGAACCGGACCCTGTGATGTGCCTCATAGCGGTCTTGGAGCCCTCTGAGTATATCCAGGGTCTCATCTTTCGTAGGCGGCTCGACAATTATCGTCTGGAATCGCCTCTCAAGCGCACCATCTTTCTCGACATGCTTCCTGTATTCATCTAAAGTGGTAGCACCGATACATTGCACCTCTCCTCTGGCAAGCGCCGGCTTGAGGACATTTGATGCATCGATAGCACCCTCGGCTCCGCCGGCCCCTACCAGCGTATGAAGCTCATCAATGAATAGAATAACGTTCTTGGCCCGTCTGACTTCGTTAATGACCGCCTTTATTCGCTCCTCGAATTGCCCGCGATACTTTGTTCCTGCCACCATCATAGCCAGGTCAAGCACCACAATACGCTTATCCTTGAGGATTTCGGGCACCTGGTTATGGACTATTTGTTGACTCAGCCCCTCGACGATAGCGGTCTTACCAACCCCCGCTTCGCCCAGCAGAACAGGGTTGTTTTTCGTCCGCCTGCAAAGTATCTGTACTAATCTCTCTATCTCCTTCTTTCTGCCGATTACAGGGTCAAGTTCGTTGCTGGTTGCCAGTTCGGTGAGGTCTCTGCCGAAGCTATCCAGTGCGGGAGTCTTACTTTTTGGCCTTCGCCCTATCGCCGCTGGCCCCATCTTTAATCCGAGAGCAGCAGGTCCATCATCTACTCCCGCTCCCAACAAATTTAACACCTCCTGACGTACATCTTCGAGCTTCAAACCCATATTCACAAGGATCTGAGCTGCGATTCCTTCGGTCTCCCGCAATAGACCCAGCAGGATGTGTTCTGTCCCCACGTAATTATGGTTAAGCGACCGAGCCTCCTCGATTGCGTACTCAATAACTTTTTTGGCTCTCGGGGTCTGTGGCAGCTTGCCCATTGTGACCATATCCGGCCCGCTCTTGACTTGTTTCTCCACTTCGAGCCGCAGCCTCTTTATATCCACATCGAGATTCTTTAGAACCGTAGCACCTACACCGCTGCCTTCTTTGACCAGCCCCAGGAGGATATGCTCGGTCCCTATCCACTCGTGGTTAAACCGCTGCGCTTCCTGATTAGCCAGCGCCATAACCTTACGTGCACGGTCTGTAAAACGCTCAAACATCTTTTACCTCAAAATCATTTCAAAAAGAACTAACTCGAAATTGCTCGTTACTTAAATTCTTCTTCAGTTCCATATAAATGCTTTGGGCAAAATTGCTCAACTTTAATATATTATATCACAGCCGCAGCCTGTCTGTCAAACAACCCGGAAAGGGAAAGCCCAAATCTGGCAATTCAATGCTCAATTTTTATATGAATAAAGTTGAACTGATGTTCGTTTTCCGCAATAATAGTTTTCTTCCATTCCAATTTTATCGACAAAAAGCGCTGTCAACTTTCTGCTTGTCAGCGTAAAAATAACCTCATCTCACGCAGTGTAAAGAACTTATCGCAACACGCCACGGTTCAGACTTACCCACAAATGGACCTTTTGGCAAAAAAATTGGGAAGGTTCTGCATTTGTTCGCGAATTAACGAATTGGTAGACAGGTAGCCAATGCAGATTCGGCTGATTCGCGCTTACGCTTCTCGTTTTATCCCCAGTTTCAAACGGTGTTTATTCGGACCATCCTGATTTTTGATGTGTGCTCTGACGATTTCGGTGTCCTATACACCTTTTGGATTAGCTGTCGTTTTCTTCGAGCAATTTTCTGAGGTATTCGTTTTCCCGCCGAGTTGCCTCAAGGTCGAAGACCTGATACTTGATGCATACACGCAGGTAGTCCAGCAGCTCTTGCAGACTGCTGATGCTTTTTTCAAGTTTCGCATGGTCGGCTTGTGCTTGTTCGGCAAGCTTGGTTAGCTTACTGTGCTGTGGGTCGATTACCTCCCCAAATTCCCTGACCAGTTCGTTGAGTTTGTCCTCCAGCCTTATTTCGTCCATCACACCGCACCTCTCTCAAACGCGTCTTCTTTTCGGTCACCCTAATTTAGAAAGCCCCCGAAGCCCCCTTTTGCTCAGGTAAGCAGCAAAATTCATACCCAAACGTTGGGAAGTTGGTTTTCTGCCTAATTTCAAGGTTCTGCCCGATAAAAGAGGCGATTTGAGCGGTCTAACGCGCTAATCGCAGGTCTTGTTTTTGCTTTAATAACGACAACTATTGTATGGATTAGCCCTGTATGTTGCAAAAAATCAACATTGAAGGCTTATTTTTGATTTACTGCGACGTGCAAGGGTTTTACTAAAAAATGGTTACGGTTGGCGTTGATTTTTGTGAACATCAGGGTTGATTCGTAGCACTGTAGTGCGCCAGCTAAAATGGCGGAAATTACCAGAAAGATGACGGAGGGATTGGACATTTAGTGAAGTGGGAAAATCACATAAAAGTTACGTAAGTTAATTAGAGATAAGAGATTAGGTGCAAAAGGGCGAAAATGCAAAAATTAGCACTTTTTTGCGTTTTTTTTCATTTTTTTTCATTTTTTTGCAAAAATTATCAAAAATGCGCACTTTTTGGACCGAAATTTGGCCACCTTCAAAATCAGGGTGAAAATGAGGGGTCGAAAAGTCAAGAGCGAATCCGAAAAAATTTTGAAGAATTTTTCGGATTAGTTTGTTGTTCGTAGTTCATAGTTGGTCAGTCGAAGGTCTTTGTGATTTGTGAGTGGTGATTGGTGATTTGTGGCTCGTCGTGCGTAAGTGCGGCCAGGAGTGGAGTTTTTGCTTTTGATTGTTGGATTTTGGGAAAAGACTTTTAACTATTGGAATTTGTTGGGTAAAATATACCGGAAAGTGGAGTAATTTTGGGAACTATAAAGAATGTTTGAGAACTTAAACATTCAGACCCGCAACTTGGTTGGCGAGCTTTGTCAAGGGAGGACAGTGGAGTTGGGTGGAAAGACCATTGGCCCACTCGGCGAGGAGCAAATTCGGGTACTTATGGTGTTGGCGTGTAACCTTGCTGAAATAAGTGAATTAAGTGGACAAGACCTCGCTGAGAAGTTTGTAGAACTTTTTGACCGCGTATCGACTGAGCAAAACGAGCAAGGAGATCAGGCGCACGAAGAAAGTGGAGAGAATACACCAGAGCCACCAGCGACCAAAAACGAACTCTATAGATATAAAATCGGGCTCATTCGAGCGTGTTCTTTCCGTGGGCTAGCACCCGCTGGGCAAAAATGGGAGTATGATTTTAAAGGGAAGTCTCATTTGCTATATGGGCCTAACGGTTGTGGTAAATCTTCGTTATTAGGCGCGATAAGTTGGTGTTTAACAGGATGTATTTTTCGTGATGACCGTCCACCGGATATTCCAGAGGATGTTAGGGCTTATTGTATTGAGCAGAATAGAGGAGCCATCGAACGACCGGACGCGCTGTCGCTACTCGACGGGTTAGGCCGGAATACATCGCCGGGTGATAAGTATTGGGTAGAAATGCAGCTCATAGGCAAAAGTGTAGAGGGGGACGAAGTAGAATTGTGGATACAGAGACATAGCGAAGATGGCTTGAGCAAATCAGAGGATGGAGCAGAGTGGACGCCGATCGGAAGTATCACGGAGACAGGCATAGATGAGTTAGATGCGGAACTTCATCTCCTAATGCCTGCCCGAGTGTCACACATACGATTTGGCAAGGATACGAAGCTAATTCATATTCTGTCTCAGATAATAGGCCTGGATGATCTTGAAGGGATTGCCGGCTTGGCAGATAAGGTGTGTAGAGCACTCCGCACCGAAGCCACAAGAATCGATAAACAACAACTTGTGTCTGAGAAGGTGAAGATTGCAGGTTTTGTGGAAAGCATCAAGCAAATAGATAGTAAAGCGGTGAAAGGATTGCCTTCGTATGCTGAAGTGATAGCAGACACACGAACGTTGGCGGATATAGAAGTATTTGAGAAGGCTATGGCTGAAGCGATCGAAAACAAGAAAAAGCAGCTTGCCAAAGACCTTGGGATTGAAATTCCTGAAGAAGATATGGCAGCGTATAAGGAACGCAAAGAAGAACTTGCCAACCTACCGGGGCAGGTGCAAAACGCCATAGATGAGCTTCAAAAACCATTAGACGAAGTATTTGATAGCAGCATAGGGTTTGACGTTCCAACAAAAGAAGCTCTCAGTGAGCTTGAAAGAAAATTAGATGCTTTTGAGAAAGATACGCGAACGAAAGTTACAGAACGGCTGAGGTGGGCGTTAGAGGAGAAAAGAGACTCAAAGGTGTCCTTAATGTTGGTAGCAGCAGGATATTTTCCAGAGGGTTCGAATGATTGTCCTGTGTGCACGCAGGATCTGAAGCCCGTCCCGCAGATTAAAGAGCAGCTTGATAAATTACGCCCATTAACTGGACAGGCATACTTAAGGAAAGAACTGGATGATTTAGAACTGCTTCTTACGGATGAATTAGAACAGATAGTAGCGCTAGCATTGAGGGAACAAGGTGAGAAAACGTTTCGCGAAAAAATCCTTTCGGATTGGAGCAATTTGAAGCAACAACGATTTAAAGGATTTTTGTTGCCTATCGCAGATAAGTTTGATGAAGGAGTGCAGGGTATTGCAGAGGAAACGCATGTGGAAGAAGAAATAGAGATAGTGCCACTTGCAGAAGGCTATTCTAAGGATTTTCCCGCTGCGTTTTCTAAACTTGACCAGGTTTTGCGTGCAGCTAAGAGGTATGTACAACTATGTAAATCTGTTCTGGAAAATGTGATCAACATCAGTGAAAAATTAGGAACATTGTTAACGGTGCCGAAGGCCGAAGGTGTGGAAGATTCGCTGAGCGCAATTCTTGAAAGGGGCCGAGCGACAAATCAGGATATTACGTCGTTGCTCGCTGCTCACAAAACAACGAAAGAATTATGGCGAAGTCTGAAAAAGGAGAAGGAACTTAGCGACAAGATTTCTAAGTATCGAACGCTGGCAGGCGCAGGGGAAGCTACGAAAGAACTTGGTGGAGCCATAAGAGGAGCAGTAGTTAAGGTGGTTAAAGAATTAGAAGGTCAAATGAAGGAGTATTTCTCACGTCTTTATGAGAATGAAATTCTTATCCTTGATATGCTGACAACGGGACATGCAGACAACCCAGACGTAAAGGATGAAATTAACGTGTATCTGCGAGCTGGAAATCAGCGCATTCCGATAGGACCTTACTCCAATGCTGGGCGAATGCGAGCATTGATACTTTCATTCATTTTTGCATTATTGAAAAAATCAAAATGGTCTTTAGGTATTATAGTACTTGACGACCCTGTGCTGTCGCTCGATTACGAGCACAAAGCGCGGTTCGTAGATCATATGGTAAAGCCGTTGCTGAGGGAAACGCAAGTTATGCTGGCGACACATTACAACGACTTTTACAAACTTGCCGAACCTGTGTTTCTTAATGCAGAAAGATTGCAGATGCCACCACGTCGTACTAGTGCTGATGGGGTATCGTTCGAAGCCGGTGATTTGCTTGAACGAATTGAGAAAGCTCTGGAAACCCCCACTTGTTATTGGCGTGAAGTGGGTAACAATTTACGACGTTGGGCTGAAAGAACTCTCGCAACACTAAGCGGGTACTGCCCTAAGCCATTCGTGTTATTCAACAATATTCCTGGTAGCGTGAAGGAATATCAGAAAATTAGTGATCCAAGCGTGGCTACGCAGGAGCGTGACATGATTGTGAGGGCACTCGAAAGTCCCCAATTTCAGCGAGTCATGCATGGACTTGCTCACGACAAAGAAGAACCTGCAGAGGCCGAGGTTAGGGACGGCCTAAAGGTTTTGAAGGAGTGCGAAAAATCGGTTAGCGCAGAGATAGACAGATTCAAAGGTCTATATGAGCACGCACTTTTGGCACGAGCGGTTGAGGCAAGACCAAGTGTGAAGATACTTTCATTGAAAGATTACATTGAAGGTCGGAAGCTCGATATTGTTGCAAGAGCCGCCGCCGCCGAAAATGGTGTGGGAGTATTCTGGGAAGAGAACGAAGTTTCGCAACTGGCGGGAAATCAAGTTGTCATACTGAAGTCAGACACAATTGCTCCTACCGGTTTGATTGGACAGTATTTATTGCTTGATTCTGAAGAGAGGGAGCCGGAAGATAAAGACCTTGTTGTAGTTGAAACTCAGGATAAGCGGAGATATGTACGAAGGTTTTGGCGAGACGAAGACAAAACGATATTGCTGGATGCTGCGAATCCGACCAGCCCGTACAAGCCTATAAGACTTTCTAGTGGTGAGCATCTTATGCGGCGCGTGGTTGGTGTTTTATTTGACGCTGTTGCAGTGAAACGAGGACAGGAGGGAGATGAATGGGTACCGGCTAAATTACCAGATAAATGGCTGGATGGTGTGGTAGGAGTGCGCGTTGAAGGAACTAGTATGGAGCCTATCGCCAGGGAAGGACAGATTGTCTTGGTGCGCAAGAAGGTAGGCCAGAAAATTTCGAAGACGGATCTGGCATGCGTCGATATAACTGACAGGGAAACAGTTATTAAACGCTGTTATCCAAGAGAATCTGATTGGGTACTTTGTTCGATAAATCCAAATGAGGTGCAAGATCCAATATCCGTTAGTCTGGGGGACATACGATACGCCTATCCACTTGTAGGGGTGGTGTTTGAGCTTCGTTCTGGCATAGCGGGGGATTGACGAACCATTGAGAGAATGTGGTTGGGCGGTGGGACAGGTCGTATTGCGTGGCGAGTATTGCGTATTGCGGGGTGCGAAGCTGCGTCGCCGTACCGGTGATTTTTAATTGATTATCGATGATTGATTAGTGATTATCGAATATTTGAGGGGAGATTGCCACGTCCGCCTTCGGCGGACTCGCAATGACGACGAAAGATGAGATTACTCTGGGTTTATCGCGCGGGGTTGCCAATTATAGCAGCTATCGGCTGTTAAAATGGTTAAGAAAAGCTGAAAAACCCGTTAGAACGAGCCAATTGCGCTTTTCCCAAAGCCATATTTTATGCAAATGCTTCTTGCGGTTATTGACAAAATCAAACTTTTAGCGTATTATAATATATTATTAGAACGTCTAACAGAACAAGTGTTTATCCTCGATAGAGATTGCCACGGCCTGCTTTGCAGGCCTCGCAATGACGTTGTGTTAGACGCTCTTAGAAGTGGAGACTGGCTACGAAAACTCCTTTTTTGAAAGAGGAAGGTTATGGAGCCCGGGCAAGACAGCTTTTTATGGCGGTTTAAGTGGCACATCGTAATCATTTGTGTCGCGTTAATAAGCGTGTTTCTGCTGGCAGTGTTCACCAGACTCTTTGAGACAGCCGAGGCCGGCTCATTACGGTATCTGGTATGGCTGTTAGGCGCGCTGGTGTTTTTAAGTGCACTTTTAGCTATGGTGTCCAGACTATTCAAGATGCTCGATGCGCTTCGGGACAATAGCGCAAAGTTGGAACAAGTCACCAGCGCCCTTGAGAAGATCCACGCGGGGCTGGCACAAATAAATCAAAGCGCCAGACTCAGCGAAACAGCAAAGGCGATTGCATCCCGCGACATAGATAGACAGTCGCTTCGTGAGGCGGTTTTTGATAAACTCCAGCAGCACGATTTTGATGCGGCATACGAAATAATCGTGGAGATTGCAGAGCGTACGGAATATAAAGACATGGCTGACGAGCTACAAATGCAGGCAGACCAATACCGTGACGCAACGGAGCAAGAACGGACAAACCAGGTTATTGCGCATATCGAAAAGCTGTTAGATGACTTCCAGTGGGCCAGGGCAAGCAGCCAGATTGAAG
>Ga0315294_10004930_pt1 | contig 14640 bp, 11 predicted proteins | sample YL17G13_40_MG_FD_203626 | JGI IMG/M metagenome (GOLD analysis project Ga0315294, IMG submission 203626) | Sediment microbial communities from Yellowstone Lake, YNP, Wyoming, USA - YL17G13_40 | ecosystem: Environmental > Aquatic > Freshwater > Lake > Sediment | place: USA: Wyoming | collected... | reverse complement strand
AAGGTTTGAGACTAACCGTATCCAGCGGTTTTACCGAGTCTAATGTATTTAAACCAACGGTTTTACCAGTTGCATAACCATACCCACGCGTTGCCTTAATTTCCTTTGTGGTCATTAACCCTTGATTTAAGTCAAGATAAACCAGCGATATTGTTGACAATAAATAAACGGAATCGAACGGTGTTTGTTTATTAATTTGAATGTACCAGACATGATCAATAAGATTCTTATTTTCTACAATGTAATGAGTTATTTCCTGGCTGGACGAGTCAAATCGTTCCCATCCGTTTCTTGCGATGATGGTATCAGTCGGTAATGGGATAAAATACGCAAACGGGTCAAAGTTATCAAGCGAGACATTGTGATTTATTTTCCCGTCGGGAAACAAATCAAAATATGCCCAGATTATCTGCGGTTCGGATTCTTTACGGATTGTGTCCTGCATACGATAACCGGAAATGTTTTGGTTAACTATAATTCGGTAGCTACTATCAGGATTTTTCCTGTAAACCCAGAATTGGGTTTGGGTTTTGGAGCTGGACGACATATTCGTACCTTTGAAATCGCTGAACGAATTATATATTAAATTTTTGCCAATCGGCAGTTTGTAATAGGGTAGAGTCGGTTTTAATTCTTTTGCCGAGACTAAACCGATTAAACACATACTGATTATCAATATTCTTTTATTCATATAACCCTTCTAATAATATTATCAGCGAGATTTCCCTTTTCGGATAGTATCTAATGTATCTTTAGCTTTGGGAGCCATTTTGAAAAATGTGGCGAGCTTATCGCAGGCAGCGTATTCAACGCAGTAAGCGCAGTTATTAACCGATTTTTCGTTACCGCATTTTCGTATTGGACATTCATTACACCATGAAAACACTCTTATACTACTGGTTGTACAACCATCGCAATTAATATCTTTGGCGGTGAGGTTGGGATTATATTGTTTTGCCCACATCTCAGCGACCCTTTTTCTCTCATTATCATCATTTGTTTGGGTGGCGATATATGCCGGACATTCACTGCAATTAATACCACAATATGCAATCATACTTTTCATTTTATCTCCCTTTTCAGAAATAATTTATTATGAAGATTATGCGATATTTGAACCATTGTCAAGATGGGGGATAAGCGAGGGCGCTGGAAAACTCGCCCTCTTGATTACACAGATTTTTTATTGATTACACAGATGCGGCATTTAGAAGTTTTTAATCGTTGTAATCTCTTCTTTAATCTGTGCAATCAGAGATTTCTTGGTTTGTTCAGAAATCTCAGCAAATTTTCCTTGACAAAATACCTAATCTATGTTATACTTACATATGTTAAATATAATTATTAAAAAGGGGGTGATTTGATGCCAGTTAGACCATCGTTAAGAAGGATTCAGAAATTTAAGGCAAAGTATAATCCGGATTCAATCAAAGTTGCAATTGAACGTCAACTTGATGCGATTATCGAACAACAGACATATACACAAACCGAACTGGAGAAGGTTGAGAATCTGACCAAGACAATTCTCGGGCAAGAGAATGTGCCAACACCGTTGATTCCGGCCTATTTGGCTTATGCCCGACAAATCTGGAAGATACGAAATAAGTTCTCGGCTGAGATATTGAAGACTGAGGCGGATATTATGTTATATAAGTGGACTCGCCGCTCTTTAAAAGAATCAGTCTTAATTCGCATTCGAGACGAAATTTTCACGCTTGAAGCGCCGACGCCGTAATAAGTATTGTACTGTCATTGCGAGTGACCGAAGGTCACGTGGCAATCTTTCCTTATTAATAAATATGAGATTGTTTCGTCGTTTCTCTCCTCGCAATGACACTTTGTATAAGTTGCATCCCAATTAGACCCACTTGTCATTCTGGACTTGTTTCAGAATCTCATTTTTCACCCACATATCATCCTGGCTCACTCGGTTATCCTTTCTTCTGTCTTATCGGTTGACCCCCGGGATGTCCCCCAGGTTATCCGATGGGTTACCCAGGGGATAACCTATCTGTCAGTCGAATCGTCAGTCTTTTCGATCGCCCTTTATATTGCCGAATCATTTATCCGATGGATTGTCAAGAAGATAGCAGATGAAATTACCGAATTGATAGCCTACCGAATCTAATAGGATTATGGCTTGAAATTTTAGTAATCGAAAAGTGACTGAAAAGAAAACCGTACCCATGAATCCAGATTTGGCAAAATGACAACTAAATAATGCACTCATTGAAATACTAATGAACTAAAGAATGTTTTTGAAATAACCGAGGCAGTTCTTACACTTTCTAAAAATAGATTTCACTTTATAACTTCCGGCTTCCAATCTATTATTGGCTTTGTTGCGTTCCATCTCGCTTGACCTATTAGGTCGGGCTTATAATTTTTGTCGACTTCTAATTCAAAAGCACCTTTTGGACAAATCATAACCCATATTTTTGGCATAGAAGCAGAAAGGATGTTGTATAGTTTGTTTTTATAGTGTTTTTTGGTCCAAATAATCAATACTTCTTCGTCTTGTTTTATCCCTCTTTCAATAAAAGCCATCCATAAATGCATAAAGTCTATTTTATGACAAATAAATCCTTCTATTTTCTTCGGTAGCTTTTTACACTCTACAGTAACAGATGCATAAGGCATCGATTTACTAATAGGCAAAACTTTTCCATCTTTAATCGAGCCTAACGGGCAAAAATCGGTGACCCGGCAAAGTTCTCCATCAATTAAACTCCATTGACTATCTTTGAGTAAGGAAAACTCTGATTGTTCTTGATTGGTCGCTCGAGGTCTGACTCCGATACACCACAACGAACCGTAGAAAGAAGCAAGTGGCCACAGCAACCTAAAGGGAAAGACGACACTCAATGGACCAAACAGGAAGGACACGGGAAACATCCATAACAGATGGAATGGTGATAAGGATAAAACTCGTATGAGAATAAGCGAAACAACCATTAGTAATCCAAATACTTCTTCAAATTTTTCTGTAGCTTGCTCCGTTTTGACTTTATGACGTATATGGACACCCGCCAAAATAGCAAAAAGCACACAGACGAAATAAAAAATATTAGCAATAATATGCATAAACAGCTTAATTTGTTATTTGATTAAATAAAAATCCCAACATTTTCTCACTTCCTGACTTCTAATTTTCACTCTTCAATTTGAGCATATTCGTGATACACCAGTTCTATTAATTTCATTTCTCATATTAATTCTTGTATAATCATAATCCCAAGTGGTTGGTTGTCAAGGGAAAAAATCAATGAAACCACAAGATTCCACAAGATTGACACAAGATAAAGAAAAAGAATCTGTGAAAATCTGTGTTAATCTGTGGTTAAAAATTGATTATTGAATCTGTGTAATCAAGTAAATAGAAATCCTTGACTTCTGAATATATCAGAATAGAATAGAAAAATGCTAAAAGCAGGCGATTTGGTTTTATTTTATCACAACGAAAGAGCAAAATACCTTATTACCCTTCAGGAAAAAGGATCCTTTTCGTCCCATAAGGGCAATATAAGCTTTCCTGAAGTTTTACAAAAAGACTATGGTGATGTTGTAAATACACAGATTGGAACGTCTTTCCATATTCTTAAACCAACTTTAGCAGACTTGTCGATGAAAGTGCGCAGAACAACAACCATTGTTTATCCCAAAGACGCAGGATTGATGATTTTGCAGAGTTTTGTATTTCCGGGTGCGAAGGTCATTGAGTGCGGAACCGGCAGCGGTGCTTTGACGATTATCTTAGCAAACTTTGTCCGACCGAGTGGCAAAATCTATTCATATGAAGCAAGGCAGGAGTTTTCCGATAATGCTAAGTCCAATGTCGCAAAAGTCGGTTTATCCGATTATGTTGAGTTTTTTTGTGCAGATGTTGAAAAAGAAGGTTTCAAACAAACAGGTGTTGATGCTGTATTTATTGATTTACCCGAACCATGGACAGCAATCAAGCCAGCTTATGACGCCTTAAAAGGCGGACATTCGTATGTTTCACTAAGTCCGAATACCGAACAGGTAAGAAAAACCAAGACCGTATTGGAATTAGAAGGTTTTGTCCGCATTAAAATCATTGAAATCCTAGAGCGCGAACTTTTAGTCCGTATTACTGGAACCAGACCGACCGAACGTATGATTTCTCATACTGCATATCTGGTATTTGCACAAAAAGGAAAGAAAACGATAAATAATATAGCCACGGATTAACACGGATGTCCACGGAGAATAGGAAAATCTTTTTAAGGTTTTTAATATGTATTTTTGGTCTTTGGTTTTTAATTTTTAATATTTCTTGTCCAAAACCCGCAAAAATAACTTCAGCTAAAAGAGTTATTTCATTAGTTCCAAGCATCACAGAAATAATCTATGCATTAGGTAAAGATAGCCTTTTGGTTGGTAATACTATTTACTGTGATTATCCGGAGGCAGCAAAGCAAGTTTATAAGGTTGGCGATTTTTCCAATCCATCATTGGAAAGGATATTAATAAAGAAGCCGTCATTAGTTTTTGCTACAATGCCTGAGCAAAGAAATATTATCGAAGAAATAAAGAGGAATAAAATTGCAGTATTTACCAGCAAACCAAAATCAGTTGACAGCTTATTTCAGGAAATATCGGAAATCGGCAAATCGATTGATGCATCTGACCAGGCTAATATACTGGTTACAGCGTTAAAGAACAAATTAACTGAAATACAAAATAAAAATCCTAATATTATTGACTCACCCAAAGTCTATATCGAAATCTCCGGGACGCCAATTACCACTGTTGGTAATCTGTCTTACGTGAATGATTTAATACACTGTGCAGGTGCAGTAAATATATTTTCGGATATGAACCGGGAGTATTTTGTGACAAATTCAGAAGAATTGATACAAAGAAATCCCGATATCATTATAATTCTTCATCCACTTGCGACAAAAACACAGGTAAAAAAGCGTATGGGCTGGTCACAAATGACCGCGGTCAAAAAAGGTCGTATTTACACTGATTTAAATCCTGATTATTTTTTCCGACCCGGTCCGAGATTTATATATGGCGTTGAGGATTTAGCTAATATTGTTCAAGGAGTTTGGACTAAGAAGAGATAAGTTAAATGAAACCACAGATTACACAGATTTTCACAGATAATAAAACATGTCATTGCGAGCGACTAAAAGGAGCGTGGCAATCTCACACGCAGTGTCAATTTGACGATCGTCTTGCTTCGCATCAGCATGACCCAATAATTAGTTTAGTTGATAGTTAAAATAGAAGCGTGCGAAAGTCACAGTCCTGGTTTATTCTTATTGCATTACTACTAATCGCAGTTATTCTATCATTTAGTTTAGGTCCTACTGGTTTCTCTTTATCGGATTTAAGAATACCGTTGGAAGTGCGGTTACCCAGAATCATTCTGGGAATTTTTGCCGGAGGAATTTTAGGTTTAGTCGGTGCGTCACTTCAGGGACTATTACAAAATCCGTTAGTTGACCCATACACATTAGGCATTGCCAGCGGTGCGAGTCTTGGCGCGGTTATCGGCTATCTGTTCGGTCGAGTCGGAGTGTTAACCGTGCCAGTCTTTTCTTTTATCGGTGCTTTAACAACAATGTTTCTTGTATATAATATAGCAAGAGTTAGGGGTAAAATCACTAAAATCAGTTTAGTTTTAGCGGGTGTGATATTGAGTTTTCTATTTTCCGGAATCGTAATGTTACTGATGGTGTTAACACGAAAGCCGTTAACTGAAATTATTTATCTCCTAATGGGACGACTTAATATCGTATTCACAAATGAATTATTAATATCGTTCATAATAATATTTATTTTATCAATACCGGTGATGATTTATCTGTTTAGCAAGTGGCGCTCATTGAATGTTCTGTCAATGAGCGATGAAGTTGCCGAAAGCCTCGGGGTTGAAACCCAGAAACTAACCAGAAATATTTTCGTTGCATCATCGTTCTTAATAGCATTGACTGTTTCATTCGCTGGTGCAATCAGCTTTGTCGGACTCTGTGTACCGCACATAATACGATTGATTTACGGACCGGACCATTATAAAGTTCTGCCATATTCATTTTTGTTAGGCGCGAGCTTATTAATTTTTACTGACTTAATTGCACGTTCGGTTGCTCCGATTGAACTCCCCCTGAGTGTAATTACTGCATTATTTGGTGTGCCATTTTTTATTTACTTACTAAAAAAGAAATTATGAATAAAGAGAAGATTGCCACGAATTGCACGAATGAAGCGAATAGCACGAATGTTTTATATAATTCTTTTTTTTATTCGTGTCATTCGTCTGATTAGTGTCATTCGTGGTGAAAAGATTCTATGTTTGCAGTTGAAGTTAACAATTTAAGTTTCAGTTACGGACCAAAAGCGATATTGAGTAATTTGTCCGTTTGGGTGAATACCGGTGAATTTTTTGGTATTATCGGACCGAATGGTGTAGGGAAAACCACTTTATTAAAACTTATTGCTGGTTTATTAAAGTGTGACCACGGTGATATTAAAATATTTGGTGAACCTTTAAGTAGAATACCGATTAATAAGCGGGCACAATTGATCAGTTATGTGCCACAGGAGAATTACTTTTATTTTGATTTTTCAGTATTAGACGTAGTACTTTTTGGTCGTCATCCTTATCTTAAATCAATGGAGCGACCTAAAAAGCATGATATTGAAAAAGCAATCGAGGCTTTAAGATTTACGGATGGGCTGGAACTGAAAGACCGAAATATAATGGAACTATCTTCGGGTGAGCGACAGCGCGTTGTGTTAGCCAGAGCATTAGCATCTGAACCAAAAATATTACTTTTAGACGAGCCGACATCTTATCTTGATATGACTCACCAGGTCGATATTATAAATATCCTCAAGAAACTGAATCAGGAGGGAATTACGATTGTATTACTATCACATGATATTAATTTAACCAGTCTTGTCTGTAATAGGCTTTTATTGTTATCGGAAGGCAAAGTAGTCGCATGTGACACCCCAGAGAAAATTATAAGCGGCGATATTCTTAAACGAGTTTACGGAATTACTCCACATATTGTTCCACACCCTGATACTAAAAAACCGCAGATAATTTTACCGGGATAAAGTTTTGCTGACGAAATGATTCGTATAAAAGACAATATAAAAATGTATCTAATTATATCAAAGGAGATCAAATGTTTAAAAATAAATCAATAATAATTATTATATTTTTAATTATTACATCACTACTTACAGCACAGGAAAATCTATTATTAAAAGCGATGAAAAATGAATTAAATCGTTCATTTCAAGGGCTGAAGAATAAAGGTAAGGAACCGCTATATTTTCTCCAGTACGAAATTAATGATGAGGATATAATAACATTATCTGCGTCATATGGAGCGATTACATCAAATAATCATGACAATAATCGTTATCTTTCGGTTGATACAAGAGTCGGCAGTTATAAATTGGATAATACACATCAGTTACGAGGAAGTTCGGGATTTGGCGGATTTGATTTTTATTCTCCTTCATCATCGAGGATTCCAATAGATAATGACGAGTATGCAATTCGTGAAGTTTTATGGAAAACCACTGACGCCGAATTTAAAAAGGCACAAGAACGGATTATGAAAGTGAAATCGGAAAAGGAAACAAAAGTTACTGAAGAAGACACATCCGCAGATTTTTCCAAGATTTCAAAAGAAATTTATAATGGTAATGAGGTAAAGGCATCAATTGATACTACTTTATGGTTATCACGTATCAAGGAACTGTCGAAAATCTTTAAAGAGTACCCCTGGATTTACAATTCTTATATCACGGTTACGGCAAGAGGAAACACTCAATATCTTGTTAATACTGATGGTACTGAAATTATTGACGGTGTTAACCGCTACCGGGTTTCGATTTACGCTGATACCAAGGCAGACGATGGAATGAATTTATATCTTTTCCGACCTTTCTTCTCTTATAATGAAACAGGTTTACCATCAGTAGATTTATTAAGAACAGAGATTATTTCGTTAATCAGTGATTTGTCCGCATTACGAAATGCCCCATTGGTTGAACCGTATAGCGGACCTGCGATATTAGAAAATCGAGCAGCAGCGGTATATTTTCACGAGATATTTGGTCATCGGATTGAGGGTCACCGTCAAAAATTAGAGCGTGAAGGTCAGACTTTTAAAGACAAGGTCGGTGCACAAATCCTGCCTGACTTTTTATCGGTTTATGATGACCCGACAACAAAGAATTATCTTGGTCAGGACCTGAACGGTTATTATAAATTTGATGATGAAGGTGTTAAAACACAGAAGGTAACAGTCGTTGAAAATGGTATCTTGAAAAATTTCCTGATGACTCGCTCACCAATTCAGGGATTTATAAGTTCTAATGGTCACGGTCGAAGGGCAAATGGTTTTAAAGTTGTTTCGCGGCAAGGTAATCTTATAATCGAATCTACGAATCAGGTCAGTTATGATAGTTTGAAGAAAATATTAATTACTGAATGTAAAAAACAGAATAAACCTTATGGATTAGTTTTTAAAGATATTGCCGGTGGATTTACCGCGACCGGTAGAGGTGGAACCCAGGCGTTCAATGTGACACCTTTATTAGTACAAAGAGTATATCAAGATGGTCGGGAAGAAGTAGTAAGGGGTGTTAATGTTGTCGGTACGCCATTGGTGTCGTTCTCGAAAATCCTTGCTACTGGTAATGATAATGCGATTTTCAACGGTACGTGTGGTGCGGAATCTGGAATGGTGCCGGTATCATGTGTTTCACCATCGATTCTGACTGCGGAGATGGAGGTTGAAAAGAAAGTTAAAGAACAGGAAAAACTGCCAATCTTACCATGTCCAATTGGAGGTGCGAAATGAACATAAAATATCAAAATTTAAAAATAAAAAATTTGGGAATTTTGTTTTCATTATTTTGCTTATTTTTAGTAAAACCGCTTTTATCTCAAGAATCGCCAATTTTTAAGGCAATGCAGGACGAGATGAAGAGAACAACTGGAAAACTTAAGCTGCAGAAAGAAAAACCTCCGTACTATGTGTCTTATAAAATAGTCGACGAAAAGAATATATCAATTCAGGGTGAATTGGGTGCGATTGTTTCAGACCATTCTGACCACAACCGTTATCTGGTAGTTGATTTACGAGTCGGCAAATATGATTTTGACAATACAAACTTCCTGGAATCACCTGAATATTCATATAGTTTTGGTCAATCAGGCGGTAGCGAGAATTTACCGCTGGATGATGATTATGATGCAATACGGCAGAAAATCTGGTTGGCAACTGACGAACAATATAAAGCAGCAATTGATTTGCTGGCAAAGAAAAAATCAGCAATTGAACATAAACAGATTAAAGATACAATAGCAGATTTTTCTCGGGTATCACCTGATTACTACATAGAAAGTGCAAAAAATATATCGTTGGACAGAAATGAGTGGTTAACTAACATCAAGACAATTTCTAATATTTTTAGGGGTTATCCCAAGATTCAAACATCTGGTGCAAATTTTAGTTTTCAGTTAGCTACTATTTACTTTCTGGATTCAGATGGTAATAAATACGTAAAAAATGATATCAATACAATTCTCGAAGTATCAGCAAATACACAAACAACCGATGGTATCAGTCTAACCGATAATGTTACTTTCTCTGGACATATACCATTAGATCTACCAGTGCTAAGTTCAATGATTCAGAAAGTCAATGCGATGGCAGATACATTATCGCTTTTAACAACTGCTGCCGAAGAGAAAGATTATACTGGTCCAGTGATGTTTACATCAATGGCTGCACCTGAGCTGTTCTTTGAGATTATAGGGAAAGGTTTATCAGATACACGTAAACCAATTTATGAAGATGAAGGAATGGCACAAATGGTATCGGAACAAACAGGTTTTCTTGCCGACAAGATTGGTAAGGAAGTTTTACCAAAAAGTTTCTCGGTATTCGATGACCCGAAATTAAATTCTAATAATGGCATGACTTTATATGGCAAATACGCAATTGATGACCAAGGAATAAAACCCGAGAAGATTGATCTGGTCAAAAATGGAAAACTATTGACTCTGCCGATGAGTCGTACCCCAAATAAAGAAATCAAAAAATCAAATGGACATGGCAGATATATTGGTGGGCAAATTAGAAATACCATCTCGAATTTGATTATTAAAAGCGACCAGACTACGGAAAATCTGGATACCACATTTATCAGTTATTTGAAACAGAAGGATTTAGAATATGGAATTGTTGTGACACAACTTGCCTTTCAGATGCCGAAAAGTAGAGATGAAATGATGGATGAGTTTGCAATGTATTTTGGCGGGTCAAACCGAGAAACACCTTTGATATCTGAGCCGTTAATCGCTTATCGTTTATATCAGGATGGCAAGAAGGAGCTGATTCGCGGTTTGAAATTTGATGCGGTAACGCCAATGATATTAAAAGACATAATTGCTGCTGGTAAGGATGAGATCGTCTACAACTTTGTTTATAAAGAACGTTTTAGTAGTTCTTATCTACCTTTGTCGGTTACAGCACCATCAGTTATACTGGAAAAGATGATAATGACAAGTAATGAAGCGAAAGCAAAGAAACCGCCATATTTGAAACATCCGTATTTTGGGAAGAAATAATTATCGCAGCTGATATCAATGAAATTTAGGAAAAATCTGAGCGTATAGGGAGAAGTAGGGGCATAGTCAAAACCAAGCCCTTGCTTACAATAGCCAAAACAAACTTTACCCCTTATGCGGATTTGAGATAGGCATAAGGGCTAGGTCAGTAGTTTGATTTCAACCCGTGTTTTGCCGAGTATTTGATTGCTTACATATTTCAATATCTATCCGAGTTTTATTAGTATTAATATAAACCGAGTAAAAAGACCAGATAATATTTTAATTTAATCACGGGTTATTTAGCGTATTGGAGAAACAGCAATTCGGATTCCCCTAAAATAATTCTACTGATCACTTTTTTTCATCGGGATTTTTATATCGTGTTCTTTGGCGGTTTTGATGGCAATGTCATAACCAGCATCCGCGTGTCGGACAACTCCAATACCTGGATCATTAGTTAGAACTCTTTCAATTCGTTTATCCATTTCAAGAGTGCCATCACAGACAACAACTTGACCAGCATGAATTGAATAACCGATACCAACTCCACCGCCATGATGGACTGAAACCCAGGATGCACCGGATGCAACATTTAACATTGCATTTAAAATTGGCCAATCAGCAATAGCATCTGAGCCATCCTGCATCTTTTCGGTCTCCCGATTTGGTGAAGCGACCGAACCCGAATCAAGGTGGTCTCGACCGATTACAATCGGAGCGGAAATTTTGCCTTTGTGTACGAGTTCATTTATTGCCAGACCCATTTTATCACGCTCGCCATAACCGAGCCAGCAAATTCTTGCGGGTAAACCCTGAAATGGTATTTTTTGTTGAGCTAAGTTTATCCATCGTTTTAGGGATTCGTTCTTCGGGAATAAATCCAGTGCCAGTTTATCAGTTGTATGAATATCTTGTTTATCGCCGGATAACGCTGCCCAGCGAAATGGTCCTTTGCCCTCACAAAATAGGGGACGGATATATTCTAAAACAAATCCCGGAATATTATAGACATTTTTCACACCGACTTTAGCCGCTTGGGCACGGATATTATTGCCGTAATCAAATGCAGTTGCGCCTTGTCTTTGCATTTCGAGCATCGCCTCCATATGCCGACCCATCGATTCATAAGAATGTTTGATATAATCGTTAGGATTCTTCTTGCGCAGTTCTAAAGCTTTTTCTAATGACATTTTTCCCGGTATATAACCATTAAGTTCATCATGGGCAGAAGTCTGGTCAGTTAAAATATCTGGAATAATTCCGCGGTGGACCAATGTCGGATGAATATCTGAGGCATTACCGACTAGTCCAATCGAAAGTGGTTGCCGGTGTTTGATTGCATCATTCACCAGTGTCAGTGCTTGCTCCAAACTTGTTGTCATTGTGTCGCAAAATCCTTGACTGACGCGCCGCTCAATTTTCCTCGGATCTATTTCAACATCTAAAATAATGCCGTCATTCATTGTTACCGCCAATGGTTGTGCGCCACTCATGCCACCCATCCCAGCGGTTAAAACCCAGCGACCCCGTAAAGTGCCGCCAAAATACTTTCGGGCACATTCGGCAAAAGTTTCAAAAGTGCCCTGAATAATTCCCTGAGTACCAATATAAATCCACGAACCAGCAGTCATCTGACCATACATGATAAGGCCTAAAGCCTCTAACTTCCTGAAATAGTCCCAATTTGCCCAGGCTGGCACTAATAAAGAATTAGCAATTAAAACTCGAGGTGCCCACGGAAAAGTTTTGAAGATGCCAACCGGTTTACCAGATTGGACTAAAAGCGTCTCATCATTTTCTAAGGTTTTTAAGGATTCAATAATGGAGTGATAACATTCCCAGTTACGAGCTGCTTTACCAGAACCACCATAAACAATTAATTCTTCGGGTTTTTCAGCAACCTCGGCATCAAGATTATTCATCAGCATTCTCATTGCTGCTTCCTGATGCCAACTTTTACATGTGATTTCTTTTCCTCTTGGTGCGGATATCATATTTTTTGAGATGTCATTCTGAGTGAAACAAAGAATCTATTGAGACCCTTCGGTATGCACCTCAGGGTGACAAAATTTTATATAGCGGGGGCTGGATTTGAACCAGCGACCTTGAGGTTATGAGCCTCACGAGCTTCCAGGCTGCTCCACCCCGCAATTATATCTTACTATAACGTAAACAAAGAAATTGTCAACAAAAATGTAAAAGCAGAAAATTTATAACTATGTAAAATGTCAAGATGATTTTATTATTTATTTGGAATATTTTTAGAAATAAATTTTTCGCCATTAAACTCAGTAAATATTACTTTGTTTTCCTTTACTTCGACGACTATTGCACCTCCTTTTCTTAGGTTAAATAATTTAATATGATTTTGATCAATTAAATCACTGGTGAACTGGCTAATATTTTTTCTACCCGATATGATTAAATATTGAGGTTTTACTGTAGAAAAAAGGAGTTGACTGTTGGCGTTCTTACTGCCATGATGCGGCGATTTTAGAATCTGAGCCTGAACCGGGAGATTATTAATAATATCCGCATCGTCTAAATCTCCGGGAAAGAGTAAAGATATATTATTATAAGTAATTTTAAGAACAATAGAAATATCATTAATGTTCAATGCATCCATACTATATATTCGTTTTAATGTAGTATTGGGTGAAAAGATCTGAGCTATTATTCCTAGTCCGTCAATCGTCTCGCCACTATCCGCAAGTAGAATATTCGTACCAATCTTACTAAATCGGTCTATTAGATTTGTGTACATTGTATCTTTAGATTCTTTCGTAGCAATCAATAGTTTTTTTATCTTAAATTCAGTAATCAATTTTCGGGCACCGCCATAATGGTCAAGATGGGGATGCGAGATGCAGAGCAGGTCCAAAGTTTTTATCCCCTTGCTTTTCAGATAGGAAGAGATTATTTCACCATCTTTACCAGCGTCAATGACCATTTTTCTATTATTGGGCAGATTGATAAACATCGCATCACCAGTTTTATTGATAAATATCGTATCGCCAGTTTTATTGTCCAAATAAGTGACAGATAGTTCATTTGGTTGTAAAACTTTTTGCCAAACTAAAACGTTTGTACCGATTAGTATTATTACTAAAGATATTTTTCGAAACAGATTGTTCTTCCAGAATAATAGCATCGTGATTGTCAGATAGAATAGAATTATCAATATAATAGACGGGCGACCGGGTTCGATTACCGCAAAAGAAAGGTCAGCGAATTTAGCGCTGATGAAAATTACAAGTTTCAAACTGAGCCAAAGCGTGTTGGCAAAGATTCCTGACAGACTGTGCCAGAAAAGATTTACTAATACAACCAAGAATCCCAAAGGAGTTGCCAAACTGACCAGAGGCACGATCAGTAAATTAGCAAAAACAGATAAAATAGGTAGGCGGAAGAAATAATACAAGATTATTGGCGCAGTTCCGATAACAGCAGCAAAAGATACAATCGAAGGTAAGATAATATAGAGTCTTATAAATTTAGGCATACTTTTCTCTTTGACCGCATCATATAATTTTGGTGTAATTAGAATAATTGCGATGACCGCGGAAAACGAGAGCTGAAAACCAATATCGGTTAATGCTTGCGGTGAAATTAATAGTATAATAATTGCAGCGATAAATACGCCATTCAATACATCGTATCGCCGTTCTAAAAATAATCCAAGGCTGGCAAAAATCGCCATCAAACCAGCACGAAATGCCGATGGTTTAAAACCAACCAGACTTAGATAGAGAAGGGTTATAAGGATAACGACGATCAATTCCCAGATACCTCGGATTCTAAATATTGGCAGGAGCAGCAGTAAGACGCCAATCAGAATTGCGACATTTAAACCAGAGACCGCCAAGATATGCGCGACACCGGCATCGGCAAAAGCTTTCCGCAATGTTTTCGACATTCCGCCTGTTTCACCAAGCAGTATGCCTAACAACAAATTCTTCGCATCTTGGTCAAAGAAATCGTCGATTGTCTTAAAGAAATATTTCCGCATTGGATTTATCAGG
>Ga0315294_10004929_pt1 | contig 14642 bp, 18 predicted proteins | sample YL17G13_40_MG_FD_203626 | JGI IMG/M metagenome (GOLD analysis project Ga0315294, IMG submission 203626) | Sediment microbial communities from Yellowstone Lake, YNP, Wyoming, USA - YL17G13_40 | ecosystem: Environmental > Aquatic > Freshwater > Lake > Sediment | place: USA: Wyoming | collected... | reverse complement strand
GGAGCGGGTCCAGATCAAGATAGAGGAGAAGCTCCTTTTTAGTATAGAGGCGGTAAAGGAATATCAGGAATTGTACCGTATCAGCGAAGGGGCGTTAAAGGAAGTGGTGGACGCCCTGCATAAAGATGATTACGCCCCATTGGAGAAATTACTGAAGACCATAAGGGACGCGGATTCGCTTACGGAAGAATACAGAAAGAAGCATATTGAAAGACTCCTCGATGGCACCTGTAATCCGCGCGCGGGGAATATGTTCCTGAATATGCTGGATTTTGGCGCTTCCATATATAAACACGTAATGAAAATAGCCGCTGATTTGTATAAGCTAAAATAAAGAATACTTCTTGGACAGCACAGGCAGAAATTATGGATATAACCCATTTTTATCCCTGGTTTAAATTAGACGGATTTAATTCGTTTATTATTCTGGCCATTATTCTGTTTTTCGTCCTCACGCTGCTTTATTCCTGGAGATTTATGCAGGGCAGGCCCGGGCTGTTGCGGTATTACTCCTATATTTTACTGACCGCTATCGCCTCGATCGGCACAGCGCTGTCCAATAATTTAATCTTACTTCTGGTCTTCTGGGGTTTTCTGGGCCTTACGCTTTATCTGCTGATAAATATAGACGGCAATAATAAGGCAGCCGCGGCCGCCAAGAAAACTTTTATCATAGTGGGGGGCACCGACGCTTTGATGCTCCTGGGAATAGGTATAATATATTATCTTGCCGGCGACTTGCAGATGGACAGGATAAGGCTGGAATTGAATAGCGGTATGGCAGTGTTTGCGTATGTATGCATCGCTTTTGCCTGTTTTGCCAAGGCCGGGGCGATGCCCTTTCATTCCTGGATACCCGATTGCGCCGAAAGCGCGCCCGTTCCGGTGGTGGCCTTTTTACCGGCCTCTCTGGATAAATTACTGGGCATCTACTTATTAGCCAAGATATCTTTGGCGTTGTTCGCGATGAACCTCGCCACAAACATGTTTTTGATGATTATAGGCGCTTTCACCATAATCGCCGCCGTAATGATGGCCTTGGTTCAGCATAACATGAAAAGGCTTCTGGGGTATCATGCTGTTTCCCAGGTAGGTTATATGGTATTAGGTATCGGCACGGGTACCCCCATAGGGGTGGCGGGCGGAATATTCCACATGTTAAACCACGCTATTTATAAATCATGTTTGTTCTTTACCAGCGGAAATGTTGAGCGTCAGGCTAATACCTGCGAATTGGATAAATTAGGCGGCTTATCAAGAGCGATGCCTTTTACCTATATATCCGCGCTGATTGCCAGCCTCTCCATCTCGGGCGTTCCGCCTTTTAACGGTTTTGTCTCCAAATGGATGGTATATCAGGGATTAATCAGCCAATTCGAAGCCGGCAACCCGCAGCCACCCTTAATAAAATTTATTGTAATCTTGTGTTTGGCGGCTGCTATGTTTGGCTCAGGCCTCACCCTTGCCAGTTTTATGAAGCTGATGCACGCGACATATTTAGGCCAGCCGGGCAACCGGATGGCCGCAGGGCAGGGTAATGATGTGCCTTGGGCAATGTGGCTGCCGTGTATTATCCTGGCAGCCCTATGCGTTATATTCGGCGTATTCGCCGTGCAAATACCGATTAAATATTTTATTATACCCGCCGTCGGAAATTTGAGCTTTATGGGAACTTGGTATGCGGGAGTCAGCACCTTATTGATACTTATCGGGCTGGCGATGGGGTTTGTGTGTTTTAAGTTAAGATTGAGGCCGGTTTTGCGCCGTGATGCGGCCTTCACGGGCGGGGAGCCTTTTACTCCGGAAGAAAAAAGGGTCACGGGCACCGAATTCTATAATACCATCAAGGAATGGGGCATTCTAAAATCTTTATACAAAAAGGCAGAGGCCGGGGTTTTTGACTTGTACGAGCAGGGCAGTAATTTTGTGTTTGGTATCGGTAAATTTCTCCAGTATTTGCATAACGGCGTTTTACCGACGTATCTGGTATGGACTTTGTTGGGGATGATCGCATTATTCTGGGCATTGTCTAAATAATATGGAACTGCATATTCTTTTAATATTCATGATTTTTTCCGCCATCGTGGCGATTGAGGTGAAGGACCTTCTCTCAAGCGTCATTGCGGTGGGCGCGGTAGGCTTTGCTCTGTGTTTGGCGTTTCTTATTCTTAAGGCGCCGGACCTGGCTATTACTCAGCTGGTGGTGGAGATCCTCTGCCTCATTATTCTTATCCGCGCCACTATCAATAAGGATTTGCCTTTAGTAATCGAAGGCCGCTGGGTTTTTAACACCGTCTCAACTATAGCTTTTGTGGGCGTGTTTCTTTTCTTTGCCTGGCTTGCTTTGAGCGAGCTGCCTCGTTTTGGCGAGCCGACAATGGCGGTTGCTAAGAAATATCTGGAGGAAGGCACCAGTAAAACCGGAGCGGTAAACCTGGTAACAGCGGTAATCCTGGATTTCCGGGCTTATGACACGTTGGGCGAGGCGACGATATTATTTACTTCCGTAATCGGGCTGATGGCGATATTGCGCCGTCCCGGGAGAAGCAGGCGTAAGAAGAATGATCAATAATCCCAAAGCAGGAATGACTTTAATAGTAAAGACCATCACGCGTTTAACTGTAGGGTTAATTTTACTTTTTGGCATCTATATTATCCTTCACGGCCATCTTTCCCCCGGCGGCGGTTTTGCGGGCGGGGTTATCGTAGCTTTGTCGTTTGTGCACCTTATGCTTGCCTTTGGCAAGGAAGTTGCCGCCGCAAAAGTTTCCAAGAATCTCACATCTAATCTGGAGAGTATAGGGGCGCTTATGTTTTTAGGCGTCTCTCTCTTAGGTTACCTGGGGGGAACATTCTTTCTAAACGTTTTGAACAAAGGCACTCCTTTTAAATTGATGAGCGCCGGAACAATTATTTTAAGTAATATCTCTATCGGCATCAAGGTGGGTGTGGGGCTGTTTGCTATTTTTCTGGCGTTAGTGGTATTAGAGGGGGCCAAGAAGGGGAAATGATACTTTATATATTATGCTTGATATTATTTTGTGTGGGGCTTTATGGGGTCCTTCGCAAACGCAATCTGATTAAGATTATAGTGGGCTTGGGAATAATCGAGTATTCCATGAATTTATTTTTTGTGCTGTTGGGCTATCGTTTTCACGGCCGGGCTCCGATAGATGCGCAGGACCATGCTATTCTGAATATGGTCGACCCTCTTCCGCAGGCGTTGGTTTTGACTTCCATTGTAATCGGCTTAGGCGTTACTGCCCTACTCATTGCTATTGCCGTCAGGATTTACGAAAAATACGGGACTTTTGATATTACTAAGATTAATAGGCTTAAAGGATAGGCATGGATCAATCTAACTTTATACCCTTATTTGTAATTATTCCTCTGGCGGCGGCATTCCTGATTTCTCTCTTGGGAAAGTTTATCAAATGGTTTTCCGATGCCGCCATATGCGTAAGCAGCGCTTTGCTGTTGTGGTTCTCGGTGTATGCCGAGATCGCCTTGAAATCATCGGCACAGGGCGTATTAATATACAAAGTCGGCGGCTGGGTTCCTCCTTTCGGCATATGTATGGTCCTGGATGGCCTGACCACCTTGATGCTTATCATCGTAAATCTGGTTTCTTTTTTTGTTGCTCTGTATTCCCTCAAATACATGGAGCAATATACGGACAAGACGAAATTCTTTACACTGTTTTCTCTGATGGTCTGCGGCATGAACGGTGTGATTATCACGGGAGACTTATTCAACCTCTACGTGTTTCTTGAGATCGCTTCAATTGCCAGTTACGCTCTCGTTGCGTTTGGCACGGAAGCAGAGGAATTGGAAGCGTCATTTAAATACGCGATTATGGGGTCTATTGCGGCAAGCTTTATTTTTATCGGTATTGCTTTTCTTTACGGATTTACCTCTACCTTGAATATGGCGGATATGGCCAGGGTATTAAGCCTCAAAAGCCAAACCTGGGTTATACCCATGGTCACGGTTCTATTTTTAATGGGTTTCGGCTTTAAGGCGGCGTTGGTGCCTTTCCACGCCTGGCTGCCTGACGCCCATCCTTCCGCGCCCGCTCCGATTTCCGCTATGCTCTCCGGAGTTTTAATTAAAACACTCGGCGTATACGCCTTAATAAGGATTTTCTTTAATATCCTGGGAGTGACTGCGGCCTATTTGTCTATACTTATGTTATTAGGGGCGGTCTCTATGATCGTGGGCGTGATATTAGCCTTGTCTCAATGGGACTTTAAGAGGCTCCTGGCGTACCATTCTATCAGCCAGATCGGCTATGTAGTCTTAGGTATCGGCTTAGGAACGCCCTTAGGCATACTCGGTGGGTTGTTTCATTTGTTTAACCACTCAATATTCAAGTCTTTGCTTTTCTTAAATTCGGGAGCGGTAGATTATGCGGCAGGGACCAGGGATTTGAAAGAAATGGGCGGCCTGGCGAAGGTGATGCCCTGGACCGCGAAAACTTCCTTGATCGCTTCAATGTCTATTTCCGGCGTGCCGCCCTTCAACGGATTTTTCAGTAAGCTCATTATTATCCTGGCCTGCATACAAAAAGGGGCTATCGCTTATGCTTTGTGCGCTGTAATCGGCAGTATCTTGACTTTAGCTTCTTTTATGAAGGTTCAAAGATATGCTTTTTCAGGCGAACTTAAAGAGAAATTAAAAGGCATCAAAGAAGTCCCCTGGGTAATGAGATTTTCTATGGTTGGCCTGGCGCTTGTCTGCGTACTGGGCGGAGTAATGCTTCTGCCGCATTTACGATTTATTCTTGACGATGCGGTCGGTGTGTTGCTACAGGGAAGGAATTACGCCGCGGTAGTCTTGGATGCGGCTTTAAAATAATACAACAGCTGTATTTTTAGGAGAGGCGGCTTTAATACAGATAGAGGGAGTTATAGGATGCAAAGTAGGATAGTATTGTTTATTGTAGGTTTTATTATCTGGATGCTTCTTGGCTGGCCGCCGGATTTACAACATGTTTTCGTTGGCCTGCCGGTGGCGGCGCTGGTAGCTTTATTAACAGGCGATATGTTTACCCGCAGGCCCGCCCATTTCAAGGATATACGCCGGTACCTTTGGTTCGGTTATTATGCGGTTTTTTTCCTTTGGGAGTGTTTAAAGGCCAATATTGATGTGGCCTTAAGGGTTCTTAACCCAAATTTGCCGATTAATCCCGGCATTGTCAAGGTAAGGACTACTTTAAAATCAGATACTGCCTTGACTTTTCTGGCGAATTCCATTACTCTTACGCCGGGAACTTTTTGTGTCGATATTGATCCCGATGAGGGGGTGCTTTATATTCACTGGATCAATGTGCAGGCCCAGAATACGGAACAGGCAACGCAGCTTATTGTGAGCAATTTCGAGAAAATTTTAAAGAAGATATTTGAATAAGGGGCTATAGGGATGGATATAGGTAAGATTCGTTGGTTTCTGGGGTTAACCGCGATGGCGGCTGTTTTGCTGTTCATCGCCCTTTACCCCATACCTTCTCTTTTGGTTTGGCAGTCTAATCTGTTAGGGCGCTGTTTCTTTATTCTGATGCTTTGTTTTGCATTGTGCTTATTCAGGGTAATGGGTGGGCCAACACCCGCCGACCGCGCCGTTGCTATCGACACCTTAGGTGTTTTAATCGTGGGATTCTGTGCCATCTTAAGTATCCCCACGGGGAGAGACTGGTATTTGGATATTGCTATAGCCTGGGCTTTGCAGAGTTTTATCGGGGCTCTCGCTTTGGCTAAATATTTAGAGGGGAGAGGTTTTGATGAGTGAGGTCATCGGCGGAGTATTTATTCTGGTCGGATTAGGGTTTGATATTTTCGGCTGTATCGGGTTAATCCGCCTGCCTGATGTATACAACCGCCTGCAGGCAACTACTAAATGCGTTACTCTCGGCACCTGCAGCATATTATTAGGTACATTTATCATAAAAGGATTCTGTGCCACCGGGATAAAAGCGATTATTACGGCGGTGTTCCTGTTGCTTACCTCTCCGGTTGCCGCGCATGCCCTTGCCCGCGGAGCGCATAAATCGGGAGTCAAGCTTTGGGATAAATCGGTATGTGATCAATATGCAGATGACGAAAAAAAGTAGTCAGGGCGAGTTGTGAGGTATGAGGCATAATTTTACCCTAATCCCTCGTTACTGACTACTCGCTACTAAATATGAGATATCCTAAATTAAGAGAACTAAGAGAAGCTATAAAGGCCTTAATAAAGGGGCCTTATACGAACAAGTTTCCCTATCAACCGCATAAACCTTATGACCGGTTTAGGGGAAAGCCTGAATACCATGAAGAGGATTGCGTTGGCTGCGGAGCGTGCTATAATGTATGTCCTGCGCGGGCTATTGAGATGCAGGATATCGCAGGCAAGCGTTATTTTATGGTGCGTTGGGACCGCTGCATATTCTGCGGCCAGTGCCAGGCCAATTGTATTACCGGAAAAGGCATCATACTATCACAAGAATTTGATCTGGCAACCACGGGAAGAAGGGAATCGCTTCGGCAGAAGATCTCCAAGGACCTTGTAGTGTGCCCGGATTGCGGAGAGGTCATCGCGCCTTTTGAGCAGATCATGTGGGTGGTAAAAAAGCTCGGGCCTTTAGCGTATTCCAATGCTACGCTTTTGTTGATTTATGCCCAACAGCTGGGATTGGCTTTAAAAGAAGATACGGGCCAGGCGCCGGAAGATTTTTCGCGCGCCGACCGCATCCGCATACTTTGTCCGCGCTGCCGCCGCGAGGCAGTGCTTAAGTCATGAAAACAGGGCACGCGTGATAAATAGGGACACATCCCATATATTTGTTTTGTGTTTTGATGCGCGGCAATAAATCAATAAATGGGATATGCCACCGATTACAATGTGCCCCCAATTAATAACTAAAAAGGAGGAGTAAAATGAAGAAGTACATAGCCTTAGGGCTGTGCGTAGCACTGCTGGGTATTATGACAGCAGGTTGTGCTAAAAAAGAGGAGCCTATAGAGCAGATGCAGGAGCCTTTATCTTTGGATGTCGCTCCTTTGTCTACTAACACTGCGGCTACAACCGATATGCAGGCTGCTGCCGTAGTGGGCACTACCTCAAGCGCGCAAGAGGGCATCGTCTTGCCCCCGCAGGCTCCCTATAAGCCCACTGATAAGGAGATCCAGACCGCCCTTAAGAATGCCGGTTTTTACGCTGGCGCGGTTGACGGAAAAATCGGGCCGCAGACCAAAAAGGCAATTACGGATTTTCAGGCAGCCAATAATTTAAAGGTCGATGGCAAGGTCGGGCCGCAGACATGGGGCGCTTTGAGTCAGCACCTTAATGCCGCGCCTGCGATGGAAACTACCCAAACGACGACGAGATAAGGCTCGCTTGAAAACCCTTGATTTTTGTTGTATACTTTGAGTGCCGATAAAGGTAAACCCATTGAAAGATGGGGGCGCAAAGCCACAGACCTAAGTCATCTGGAACCGTAGTTTGCAAGGGGTTTCCTGGGCGAATGACGGGTCAAGTAAAGGATGATATGGTGGCTGGGTTGCCGTCAAAGGTAGAGCGATAAACAAACCTCTCGCTTAAACCTTTATCGGCAGGTTTTTTTGAATCCCCGCTCTTTACAAAAGGGCGGGGTTTTTCTTGTCCGTAGGGCCTGCGCGTGATATAATCCTATCCTATAATGAAAAGCGGATTTCCTAAAAGCTTCTTGTGGGGCGCGGCCATTTCGGCCTATCAGACTGAAGGGTCAAATACCAACAGCGACTGGTGGGAATGGGAGAAAAACGCTCATGTAAAAGAGCAATCCGGTAAGGCCTGCCGCCACTATGAGTTATATGAGCAGGACTGGGATTTAGCGGCTAAGTTGAATCTGAATGCCATACGCCTTTCCATAGAATGGAGCCGCATTGAGCCCCGGGAGAACGAATTTGATCAACAGGAAATAGGCCATTACGCGCACGTCCTACGTTCTTTAAAAGAACGTAACATTGAGGCGGTCGTTACGTTACATCATTTTACCAATCCCCAATGGTTTGCCAAAATTGGGGGATGGGCCAATCCGGATGCGAGTTTCTATTTTTGCCGCTACGCCGAAAAAATAGTCGCTTCCTTAAGCCCCTATGTGAAGTTCTGGGTCAGCATTAACGAGCCGGTAGTTTATGCATATTACGCCTACCTCAAGGGCAGATGGCCGCCGCAGGAAAAATCTTTTATAAAAGCCTGGAAAGTTATGAAGAATTTTAGCCGCTCGCATATAGGGGTTTACAGGTTGATTAAAAGGATTTATAAGGATAAGGGCCTGAGCGAGCCTTCTATTGGCCCAGCCAAGCACCTGCGCGGTTTTCTGGTAGAGGGCGGCAATCCTTTCTATTCTTTAAGTGCTAAGCTAAAGGATTATTTTTTCAACTTTCGTTTCCTTGATGAGCTTAAGAAGGCTAAAGCCCTGGATTTTATCGGCGTCAATTACTATACCTGTGATTTTATGCCTGCGATCCCTAAGTCACTATTGATGAATACCCTTGGTTGGCCCATTTATCCCGAAGGGCTTTTTCTTATGCTTTTGCGCCTCAAGCGTTATCATCTGCCTGTTATGATACTGGAAAACGGCATCTGTACCGACAACGACCGCCAGAGATGGGATTTTATCGATGCGCACCTCTCCAGCATAAAACAGGCGTTGCTGCGCGGCATTGAGGTAAGGGGATACTTTTATTGGTCCTTGCTTGACAATTTTGAATGGGATAAGGGGTTTGGGCATCACTTCGGCTTGATAGAAGTAGATTACCACACTTTTGAGCGCCGCATCCGAGAGAGCGCCTTACAATTTTCTAAAGAGATATGCAAAAACCGTCTACCTTAAGAGATATTCCTTTATTCAGCGGCCTGGCCTATCGCGAGCTCAAGATCATCGCCCGTGTATGCAAGGCCGTCCGTTACAAAAAAGGGGAGCTCATTTATAAGGAGGGGGATTCCCCCAACGCCTTTTTCTGCGTCCTTTCAGGCAGGGTGATAGTCTATACGCGGGACAATTCTGGCCGGGAAACAGCCTTTGAGTATCTGCATCGCGGCAAATACTTCGGGATCATTTCTCTTTTAACGGGAGAGCCGCATTCCGTTACCACTAAAGCTATCAACGACGCCGAGATTTTACGCATCGACAAAAATGATTTTCAAAAGCTCTTAAAGAAGATCCCGCACCTATCGCTGGATTTAAGCCAGACATTGGGCAGGCGGCTTAAAAGGAAGGATTTTCACCAGAAGATCATTTTCGAGAGTATGATCATTTCCGTTTTTAGCTCCTATCCGAGAGCCGGAAGGACGGTGTACGCCTTTAATCTAGCTCAAGGACTAAAGAGAGAAACCGCTAAGTCCGTGATACTCCTTGGAGTTGACATAAAGGATAAAAAGTATCAGCCGGACTACCAATGGGGAGTATCCATATATCCTACCCTGAATTTGAGCAGTAGCGCTTTTAAGGCGCACCAATTTAAAAAGCACCTGCTTAAAAATAAAGACGGCGTGGAATTGTTGTGCCTTACCTATGTGCCGGAGAGCGACGTTTCGGTGCAGAACCTTCTGGCTATTTTAAGCATTTTAGTAAATGATTATCATTACGTTGTGCTGGACCTTCCCCGTCACTCAGACAATACGGTATTGCGCGTCTTGAATCAATCCGACCAGATCCACCTCATCTCCAGCCCCAGTGCGGCTGACCTTAAGAAGACCGCACGGCTTATACACCGCTTAAAAGAAGATTTTAATTTTAGCCAGGATAAGATCAAGGTGATCATCAATGAATATAAAGAACCACGCCTGACTCCATCAGGGGAAGCAAAAATATTAGGCCAGCCTATTTACGCGACCCTGCCTAGAATCACACATCCCGCGGCACTGGAGTATACCCGCGCTATCAGGCGCATATCAAGGCACGTCGGTGACTGTACCGTCGGCCTGGCGCTGGGTGTGGGCGGGGCGTATGGTCTCTGCCATATCGGGGTTTTAAAAGTGTTTGAGGAGCAGAAGATCCCCGTTGATATTATTTCAGGTTCCAGTATCGGCGCGGTTATCGGAAGCCTTTGGGCCATCGGTAAGTCCGCCGATGAGATACTGGAGATCGCCAAGACCTTTACCAGGCCGAACGTTTTGTTCAGCCTGGTTGATTTTACTTTTCCCTACCTTGGGTTTATCAAAGGAAGAAAGCTTTACCGTTTTTTAAACAAATATCTCGGCGATAAGACCTTTCAGGATGTGAAGCTGCCCTTAAAGATCATCGCCACCGATATTAAAAGGAAAGAAGCGGTGGTCATAGAGCAGGGAAGGCTGCTTGATGCGGTAATGGCAAGCTCGGCCATTCCGGGAGTTTTGTGCCCTTTTAAAAAGTTAGAGGATTTCCTGGTAAACGGAGGGATTTTTTATCCTTTACCTACCGAGATTTTGACTGCTAGCGGCACCAAGAAGATCATCGCTGTTAACGTTACCCCTTCCCGGGAGGATATCCTGAAGGAATCCGCGGAATTCTTAAATAGAAAATATAAGAAAAACAATATCTTAAAGCTGATATTCGGCAGTATTGAGGTGATGCAGTCTCAGATCGCGGATAAAGAGGCTCAATATGCCGATGTAGTCTTGCATCCTGATGTCTCGAATATCGGCTGGACGGAATTTAATAAGGTCAAGGAGCTTGCCAAAAGAGGCGAAACAGAAGCGCGTAGAAATCTGGATAAGATTTGGAAGCTGGTAAAAGAATAAGGAGGCCGTAATGAAAATGTTTAGTAAAAGGGCGGTTTTTTTACTGGTTACAGGCTGCTGGATGCTGGTTACTTTCCTGGGGTGCGCGGGATTAAGTGAAGGATTGAAGGGTTTTCTAGGGATCTCTACCCGGGAATTGGATGGATTACGCAAGGAGGCTATCACCAAGACCGTAAATTATGATTACCTAACATCCTATAAGATGACGCTCAATGCCCTTAAGGAACTTGGCAGTTATGTTTATGCTAAAGACCCCGCGCGGCGTATGATAGCGGCATATAGGTCGGAGACCGAGACCACGCCGGTGGGGATTTTCTTGACGGCAGTGGAAGATCAGAAAACAAAAATTGAAGTGACTAGCCCGTCGACTCTTATCAAGCAGGATGTGGCCCAAAAAATATTCGCCGCCTTTGAAGAAAAATAGGGGACGAAAATAGGGGACGTTCCCCAAGGTGCCACCTCTTAGGCCGCACCGGATATGGCGTCCTGCCTGCCAATACTGCCGTCGGGCAGGCGAAAGGCAGGTATGGCAGATGAGCGTACTGTGCGCTACAGTAAAATAGTTGGCTTCCTAATCAAAAGTTTATGACGAAGACAAAAACTCAGGATACCTTAAAACTCATTTACGAAAGACTATACAAGCATTTTGGGCCTCAACATTGGTGGCCCGGCGAAACCCCGTTTGAGGTTATCGTGGGAGCCATATTAACGCAGAATACCGCCTGGTCTAATGTTGAGAAAGCTATCAGTAATTTAAAGAGTAACAACCTGCTTACTCCGAAGGCATTAAAGCACGTCCCGCTTTCACGCCTGGCTAAACTGATTCGCCCATCCGGATATTATAATCAAAAAACCGCCAAACTCAAAAATTTTGTGGATTTTCTTTTTGATAATTACGGCGGCAGCCTTGAGGAGATGTTTAATGAGGATTATCTCCTCTTGCGCGCTAAGCTGCTTAAGATCAACGGTATCGGCCTTGAAACAGCGGATTCTATCCTGCTTTACGCCGCAAGTAAGCCACTGTTTGTAGTAGATGCTTATACTAAAAGGGTCCTCACCCGGCACAATCTTGTTCAGGCCGATGCCGGCTACACCGAGATCCAGAATTATTTTATGGATAGCCTTGCCCCCGAGACAAAGTTATTCAACGAATTTCACGCTCTCATCGTGCGCTTGGGAAAAGATGTTTGTAAGACGAAGCCCGATTGCCCTAATTGTCCCTTAAGAGATATAGATAAGATCCTCTCGTGCTCTTGTGATTCCTGCGGCAGGCAGCTTCCTAGGCCGCAGGGAAGATTTATCGTAGAGATTAAGCTTTATGCTTCTCCTGAGATGGAGATAACTAAGGAAGAGTTGGAAAAAGACTCGCGCAAGGAGTACGAGCGCTTGCTTAAAGAATTGAAGCATATGGACACGAGAAAATTGGAGGAAGAGGTTTTTGTGGCATATAAGCTGACTCTCTGCAAAAAATGCCGCGATACCTTTAACAGCCGGATCCAACATAAGGAGTTCGTTTAAGCACAAGTCATGAAAAAGCGCATAAAGATTCAAGGGATGATTATTTTTCTGGCAGTCATCGCCACAATTTTACTGTCTAAATTTATATTCTCCCGCTGGGCATATGAGCCACTGGATGAATTACTGGATGTATTAGGGATATGTTCGGTGTTATTCGGATTCTTATTCCGCATATCAGCCAGGGGCCATAAAGAGGATAATTCGGGCGAAGGCAAAAAACTGGTGAAAGACGGGCCATACCTTTTGATGAGGCACCCGATGTATTTTGGGACTCTTTTAATCGGCATGGGCATTGTATTTGTCGCGCTTGAATTATGGATTCTTATATTATTTATGGCAGTTTTTTTGTTTATTTATCTCCCCCAGATTAAAAAGGAAGAAAAAATATTATCCCAGGGATTTGACGGCGAATACGATGATTATTGTAAGGCAGTCCCCGGTTATTTTCCCAGAATGAATGTTGATATCAGGGGTTCTTTACTATTGAAACCAGCATGGTTTAAAAAGGAGCTTTTGTCTTTTGTTATCGTCCTTGGAGCGATATTGGGAGTAGAAATATGGGAGGATATCAGGGATTTTGGCTACAAGGCGTTTTCTAAGGAGTTTTTGGAATTGCTTGTTATTATAGCTTCGTTTTTTATAATAATTGTTTTAGTAAAAAAGAAGAGTAAATAGGTGATGCAAAAAGGAGGTGTTATGATACTGACCAATATTGACTCCATACCCGGCAAGCGTATTCTTGAGCACTACGGCCTGGTAGCTGGCAGTACCGTGAGGGCCAAGAACGCCTTTGTGGACCTGGGCGCTTCTTTGAAAAATATCGTGGGAGGAGAGTTGCGCAGTTACACGCAGCTATTGGAAGAGTCGCGAGCTCAGGCAGTAAGCCGTATGATCCAGCAAGGCGAGCAATTAGGGGCAAACGCGATTCTGAACGTGCGTTTTTCTACTTCTAACATCGCGCAGGGGGCATCCGAGTTGTATGTATATGGGACTGCCGTTAAGGTAGAATAGGAGGCGCAATATGCGGGATTTGTTTGATCTGATATATTTTTGCGCAATGGTCGCGATAGGGTATTTTGTGGGCACCCAGGTTGAAAAGAAACATTACCAGGAGATTATAGCGCGCGAAGCAGATACCATGAAGCTGCCTGCCGTGACGGGACAGGATTATTTAGAGGATAATGCTCAGATTACAGAGGCCAGGATGGTGTACGGCAGCGTAGTCATATCCACGGATTACTTCCGCCTTATCGTGGCGGGATTGCGGAATCTGCTGGGGGGAGAGGTTTCGGCGTATGAGACTCTGCTGGACCGCGGCAGAAGAGAGGCGGTTTTGCGCATGAAAGAAAACGCAATCGGAGCGGACATCATATTGAATATGCGCATTGAGAGCTGCCAGATCAGCCAGATGGGTACGGTTGAAGTGTTTGCCTACGGCACCGCCGTATATTATAAGAAATAATGCACCCATTCGCCCGTGCTCAGGACTAATCCTGAAGGTGAGCGAAAGCGAGCGAAGGATGAAGTTCATCCCTAAGGAAATCAGAGAAAACGTAAATGTTTCCAAGGTTCCCGCCGGCCGAGAATTTCTACGGCTTATAGCCGAGATACTCGGGGCCATTTTAATCGTTTACCTTGCCCTGGGATTTGCTTTAGATTATATCGCGCCCCGGATATCTACGGATATGGAAGCAGCAATAGGCAGGATATTCTCGGCAAAATTCGCGGATAATAAATATCCCAAAACAGAAGAACAGGTCCAGGGCATACTCAATGAGCTGCTTAAAAGATCTTCTTTGCCCAAATTTGATTATGCTGCGCATATCACACCTTCCAAGGAAATCAACGCCCTGGCTTTTCCGGCAGGGAATATCATAGTCTACTCGGCTTTATTAAAAGAGGTAAAATCTCGTAACGAATTAGCGATGGTCTTGGCGCATGAATTGGGACATTTTGCGCACCGGGACCACCTGCGCGGCCTGGGAAGAGGCTTTGTATTACTGGTTTTATCATCCGTTACACTCGGGACGGATAGCACGGTTAGCAAATTTATCGGTAATATACTTTCCGGCGCTGAAATGAAGTTTTCTCAGGCGCAGGAAAAGGCCGCGGACACCTATGCCCTGGGTTTGTTGTATAAGACTTATAATAATGCGGCCGGAGCAGCGGATTTTTACCAGAAGATGGCAGCAAAAGAAAAAATACCGCGCATTTTCTACTTTTTCGCCACACATCCCTATATCAAAGACCGCATTGAGCTTATAAACGGTATTATTAAAGAAAAGGGTTACGCGGTCGGCTTTCTAACCCCGATAGATTTCCCGGAGCTCGCAAAAGACAAATAGGCTGGAGGGAGGGGACGTTTCCCTAAAAGGGAAACG
>Ga0315294_10004928_pt1 | contig 14643 bp, 12 predicted proteins | sample YL17G13_40_MG_FD_203626 | JGI IMG/M metagenome (GOLD analysis project Ga0315294, IMG submission 203626) | Sediment microbial communities from Yellowstone Lake, YNP, Wyoming, USA - YL17G13_40 | ecosystem: Environmental > Aquatic > Freshwater > Lake > Sediment | place: USA: Wyoming | collected... | reverse complement strand
TCGCCATTCACCTCCACCATCCGCTTCCAATTGATCGTCTTGGTCACGTCCATGTCGCTGGAATGGTGGAAGCCCGCCCGCACCTCAATGATCCTGCCGAACCTCCCCTCCCGGATCCACGTGATCATCCTCTGCGAGGCGGGGAAGTACGGGAACTCCGAGCAGCAGCGGACGAACACCTTCGGGTTCTCCTCGATCACCCGCATGACCGCGGCATTCGCCTTCCTATCGATGCCGAAGGGCTTCTCGCCCATGAAGTGCTTCCCCGCCCTGACGATGTCGATGTAGATCTTCTCGTGGAGGTTGTGCGGAACGGCGCAGTAGATCGCGTCGACCTTCTTCGAAGCGAGCAGGTCCTCATAGCGCGTCGTTGCAATCTCGATTGTCGGGAAGTTGTCCTTGAACCAGGCGTGGGACTTCTCGCTGGTGTCGCAGATCCCGACCATCTCGGGCACGGGACCGTCGAACAGCAGGTGGCACCATCTGCCGATCGCGCTGCCGAACTCCCGGCCCATCAGGCCCAGCCCGATGATGCCGAATCGAACCTTCTTTCGCGCAGCCATGAAAACCTCCCGAACTCACGAATCGCGATGCAGGAGCGGGCCCCCGCGGGCCGCTCAGGACAGTTTCCTCAGCGCCTCGTCCATCTTCCCGACAAGGAAGTCGACCGCCGTCGGCGTCGTTGTGAGGGGAAGCTTGGTGAGGCACCCGGGCGGGCACTTCGCCTTGTAGCTCTGCACGCTGATGTCGATCCCCGCCGCGTTGAGCGCCTGGACGAACGTCCCGACTTTCTTCCCGTCGCGGAAGAACAGCGAAGCGAGGTGCCGTCTCCCCTCCATCTTCTCGAGCAGGGCGGAGTGACGCTTCACGAGCGCTTTCAGCTCCGCTTCGTAGTACTCGCCCGTTTCGCGCGTGTAGTCCGCGTTCGCCCGTGCGAACTCGATGGTGATGAGGAAGGCGAGCGAGGCGAGCTCCTCCTGGCCGTTGGTGACAAGGGCCCCGAACTGCTGAAGGCTGTCCATTGCCGGGGTGGCCAGGACGCGCGCGGCAGGGTACTCGCCGCCAGGGAACCCCTTGCCCGCCGAGACGATGTCGGGGGCCAAGCCGTACTCGCGGAACATGAATATCTCGGGCGACCAGATGCAGGACTGTATCTCGTCTGCCACAACGGGAACGTCGCGCTCCTGGCAAAGAGCGTAGGCCTTTCGGAGGTACTCCTCCTCGAGGCGCACCGCGCCGTAGTTCATCAGCACGATCTCATGGAAGAAGGCCGCCACCTTGTGCGCGCCCGAGTCCCATTCCTTGAGCACGCGCTCGAAGTCCGCGATGTCGTTGATCATCACCGGCCGCACGAGGAGCGTGTTCGCCTTCTCGAGGGCGCCGCCGAGCGCGGGCCACAGGCCCCGCATCACTTGCGTGAGGGTCGTGGTGCCGTGATAGTTCGCCCCGATCCCGCCCTCGTAGTCGCCCATCACGAGAATCACGGGCGTCCTGCCGGAATATCGGGGGTCCGGGTGCTCATTCTCGAACTTGTAAAACCGCGCCAGGACCATCTTGAGCGCAGCTTCGACCACGAGGCTGCCGGTCTCGAGGTTGATGACCCTGTTGAGAACGCGCTCCCCCTCGGAGGCGAGGACCTTGTCCAGCTCGGGGCGCTGATCACGGGTGAGGCCGTTGGCCGCGGCCACCAGTTCCTCCTCAAGGGTGCGGGTGATATGCCCGCGCGTATTGTTGTGCGTCGTGTTGGGGATGCCCAACCGGCGCGCGTTCTCGAGGAGGCGGAAGCCGGGGAAGCTGTGGCCGATCGAGAGATGGTAGTGCTCGGCCTTTGACGCGAAGTACAGCCGTCCATCCTCGCCGACCCGGAGGAAGCTCAGCCCTGTGAGCGGGGCGGGCGCCGTCTTGCTCGCCTCGCGGAAGCCGCGGGAACCCGCCCCCCGGGCCGAGCCGGCGAGCCCTTCGCAGACCTTCGTGCCGATGAGGGGCACGAGCTCATCCACGCGCCGGGCGAAGCTCTCGGGATAGAAGTCGACCTTCTCGTTGGCCACGGCCAGGAGCTTCCGCGCATCGCCTCCCTCGACGAACGCGCGCGCCGCGCAGGCCGCTTCGACGTACTGCTTCCCGAGCAGATCGGCGAGGGACCGGGAGATCCCCGCGGGAGATGTACTCGACGCGTTCTTCGCTTTCATGTCCTTACTCTCTTGGCCGGATGGTCATCCGTGGGCGTTTTCGGGGAGTATCGTGGAATTGCGGGAATAGGTCAAGTCGGGATTGAGCGAAACGATCATTTGTCGTACAGTCTGAGCACAGGAGTGACCATGAAAAAAAAGGAAGCCCGTTCCTCGCGCCTGCTGGAGATGCTCCAGCACAACCGCCAGCTCAACGTGAAGACCGTGGCGGAATCCCTCGCCATCTCCGAGGCCACCGTGCGGCGCCTTTTCGCCCAGCTCGACAAGGACGGAAAGGTCATCCGCACGCACGGAGGGGTGCGGTTGGCCCCGCATCTGGGCACCGGCTACTCCTACTACCTCTCCTCGACTCACAGGAGCCGGGAGAAAGCCCTCATCGGCCGGGCAGCGGCGGAGATGGTATACCCGGGCGACCGCATCTTCCTCGACTCGGGAACGACCGTGCTGAAGCTGGCCGAGGCCCTCGCGCTGCGCATACAGTCCGGTTCCCCGAAGGACATCGTCGTGCTCACTCCCTCCCTCGCCCTCGCCGAGGCTCTCGCCCGCTGGTGCAAGGTGATCCTGGTCGGGGGGGAGGTCCGGGTCGACCGGCGCGACGTGTGCGGACCGATCACCGAGGACACCCTGCGGCTGTTCCACGTGACCCGCGCCTTCTTCGGCGCCGATGCCGTCCACATCCGCTACGGATTCATGACCACCGACGAGCAGACCGCGAAGATGAACGAGATCATCCTCCGCCGCGCGACGCACGTGTATATCCTCGCCGACTCGGAGAAGTTCAACCGCGACTCCTTCATCCACTACGCCTCGCTGGAGGAGGTGGAGAAGATCCTCACCAATGCCGGCATATCGGACGACGTGGTGCGGGAGTTCACGGAGGCCGGCGCCCGCATCGAGGTCGTCCACCGCTGAGGACACGGCCGCCTCGATTGACGCCGCACAACCTCCGGGCTATGCTCTGCGGGATGGACGCCGCGAGCGACAGCCACGACACCAGCACGTTCCTCAAGAGCCTCGGGTTTCCCGAGGTCAGGGTCCACCGCTCCTTCAACCACTTCGACTTCACCCGTCCCGCGCGCCGGATCCTCGTCATCGGGTCCATGGGGTCGGGGAAGACCGAGTTCTCGGCCCGGGTCTGGCGCGACTCCGAGGTCGCGCTGAAGAAAACCGGTCCCGCGGCCGAGAAGACGCGGACGGACGGCGCGGACAGGCGTCTCGTGTTCTTCATACGCTCCGCCCTCGACATGAAGAGGTTTCCCCATTACCCGAAGGACGCCCTGCCCTACAGGGGCGGGTACGTGCGCTGCGGAAAGAACATTGCCGAGATCTCCAGTTCCTTCGATCTGGAGAGGATCATCGACGAGAACCCGCTCGTGGGCACCTGGATCATCGACGAGGCGGCCTTCTACGAGGAGAGGCTGGCCTATGTGGTGGAGAGGGCCTCGCGGGACCGCGGCCTCACCTTCATCTTCCCCTCGCTCATCCTCAACTTCCGCCGGGAGATCTTCAACACCACCGCGCGGCTGCTGCTGGACACCGCCACCGACGTTTTCCCCCTCACCGCCTACTGCGAGCACCCCGAGTGCATCGAGGACTCCTACTACACATACCGCTATTACACCGTCGGCGGCAGGGAGTGCCCGGCGCTGTACTTCGACCCGCTCATCGTGATCGGGGGCGACAGGGAAGTGAACGACCCGCGCGAGCCGAACTACAGCACGCGCTGCGACGACCATCACTACCTGCCGGGCAAGGAATACACCTTCCTCGCGCTGAAGCCTCTGGGCGAGCAGGCATCAAAGGGCGATGCCGCGCCGCTGCGCAGGGAGCTGGAGCGCATCAAGGGCGACATCGAGAAGTCGCAGCTGTTCGCCCATTTCAAGCCGGCCTACGGCGAGATCATGATGAACTCCCTCCGCGTCTCCTGCATCGCCGAGAAGGCGCTGCTGTTCCTCTTCGCCGAGCAGAACCTCGTGCCCAACGACCTGTTCCTCCGCCTCGTGCACGAGCTCGAGATGGACGTCGACTACATGAAGCGCAGGCTCGCAGACTGCAGGCGCACCGCCGTGCTCGAGGGGCTATGAGACGCTGCACCGGTCGCGCGATCCGAGCGGCCCTTCTTCTGGCGATCGCCGCCTGCCTCGCCCTGGCCGCGGGCTGCAGCGGGAAGCCGCCGGTCATCTCGCGCGTGTTCTCACGGGTCACCTATGCGCGCGACCCGCAGACCGGAGGCGCCTCTGAGTCTCTCAGCGTCTTCCTCGTGGCGAGCGATCCCGACGGCATCGAGGACCTGAGCGCGTTCTACGTCATCGGCGACGATGCGGAGCTGTTCTGGAAAGTGGAGGCGAGCTCCTGGGTCAAGTCCATGGCAGAGGGCGAGACATGGATCGGAACCAACACCCTCGCCGTGCCGGGCACCCTCCCCCTCCCCGGCGGCGACTACAGGGTCATGCTGCAGGACGCGGGGGGCGAGACCGTCGAGCAGACCTTCACCATCCCGTCCGACAGGCCGAAAGCGGACGAGCAGGTCTATCCGCGGGCGGAGGTGAAGGACGGCGCGATCGTCGTGACCGGACCCTATGAGAAGCCCGAGGTGCGGGTCTATGGGAGCGACGGACGGTTCAAGATGAGCTTCGCCGCGGACAAGTCGGCCGGACCCATCGAGCTGAACCGGATCGCCGCGGCACTGCCGGGGCTCGGCGAGGATTTCACGTTCCGCGTCTCCGCCTTCGACACGAAATCCGGCTGCGACGTGGAATCCGGTCCCTACGCCTCCCGCGTCTTGCCCCCGAAGTAGCACCCGCCTATACTCCCCGCATGCAGACCTGCATCCTCGCCCTCGACCAGGGAACCACCAGCTCACGGGCGATCCTCTTCGATCGTTCGGGACGGGAGCTGGCAAAGGCGCAGAAGCCATTCACGCAGGGCTACCCCCGGCCGGGCTGGGTCGAGCACGATCCGCTGGAGATATGGGGCACGCAGCTCGCCGCGGCCCGGGAGGCGCTGGCAGCGGCGAAGGCGTCCCCCTCCCAGATCGCGGCGATCGGCATCGCCAACCAGCGGGAGACCGCCGTCTTCTGGGACAGGAAGACGGGCGAGCCGCTGGGCCCGGCGATCGTCTGGCAGGACAGGCGCACCACGGGCATCTGCCAGACCCTCGCCGCGCAGGGGTTGGAGAAGCTCATCAACGAGAGGACCGGCCTCCTGCTCGACCCGTACTTTTCGGGCACGAAGATCATGTGGTTTCTCGAGAACGTGCCGGGCATGCGAGCGAGGGCGCAGAACGGCGGGCTGTGCTTCGGCACCGTCGATTCCTGGCTCGTGCACAGGCTGACCGGCGCCCACCTCACCGACCCCTCGAACGCGTCGAGGACGCTCCTGTTCGACATCCGGGCGGGGCGATGGGACCCCGAGATCCTTTCGGCGCTCGGCATTCCCGCCCAGATTCTTCCTCGGGTCACCGCCTCCTCGTCCGCCTTCGGCACGGCGCGGCGCGAATGGCTGGGCGCGGAAATCCCCGTCTGCGGCGATCTCGGCGACCAGCAGGCCGCCCTGCTCGGCCAGGCGTGCCTTGAGCCGGGGTCGGTCAAGGTGACCTACGGCACGGGGTGCTTCTGCCTGCTCAACACAGGCGCCCAGGCCATCGCATCGAGGAACCGGCTTCTCACGACTGTCGCGTGGGACCTCGGCCAGGGCCTCGAGTACGCGCTGGAAGGCTCGGTGTTCATTGGGGGAGCGGTCGTGCAGTGGCTCCGCGACGAGCTTCGCATCCTCTCCTCTGCCGCGGAGTCGGAGACGCTCGCCCGGTCGGTGTCCGACACGGGGGGCGTATACTTCGTGCCCGCATTTGTCGGCATGGGCGCTCCCCAGTGGGACCCCGACGTGCGGGGCGCGATCTTCGGCATCACGAGGGGCACCCGGCAGGAGCACATCGTGCGGGCGGGCCTGCAGAGCGTCGCTTTCCAGACCCGCGACCTGGTGGAGGCCATGCAGAAGGACGCGGGCAGATCGATCCGGTCGGTGCGCGTGGACGGAGGGGCATCGCTCAACGCCTTCCTCATGCAGTTCCAGGCCGATCTTCTCGGCGTGCCGCTCGTGCGGCCGCGAAGCCACGAGACCACCGCGCTGGGCGCCGCATTCGCGGCCGGCCTCGCGGTCGGGTTCTGGAAAGGGAGGGAGGAGCTTTCGGGCATCTGGCAGGCGGAGACGATCTTCGAGCCCGGCATGGACGAGCGGGAGCGCGGCGCGCTGGTGGAGGGGTGGGACGCAGCGGTGAGCGCGGCCAGGGCGTTCGGGCACAGGGCCTGACGCCGACGCGGGAGATTCGGGCAGGTCGATCGGACATATCCTCTTGACAGGAATCCGTGCAGTGTGTACTATACACACGTGAAGAGTTCGGATATCATCCGAATGCTCCAACTGGATCGCTGGTACGTCCACAACATCAGGGGAAGCCACCATCAGTTCAAGCACCCGACGAAGCCGGGAAAGATCACGGTTCCCCACCCGAAGCGAGACCTGCCGATCGGAACGGTCAGGAGCATCTTCAGACAGGCCGGCATGGAATGGAGAAGCTGACATGAGGTACCCTATACTACTACAGAAGGATCCCGATAGCGACTACGGAGTCACGGTTCCCGATCTTGCGGGTTGCTTTTCCGCGGGGGAAAACATGGAGTCTGCGCTGGAGAATGCGGAAGAAGCCATCCTCACCCACATCGAAGGGCTGCTGATGGACAACGATCCCATTCCCTCCCCAAGCTCGATTGATTCCTTGAAGAAAAGGCATAGGGAGAAGGACATTGTCTGGGGCATCGTTTCGGTGGACCTGAGCAAGCTCTCGGAGAGGGCAAGACGAATCAACATCACCGTCCCCGAAAAGCTGCTGACGAAGATCGACTCGTTCGCCGAGAAGGAAGGGGAAACAAGGTCGGGATTGCTGGTGTCTGCTGCGCTGGAGTACATCGCCGGCAGGAGTGTGAGGGAATGATGAAAGCCGCAGCTCGGGCGACGGAGCGCAAGCGCAGAACTTCTCTTTTCGGGGATTGCCGCCGATCGGAATCGAACCGATGACACACGGATTTTCAGTCCGTTGCTCTACCGTCTGAGCTACAGCGGCGAAGACTCGCCCCAATGTAGGCGAGCCGGCAAAAAAGTCAAGTAGCCCAGCCCTAGCGCGTCGCAGGCGCGCGGAGGCGAGGGCGAAAGCCGAGGGAGGACATGGCTACAGCACGGGAGCTTTCCGCGGCCCTCGCGGGCGGCGCGGCGCGGGACATCCTCGCGGGAATCTACGGGAGCAAGCCCCTTTCGATCGGGCGGCAGCTCACGCGGTACTCTCTTCTTGTCGACGGTTTCTCCGCCGCGTTCCCCGATGCTGAAGATCTCCACCTCTTCAGCGCGCCGGGCCGGACCGAGGTCGGGGGAAACCATACCGATCACAATGCAGGGCGTGTCCTCGCGGCCGCAATCGACCTCGACATCGCCGCCGTGGCTGCACAGACGGCGGGTCGGACCATCATCATCGAATCCGAGGGCTACCCGCGGCACGCCGTCTCGCTGGACGAGTTGGCCGCGAAGGATGCGGAGAAGTACACGGCTGCCGCGATCACCCGCGGGGTATGCGCCCGGATGCGGGAGCTGGGCTGGAGGGTCGGCGGCTTCCGCGCGCGCATGACCAGCGCGGTGCCGAAGGGCTCGGGGTTGAGCTCCTCGGCGGCCTACGAAGTGCTCATCGTCGCGATCCTCAACGCCTTCTATAATGAGGGCCGAATGCCGGACATCGAGGCCGCGCGGATCGCCCAGTACGCGGAGAACTCCTATTTCGGCAAGCCCTGCGGTCTCATGGACCAGACCGCCTGCGCCGTCGGCGGGCTGGTTGCCATCGACTTCGAGGATCCCGCCCGCCCCATCGTGAAGAAGGTCGACGTGCCGCTGGCTGGGAGCGGCTTTTCGGTGGTCATCGTCGACACGGGGGGCAGCCACGCCGAGCTGAACGACGAATATGCCGCCATCGCAAACGAGATGAGGGCGGTCGCGCAGGCCCTGGGCGGGCGCCTGCTGCGGGAGTTCTCCCGGGAGCGCGTCCTGGAGAACGTCGCGCTCCTGCGCGAAAAGGCGGGCGACCGCGCGGTCCTCCGCGCTCTTCACTTCTTCGACGAGAATCAGCGCGTGGCCGAGCAGGTAGCCGCGCTCGAGGGAGGACGCTTCGATGAGTTCCTCCGCCTCGTGGTCGAATCCGGGCGGAGCTCCTGGATGTGGTGCCAGAACTGCTACCCGCGCGGGGCGGTCCAGGAGCAGGGGATCCCGCTCGCCCTCGCGGTGAGCCAGAGCATCCTCGGGGGCCGGGGCGCATGGCGCGTCCACGGCGGAGGTTTCGCGGGAACGATCCAGGCCTTCGTGCCCGATGCCCTCCTCGAGGGTTTCCTGCGGGCCATCCGCGGCATCTTCGGCGAAGCCTCCTGCCACGAGCTGGCCATCCGTCCCGTGGGCACGAGGCGCCTCGACATCGGGTAGGCGCCCCAGCGCTCCAGCGCTTCGGCGCTCCAGCGCTTCGGCGCTCCAGCGCTTCGGCGCTATTGCCGCCGGGCGGGTGCGGTGAGTATCTTCTGACCATCCCCATGCCGGCCCATTTCACGCATGCGCTGTTCGCGGAGGAGGCTCTCGCACTGTCCCTTGGTGAGGCGGGGAAGAACCTGCTCGCCGCGCACGGCAACCTGTTCCGCTTCGGCGCCCAGGGACCCGATTTCTTCTATCACAACCAGCGGACCATGCCGACGGGTCTGCGCTACGGCGTGGCGATCCACAGAAGCGGCTACGGCGCGCTCGTCGAGAGCATGGTGCGCGAGGCCCTTCGCCTCCGTGTCGCCCCCGACAGCGAACTGGCGGCTTTCATCCTCGGCTTCGCGACGCACGCGCCGCTCGACAGGCGCACCCATCCCTTCATCGGGTACTTCTCGGGCTGGGTGGACCCCCAGAAGCCCGAGACGAAGCGCCTGTTCCAGTGCCATCCCTTCCTCGAGCGCCTGATCGACGTGGCGGTGCTCCGTGAGCGTTTCGGCAGGGAGCCGGCGCAGTTCGACTTCCTCCCCGCGGTGCGATGCGGCAAAGCGCTGCCGTACGCCGTCGTGAAGGCGACGCTGAAGGGCCTGCATGCGACCTACCCCGCGATGAGATACAAATCGCGCGACAGGAAGAGGATCGAGAACGCGTACCGCGACGCAATGTTCTTCTACACGCTCACCAACCACATGAACCCGCTGCTCCCGAGACTGGTCTACAGGAAGGACAGCAAGGACGGGTTCCGGCAGAGGCGGCTCGCCCTGATCCACCCGCGCGAGGTCCCTGAGGGGCTTGACGTCCTGAACGCGAAGCAGGCCCCCTGGTGCCATCCCTGCGACAGCGCCCTGGTCTCGCGCGCGAGCTTCCTCGAGCTGTACGAGGAGGCCCTCCTCGACGCAAAGGCGATGCTCGCCGACATCTTCTCGGTCCTCTCGGGCCGCGGCCCCGTGGAGGGGCTGGGCGAGAGGATCGGCAACCAGAGTCTCGACACCGGACGCGAGCCCTGCGCGCCCGTGCACTCCCAACCCCTCCCCCTCCCCGAGATCCTCGACGAGATGTACCGAAGGCTGGGCGACGCTCGTCGTTGACCACCGCTCGGCCCGCCGCTATGATACCCGACATGCCCGGCGACGGACCTAAAGCGAGGAAGAGGCCAGACCCCAGCATCCGCGGATTCATCAAGGAAACATCACGCGACACCGGATACCGCAAGGCGGCCCAGTTCCTCATGCTCGTCGGCAAAGACGAAGCGGTGCGGGTGCTGAAGCACATGTCCCCCGAGGAGATCGAGGGCATCACCCGCGAGATCGCGCGCACGCAGAAGATCGAGGAGAAGGAAGCCTCGAAGATCCTGGAGGAGTTCGGCTACATCCGGGAGACCAAGGACCTCATCGCGAGCGGGGGCATCGAGAAGGCCCAGGAGATGCTCATCGCGTCGGTCGGGCCCGAGAAGGCCGAGAAAATCCTCGCGAAAGTCAGGAAGGACATGGCGCCCCCGCCGTTCAGCTTCCTGCAGGACGTCGACGCTCACCAGTGCCTCTCCCTCGTGCGCGAGGAGTCCCCGCCGGTCATCGCGCTCATCATGGCGCACCTGGAGCCGAAGTTGGCCGCGCGCATCCTCCTCGCCCTGCCGCCCGAGCAGCAGCGCGAGGTGGTCGGACGGGTCGCGAAGATGGGAAAGGTGGACCTCGAGGTCATCCGTACTGCCGAGGAAACTCTGCGGAAGAAGATCCGCGACCAGGGCGAAGTGGTCACCGAGGAGCTTGACGGCAAGGCCGCCCTCACCGAGATCCTGCGCTACATGGACCCCGGCAAGGAGCAGGCCATCCTCGAGGGCCTCGAGCCAAACACGGCCAACGAGATCAGGAAGAAGCTGTACACGATCGACGTGGTTGTCCAGATCCCCGACAAGGAGCTGCAGCGTGTCCTGCGGGACTACGCCGACAGGGACGTCGCCCTCATCGTCAAGGGGATCGAGGAGGGACCCCGGGAAAGGATCCTGGCCGCCGTCTCGGAGCGCAGGCGGGATTTCATCCGCCTGGAGGCCGAGGGCATGGGGGCCGTGCTCCGCAGCGAGGTGAACGCTGCGATCGAGGACTTTCTCGCCTACATCCAGGTGCTGGAGCAGAAGGGCGAAATCGCGATCCTGCGGGATCGGGATCAGTACATCGAATGACGGACAGGGAGGCGGGATGGAACGGGTTCTGATTTCCAAGATCGGGAGCTTCGTCGGACGGGATGTGGAGATCCGGGGCTGGCTGTACAACATGCGCTCCAAGGGGAAGATCGCCTTCCTCCAGCTGCGCGACGGATCGGGCAGGATCCAGGCTGTGGCGGAGGAGTCCTCCTGCGGCGCCGCCTGCTTCGCCGAGATCGGGAAGCTGAAGATGGAGGCGTCGGTCGTCGTCCGCGGGACGGTCAGAAGTGACGAGCGGGCCCCGTCGGGCTTCGAGCTCACCGTGACTGGCATGGAGGTCGCGCAGAACCCCGCGGAGGACTACCCCATCTCCAAGAAAGAACACGGGATCGACTTCCTGCTCGAGAACAGGCACCTGTGGCTGCGCTCGAGCAGGCCCGCGGCCATCATGCGGATCAGGGACCAGGCCATCACCGCGTTTCGCGCCTTCTTCCGCGAGCGCGGCTTCCTCCTGATCGACACGCCGATCCTGACCGGCTCGATCGGCGAGAGCGCAGGCACGCTGTTCACTGTGCCCTACTTCGACCTTGGCGACGCCTACCTCGCGCAGACCGGCCAGCTCTACCTTGAGGCGGCCTGCATGGCCTACGGAAGCGTGTACAACTTCGGACCCACCTTCCGGGCGGAGAAATCCAAAACGCGCCGCCACCTGACGGAGTTCTGGATGCTCGAGGCCGAGGTGGCGTACACGGACAACGAGGACAACATGCGCCTCCAGGAGGAGATGGTCGCGCGCGTAGTCGCGGATGTCCTTGCCAATTGCGCGGCGGATCTCGCGGTGATCGAGCGCGACATCGAGCCGCTGAAGAAGGTGACCACCCCCTTTCATCGCCTTGACTACGGCGAGGCCGTGAAGATCCTCCAGTCCAAGGGGAGCGCGATCCAGTGGGGCGACGACCTCGGCGGCGAGGATGAGACCATCCTCACGCAGATGTACGACAAGCCGGTCTTCGCGATGAACTACCCGAAGAAGGCGAAAGCCTTCTATATGAAGGAGAACCCCGCCAACCCCGAGACCGTGCTCTGCGCCGACCTCCTCGCTCCCGAAGGGTACGGGGAGATCATTGGAGGGTCGCAGCGCGAGGACATACTGGAGAAGCTCCTCGGCCGCATCCACGAGGAGAAGCTCCCCGAGCAGACCTACGAATGGTACCTCGACCTCCGGAAGTTCGGCTCGGTGCCGCACTCGGGCTTCGGCATCGGGCTGGAGCGCACGCTGGCCTGGATCTGCGGCAGCGCGCACATCAGGGAGTGCATCCCGTTCCCGCGCACCATCTCGCGAATCTATCCATAACACGGAGGCACACCATGACTCTGATGAAGGAGCCGTTCGGAAAAACCCCCGACGGCAAGGCAATCGACAAGTTCGTTCTCTCCAATTCGCACGGGCTCAGCGCGAGTGCGATGAGCTGGGGCGCGACGCTGCTTGCGGTCGTCATGCCCGACAGGGACGGGAGGCCGGCCCCCGTCACCCTCTCGTTCGACACCCCAGAGGAGTACGAGAAGAAGCATACGTATTTCGGGTCCACCGTCGGGCGGTTCGCCAACCGCATCACCCGCGGGAGCTTCACCCTCGACGGGAAGAAATACACCCTTGCCGCCAATGACCACTCCAACCACCTGCACGGCGGGATCGTCGGGTTCGACAGGGTCCTGTGGCGCGCCGAGGGCTTCGAGGAGCCGGGGAGGGCGGGCGTGCAGATGCACTACCTCAGCAGGGACGGCGAAGAGGGCTATCCGGGCAGCCTCGATGTGACGGTGACCTTCGCGCTCACGGAGGAGGACGAGCTCACCTTCCAATACGACGCGCGCACCGACGCGCCCACTCCGGTGAACCTCACCAACCACGCCTACTGGAACCTCGCGGGCGCGGGAAGCGGGACAATCGAGGGACAGGAGCTCGAGCTGGCCTGCCCCCGGTACCTGCCCGTGACCGACGAGCTGCTGCCCACCGGCGAGGTGAAAAGCGTCTCCGGAACTCCCATGGACTTCACGACGTCCAAGCCCATCGGCAGGGACCTCGCGAAGGTGAAGGGCGGCTATGATCACTGCTACGTGCGGGCGGAGACGGGAAGAACGCTCGAGCGCGTCGCCGCCGCGCATGACCCGAAAAGCGGCCGCTGCATGGACGTCTGGGCCACGATGCCGGCGATCCAGCTCTACACGGGCAACTTCCTCGGCGGCGTGCAGGACTCAGCCGGGAAGCCCTACCCCCGGCACGGCGCCTTCTGCCTCGAGACACAGTACTACCCCGACTGCGTGAACCACCCGGAGTTCCCCTCGTGCATCCTACGGCCGGGCCAGGCGTACCACCACGTGACCCGGCACCAGTTCTCGGTCAGGCGTCCACGATAGCCCGGATTCCCAGCAGGCGACAGAGGTCGGTGAGCTCCTCGACGAAGCTCCCGTAGGTCATCGCGAAGTGCTGCGACTGCACGTGGTCGAGGATCCTGCGCACCGGCACATCGGGGAAGAACTTCACGCTCGGCCACGAGGGAAGTGAAACGCCCATCTCCACCCACTGGGGAGGCGTCCTGCCGTCGCCGGTGACGATGTGCATCCGGTAGCCCTCGTTGTCCTCGGCGAGGCAGGCGAGGGTCATGCGCCCCGTCTTCAGCTTCGAGCAGTGGGCGAGTCCGCCGAGGGCGACGCCCGTCACCGCCTTGATCTGGGGCTTTCCCTCGATGAACTGGTCTGGAATATAGCCGTCCTCACCAAGAAGGATCCACTCAGGGTGATGGTCGTAGTGCTCGAGGAACATGACCTGCTGGCCCGAGACGTACTTCAGCATCAGCTCGGCGGTGAGGTTGCCGATGTCGTTCTCGTCAACGTAGGGATAGCCCGCGCTCGCCACCAGCGCCGAAGGGACGGCGTGCGTGAGGCCCATCTGGCTGTCCACCCCGTCGACGCACTTGTACGAGAAGCCGGCGAACCTCTTCTCCTGGCAGATGCGGACCGTGGCCATGTACATGCGGATGACCCGGTCGACCGCCTCGGGGCTCGGCTTCTCCAGGGGGTACTCCCAGTTCGCCGTGACCCGCTTTGTTTCAGCCGCCACCTCCGCCGCGCCCAGCGACTGCATGACGCGCTCGAGCTGGAGCATGTCGATGCTCTCCACCTCGGGGCCGATGATGCTGCGCAGCTTCGTGACCGAGAAATCGGTGGTGTACAGGCCCATGTCGTTGAAACCGAGCATCCCCAGCCGGGTCGAGCGGAGCAGGCGCGCGGCCCGGGCCGCGGCCCCGAAGGCCGCGATGCCCTTCACGTCCATGGGCGAGTCGGGGGCATTGAAAAGGTACTTGAACCGGAAACCCATTCGCTCCAGTGGGAAGCGGATCGCCGTGCAGCCGGCTCCCGCCGCCGGACAGATCAGCGTGCCGCCCTCTGTGAATCCTCCGAAGCTGTACAGGACCATCGGCCTGTCGCGGAAGGCGAGCAGGACGCGCATCACGCCGCGCACGTCGATCCAGTTCACGACGTTCGCAATGAGGAAATCCCAGTCGGCTGCCGCGAGCTCGCGGATCGCGCGCTCGGGCTCGGGCCCCTCCCCCGTCACCGGGTCGGTGCGCGCCAGCTCGATGCCCGCATCCCGAAGCTGCTTCTCGGCCCGCTCCGTGATCATGCGGAGGCTCTCGGGCTTGTAGTACTGCGTGCCGAACGATACGTATCCCGCCTTCAGCCGTTCCATCCGCGACTCCT
>Ga0315294_10004927_pt1 | contig 14644 bp, 16 predicted proteins | sample YL17G13_40_MG_FD_203626 | JGI IMG/M metagenome (GOLD analysis project Ga0315294, IMG submission 203626) | Sediment microbial communities from Yellowstone Lake, YNP, Wyoming, USA - YL17G13_40 | ecosystem: Environmental > Aquatic > Freshwater > Lake > Sediment | place: USA: Wyoming | collected... | reverse complement strand
ATTTGTTCTGGCTTCTCTTAAGGAATACATAAAAATGCCCGCCGACCTAATGGGTTCTGTTGACGGAAAGTCAAGCCTTGGCAGGCTTGGCATTGCTATCCATGCAACATCGGCTTCCATAAACCCGGGCTGGGAAGGGAAATTTGTCCTGGAAATAACAAATATGGGAAAGATGCCTGTTGCTCTCTACCCGAACATGAGAATAGCAAAGCTTGTCCTGTACAAGCTGTCATCCGAATGCGAAAGGCCTTACAATGTCAGAGAAGATTGTAAATATAATAAGCAAGAATCCATAACTGAAAGCAAAATTCATGAGGAATCTAAGTAAAGCGTTTTAGGAACTAGGAGACTGTCTCGGAGAGCAAGATGCACAGCGACGGGGACTAGAATCCAAGTTCCAAAGTTATTCTTTTTATCTTGCTGTGGTAAGGCTCCAGAAATTCGTCCCCTTTATTGACAAGTCCTGCTTCTGATGGCGTTATATATGCTGCCGTAGTATTACCAACAACAATATGGCATACGCCATGGCTCTCAATTCTATCAGTCATAATAAAACCAGCGTCGTTATAAGCCTTAATCAAAAGTAGCGCTTTTCCAGGGTTCAAATCTCTCTTCAGGACTTCTTCCACCATTATAAGAAATTATGAATAACATTTATAAGCACATATCGCTTATATTTGACATTAGCTGATAGGTGTAACTATGGGATTAAGACCGGCAAAATGCTACAGGACGCCGAAAAGGCCCTGGACAAGGCAGTCAAGGAGAAAGCCTAAGAAGGGCTATGTGAAGGGAGTTCCGAGCAACAAGATTCACAAGTTCGAGATGGGAAACCCGAATAAGCAGTTCTCTCTGAAAGGGTTCATTATTTCCAATAATAATGTTCTCATAAGGCACAACGCTCTTGAGGCTGCAAGAGTCGCTGCCAACAAGGCAATGGACAAATTCGGAGCAAAACAGGAATATTTCATGAAGGTGCTTGTCTATCCCCATGAGGTCCTGAGGGAGAATCCGGTCGCAACAGGAGCTGGCGCGGACAGATTTCAGACAGGGATGAGGCTCGCCTTCGGGAAGCCCATAGGCACGGCAGCCCATGTGAAGCCCGGCCAGAGGATAATGGAGATAAGGGTGGACAAGTCGCAGGAGAGTGCGGTCAAGATAGCGCTCAAAAGGGCTGCGGCAAAATTCCCGACAACGTGCAGGATAGAATTCGAGGTTTCCTGATTCTTTTTGTTTCTCCAGAAAATTAAGCCAGGCCTAGAGGTATGAACCCGGATATCATGGCCACTATTGATGGTATGATAAGAATTGTCAGGAAGAAGAATAACACTGCCACGAGGAAGGCATGAAGTATCTTCATCTCGCTGAAAAATACCTTCATCAGGATGAACCATACCAGAAGCGGGACTATTATACTGCCCATGGGCACGAATGAGGCAAGCCCGAACATGAAAATCAGCAGGATTGCTATGTTCCCCAGAAGGGATATCAGGAAAGCATTCTGGGGCTTTATGGACTCGCCGAAAAAGCGGCTGAAAACCTCCGCAAGCACTATAAGCACAATGCCCGCCACCAGAGTCGAAAGTATCAGGTCAATGCCCATTCCGAGCCATCCGCCTGCAGACTGGGTGTTGGCAAAAGAAAAAATTGACTGTGGGTCCATCAGGTTCGGGAATTCAACCATGATTATATTTGGTTCCGGCTTCTTAAATTGGTTGATTCAGGAATGACGGCTTAAACCGATCATGGCAAGCCGTCTCTCTAAATCTTGTCCTTCGAGACGACTTCAGCCGGAAGCGTGTGCTTCTTGGGCCAGATTTTCCTGCCAGGGTATATGCAGGTGTTTATGCCCGTGTGCACGCCATCCGCTATAACCACCCCCAGCTTCCGCCTCTGGCTGTCCACGATGTCATTCTTTATCAGCATCTTCACGTTCTCATTGTCATGCCTCAGGTTTGCTGATATGGTGCCTGCTCCTATGTTTATGTTGCAGCAGAGGACAGAATCCCCAAAATAAGAGAGGTGGCCTATGCTCACATTATCCCCTATCACGCAGTTCTTCACTTCCACAGCATTGCCAATCTTGCAGTTGTCACCGATTGACGTTCTCCCTCGAATGAAGCAGTTCGGGCCTATGGTGCAGTTCTCCCCTATCATTACAGGGCCTTCTATGTAGGAGCCTGACTTCACAGTCGTATCCTTGCCTATCGAAACGTTTCCCTTCAGAATCGCATTCCTCTCAACAGTCCCTTTTATCTCAGGCTTCATCTCATCCAGGAGGCGCTCGTTTGCTCCAAGTATGTCCCACGGGTAGCCAACAGAAAGCCATCCCTTTTCAGCGTCCACGCATTTTACGGGATGCTTTTTTGCATAACTATTAACCGCCTCGTTAAGCTCGTACTCGCCCCTTTCTGATTTCCCGAGCCTCTTAATCTCGCCAAAAATCCCCGGCTCGAGAACGTAAAGCCCGCAGTTCACGAGGTCTGATACGAACTGCTTCGGTTTCTCCGCAAATCCGGAAATGAATCCGTCCTTTGAGACCAGCCAAACCCCGAACCTTGAAGGGTCCTTGACTTTCTGGACGAGAAGCGCGTTCTTGTGAGGGAGAAGGGACTCCATGCTTCTCCTGTAGTAGATATCATCGCCCATCATGACCATGAACCTTCCCTTGACGGATTTTTCCGCTGCAAGGAGGGCATGCCCTGTCCCGAGCTGCTCTTTCTGCTCCACATAGGTGAGCTTAATCCCCTGGAATTCGCTCCCCAGAAACTGTTTTATCATCTCCTTCATGTAGCCCACCACAAGAACCGCCTCGTCTGCAATCCCACTGAGGGCTTCCAAATTGTGCTGGATGATTGCCTTGTTCGCTATCTTGACAAGGCACTTGGGCCTGGTAAGGGTGATTGGATATGTGCGAGTGGATTTTCCGGCGGCTAGGATTACGGCTTGCATGTTATCTCCTTTGACATTTCTTTTAGACATGTTCTGATTTCCTTTCCATAATTTGTTAATTGATAATTATCATCCAGAATCTTATTATCTCTTAAGTAGGCCTTAACCCATGCTGAGACGTGTTTCTGTTTACCTAATATGAACTTATTGGCGCCTATATCTAGAAAACGCTCTAAGAATATTTGACGCCTTTTTGGATAATACTTAAATAACTTGTCCTTGAGTAAAGGAAGATTTCTTAGTATACACAATGCCCCTATTCTTACTGTGTATTTATTTTCACCTTCCCTGTAAATTCTATATTCTAATTTCAAAAAACGCAAAACATCTTCGATAGAATCTTTTTCAGAGAAGTTGGTGGCAATTGATATGTGGCCCCTTGATTTTGCATTAGCACAACCGTCACCTTCTAATATTCCACAAATAAAGTCATAACCTAATTCGTGTTTATTCTCCGTTTTCATTTTCTTTATAAGGGTTTCTATGAGTTTCTTGTAGTAAAGGATTTCAATTTGTTTTCCCTCTCTCATAACTAAGGTTCCATAACGATTTCTGTTAGTATATGCGGGTTTTACGGTATGAAATATCCTCACTTCGGTTATGTTTTTTTGTATAACATTAGACCATTTTTTGATTAGATTCTCTTTTAATTCATCAGAGTTTCTGTTATCGCTGGTTACACTGATATAAAAATTCAGATTAGAATTTTTTATCAAGTATGTGTGCTTTTTCAAGAAAAATTCTGCTTGCTCAAATGTAGATGCAGATAATGCCCAGCTAAAACCTTTTTTTGTTCCATCTGAAAAATAACAACCAAGGTAATAAGCAATTTCAGAGAAATCAAAATTTGAATTAATTATTAAAGGCGTCATGTTACCGGAATATAGAATAATGGTATTCTCATTTATTTTTGCATAATTAAAGTCTGAAATTATATTTTCTAGATTAATTTTATTGATATCTTTTGATAGAATACTTTTTACTTTAAAAATTCCTTTTTTTCTTGCTAATTTACGATCAAAAATACAGAAATATTCGGCTGTATTTCTTATATTTCTTCTAAAAATTTTGTTTATCCTTTCTTCTTTATTTCCGTCAAATATACCCTCTATAACAACAATATCATTTGATTTAAGTTTTAAAGTTTCGGATATGCTTTTAGGTATGTATATTTTACCATCCTTCAATATTGTTGTAAAGAATCCGTCAATTTTCTCAATTGAAACTTCAATTCTTTTGCCAATAAGATCATTCTCTAATACTATTTGATAAGGAACAAACGTTCCTAAACCGCTGTAATCTTTTAGCCTGGAATAGAAGTGATGATTTAAGTCACCATCATAAATTGTAACTTTTATATTTTGTTCTGGAACAAAAGAGCTTCTGATATCACTAGGTAGTCTTATGAATCCTACTCCAAGATTGTTTCCTTTGGTCATGTTTGCCATAAATTTTACTTCCATAATTATATTTATAGTAACTATAATATAAAGATTGTGTGGTTTATTTGACTGTGCAACTCTTTGCCAAATTTCTAGGATAATCGGGGTCATGTCCCCTCAAAACAGACAGATGGTATGCAAGAATTTGGACAGGGATTATGTTAACTATGGGAGAGGCGTTACCTGCATCAGGAACTTTAATCCAATAATCAAATATCTCATTGTTCTCCGGGGATATGCCAATTATGTAAGCCCCTCTCGCCTTTGCCTCCATAGCGTTGCTTATAGTGTCTTTCTTGACTTCATCATTAGCTACAAGGGCTATACATGGCGTGCCCTTATGTATCAGTGCAAGAGGCCCGTGCTTGAGCTCCCCTCCTGCAAAGCCTTCTGCGTGTATGTAGCTCACTTCCTGTATCTTTATCGCTGACTCCAAAGCAATTGGGTAATTGAGGGACCTCCCTATTATGTAAATGTTCGGTTCGTCCTTGAGTTTCTCTGCGAGCTTTTTTATGTGCTCCTCGTACCTCGGGTTGAGCATGTCGTTCACTGCAGAGGCTGTCTCCATAAGAAGGCGCTTACCTTCTTCAAGCTTCCCTGCTGAGGCGTAAGCCAAGAGCGTGACCAGCGCGAGCTGCGCCGTGGTCGCCTTCGTGGATGCGACGGCTTTTTCCGGCCCCGCGTTTATCAGGAAAGTGTGGTCGGACACGCGGTCAAGGGTGGAGCCCATCACATTCACAAGGGATATCACTTTCACTCCCTCCTTTTTCGCGACCTCCACTGCCTCCAGCACGTCAGCCGTCTCCCCGCTCTGCGAGATTGTGATCATGAGCGTGCGGGGCTTGAGGAAATGATGGTAGTTGGGGAACTCAGAGCCTACTACAAAGTTCACGTGCTTCTTCGCCACTTTTGAGAATATGTACTCTCCTGCAAGGCAGACCTTCCCGGCTGTCCCGCATCCTATGAAGAAGGTCCCGAAAGCCCTGTTTATCTCGTCCGCTATGTTCTGAATCTCCCTCTCGTCCTGGTTTATAGCTCTCGTTATCGTCTCCTTCTGCTCCATTATCTCCTTGAGCATGAAGTGCGGATAGTTTCCTTTTTTCGCCTGCTCTGCGTCCCATTCTATGGTTATAATCCTTTTCTTCGTCTCCTCCCCGGTCTGCATATTGTAGAACTTTGCACCGGTCCTGCTGAGAACAGCCATCTCATTGTCATCCAGGTACATGACATTCCTTGTGCGCTCAAGGAATGCAGGTATGTCCGAGGCCACGAAATTCTCACCTTCCCCGGCTCCTATGATAAGCGGGGAGCCTCTCCTTACGGCAATGAGCTCTTCGGACCCCCTTTCCATTGCAACAATGCCATAGCGACCTTCTATCCTTTCGATGGCTTTTTTCACCGCGTCCTCGAAGCCGGATCCCATGTTCTCCTCGATGAGGTGCACAATCGTCTCCGTGTCCGTCTGGGAGCGGAAGCTGTGGCCTCTCTCCATCAGCTCTTTCTTGAGCGCCTGGTAGTTTTCCACGATTCCGTTGTGCACAATGACTATCTGGTTCCTGCAGTCCGCGTGGGGATGCGCATTCTCCCTTGTCACGCCGCCGTGGGTGGCCCAGCGACTGTGCCCCATCCCGATTGGCCCTGGTAACTCTTTGAAATTGGATTCGCTGATTCTTCCAACATCTTTATGTATGCATATATTGCCTTCGTGCATGGTAGCGAACCCGAAGGAATCGTATCCCCTATACTCTAGCTTCTTGAGGGAATCTAGTAGAATGGGAGCTGCTTCCTTATCGCCTACGTATCCTATTATTCCGCACATTCAAACATCACTCCGAAATAAATTTGGGCGGGGCAGCATTGCCTAGAGGGAGAGGCGAATGGCTACCCTTTATCCAAAGATAATAATCAGTAGGCATGCCCTATATAAACGCTTTACTGAGAATTCTGTTTTAACCGCCTGCGTTTTTGGTGCCTGAGGAGGGAAAGCTTTATAAGTATTATTAAAAATATTTTTATAATATTATAAAATCAGTAATAATGGGTTGAATATGGACAAGCATTTCCTGCTAAGTTCGGGGAAGAAGCAGACAGCCATACCCATAGCGCTTTTTGACAGTCCTGAATTCCTCAAGAACCTGACAAGCAGGCTTGGCTGGAGGATACTCCAGGAGCTCGCGGAACCGGGCTGTCCCATGGATATAGCCAAGAAGCTTGGAATCCATGAGCAGAAGGTCTACTATTACATAAACAAGTTCAAGGCCGCAAAACTTATCCGCGAGGTGAAAAGGGAGAGGCGGCATGGCACCGTGGCTGTTTTTTACCAGACAAAGGATTATGCCTTCGGGTTCAGGATGCGCAAAACGCCTGAATTCGAGACCTTGAACATATCCTCCCCGAAACACAGCAAGCTGATGGAGCCGTTCGTCTCGGAAGGCAGAATGAACTCAAAAATAATAGTGGGCTCCCCAGACCAGCACGGCCCGTGGAAGGCGCGGGCTTCGGATTCCTGCTGCGCGATTGATTTCGCCCTCTTCCTCGGGGCTTTCACGGACGGCACAGGGACTCCTAACTACAAGCTGGACACAGAGATCCGCGAGAAAGACCTCAAAGGGAATCTGATTCTCATAGGCGGCCCCACAGCAAACATGATAACCAATAAGGTAAATTCGAAACTTCCAATTCACATAGACCTCAAGAATGATGTGAAAATCTTCTCAACCCTCTCCAAGAAATCCTATGCAGAGGACGAGAACGGGCTGATAGTTTCCATCCAGAACCCGTGGGATAAAAAATCCCGCATACTTGTGGTCGCAGGAAAGCGCTTCCAGGGCACCCGCGCCGCGATAATCGCACTCATAACGAAAGCGGAAAAGGTCTTCTCAGGGAACAAGTATGACAGGAGCGTAATCGCGAAAGTGGTCCGAGGATATGACATGGACGGGGACGGTATAATAGACAGCGCGGAGATTCTGGAGTGAGCTTATGCCAAATGAGATTACGATAAAACAACTGACAGAGATGATTCTGAAGCAGGCAAAGGAAAAAGGCTGGGGAACAAAACCTGGAGAAGTAAACCTGGGCGAGAAAATAGCTCTAATCCATTCCGAGCTATCCGAGGCTCTGAATGCGTACAGGCTGAATAAAATTTCTGGAAAGGATGGATTCAATGAAGAGCTTGCTGACGCTGTTATCAGGATTCTGCACTTGTGTGGGATTTATGATATAGATATCGAGAAGGAAATCGCAAGGAAATTGGAGATGAACAAAGGCAGGAACTGGGATTGGGACAGGCTGAAGAAATAGACAGTATGGAGATAGTGGAATGATTACAATCCCAGGAAATCCCTGAGCTCGTAGAGAGAGCTTATTTTAAGCGAAGGCGTCTCTTTCATCAGGTCATGCTCCCCTCTTTCGATAATCACGTCAAATACTCCCACGGCTCTTGAAACCAAGACGTCCTCATCTCCGTTTCCTACATAAATGGTTTCCGGGCTCTTTGCATCAATGGTTTTCATGCATTGGAGGAGGGCTTCTGGATTCGGTTTTGGCTGGAAGCCGCTCGTCTTTTGCGCCCTTATATAGCAGTCAACATTTCCCCTTCCCATAAGCTCTGTTGAAAGGAGAACTATATGCATGGGAGCTCCTGTGACTATCCCGGTCTTGCAGCCCTTTCTCTTTGCTTCCCGTATGATGCCGGCATCTTCGTATAGTTTGAGGGATGGCTTCCTGAATTCATATGTATCATATTTCCTGAAAATGTTCCAGAAAGGCTCCACTTCCAGCCCTTTTTCACTGATGAAGTCTTCCCTTTTGTGGCTGAACCAAAAATAATCTGCCTCTTCATCAGTGATATTTACACGGGATTCGCTGAATGCCTTTTTTGCTAGGTAACGGTAACATGCCGCTTCAGTATGAACAAGCGTTCCGTCAAGGTCAAAAATCAGATTTCTGTAATTCATACAATTAGAAGCTGCCCAAATCTTATAAACTTTACTTGAACCTGATGATCCTGAGGTTGTCATTCCCTTTGAGAGTCTCCTGCTCGGAGACAGCGTCCCCGTTCTTCATGACTATAACCGTCTGGGGGTTTATACGGAGCTTCTTGAGCAAGGATTCAATATTCTGGCCTTTGGGAACATCCAGATTTTTCGATTCTTTCTCAAGGAAAACCTTTACCCTCATAAGTGCTCCGTGGAATTCAGGTAGTGGATTTTTGGCTGACGACCTAGACTGAGTTCTATCACGTTTACAGAGGCATTGTGCTGCTCTATCTCATGCACAGCTGCGAGCGGCTTCTTTGTAATTACTGTTATGAATGTCCTGATAATCCCGCCATGTGATACCACCACAACTGTCTGCTTGCTGTGCTTCTTTTTTATCATCGCGAGGAATTTTTTAACTCTCTTCTCCAGGTCAATGTAGTTTTCGCCTCCAGGAGGCCTGTAAAGGTGAAAAGGAAGTCCTGATTCCTCGCGAATCCTTCTGTATTCATCTGTGTGCATACCTTCTAACTTTCCGAAATTCCTTTCCTTAATAAGATTGGAATATATTACGGGAACCTTGTGGAATCTCGTTATTGAGGCTGCGGTCTGCCTGGTCCTTTTCATGTAGCTGCAATAAATAACATCAATAGGCTCTTTCTTGAGGCGGAAACCTACCTTTTTCGCCTGTTCGAGCCCTTTCCTGTTGAGAGCTATATCTGCCTGGCCCTGAACCCTGCCTTTCACATTCCATTCCGTCTCCCCGTGCCTTACCAGGATGAGCTTCATACCAAGAATAAGGGAGGCTGATTAAAATGTTTTATATCACTACGTCCTTTTCAAACTCCTGGAATTCTTTTTCTGTTATCTCGCCTTGCTTAAGTTTTTTCCTCATCATGGACTCCATCTTTTTGTACATGTTCCTGCACCTTGCGCAGCAGAATGCGTAAACCTTTCCTGCGCTTCTCACTGTTAGACGTTTGCCGCACAATGCCATCCCGCACATCCTGCACACCCCGCAGGAGATGGGGTCGCAGACTTTTTTCAGATTATGGTCACGCATGCATATCAGGCATTTCTCATTCATACTATCACCTCTAACCTTCGTTGGAACGTGTCAAGAGACACGTTCAATCTCTTTTCGGTTTATACCTCTTCATGAGAAGAGAGTTGGAGACAACAGAAACAGAGCTGAATGCCATGGTTCCTGCTGCTATCACAGGATTCAGGAGGAAGCCTGTGAACGCGAATGCTGCACCTGCTGCTATTGGTATGCCTGCTGTGTTGTATATGAATGCCCAGAAAAGGTTCTGCTTTATTTTCTTTATCGTGTAGCTGCTGAGCTCTATTGCAGTCGCGACGTCGCGCACGTCATTCTTTATCAGGACTATCTCTCCTGCCTCTATAGCTACATCCGTTCCCGAGCCTATGGCTATCCCCACATCAGACTGTGCGAGGGCAGGGGCATCGTTTATCCCGTCTCCCACCATTGCAACAACCTTGCCCCTCTTCTGCAGCTTCTTTATCTCCCCTGCCTTGTCTTCAGGAAGGACCTCTGCAATGACATTTTCTATCCCGAGACTCTTCGCTATGGCATCAGCAGTCCTCCTGTTGTCTCCTGTTATCATGACAACTTCCTTGCCCATTTTCTTGAGCTGCTGAACAGCTTCCTTTGCATGCTCCTTTGGAGTGTCAGCAACTGCTATAAGTCCGGAGACTTTTCTTCCGGATGAGATTATCACAACAGTCTTCCCCTGCCTCTCCAGGTCCGATAGGGTTCTCTCGATATGTTTTGTATCTATCCTGTTATCCCGCATGAGGGCTCTGTTCCCGAGAAGGATTTTTTTGCCGGAGTATGTGACAGTCACGCCCTTTCCCTCAATCGCCCTGAACCCCTTTGCATGAGGTATGGCTATTTTCCCTGATTTTGCCTTCCTGATTATCGCATCTCCAAGGGGATGCTCGGAGCCTTTCTCGGCAATAGCTGCGAACTTCAGCAGCTCTTTATCTGAAATTCCAAAGGGAACTGTATCTGTGACTTCAGGCTTCCCCTTTGTCAGGGTGCCTGTCTTGTCAAAAACTATTGTGTCAACCCTCCGGGCGTTCTCCAGGGCGCCTCCGCTCTTTATCAGGATCCCGTTTTCTGCTCCCTTTCCTGTGCCTACCATTATTGCTGTGGGGGTGGCAAGGCCCAGTGCGCAGGGGCATGCTATTATGAGCACGGAAATGAATATCGTGAATGAGAACAAGAAAGGCGTCATTGAGCTATATGCGGGAAGGTATGGAGAGCCGGCCAGAATGAGAGAACCCAGGAAATACCACAGGGCAAAGGATGATATTGCTATCACTATCACAGAAGGGACGAAATAGGAAGCCACCCTGTCCGCGAATCTCTGGATCGGGGCCTTGGAGCCCTGGGCCTCCTCCACCATTTTTATTATCTGGGAGAGGACTGTGTCCTTCCCCACTTTTGTTGCCTTGAACCTCAGGAATCCGTTCTTGTTTATGGTTGCACCAATAACCTTGCTTCCTTTGCTCTTTTCAATCGGGATGCTCTCACCTGTGAGCATGGACTCATCTACAGATGAGTGGCCGAAAACCACAGTCCCGTCCACGGGAATTTTCTCTCCCGGCCTCACGAGAACTATATCCCCAACCTTTACATCATCTATTGAGATTTCTGTCTCTTTGTTCCCGCGCAGGACCCTCGCTTTCTTCGGCTGCAGGCCCATGAGCCTCTTTATGGCTTCTGATGTGCGGCCCTTTGCCATGGATTCGAAAAGCCTGCCAAGGAGAATAAGAGCGATTATTGCGCCTGCTGTGTCAAAATACAGGGCAGGCATTGCGCCTGCAGGGACAAATACATCCGGAAAAAGAACAACCCCGGCGCTGTAGAAATAAGCAGCGGAAGTCCCGACAGCTATCAGGGTGTTCATGTCCGCTGTCCTGTTCCTCAGGGCTGAAAAAAATCCGCGGTAGAACTGGGAACCTGCCCAGAACTGGACTGGCGTGGCAAGGGCAAGAAGGACAATGGGATTCTGGAGAATCATGGGAACCCAGGGGAACCATTCCGGGAATGCACCGAGGAAAATCACGGATGTGAGAACCGCGCTGAATGCGAACCTGGTTTCCAGGCTCCTGATCTCCTTCTCCCTTGCAAGCCTTTCCCTGTCTTCCCCTTCCAGTCCCATGGGCTCATAGCCCGTGTCCTTTATGGTTTTCTGGATTTTTTCGAGAGAGGTCAGGGAAGGGTCAAAATCCACATACGCCTTTTCAGAGGCGTAGTTCACGCTGGCTGAAAGGATGCCTTTATTCTTTTTGAGCGATTTCTCTATGTTCAGCGCGCACGCGGCGCAGTGCATGCCGCTTATTTTTATAACTGCTTTTTCTGATTTGGCCATACTATCACTTTTGGCTTGAAGGTGTAGATGTTTCTAGAGATGCGCCTTCTTTCCTATCAGTGCATGCCGCATCCGCAGCCTCCGGATTTCTTGGGCTGTGTTGGGGCGCTGCTAAGCGCGCTTTGGACCTGCTGCTGGGAGGTGAGGTCTATGTTCTCCTTCACTACAAAGGTCCCCGGTATCATTCCCATCCAGCAGCTCCATGAAACTACTCCTTCGCGGGTGGGTGTGAACTCAACTGTGTTCAGGCCCTGCTTCAGCTTTATATCCAGATTGTATTCAGGAACTATAATCTCGCTGTTGCAGGAGGTTAGCTGCTTCACATTTATGTTCCACTGGACTGGGACTCCTTTCTTCAGGACAAATTTGTCAGGCGTCCAGCCGTTCGCATCCACATCCATGCTTATCTGTTGCAGGTTCTCTGATATGTTGGCTGTATTCTGACCAGAGCCTGGGATTAGTGCTGCTGAAACAGAGTTTATGTTCAGCCCCACTCCTGACAGGGTCGCTCCCCTGCTTATCATAATTATCCCGAGAATGACTACAATCATGGCAGAAACCTTCAGGATTTTCCTTGTGAAGTTTGTGCTGAGAACTGAAAGCACTGCCCCGAAGCCGTTCATTATCGGGAGCGTTCCGAGGCCGAACACAAGGAGTGCTGCTGCGCCCAGCAGAACGCTTCCTGTGCCTGCTGCATAAAGCTCCATAGCAATCAGCGGGCCGCACGGCATGAGGCCTGTGAATAATCCCAGCATGAATGGCCCTCTGTTCTTCCCGGCCATTCTCTTTCCGATAAATCCGAGCCCTGAGAAATTCAGCCTTCTCAGGAAGGGAATTGCGTTAAGCATGTTCAGGCCCATTATTATCATGAGTATGCCTGCAATTACTGCTATTATTCCCCTGGTAGGCCCGCTGAAAGCGAAGAAGGATCCTATGAGGCCGAAGAAAGCCCCAACTATAGTATATGAGATGAGCTTGCCTGTGCTGTAGCTCAGGTGGGGTTTTATATTCATTCGCTTTCTCTCTTGGGATTCCATGGCGTTCTTTGTTGTATAGGAGACCATGAATCCGCCGCACATGCCTATGCAGTGGAATCCTGTCAGCAGCCCTATTGTGAATATCAGAAGCAGGCTTGCGTTCGTCCCGAGGTCAGGGACTGCAGATATAAAACTGCTCTGGGCAATTATTAATGCCCCGAAAATTACCACCACAAATCCCAGGGCTGTTCCCACGCTCTTCCACCTGCCATTACCAGGACTTTTTGTTTCGTGATTGTGCTCTTCCTCGCACTCATAGCCTTTTTCTTCAACTGCCTGGATTATTTTGTCCGCATCTGTTTTCTCAGGGTCGTACTCCACTTCTCCCTTGCCTTTTGAGTAGTCCACTTTGAATTTTTTCACTCCGTCTATTTTCATCACGCTATCAGTTATCAGCATTTCGCAGCTCTTACAGTGCATTCCTTTGATGGTTAGCTTTCTTTTCTCCATAAAATCACCTCTTGGGTAAATCCCGGATGAAACAGCTAATATCCGTGTGTGTGAAACTAGTTTCAGAGGAAATCTGAATTATTTCTTTAGTAAAACTATGTTGCTCATTCCCCTGCGCCTTCTCTCCACAAGCCCCCTGTGCTCCATGCGGTCGAGTATGCGCGTGACTTTAACCTTCGGGAACTGTGTTTTTTCCACAATGTCGCTCTGGAAGACCACGCCATCAGAGCTGGCGATTGTCTCGTAAACCTTTTTCTCATCCCCGTCCAGCTCCTTCAGTCTCTTTTCGAAATCCTGCTTCTTGAGAGAACGGGATTTTTCGGTTTGCCTGGATTTATACACAAGGAAAACACCAAAACCCGCTATAGCAAAATCAAGGCTAAATCCTATATATGACTGGATTGGAAGACTGCTCGCCATTGGGCAGGTCTCACCTTCGGGATGTGCACATTCTGTATACATGAGCTTGTTCAGCTCATCTGTTATGGAAACCATCACAAAGAATAGAATTACGGAAATTGCTATAAGCGCGAAGCCTGCTTCCCTTGCTCCAAAATCTTCGATTTTCATGCTATCTCAAGAAATATAACACTGTTATATTTATAAGCTTTTATCCTCCTTCCCGCAAATAAATATATGCTCATACAAACGCATTTCTTTTTTGCGCTTGCCATTGCCTACATCCTGAAATTCCCTGTAAAAACAACAGCATTCGCAGGGGCCCTTGCTGACATAGACACTGTTTTTATAGCTTCCGGTTCGGCCTTTCCCTTTGTCCACAGGGGTTTCATGCACACTCCAATAATCCTTGGAATTCTGCTGATAGCTGCATACTTTGCCACCCGGAAACCGGAGATTTGCGCAGGATTCGGGGCAGGCTTCCTTACCCATCTTTTACTGGACACTTTCAACCCGACAGGAATAATGTGGCTTTACCCTCTGACAACCACCTTCTTCACCCTTAACCTTGCCACTTACTCAAATGTGATAGCAAACTGGGGAATAGTTGCCTGGTCACTCGCTTTTATCCTGATATTCAACCCAAGTTTTATAACAAAAATCAACCCAAGAAGATTGGGGATTATATTCAAGGGAAAATGAGGAGTTCAATATGAACGTGAACAAAGATTTGCTGAGGCTTGGAATACTGGCTCTCTTCCTGTTCGGGATTCTTGCGATAGCGTGGATGGGCGGCTACCTGACAGGCAGGACTATTTACGTGAGCCCGTTCCAGGATGACCTGGCTGCGGAAGAGATGGGAAGCGTCTCCCAAATCCTCCAGGAGCTGCCTCTTGACAAAACCGTTTCCGTGGACGGAACAGTAAGCAGGATCCTCTCGGACTACACCTCAAAGAAGGGCTACCAGTACCAGCAGTTTTATA
>Ga0315294_10004926_pt1 | contig 14645 bp, 28 predicted proteins | sample YL17G13_40_MG_FD_203626 | JGI IMG/M metagenome (GOLD analysis project Ga0315294, IMG submission 203626) | Sediment microbial communities from Yellowstone Lake, YNP, Wyoming, USA - YL17G13_40 | ecosystem: Environmental > Aquatic > Freshwater > Lake > Sediment | place: USA: Wyoming | collected... | reverse complement strand
AATGTATATGTCGGTGTCGATATCTGTCGGTGTCGATATCACTGTACTAACATAATAATAAGTGATAAAAAATATTAAGAAGTATTGATAAAAAAATATTGAGAAATAAAAATTAATTGTGGTAGTCTGATTTAGGAATAAAAGCGAATGTAATACTAACAATAATAATCATAATTCCAAATAACGCAGTAATGAGAGCTAAAAATGATTGACAGTCAGATAGATACCAGCTTAATGCAATCAAAAATATTCCTGAAAAAAATAATAAGAAACCGCTTCTGATAATGAAACCAAGTACTAATAGAACTAAAGATATTATTAAAAATATGAATAGTATTAATACGGAAGCAGTTGTATCAGGGCAGTAACCGATTTTAAGTCTTGAGGAACTATTGGTTAGTGGCAAGGTGATGTTGATTGTAAATGTTCCTGTAACGCAATTAAACTTTCCTACACTATCAAAGCAAGCTTTATTGGTTTGTTTGTTGAAGATGACTTTTACCTTGTTTGTGATTTGAACATCGTAGTCTTTATTGTTGTAATCAATCCATGTCCTTGTTTCAGGACATACCAGGTGACCTTTCCATTTGCTGTTTAATGCAGGGTAGCAACCTGAGGGTATTTCGTAGCTTGCTTCATAAATTGGTTCTGTGAACTCTGAACAAAAAGTTATCCTGTCTGATTTTTTCTCGTAAGTCCACTTAGCAACAGCAGAATCTACCTTGATAATTTTGTTATCAATCATTATTTGATTGTTTATCAAGTTTCCTTTGGGTACATTAATATCAATGTCACTTATCAGCTCAGCAGTGTGACCATCGCAGTACTCATACCAGCAATTGATTTGTCCCTCACCTAAGTCAATCAAAGAAGAATTATAGTAGATATATGTGGTGTTAAAGATATCGGCTTGGTATTTGCTAAATATGTTTGTATTATCACAACTAAGATTATAGCTGAAAAGGTACTCATCAGAGCAAGAAACATTGACTTTGTAAACTGAGCTATTTTCTATAGATGCATCAACTAAAGTAGTGCATACTGGCATAGAGGTATCATTTATATTGAAAGTAAAACTTTGGTAAGAAGAATCTCCAGCAGAGTCGTTGGCAAACACAGAGATGTTAAAAGGATTCTGGTGGAAGTCAACAAACAACAAGCCATCATTAGTAAAAGGAATAGAAGTGCCCGATTGGATTACATCAGTGCTGTTACGCAAGGTTATGAGATAATAATCCAGGTCATCATCATCTATTGAAATATTCCAGGTATAATCTCCATCAATGAACTCCAAAAACACACCTTCAGACATAGTATAAGTGTTCCCATCAGCATCCACTACGCTGTTGATAGAGACTGAAGGAGCAATATTTTCAATATCAATATACCAGCTCCCTGAAGCGTTATAACTCCCTTGCTTGCAAAAAGCAGTCAGATTAGTGATGCCATGAGCATAGTCAACGTAACCTGTCTTGTTCAAGTACATCTCCTTAGTCGAATTATAAAATCCCATCTCAGAAACATTCTTGTAAGAAAAATTGCAGGTAGCAGAACTCAAGATGCTACCATTAAAAGTAAAATTGGCTTTTCCATAAAACCGGACACCCTCTTTGAAACTGTGAGTATCAACATTTGGGTAAGAAGCATTAAAAGCAGATACACTAAGCAAAGGAAAGATTGCTGTCTCGTTGGGAGGTGCAGATACAAACTCAGCACAATTCTCTCTAGGAGATTGGTATAAATCCAGGATTTGTGCTGCATCGAGAGTGCCATTCCAAAGATATATATCTCCTATATGCCCTATAAATTCTTCAAGTCCCTGGCTCGTGCCCTGCCTGCCCACATAAAAATTGCTATCAGTAGAAGCCAAATAATTTCCAGAATAAGCAGTAGGCGTGCCATTAGCCAACCCCTGCCTGTACTTCAAGACATGAGTTCCATTCCACACCACACAAAAAAAGTCTTTTAGAGCACCAAAAAGGTAAGAATTGTAAGGCGTATCAATATCTACGGGAGAAGAGGTATCACTATCAATGGTTATGTAAACCCTCTTATAAGATGGATAAACTGAAGCCAACATGAGAAAAGGGCGGTTATTCCCTCTCGTGCCAATAATATAGCTGTCAGTACCAGTCCCTTCTGCATCAGTTATATTAAACCACGCACAAGCAGATAGCTTTTGGAAACCTCCAGGGGTAACATTATCTTTACCACAGTACACATATTGGTCGCCAGCACCTAAGATACTTTTTTGTCCCATACTCAAGAAATGCTCGGTCTCTACTGTAACACCAACGTTGGTGCATTGGAAAGAATTGATTTTTTCCTGCATCTGGATAGTCTCAGTAGCACCTTCCCAGTCAAAGCAGTATTTGATATCTGAAAGCTCAATAGAAAGCACAGAAGGGACAAATAATAATGATAACAAGACAAAGATAGAAAACCTTTTTTTCCTAAGGGTGATTATACTATTCTCAATAATCATAACTAAGCTAATAAAGAGCATTACCGCATAGCCAAGTTTATTCATCAGCCACCACCAGAGCTTAACGCAGTAGAGTACCAGAATGATAACGCCAAGAAAATTAATGGTAGATAAACAAATATGGTGCGTATAATAAAAAGGTATAAAGAATTAGACAATACTCCTGTATTAAAAGAGAAATTCCACACAAAGAAACTGAAGATTGTACCAAAATAACTTTTGCTACCACTAAAAGAGGTGGGAACATTGCTACTAGAAGTATTTATGGTATTACTCTCGATAACTGTTATACTACCATAGTTTGATGAGAATGATGAATCAAATCCACCAGCATTATAAACTAAGCTTATGAAAATAAACAATCCTACAAAATAAATTATTCCACCTTGAATCCAAGACTGAGCAGAAGCCATTATAACACCTCAGTTATTACCACCAACAGCCCACATAATACCACTAAACAGTAAAATCATAAATCCTATTAAGATAATTATTGCCCATGATACTATACCAACAACAGCACCTAAAATTAATTCAACAAAGATAGCGATAGCGTAGATTACAGGATTGTTCACATTCCATTTAACTAATAATATGATTGTTCCAAGAATCATTGCAAAGGCAAGAATAGTTTTAACCAATGTTGAACCACCACCAGTTAAAGTATTAGTTATATAATCTATATCGCTTTGAGTCAAAGTGCTACCATTATTTGTTGCACCTCCCAAGCTCTCACCTGATTCCTGCTCATCACTAGCAGGGAGGTTGCAGTTCACATTAGGAGTGCCATTCACTACATTAATCAACCTGCTCTGGTATTCTGTGAAATCTGTCTTGTGCAGGGTGTCTTGCAGATATATGTTGAAATTGTAATCACCTACATTAGAGAATGTGCAGCTTAGCGTCGGATGAGAATCAGCAAAAGTGCCATTAAAATAGCTGGTGTAATTGATACCACAACTGCTTATTAGTCTCTCATCATCACCCAATTCGTTAACATAATGGCAAGGCTCAGTACCACACTCAATCGCAGAGAATGTGACAGTTGTTCCAGTGCAGATAGGCATACCGTAAGGTGACAATCCCAAGCTCCTGTCAACAAATGATGCTTGCCCATTCTCATAAGAGCTATAAGAGATTATGGTCCTGCCACTTTTTGAGAACACTAAGTCAAGGCTGCCATCCTGATTGACATCAGCAGCAGCAGCATAATACAAATCGCTTCCAGTCAGGTTGGTCTGGAAGAAATCGAAGTTCTCGTCTAGCAAGTATCTTGAGGTTAGGATTTGGTGATTTATTACATTGCCACCACCTGGTGCAGGAGTAGAAATCGGAATAGATAATATAGGCATTCTTTGGGCATTTACATCAGTTGAGGCAGTAAACTTCTTGTCAATTCCAGCAGTAGTCAAGTCATAGTTAACACATAATAAGACACGATTGGTGGTCGAACCAATTCCGAGGGCACAGATACCTGGCAATGTATCTTTCACAACTAAAGGATTATAAGACAGGGCAGCATCAGATGCGCAATTGCCATTTGTAAGCGTAGCTTCAGCATCAGTATATTTGGCACTGCCAGTGCCTGTCAACATGCTAATCCTAAAAGTGAGTGTACTCGCTGTAGTATAAATTATCTCTGCACTACCAAATCCATCTATATTATAGACTAAGGGATTACTTATCCAGTCAGTTGTATAAGCCAAGTCATCAAGTATCCCATCAGCAGAAAAATATGTGTCTAATACATTTGAGTTGGTATCATAGACACAGATACCATATTTGGCATCTCCATCGCTATCACACAAGAATATTAATTCCAGGGCATTATCTGACAATGCTTCAATATCATACAATGCAGGAGATGAATATGATACTAGACTAAATCCAGTAGAGCCAGGTTTAATCCTGTTAATGGAGCTGCCCGAAAGGTTGTATTTGACTATCAAATCCCTTGGTATAGAGGATGTATTCTCTAAAGCCATAAAGCAATTTGTGGCACTGCATTTTATTGCTGTAAATACAGTACCTCCTTTTGAGATAGGATAAGTAAAAACTTTTGTCCAGTGTGTAGTATTCCACTCAACAGCTGAAACATTCCAATTAGTGCAATATTGTATTTCCTTAATATTATCAGAATCAAAGTCAGTCAATGCCATCTTACAATAGCCAGTGCCCTTAATTTCATATTCTGCTATCGGCACAGCATTGCTGTTGAGAATTTTTATCAATGTTCTAGAAGAATCATAAATGATGACCTCATATTGTCCATCATTGTTAATATCATCAATGAGGGGTTGGTAGTTATCACCATTGGCAGTTGAATAAGAGTGGTCGACATTCGCATCAAAAGCACCATAAGGCTCAGTAGTCAGCAATCCAGAATTACTGTTATCTACCTGGTAAGTGTCAATAGGTGCTGAGACTACATTGACAAGGAACAGCATCAAAAGGAAGATTGAGAACAATTTGAGTGATTTTACTAAGCCCTTATATTCTTTTAAACTATTAGTTTTCAATAACAATTTAAGGTTCATTCACACCACCAGATTTTATAGTTTTCACAAAAGTTTTATAAGGGCTTTCTTGATAGCAGATTACCCTCCATTCTGAACCAATCAGATAATGCTGTAAATACTTTTGTCCATAATCTTCACAAGTTTTAACAGCTTTAGCATTTTCGGAGATGAAGTCACTGTTATATTTATCTTGCCAGTTACTGCAACCAACCAAAATTATCTGGGAGATGATACAAACTACCCATATTATTTTGTAAAAATTATGCATTAACGATGTTAATGACGACAAATATTTAAATTATGTTGTCATCAAACATATATATTGCAATGTGTATATTGCCTTAGAGCTTCTGAGCAGGGTGCAAGTCAGCACGATTGCGTCTATACTCATAGTACACCTTCCCAGTAGAGCTTTTACGCTTACCTGGCTTCAGTGCTCTATGTTGCCTATCTTCTTTGATGTGGCTTTTACCTGTCAAATGGTCTCCTGCATCAAGCACTATAGGTTTCATATGATGAACCCTTCTATGCAACTTTGCCATCACAGCTTTTCGCTGACGGCTATGCTTAAATCTCATTTCTTTCACCTCATTGGTTTTCTTTTCTTGTAAGCACAATTCTTACAATTCTTGTGGACACAGTAATTACAAGGATTGCTGTGTTTAGTGTAACGGCTTTTCAGCTTAGCAAAATAAGATTTACGCTGTTTATTGCTACGAAAGCGATAAGGCATTAATTAGTCCTCACTTTATTTTTTTCACTTCATATTGATGCAATTTAACTAATCTAACTTTTTTAGGCATATATTTTAAATCTTCTTTTGTTCCATAAACCTGCCATTTTGTTCCATTCTTGTAATAAGCTAAACCATCTGATAATGGATTAAAATTAGCATCATTATATTTGACTGTCTTAAAAGTTTTATCGTTGATAAATATACGATTATATTTAGCCATCACTGCTTTCCTTTGTGCAGGACTTTTGAATCTCATTTTCTCGCCTCTAATCTATTCTTAAAATATCCTTGCGATTCCATATTATCAATCACAATTATCTGTTTGGTGATAGGCAACTTTTCAAACTTTTTATAAACATCTTTTGTTGCATACCTTTTTATTGCATCTATTCTCGGCTGGTATTGTAGCTTCCATAGCAATCCAAATCTTGCCATCACAGCTTTTCTTTGTGCATTAGACTTAAATCTCATTTTGTTTCACCTCTAATCTACATCAAATTTATATTCTTCATCACCTGATGTTCTACGCTTATGTCTTCTTGGTGTGGGTTGTTGAGTGTATCTCTGGACATTGTGCAATCCTGCAATAGAATATTTCTTTGTTGCACTAAGGAATCTACCAGTTTTAGACATTTGGAATCTTTCTGATTTCAGCTTAGCAAGTTCTTCTCGTTCTTTTTGTAATTGCATTCTCTGTTTCTCAAATTGCAATGCCTTAGACATATGCACTTGTTCCTTAGCAAGTTCTGCTTCAGTTTGCTTAGTCTCTTGTTGCAATTTATGTTCAGATTTTACCTCTCGTTTGTGTTGCCAACCTTGATATTTCTGTTTCAATCCAGCAAAAAAAGCTTTTCGTTGTCTATCATTCCTAAAAGCCATTTAGTTCACCACCTTAATTTTTTTGACAGAATAATCTTCACCCATTCCAGCAACAGTTTCTATATTAGCATAAGTTGTAGCTTTTAATTTATTGGAGAAAACCTTATTAGTAGGAATGTATCTTTGTTCACCTTCAGGTCTAATAAAAATACGATATCTGTATTTAGCCATCACAGCTTTTCTTTGTGCTTGACTTTTGAAACGCATTTTAATCCTCCACTACTTTAATATTATGCCAATCTAATTTCTTTAATGAACTGATGAATCGCTTAGTTTCAGGGTGCTTAGCATCTTTCCTACCCATAAAAAATTTATGTTTAGTACGAGTTTGAGGGCTATTAGCTATTACAGAATACATTTTTATCTTAGACATCACAGCTTTCTGTTGTTGATAACTTTTGAATCTCATGAGTTCTTGTACTGTTCCAGAAACAAGCCAATTTTGTTTCGTGGCTACAGTTTTATTTGAAGGCATTAGGTTTCAATACATTCACAATGATAGTAATTACCAATGCTAACATCACTATAATAAATATTATTCCACTTCCTGTGAATATACTACCTAATGGTGTTGCCTTGTAAGTATTGGGGCACACAATATCATCTAAAAATGTATTATCTGTTCCTGAGCAATCAGCAGACCTGTAATTTCCATAATCACATTTTGTAGAATCTAATTTACTTACATTATGGGTTGTACAGTCAACTGTTCTTGTACTGTTCCAGAAACAAGTTTCATGTCTACATTTAGTTTCATTATTTGCTAATGTATAGCCTATCCTGCTTGTATTCCAGAAACAACTCACATCAGTACATCTTGATTCAACAGTTAATTCAGTTCCTCTTCCAGCTAACTCGTCACCTGTATCAGTAGCTTCAGGGAGAATTGTAGCATAAGCTTGGAATAAAATTATTATCACTAGAATGGTCATTATAATAGTATTGATTAAACCAGAATCCAATTTAGCTTTTTTATTCATTAATTAATCACCTCAAATCATTTTTATGTGATGACAAAAATTAAAAAAAAAATAGTGAGGGAATCTTGAAATGTTCCCTCGTTAAAAGGTTTGGTACACCTCCAATTTGTTCACTTGAACTTCTTAGGCAGGAAGGCACTTACAACTACAATGATTAAAGCAACCATTATAATTATGAAGATGACTCCACCTGAAGTGAAAAGCGAACCCAAAGGCACACCTGTAGCGTTCAGCTCGTCTCCAGCAGCTTGTGCTTCAGGCACAAGTGAAGCGTAGAGTTTGAAGAGAACCACAAGCATCACTATCGCAATTATAGCTGTTCTGATAGTGTCTGCACCTAAACTAGCTTTTCGCATTTTGAGCATTTGCATTTGTATTACACCTCCAATTTAATCAATTTCATATATATAATATTGTCATGTATATAAATGTTTGTCGCACATTTGTTACACCTAGCTTCACCTTGTAACCAGTGACAACAACCATTAATCATTATATAGTGATAACACAATTTTCTTTCGTTAATTCACGATTAACTCTATCAAGGTAGTAAAGACATAACCTACGCACCATAAACTCAGGGCTAAACTGTTCATCTTTCATATCTGGATTATAAATAATTAATTCTTTAACACATTCTACCATTAATAGTTTATATGTTTGTTCATTAATCCTAATCTGTTTTTTATTCATTAATTTTATCACCTCAGATTAGTAATATAAATCTGAAAACATATTATCCCATTGTAGAGTATTATACATAGGAAAGTATTTAACAATGTCATTAACAAAGTAATGCTTAAAAAAAGTATTCATTCCATAAATTTTAAACATTGTATAAGCTGTAACATTAGGAAACACTTTAACTTCTATGGAGAAATTTGTTCTATTCATGTTAATTGAATCACAATTAGGACAAAACTTATACACTTCAGGCATATCTGTATCCTCATTCCAGCTTGAACCACAGTCATTACACCTTTTAACATAGTGGCAACAATGATAACGCACCTGAGTAGCCATCTCTCTGCATATAACATCAATGCGTTGAGGCAACTGTGTAATCAATATCAAGTCTCCCATACCTCTGGAATCTTCTCCTAGCACCCTGCGGATTAAAGCAATCCAATCAGTTACTATAATATTAACCTTAGACATTGCCCTACGAGAATTTAGAATACTATGAGCTTCATCTAAGATAACATTAATTGGTTCATTAATATCTTTCCAGAAATCAATATTCAAGGCATACTCATAAACTGGTTCTCCTGTTTTCTTTGTACCAGTCATTTGTTTCTTGCAAATCATTTCAGAATCTAGCAATACATTATTTTTCAAGTTGGTTTTAATGTTGCTATAATTCTTTACTTCTTGATGAAGATACATTTCTCGAACTGCACAAGCAGTCTTTCCTGAACCAACATTGCCTAAGAATATCAATATCATTTTTTCAACTCAACACCAAATAATTCACACTCAATATTCTGGCACTCAAATAAACTAAATCCTTCTAATCCTTTACTGCCACAAACCCTGCATCTGTAACCGAAAATTAAATTATTTAGCCATTCTTGCATTTTAGGTATTCACCACTATAAATATTCCTAAAAATATCATTGTAGATATTAAGATAATATCGTAAACATAATTAAACAGTCTTTCACTCCCTAATTTATAGTTGTCCCAAACCTTAGGCAAGAACATTAATACAAATAAACAAGCTAATGCAGATAATACTAACCAAATAGCATTAACTCTATAATTGATTAATTGGTTTAAACACCATTGCTTACACTCTTCATTAGTTACAGTTCCTCTAATGCTACGATTAATCAGTCCAGAAAGACTTAAGTTCATTTTGTCTAACCTCAAATTTTATAAAGTCATATAAAATCTTATGAAGCATATAACCTTTATCTGTTACTGAATAATAGCGATTATGTTTATCGTTATTAACTGATAACAATTTAATTAATCCATTAACCTCAAATAAATTGATAATCTTTAATGCGGTGATTGGACAAATTAAACTTTGATTAATTCCTTTTTTCAGCTCACCAGTTTCTACCAATGACATAAATAGTTGTGTATTACGAACATTAAGCAAATAATCTAATCCTTGCAATTCCTTCATCAAAAAATCAACTTCCATAATAGCCATAAACAGATTAATCCTATTGCAATAACTCCATAAAGCAACCAACCTTTATCATAAAAGCTATCACCATAATTTCCAATGCCTCCACCAATTGAGTCAAAAATATTCTTCATTTTAGTACAAATACAGCTAATTTAACAGTAAAATAAATTATGGCTATCATCTTATAAAGATTCCAAATCAGTTTTAAGGGATTCCACATTGTAGCTTATCACAGTCTTATATTTATTAGGTTCAACTAACTGAATGATTATCCTATCATTGCCTTTACCAAGTATTGGATTACCTGCAAAGGATTCATCAGTAAACATATATCCTTCTTCTAATAAATACTCTATGTTTTTTATTTCATTACTAAACATTTTAGCACATCAATTAATTAAGTCCAGGAATTTTCACATTCTTCAGCATTCCTGTCTTAAAAACAAATAATAATACATCTAATATCACTAGTAATAATGTGATGATGACAATTAACCTGATTTGTCGAAAGAAAGCATCTAGTTGTTGTCCCTTCATTATTCCTTCAGCAATTTTGCTTACTGTAAATCTTTCTAATACAGCAGGATTAGTCATATATTCTATCTCTGTAATATTGGAATCAGCAGTAATCTTTTGTACCTCGTTCAAGTCAATCTTTGCAATAATCGGCATAGCAAATCCCTCATGGTAATTAAAAGCAAATAATCCTGAAGGTAAATGATAATATTTCAAAGAGTCATCAAAAACGTATTTCTTACCACGAAATTTGAATAATCCTTCTTTTTCTTGAACTATAAAAGTGGTGTGCATACCATTATTTAACTCCATATTAATCAAATAACTGATATGTGGAAGAAACCTTAATTTAATCCTTTTAATTAAGTATCTTGGTTTCAACCATTTCCAAGTGCCACCAATCTTCCTATAATTAATCTCCTTAATCTCAGAATCCTCAACTATCGGCTCTTGCTTTTGCTGAATAATTGGTTTTTGCTTTATGGGATACATAGGTGCTGTTAAATTTTCTTCACCATAATTATAATTACTTACTTCTATTTTATTAATTTTATTCATTATTACCACCTTGTTTATAAAAATATTCTAACACAAAATCAAGTAAAGGTTTAAACCTTACCATCACTAAATAGCAGATTGCTACGCCTAAACAGAAACCAATAATCGCTTTAATGCCACCAAAATAAAAAGTAGTGACCATCATTGCACCAATCACTATGCCTAAAATAGTTTCTTTATCAATCATTTTGTTGCTCACCACAATTAGGACAATACTCTCCTATGTAAACCACAAAGCAGTAAGGACACTGATTCAATTCTCTATTTACCATTTTGATAAATATTCTATTGTAATCCTACAACCCCACAAAGTTTTTTACTGCATTGCCAAATCCACCACCTTGAGATTTAGCTTTGTCCTGTTCTTGCTTACGACCAACCACATCCACCATCTCTTGCCTGCCTTTACCATCAAGTGATACAGCCAATCGCTTCTTCTGACGGGTAAAAGCAAGGAGTCTAGTCGGTAAAACCTTTAATGCTACTAAAGAATCCATTGCAAGAATAGATGCTACCTCGATATAATGCAACCTAGATTTTAAATCAATTCCACTCATTCCAGTGTGAACTTCAATCTCATCTTTATTCAGTTCCCTCAGTGTTTCACCTAACTCAGTTTGTTGATGAATTGAAGTGATGCCTTGATTGTCCCTGACAGTCTCTACACCGCCAGTGATACCATCACCATCTAAGTCTCTGGGTTCACTTTTCATTTTTATCCCATCAAGATTCACTATGATTTTAGGCATACACATCATTTAAGATTGCCTCCTATTAACCTTTTGTACTTTAACTGGTTTAACCCATTTGCCATCACCATTCAGGTAACGCACCCTACCGCTTTTGTCCTCGATTCTTGAAACATATTTTACTTGATAGTGCTTAGTTTTTTTGTCCCAGAACTTAGCAACATAATCCTTAGGATACTGCTTTTCTACCTTGATGTTTTGCTTCCTGCCAACCTTGTTTTTTTGTTTCACTCCTTCAGGTAGTTCATTAACAAATTTATCTTTCATTATGTCCCAAGTCTTCTCCCTTAATACTTTTGACTTAGGTAAATCCTCTAAATATTCTTCAAAGGATTTATCAAAATCCAATCTGGTTTGTATATATGGATTGTAGTTATACAACCTTTCTGCAAATCTTTCAAATTCCTCTATTGGAGTAACTCGCTTAGCCAATTTACACCACCTCTTTAATTTTTATTATTTCATTCTTAGCAATATTGACATCGGTCTGTGCATTGAACAAATGATTCTTGCGAAATTTATTAGCTTCAGGAATTAAATTATTCAATTCAAAGAACTTTAAATCAAACATTTCTAATTGCAAATGATTATTAAAAGGCATACACATAAAAACATTATTAGTTTGTGGATAAATGCTTAAACTGTAAGGAACTTTACAGATACGCCGAGAATCGTAAATCTTGTAATCCACTAAGTCGCTAAAATCTTTGTAGAAGAATTTTCCTAGTGATTGACAATATTTATAAATGTTTTCTCCCTTATAAAAAGGATTCAAACTTAGATATTTAGGCAAGTAATCATAAGGTATAACAAAGTGAAACCCACAACCACTAAATCTTAGATGGTAAGGAATCCACCTATCGTCAAGAAATTCTTTAATCTCAATTGTCGCTTCTTTAGCATAACTTAATTCCTCAAAGTCTCCAGCATCAATATCTAGCAAGAAATCATAGCTAATCATTTCCTTATAGTGGTTATCAGTCCATTCCTGATTATTGCGTTCTTGTAAATGCCAATCTTGATGGGGTATACCATTTTGGTATTTTGCTAAGCTATAATAGAGATTGTAGAGATTGCCTGTTTCTTGCATTCTTAAAATGTAGTTCATAATAAAATCAAGATGTGATACATTATGGCACTTCAACATTCTTATAGTCACCTTGCCAGATTCAGAGCATTTGTTGATTACAGCAGTTTCTCGATTAAACAAGGATTGAATTAACTCAAACTTTATCGCTGGTGATTTATACCAATTAAAGATTGATAGTTTTATACTTTCGTCAAACATATATATTGAACAAACAACACAAATTAATATGGATTTCCATATTACAATATATATGTTATAAAACACATATTATGTCGTGTATAATTGTTATTGAATGAATATTTAAATGTGTGTTATTCACAAATTTACATGGTGGAAAAAACTAAGAGAGAAATTGCAAAGTCTTACTGCATTGTTAATTCTTTAGGTTTGTTCGTTCCTACTGAGTTTTTCCACCATTGCAATAAGACGCAAATATTTTTCTATAAGAGGTGCTTAATGTTATGGACAAATATATTTTAGAATTATCAACAATACTGGATAAATTGAATTATTCTGAGACTCTTGCCGAATTAGAAATCTTGATAGATTACTTCGACAAGAAATATAATCCTATTCCTATAACCATCAAACCAGAATTTATTGAAAGGAAAAATAAACCCTTGCCTAATCAACAACAAAGGTTATAAAAATGGAGGTAATTAAAATGTATGAACAACAATTTATTTGTGATTTATGCAACAAGCAGTTTAATTTAGCAGAAGTAAATCAACAAGTCTTGACAATAGAATTTGATTCTGAAAATAAAATAAATCAATGCAATTTTTCTAATTTAGATATTTGTGAGTCTTGTGCAAAAAAACTAGAGAATTGGATTGAAGAAAATACTGTTAATTAATTATGAGATTTGAAGAAGATAACTCTGAAACTATTAGATTAGGGAAATTAGTAGCAGAATACTTATATGGTTATGAAGAAGTATCTATGTTAATTCTTCCAAATATATGCAGTTTATGGACAAATTATACTCAAAGACCTAACAGTAATTTGCTTGTTGAAGATATGGGTGGTGGCAAATCAACATTTTTTGAAATCATTTACGAAAGTAATAAAAGATATATAACTAGATTACCCAGTAAGATTTATGCTTCAGATTTAGTTAAATCATTTAAAAAGAGCTGTTTCAAAAATAAACTATTAATGCACGATGACTTAATCCCTGCTTTTTCAGGATTAAGCAACAAGAGCAGAGAACAATTAACTGGATTCTTTACTGAATTGCTTAGTTCAGGAAAATATATTCAGTTAGGCAATAAGGTTACTGGTAACTGCAATGCTTTATTTGGTATTGCAAGAAAATTCTTTTATGAAAGACAAACTAAGATAGATTTATTAGAATCAAATGAATCAGAAGAATCCCTAGGACATTCAAATCCTGGAAGTCACCCGATTGAAGTAAAAACTGAAGGTAACAAAGAAAAACCAAATTTAAAAGAAAAACTTTTCACTGAAACCTTCACAGATAGAGTTATTCAAATCAAACCAATATCAAAGGATATCACTGCCAAATTAAAAGTTTTAGAGTTTATGTGTGATAGGAAAACTACAATACCTAAAATAGTTTTACCTTTAGGAGTAAAGAAAAATATTATTTTCAATCCTAAAAATTTAGATATGAAAAGATTTAATAATTTATGTTTAGATTTTGATAGATTACATATAATTTCTGTCCAGAGAGCATTCAATTATTGCATTAACTTTATGAAAGGCAATGCACTATTAAACAATAGAACAGAAATCAACAATAATGATTTAGAATTACTGCAAGATTTATTGCCCTTACATTTTGCTCAAGAAACAAATTATGCTAAAACCTATAAGGTATTAAGCAGATTTCCTGATTTAACTGATGACCAATTAATACAAAAATCCAATCTATCTAAAGGAACTTTCTATAAATATAAAAATATCATTGGAGGCAAAGAGAGATTTATGCCCACAAACCAATAAATTTACCACCTAATGGTGACAATCC
>Ga0315294_10004925_pt1 | contig 14646 bp, 12 predicted proteins | sample YL17G13_40_MG_FD_203626 | JGI IMG/M metagenome (GOLD analysis project Ga0315294, IMG submission 203626) | Sediment microbial communities from Yellowstone Lake, YNP, Wyoming, USA - YL17G13_40 | ecosystem: Environmental > Aquatic > Freshwater > Lake > Sediment | place: USA: Wyoming | collected... | reverse complement strand
AGAATAGCACACGAGGAAGATAATGTTAACCATAATTATTGAAATTCTTCTGGTCCGTAACTTCGCTTCCCATAGGGGCTCCCGCGGGCGTTAGAGGTTTTCACGGAGGTCTGAGCCTAACCCCGCAGTTCAGCGGACCGGCGCTCTCGGTGCTCGCTCCGGCCGCTGACCGCGAGCGTTATGCGTCATGAGTAGCGGTAGCGGACTGATCGCGGGCTGGAAGACCGCCGGGGATTGGCGGGCCCTCCGAGCGGTGCTCGTCATCGGAGGGTCGCCTGACCTATGGAGGCAAGCGTTCGCCGACTTTTACCAGACGCGCCTCCAGTTGCGCTACTTCAACCCCATCAAGGTGCTCCAGGATCACGGCACCTTCCAGGGGGAGGGGTTCTCGATTCTCGCGATCCAGTGCACCCTGGTCGAGTTCCTGGAATCCACCATTCAAGGCATCAAGTACCGCCACCTTCGGCGCGGCGAGACGCTTGGGCCCTACGAATACTCATCAAGCCGCGACGTCTTTGTCAGCTTTCTCGTTAAGCGGGAGCCTTTCTCGAAGGAGTTCGATGACCCGCTCGCCCTGGACTTCTATGCGGGCGTAAGGTGTGGGCTGCTGCACGAGGCTCGGACCAAGGGTGGCTGGAGGGTGTGGGCGCGGGGACCGGACGGAGCCGTGATCGACCGAGACCGGCGAATCGTCTACCGCGATAACTTTCAGGTGGCCTTAGAAGCCTTCATCGAATCGTATGGTACCGCCCTCGTCGCGGACACGGCACTTCAAGAGGCTTTCGTCCGGAAGTTCGATGACCTCTGCGAGTAGCGGCACGACCCATAACTTCGCAGTCGAGCGGACGCGCTCCGCGCGCCGCTCACCGCGGCGTGTGTGCCAGGCATGGCACAGAACGAGCGATGTGAAAGTCCTCGCGCCAGGTGATCGCGGAGCCGACCTGCTTGCGCGCGGCGCAGGCAAGAGGCGAGGAGAAGGGCAAGAGCCTGCCCCGGACCTGATCCGGGGACGTCACCGTGAGGTGGGGTCCGAAGGAAGCCCAATCCGAACGCAGACACCGAACCGCTCCAGGCGACGCGCGTGTCCGACCGCCCGGCTCCCGGTTGGTGGGGGCTCAATCCGCCGAACCACCGTATACGTGACCCGTATGTACGGTGGTGTGACAGGGAAAGCGGGCGACCGCCTACCTATCTCGATTAGTCGACAGTGAGGTCACGAGGTGCAGTACCTGTGTCACGACTGTGCGATCTCACTTGGCCATCTCAGGCCGGCGGTCCCAGTTGCGCTAACGGCAACGCAGTACCAACTCGAGAAATACTTGAAGCACACCGTCCCGGCGTCCGCCCAGAATTTCAACACTGTTTTCACGTCACCGGCTTCAAGTACATACGCAAACTTCCTGATTAGTGCCGTCGCCTCCGGGCACGTTCAGCTCGACGACGACGGCCGTCTCAACGTCGTTTGGGTGGCCTCATAGGGGGGGACGTTGTTTCCTACGTTGACTTGCTCGGCTCCCCTGTGCTGGAGCTTCCTCCGGGGCCGCAGGGGGCCCAACCCGGTGGACCGCCATGCCCCGCGGGCCACGGGTGGGGACCGCAGTCGTGCAGATGAGAAATAGGGGACGTTGCCAAGAATGACAAGTTACAGGGAAGGGGTGAAGCAGGACGGCTGACCGCGTGCCCCGATGCTTCGTCAGCGTGACGACACAAGCGACGCCATCGGCGCGGCCGCACTCGCCCCTGAAGATGAGGGCCCCGCAGGATCACGCAATGGAGGGTGGCCGCATCGAAGTGGGGCTGGCAAGGCATGGCGTAGTCGAGGTTGACACCACTTGTCGTACTTGGCCACGTCCCGTATTACGGGGGTGGCAAAATGATCCCGCAGCCCGTGAGCCGGCTCGTCCCGGTGCGGCACGCTGCCCTTATGCGGCAGCGCGAATGGATTGGACGAAGATTCGCATCCCCCCACCGGCAGCGCGGCAAGGCCGAACAGGGCTGTGACGAGCCGTGCCCGTCCCGACCGCATCCGCCACCACTTCGTTCGTCCCCTCTGCGGCATGTCCCCGCTCATCGTCTGCCGGCCGCCGCGCTCCGTCGTTGCCACGCATCCACGAGCAACAGGCTGATGCCGACGTTGATGGCCACATCCGCCAGGTTGAACGTCGGCCATAGGGGGGGACGTTGTTTCCTACGTTGACTCGCTCGGCTCCCCTGTGCTGGAGCTTCCTCCGGGGCCGCAGGGGGCCCAACCCGGTGGACCGCCATGCCCCGCGGGCCACGGGTGGGGACCGCAGTCGGAAATAGGGGATGTTGCCAAGAATGACAAGTTACAGGGAAGGGGTGAAGCAGGACGGCTGACCGCGTGCCCCGATGCTTCGGCAGCGTGGCGACCCAAGCGACGCAAGCGGCACGGCCGCACTCGCCCCTGAAGAGGAGAGCCTCGCAGGATCACGCAATGGCGAGTGGCGGGGCGCATCGAAGTGGGGCTGGCAAGGCATGGCGGAGCCGAGGCTGACACAACTTGTCGTACTTGGCCGTCCCGTATTCAGCGCGTTAGTTTGCCCGCGTGAGGAGGCGCACCCGCATGAGCAAGGCGATCACCGCCTCGATGCTGTATAACCTCGTTGAGTGCCCCCATCGCCCCACAATGGACCTCTACGGTAATCCCGCCGAGCGCGACAAGGTCTCGCCGTTCGTCCAGCTCCTTTGGGAACGCGGCGTGCTCCACGAACGGGAAACGATGTCCCAATTGGCGATTCCCTTCTTGGACCTCTCCTCCTATGAGGGGGCGGAGAAGGAGCGTCGGACGACGGAGGCGATCGCGCGAGGGGAGCGCTTGATCTACTCGGGGAGCATTCGAGCGGACGACCTCCTAGGGGTCCCAGACCTCTTGCGCCGGAAAGGCGAAGGCTACCTCCCGGGGGACATCAAGTCAGGGGCCGGGCTTGAAGGGTCGGAGGACGACAAGAAGCCCAAGGACCGCTACGGGGTCCAACTGGCGCTGTACGTGGACATCTTGGAACGGAAAGGCTGCTCCGCAGGCCGCCGGGGGTTCATCTGGGACGTGCATGGCGAGGAAGTATCTTACGACCTCCTGACCCCCTTGGGGGAGAGAACCACTCGCACCCTGTGGGACACCTACCAGGACTGTCTCCGGCTTGCCCGCGGCATCATTACCCGGGCGGAAGTCACAATCCCAGCATACGCCGCCCCGTGCAAGCTCTGCCACTGGCGGTCCGCCTGTCTGCACCGCCTCCAGCGGGAGGATGACCTCACCCTCATTCCCGAATTGGCACGGTCACGCCGGGATGCGATGACCGCTCGCATCGCCACCGTGCGGCAACTGGCCTCCGCCGACCTCCCGCAGTTCATCCAGGGGAAACGGACCATCTTCCCGAGGATTGGTCCGGACACCCTGGAGAAGTTCCAACGACGGGCCCGGCTGCTTGGCGATCCGAACGGCTCACCCTACCTGCGGGAGCCGGTCACGTTCCCCATGGCTGAACGGGAGATCTTCTTCGACGTGGAGTTCGACCCGTTCAGCGAGATGTGTTACCTGCATGGCTTCCTGGAACAGCGCCAGGGCCAGCCCGAACGGTACCTTCCATTTTTCGCCGAGGCGCCAACAACGGCCGCCGAGGAAGCGGCGTTCAAAGCTGCCTGGGCCTACCTGCAAGCCTCCCGGCCGCGGGTGATCTACTATTACTCCAAGTACGAACGCACCATTTGGCGACAGCTCCGCGAGCGGTACCCCGGCGTCTGCACCGAAACGGAGATCGAAGGGCTCTTCGACCCGGCCGAGGCCGTTGATCTCTACTTCGATGTGGTCCTCCCCAGAACCGAATGGCCTGCCCACGACTTCTCCATCAAGACTCTCGCGACCTACCTCGGGTTCACTTGGCGCGATCCTGAACCATCCGGAGCAGCTTCCATTGAATGGTACCATCGGTGGATCGAGACTGGAGACCCCGCCGTCCGCCAGAGGATCCTCGAGTACAACGAGGATGACTGCCGGGCCACCCGGGTGCTCCTTGACGGAATCCGTCAGTTACAAGTTCGTTAAATTTCGAATCGCAACAATCAGCTTCGAGGCGCACCAGCCGACCTCGGAAATAGGGCACGGTGCCAAGAATGACAAGTGACAGGGAAGGTGTGAAGCGGGACGGCTGACCGCGTGCCCCGATGCTTCGGCAGCGTGACGACCCAAGCGACGCAAGCGGCCCAGCCGCACTCGCCCCTGAAGATGAGGGCCCCGCAGGATCACGTGATGGAGGGTGGCGGGCGCATCGAAGTGAGGCTGGCAAGGCATGGCGGAGTCGAGGCTGACACCACTTGTCGTGCTTGGCAACATCCCGTATTCCGTGATGATGCGGGGGATCGAGCGGACCACACTCTTCCGCGACGACACCGCCCGTGCGGAGTGCGTCGCCCGCCTCGCGGCCGTCGCGCCGCTCCTCAGCCCACACGGTGCAGTTGACCGCAAAGCACGCCAAGTACACACATGACTGTGGGTGATCGGTCTGGCGTCCCCACGCCGGCGGGCCGGATCTACGTCCTGCTGGTCCTGACCGCGCTCCTCTGGGGGGCGGGGCCGGTGGCGGGGAAGATCGCCCTGGAGGGGATCCCCACCATCACCCTGGGGATGCTGCGCTTCGGCCTGGCGTCGCTGACCTTGTTTCTGGTCGCCCATCCACGGATCGCCGGCTGGCGCACGCTCGTGCGGCGAGACTTCATCGCCCTCATCCTCCTGGGGATCCTGGGTGCTTCGCTGAACCACCTCTTCTTCTTTTTCGCCCTGGGGCTGGCCCCGGCTTCCCACGCCTCCATCATCGCGCCGACCACCAGCCCGATCTGGACCGTCCTGCTGGCCGCGCGGTTGGCCCACGAGCCGGTCGGCCGCGCCCAGATGGGCGGGATCCTCGTGTGCATGCTGGGGGTGGCGCTCGTCGTCCGCCCCTCCGGCGGCATGGGGGCGGGAGTCGCGCCGGTCCTCCTGGGCGATTTCCTGTTCCTCCTGGCCGGCCTGTCCTGGGGAATCTACTCATACCTCTGCAAGGTGGCCATGCGCCGCCACAGCGCCGAGACCATCCTGGCCTACGGCATGGCCATCGGCAGCCTGGAACTCCTTCCCTTCGCGCTCCTGGAGCGGCCGTGGATGGTGCTCCCGGGGGCGTCGCCCGCCGCCTGGGGAGGGCTGGCCTACCTGGTCGTGGCGAATACGGTGCTGGCGTATCTCTGGTGGAACCTGGGGATCCAGCGGGTGGGGGCGGGACGGACCGCGATCTTCTCCAACCTGGTCCCGGTCTTCGGCGTCCTCATCGCCGGGGCGGTCCTGGGGGAGCGGCTCGGACCGGCGCAGCTCATCGGCGGGGCGCTCAGCCTGGGCGGCGTGTGGCTGTGCCAGCGGCCTGCGCGAGGCGAGAGCGGTTGAAGGTGTCAAGTTGAAGGGTGCAGGGAGAAACAGGGTTTCTCCTTGACATGTCATGTAGTGATAGGGGACCGCTGCCACTTCTGTCATCTTCTGGCCAGACAGCGCCCGGCCCCGGTGCCCAGGGTTGCGTGAGGAGGGCCGGGTGGGGTAGCGTGGGAGATGCCATGCCCCGCCCGCCGCGACTCGTCGCGCCCGGCGGCACGGTTCATGTCGTGACCCGCTGCAACAACCGGGAGTTCTATTTCACGAGCTATGCCCTGGGGACCGCGAATCCCCGCATCACGTTCCACCCGAGCTATGTCGCCCTGAGTCCCTACGTCAAGGTTCGCCAGCGCCACTACGCGGCGCTCCTGGCCCCGAGTGTCGATCCGCGACTCGACGCCCGCGAAGCGCGCTGGAGTGCGGCACAGAATCGTTTCCGTACCTTTCGGCCACGGTTGACAGGCGGAGTCGCCTGGGGGTAGGGTAGAGGCGCTCTGACCCTTCAGGGAGCCGTTGTGTTCACAGGAGTATGGAACAGGCACATCGCCTTCCGCGAACTGGATGCGCTGCCCGGACGCAGCCCCTCGGACCACGGTGTAAGAAGACAAGAGATGCGTGTCCCCACTCCAACAGTGAGTTGGAGCAACCTCATTGCTAGGGAGGATGTCGGCCATGCGATACTACCTGACTCGCCGCACGTTCATCCGGTCATTGGGTGTCGCCGGGGGTAGTGCGATTCTCGCAACCATCCCCGGCCGATCGCTCGCGGCTGCCGCCGGGTCTGCGCCACAGGTCGTTCTCAAGTTCTCCCACGGAGAGGCACCCGACAGTGCCCAGGGAAAGACGGCCGACTTCTTCAGCCAGGCGGTCGCCAAGCGTTCGAATGGCCGGATCAAAGTTGACGTTTTCCACGCAGGACAACTGGCGGGGGGCGGGGATGTCCGGGTAGAGCTGGAACGCGTGCAGCTCGGAGTCATCGACATCACCTCCAGTGCCGGCACCCTGTACTTCACCGCCTTTGATCCCCGGTTCAACATCGTCCAGTTGCCGTATCTGTTCAAGGATGACGCCGCGTATCTCAAGTACATCCGCTCTGCCCCCAGCGCACAGGAGATGCTCAAGTCGGTCGAAAAGAACGGGTTCAAGGCGTTGACGTTTTGGCCACGCCCGTACCGGCAGCTCACCAACTCGAAGCGGCTGGTCAGGACGCCCGCGGACATGAAGGGGCTCAAGATCCGAGTGCCGCCGGTGGAAATGCTGACGGACTCCTTCACGGCTTTCGGTGCGTCCCCCGTGGCCATGGCGTGGTCCGAAGTGTATACGGCGCTCCAGAACGGCACGGTTGACGGCCAGGACAATGCCGTGGAAGTGATGTGGTCGGCGAAGTTGTACGAGGTGCAGAAGTACCTGTCGCGTATCGAGTACACGCGGGATGCGTTCATGCCATCGATGAACAAGCAGAAGTTCGACGCCTTCACACCGGATCTCCAGAAGGGGCTCATGGATGCGGCCGTGGATGCCGCCGAGTTCCGGCTCAACTATGACCGGGCGAGCGAAGAGCGCTTCCAGGCCACCCTCAAGGAGAAGGGGGTTGAGATCGCCGCCCTCTCTGTCGCGGAAAAGCAGGCCTTCAAGCAGGCGGCCGCACCGGTCTGGGAAAAATGGTCGAAGAAGCTCGGAAAGGAGTTCTTCGATCGGATCATCAAGGAGGTAGAGGGATAGGGGGGACGATCCCGCCCTCCGCAACTGGACGAGGGGTCCGCCATGAAGCCGTCGATGTTCCATCGGGGGATCGAGCTGCTCCTGGCCGGCTTGATCGCGCTGATCAGCGCCACGCTCGTGCTCGAGGTGGCATTCCGCTACTTGCTCACCCGGTCTCTCTTGTGGGCGGAGGAGTTCAGCCGGTTCCTCTTCCTGTGGACGGCGTTCATCGGAGCAGCCGTGGCCGTCGGGAAGGGCGCACATTTCTCCCTCAAGAGCCTGGCGGATTCCCTGCCTCGCCCCGCCCGCCGCGCTGCGGGGATCGCGAGTGTCCTGGCCGTGTTCGCCCTGGCCCTCCTGTTTGTCATCGAAGGTTGGAAACTCGCCCGTTTCGCGGCCCCCCAGACGTCCACGGTCCTGGACATCTCGCGGTTCTGGTTCTATCTGGCGATCCCAGTGGGAGGCGTGCTGATGCTCCTCCATCTCCCCGAGGCCTTTCGTCAGGTGTGGCGGGAGGCGAAGGCAGACCCCTCCGCCGGCTCGGACGAGGAGGCCGCCGAATGATTGTGCCGCTGGTCCTGGTCTTCGGCGGGCTCTTGCTCGTCGGGGCACCCATGGCGGTGGCCATGGCGCTCTCCGCCACGGTGGCCTTCTTGATTCAAGGAGCCACCCCGCTCATGCTGGTTGTCCAGACCATCTACGCCGGGATGGATTCCTTCCTCTTCCTGGCGGTGCCGCTCTTCATCCTGGCCGGGAACCTGATGGAGACCGGAGGGATCACCCGGCGCCTGGTCGCCCTGGCCCATGCCCTGGTGGGCCACTTCTGGGGTGGCCTGGGCATGGTGACCGTCGTTGGAGAGATCCTGTTCTCCGAAATCTCCGGCTCGACGACCGCCGATGTGTCCGCGATCGGATCGGTCATGACCCCGGCCCTGCTCCAGTCGGGGTATGGTCCCGGCCGTGCGGTGGCGATCGTGTCCGCCTCGGCCGGGATGGGAATCCTCGTCCCACCCTGTATCACCATGCTGGTCCTCGCCTCTATCGCCAACCTCTCAGTGGCGGCCCTGTTCATGGCCGGCTTCCTGCCCGCGTTCACGATGGCGGCCTTGATCATGGTGCTCATTTGGATGCAGGCAAAGCGCGAGAACATTCCGAGACAGGGACGCTTTACGTGGAAGAGGTTGGGCGCAACACTCCTGGATGCGCTGGTCGCCCTCGGGATGCCGGCCATCATCTTCGGCGGCATCTTCGGCGGCGTCTTCACTGCCACCGAGGCTGCCGCCGTCGCCGTGCTCTACGGGTTGGTGGTGGGGGTGTTCGTCTACAAGGAGATACAGCCCCGACAACTCATCGGGATCCTGGCCCATTCGGCAGTCCTGACGGCGGCGGTCGGATTCCTGGTGGGGGCGGCCGGGATCTTCGCCTTCATCCTGGCCTCCGAGAAGGTTCCTCAAGCCGTCGCACAGGCGATCCTGTCCGTCTCGAGGAACCCGACCTTCTTCATGGTGGTGAGCCTGATCGTGTTCCTGGCCATCGGGCTGGTCCTGGAGGGGCTGCCGGCCGTGATCGTCCTGTTTCCCATCATGCAACCGGTGGCGCGACAGGTGGGCATCGATCCGCTGCACTACGCCATCATGGCCACCGCCGCGATCGGCGTCGGCATTTTCATCCCGCCGCTCGGGGTGGGGTACCTGATCGCGTGTGGAATCGGACGGGTGCGTGCCAGCGATGCCATCAGGCCCATGCTGGCCTACGTGGCGGTCCTCGTCCTGGGGCTGCTGATCGTCGCCCTGGTGCCGGGCATCACCCTGGTCTTGCCGCGGCTGCTTGGGCTCTATTGATGTCCCGCCGCGCAGGCGCTGGGGGCTCAGGCAGGGGCTGGAATCGGCGAAGCATGCTACGACCGTAATTCACGTATACTTCTTGCTCGACAGGGCCATCCGAAATGCGGGACGTTGCCAAGAATGACAAGTTACAGGGAAGGGGTGAAGCAGGACGGCTGACCGCGTGCCCCGATGCTTCGTCAGCGTGACGACAAGAACGCCGCAAGCGGCGCGGCCGCACTCGCCCCTGAAGAGGAGGGCCCCGCAGGATCACGCAATGGCGGGTGGCGGGGCGCATCGAGGTGGGGCTGGCAAGGCATGGCGGAGGCGAGGCTGACACAACTTGTCGTACTTAGCCACGTATTCCCGGCCGAAGCTATTCCATCGCCAGGACCCATAGGTGGGGTCGACCATCGTCTTTTTGGGGTCGTCGCGGATCGCGTCGTGGACCGGTGCCGGCGTCAGGCCGCAGTTGCCGGTGACCTGGGTGGTCACGCCCTGGCGGACCATGCTCTCCGCCCGGCCGTCGGCGAGGAGGACGAGGTCGGAGTGGTTGTGAATGTCGATGAAGCCGGGGGCGACGATACATCCCGTCGCATCCAGTCGCCGCGCCGCCTCTGCGACCTTGAGGTCACCGATGGCGACGATCCGCGTGCCGGCAATGCCGACGTCGGCGCGTTTTTCTGGCGTGCCGGCGCCATCCACCACCAGCCCGTTCTCAATGACGAAATCGAAGGTCGCGCTGGTGTCTCCTGCGCGCTCGCGCCTCACCGCATCCGGCGGGCGATGCGCGGATCGAGCAGGTCCCGGAGACCGTCCCCCAGCATGTTGATGGAGAGAACCGTGGCCGCCAGGAACAGCCCGGGGAAGAGCAACAGCCAGAAGGCCACCCGGACGTAGGAGCGGGCCTCGGCCATGATATTGCCCCAGCTCGGGATCTCCGGCGGGGTGCCGGCCCCGAGGAAGCTCAGGCCCGCCTCGATCAGCACGGCAGATGCCATTACGTAGGTGCCCTGCACCACCAGGGGGGCGATGGTATTCGGCAGGAGGTGTCGCACCAGGAGCCGGGGCAGGCGGGCTCCCATAGCCATGGCCGACTCCATGAAGGGCTGCTCGCGCAGAACGAGCACGATGCTCCGCACCAGTCGCGCCACCCGGGGCGTCTGGGGGATCACCAAGGCGACGATGACATTCCCCACGCTGGCCTTGGTCAACGCGACGAAGGACATGGCCAGGAGGAGGTCCGGCAAGGCCATGATCCCGTCCATGACCCTCATGATGGGATTATCCAGCTTGCGCACGAATCCGCTGATCAAGCCGATCGTGAGGCCGATCGCCGAGGTCAGCACGGCGACAACCAGACCAACGAGCAGGGAGATGCGGCTGCCGTAGATCACCCGGCTGTACGAATCCCGCCCGTACATATCGGTGCCGAACCAGTGCCCCGCACCGGGAGCCCGCAGTCGTTCGACCGGGTTCATCTCGACCGGATTGACCGTGTGCAGGTACGGAGCACACATGGCAAGTGCCGCCATGACCGCCAGCAAGAGACCTCCGGCCACCATGGTCGGGTTGCGTCGGATGCAGCGGCGCAACTTTTGCGGCCAGGTCATCTCCTCATATGGGATGAAGCCTCGGTCCTCCTGCATCTCCATCAATCGGCTTCAGCTCGAATCCAGCCTGGCGAGGGAACGCCGAGGCCGCTCAGTACCGAATGCGCGGGTCGAACAGAGTATAGGAGAGGTCCACCACTAAGTTCACCAGAGCATACACGAAGGAGAAGATGAGGGTGACGCCCTGGATGATCGAGTAGTCCCGTTGTAGCACCGCATCCACCGTGAGCCGCCCCAGACCGGGCAGCGCGAAGACGCTCTCGGTGATGACCACCCCGCCGATGAGCAGGGCAAATCCCACGCCGATGGTTGTGACCACGGGCACCGCGGCGTTCTTCAGCGCATGGACAAAGAGTACGGTGATCGGATGAACCCCCTTGGCGTTCGCGGTGCGGATGTAGTCCGACTGCAACACCTCCTGAACGCTGGCCCGAGTGATGCGTGCCAGGAGCGCCATGTAAACCAGGCCCAGGGTCACCGTGGGCAAGATGAGGTGCCTGATGAAGGGAAGGAAGCCTTGCCGGAAGCTGACGTACCCTTGCACCGGAAGCATGTCGAGCTTCACAGAGAATGCGTAGATGAGGAGAAAGCCCAGCCAGAACACAGGGATCGAGAAGCCACCCACGGCAAAGACCATGACTGCCCGGTCAATGAGGGAACCGGCTCTCCAGGCAGCCAGGATGCCCAGGGGGATCGCCAGACAGATGGCGAACGTCAGCGTGCTCACTGCCAGCGCCACCGTGGGCTCCAGCCGCTGCTCGATCAGTTGACGCACGGGTAGTCTGGAGTGCAGCGAGCGTCCCAGGTCACCCCGGATCAGATTCATCACGTAGATGCCGAACTGCACGTGGATGGGCTTGTCCAAGCCGAGGCCGACGCGGATCTTCTGGATGTTTTCGGGCGTGGCGTAATCGCCGGCGATGATGGCCGCGGGATCCCCGGGCGCGATGCGCACCAGGAGGAACACAAACACCACGACGATCCCCATGACGGGGAGCATCGCCAGGATCCGTCTCACAATATAGGCCAGCATACAGATCCCCCGGGCAGCGCGCTGGGGCGATCCGAGCGGCGGCCTGCGCCGCCGCCCGGATCATCGGAAAGGCGCTTACTTCTTCACCATATTCCAGAAGAGGGGGAGAGGCGTCTCGAGGATGTTGCTGAGCCGGTCCTTCCGGTAGGCGGCCAGTACGTAATACTCGCCCAGCGGCACGTAGGGGATATTCTCCATGAGGGCGACATGGTACTCGGTTAGGGTCTTCCTGAAGGCCTCCGTTCCGGGAGTGACGTTGGCCAACTCCTCCAACGCCTTGGTGGCCCGGGGCGAGCAGGGCCATCCGAACCAGGCCTTGTCGCAGGCCGTCGAGATGGGTGCGTGCCCCCACGGATCCTTCACCTCTTCGTAGCCGGACCTGCTGTGGAAGATGTGCCACCCACCCGGGTTCTTCGACGGCGGGTCCTTGATGGGCCGGCGCGAGGTCAGCGTTCCCCAGTCCATGGCTTGGAGATCCACGTTCACGCCCAGTTTGCGCAGTTGGGCCGCGGTGGTGAGGGATGCAGCATTGGTCGTGGGGATGTCGCTCGGGGCCATGACCACGATCTTCTCGCCCTTGTAGCCGGCTTCGGCGAGGAACTGCTTGGCCCTCTCAAGGTCCGGCTTTTTCAGGAGGTCGGCGCCAGCATCCGTCTCCAGCCAGCCCTTACAGCCGAGGTAGCTGTAGCAGGTGCGCCAGTTCTCCGGATCGCCAGCGATCGCCCGGAGGTAGTCCTCCTGGTTGACCATCAACATGAGGGCCTGGCGGCCCTTCAGGTTGTCGAAGGGGGGCGCCAGGTGGTTCGGATGGATGTGCATCTCTAAGACGTCTGATTGGTACACCCGGATGTTCGGGTTCTTGCGGAGCAGTGGCCACTGGTCCACATGCGGGCGCTGCATGTAGTCCACCTCGCCCTTCTCCAGCGCCGCCACGGCGGTGGACTGGTCTGGGATGACCACGAGTTCCACCCGCTCGACGTTCACTCTCTTCCCGCCCGCATAATAGCTAGCGGGCTCTTTGCGGGGCACGTAGTCTTTGAACTTCACGTACACCGTCTTCGCGCCTGGCACCCACTCTTTGGCGGCGAACATGAAGGGGCCAGAGCCAATGACCTCGCCCTCGAAGGGCTTGGACGGATTTTGGACCGCGTAGCGCTCGGGCATGATGAACGGAACGTAGCTAAACACTTTGGCCAGCGTTCGGATCGTCAGACCATACGGCTCCCTGAGCTTCAGCACGAAGGTCTTGTCGTTCACCGCTTCCAAGGAGGCCGCCCGCGCCATCAGCTTCTGCCCGGCGGCATCCTTCACCGCCCAGCGTTTGAGGGAGGCCACCGCATCGGCGGCACGGACCGGCCTGCCGTCATGCCATTTGAGCCCGTCGCGCAGGGTGAAGGTGTAGGTGAGCTTGTCCGCGCTCAGGCGGTAAGTGTCCACCATTTGCGGCTGGGGCTGCCCCTTCTCGTCCAACGCGAACAGGGTGTCATAGACCATGTAGCCGTGTACCTGGCTGATGTCCGCCGTGGTCCAGTGCGGGTCGAGGTATTTGACTTCGGTGTCCATCACCGCGCGCACCGTTTGGCCGGCCGCCTGCCCGGCCCAGACCAGGAGCATTCCGACCAGCAGACCTGCCAGCGGCCGGATCCTTCCCGTGCGGTTCATCGCAGCACTCCTTTCTTGGTGATCTTCACCACTACCGTTCCGCCTGCCTCCTCAGAGTTGAAGCGTGCCATGCGGTGGCGTACGCCTCGGGACCATGGATTGTAAAAGGGTAAAGTAGAGCCTGGCCATCCGGGGGTAGGTCGAGCCTATGTGTTCCCGTGAAGCACCGTAGCACTTCGTTTCCATCAACTGTCGCCAATCCATACCCGAGTCCGCACCGCTCGATCACAGTGATCGTTTTCGCGGCCTTCAACGGGTTCTCCCAAGTCGGGGGCTTGACTCCCTTTTCTGCAAGGAGATCTGCTCTGTAGAAGAGGAGGTGGGACCGGATAGGAAGTTGGAAACGGGCGCGGCCGGGAACGACCAGCAGGCGCGAGCGCCGCCATGTTTTCCAGGTACGCCAGGTATTGCTTGTAGAGAGGCTGATCGAAACCGAAGGTCCGCTCATACGCTTTCACCATCGAATCCCGTGTCGATATTCCCGGTCAGCGCCACCTCCTTGAGCAGCCTTGCTCGCATGGGGTCTTGCCCGGACAACCTGGGCAGGAGGAAATTGAGGGTCGCTGCTGCCCACATGACGAGAACGAGCAGGCCAAGCCTTCGACCCAGGTGCTAGGCGGACATCTCTAATTGCCCCTCCACGGATGCGAAGCATCGAAAGACGGGACTCCAAGTTACCGCACCCGTAACAATTTGTGAACTGCCGGGTACCCCTCCGGTCGAGGGCCGCGGTGCGAGGATACCTCGAGTTCGCCCACGTATAGGTTTCCATTGGCATCACCCCACAGACCGTGGGGAGCGAAGAGGTTTCCTGGCACGGAGAAGTCCTCTTCGCCCCAGCGTGCCAGCAGCTTGCCCTGAAGGGTCCATATGCTTATCTGAGCTGGCAGGGCACCTTTTCTATCCGTGGGCGATGCGTACAACTCGGTGAGATAGAGCTTCTCGTCAGGCCCAAGAAACATTCCGCTCGGCCGATGCATATCGGTCCACTCGGCGATGAACTCGCCGACAGGACTAAAGAGCTGCACCCGATCACTCTCCCGGTCGGCTACGTAAAGCGTGCCATGCCTCTCCACGCACACCGTGTGGACGATGCGGAATTGCCCTGGACCTGTGCCGGATTCACCCCACGAGGACAACAGTTGGCCATCGGCCGAGAATCTGTGCACCCGCACGTTCCCGTAGCCATCGCTTACGTACAGTTCACCCGAAGTCGAAACGGCGAGGCTCGTGGGCCGGTTGAGGGGCGGACCGGGCCGCTTGATGGTGCGGTAATCCTTCCCGTCGTACCCCGTATCCGAGGGCTTGCCGGGGCTGCCCAAAGTGAGTAGCAACCTGCCCTCCGGTGTGTATTTCTTTACGGTGTGATCTCCTTTGTCCACGACGTAGACCGAATTGTCC
>Ga0315294_10004924_pt1 | contig 14646 bp, 18 predicted proteins | sample YL17G13_40_MG_FD_203626 | JGI IMG/M metagenome (GOLD analysis project Ga0315294, IMG submission 203626) | Sediment microbial communities from Yellowstone Lake, YNP, Wyoming, USA - YL17G13_40 | ecosystem: Environmental > Aquatic > Freshwater > Lake > Sediment | place: USA: Wyoming | collected... | reverse complement strand
TCAGCGATCTCCTGCACACGGGCACCTGTATTGAACATCGTCGCGAGAAGAGCATAGTCGCGGCTTCCTTGCCGCGTGGTTCGATTGATCGCGTTGAGAATTAAGTCAATCTCCTCGTATTCCAAGTTATCGATCGCTCGTTGCTGTGCTCGCTTGAATGGGATGCCGAGGACACGCTGTGCCAAGTCCAGGTGTTCGGGATTCCGTGACGCTACGAAGCGAAAGAGAGCGTGAATGGCCGAGAGGCGGACGTTTCGCGTTGACACTCCGTTGTTTCGCTCCTGTTCAAGATAGGAGAGAAACGCGAGGATTCCGGGTGGATCCAGATCAGTCAAATCGAGTCCCGTAACCGGCTTCTTCCGGTGCTCGGAAAGAAAACGGAGAAGCAGCACGATACTATCGCGGTAACTGTGGATGGTCTGCGGACTGGTTCCTCGAAGACGGGGAAGGTGATCCGTGAAGTAATCCCGGATTATGGCCCCGAGTAGATTGGGAAGTGGGCTTTTCATCGGGGCCTCCTTTGCGAGTGTTGTAGCGCAGATACCAGTTCACCGTAATGAGTGGCAAACCGTTCACTGGCGGCCGTACGGAGCGGCTCGATGAAGTGCAAGTAGTAGTGCGTGGACACTGCCGAACCGTGCCCCAGATACGTTGCCAGCAACGGCAGTTTGGCCTCGACATCGGCGCCCATTCGGTACCAGCGCAGCACCGCATTTACGGCGAAGCTGTGCCGAAAGTCATGGATCCGTGGCAGTCTTCCTTTCGAGGTGACAATACCGCATTGCTGGAAGAGGGGCCGTAGGCAGAGTCGCAGGCATGTTCCGCTGTAAGCCCGTCCCCCCTGGGTGGCGTTCCATATGAAAGCCGTGTCCGAAGAAGTCGGCAGCCGCCGCTGGTTTCGAGCACGCAGATACTGCTCGATCTCATCGGCGATATCGCTGTTGATCGGAAGTAACCGGGATTTGTAAAACTTCGACTCTCGAATGAGCAGCGTCGAATCCTGGCGGTTATAGTCGCCCAGAAGGAGACGTAGCAACTCCCCGCGCCTGATCCCAGTAGTGAACAAGAGCACAATTGCAAGCCGAATCACCTCTGGGCGAAGCGGCGAGGACGGGGCTCGATTCAACCCGGAGGCAGTACGCAATAATCGCGCCACTTCGTCCTCGGAGAAGATGTACGGCTTGAGCCGTTGATGGTATGCTGGAAATGAGCTGGGGTCTGGAAGGAAGCACTGTGGCTCGGTTCGACGGCGATACAGGCAGAAGTTGTAAACCTCAAGCATGCGAATCCGTCGAACCCCCGAAGAAATCTTCTCCTGGGTGTGGCACCATGCCTGAAACGCGGTAGCATTCAGATCTGGGTATGTGGTAACTTGGTCATGGAGGAATCGGTCCAGCGATTGCAGAGTGTGAGTCGCATTATTGAAACGGCGGCCCAAAGCCCGCTTCAAATCCACGTACCGCGCGAAGACGGGCGCAAGGCGAGACGAGAACGTCGAATTTCTTCCTGTCATCGCTGTCCCTCCTTTGCGTTGCGCCCTTTACCCGGAACCTGAAGAGCTACTTCGCGCAAATCCCCGATCCCCAATCGTAGATACATCGACGTGCTCTCCGCCGTACGATGCCCGAGGATATCACCTATCGTTTTGAGAGAGGTTCTGTTTTTGAGGAGATGGACCGCAAACGAGTGGCGCAGGCAATGTGGGCCTTGGAAAGGAATGCTGAGGCCGCTTTTCCGAACCAGGGATTGGAAAGCTTCCGTGATGGCCGTAGGTTTTAACTCCCCGATGGGAGCACGCATTCTGAGGAAGACCCTTCGATACGGTGCTTGTGAAAGGGGGACGCCCTTAAATAATTCAGTAACATGTTTGGAGGAACCCCGTTCAAATTTTCGTTGTTGCCTGGCTTGGCTTACTCTCTCTCCCTTGTTACAGGCAGATGGAAAACGGAAAAAATGGCTATGCATCGCGAGTAAAGGCGAAGGAAAGACCCCTGTTGGGACGATTACTCACACGCGGCTTCTACGATTTCGCATCCGGCTGTTCGCCTCGCAATACTTTCATGATGTTGTTCTTTAGGGAAGGTATATTTTTCCTGACCGTATCCCAGACCGCTTCGAGGTCGATGCCGAAATAATCATGGATCAAAACGTTCCGGAAGCCAATGGCTTCTTTCCATTCCACAAAAGGATATTTGCGTCTCACTCTTTCAGGTATATTCTTTGCTGCTTCGCCGATGATCTCGAAATTTCTCAAGATGGCATCAGCCGCCATGTCGTTCTTGCTAAGTCCCTCAAAGGTGAGACCTTTTGTGTACCGCTCAATTTTCTCAATGGCGTTCAAAATGTCTTCTAAAAAGAGAATGTAGTCTCTCTTTCTTTCAGACATATACTACCTCGTTGAAGATCCTTTCCTGGAGTCTCGGTTTCACCGCCTCCTTGATCACCAGATCTACCTTCCTTCCCAGGGATGCTTCAAGGTAATACTTCAGTCTCATGTAATTAAAAAAGTCCTTGTGTCCCTTTTCGAATTCAACAAGGATGTCCACGTCGCTTCTACGCGTTTGCCTATCCCGAACAAAGGACCCGAATATACCTATTTTCTTCACATGAAAAGTCTTCAGTATTTCCGCTCTTTGCCCTGCCAACCTGGTTTTGATTTCCTCGGCATCCATCCCTGTCCCCTCAGGTACGAACTTTACTCTCCTGCGAAGGGTATCGCAATCCCTGCTCTTTCTCACCCTGCTTCAGGCGATATCTGGCCAGCTCGATCTGACTTTCCCCGGCAGTCAAACTGGGATTCCTTCCTTCCAAATTGTCTTGTAGATAGGCGATTCCTTCATCGGACCTTGCTGCAGCTCATCCTGACCGAACACGATTGTGGTTATGAACGAATCATTCCTCAGATTAACTTCAAACGTGATGTCGTCGATTTCTGACTCTATCTCCGGGGAGCGCTTCGCCAGTTCGATCATGATATCCACATCGGAATCGGGGCCAGCCTGACCTCTGACTTTTGATCCAAAGAGGCGCATATCCCTCACATCGAACCGTCCCTTCAGTTTACTTTTCAGAGTTTCGACAGCTTTCTTTTCGTTCTCGTTCAGACAATCCCATGCATTCATGACCGATCCCTATTGCCGCTCTTTGTGCATGGGGTCAGGCATAACTAAATAAGTATTCTATTTCTTCCCTTGGCCAAATTTTCTGCCAGATTAGTGATTCTCCTCCCCAAATTCTCGTCTTCCTGCAGTCTCGATTCCAATTTCCCCACCCCCTGGCTGATGGCTACCGGATCCCGCCCAAAATGCTCAGCAACCGATTTCAAAGAATGCCCTGTCAAACGCCTCGCCAAATATCCAACGATCCCCCGCGCAAAAGACCCCACCCGATTCCGATTTTCACTATCGATCGATTCCCTTGATATTCCCAAACCGGAGACAACCCCTGCAGCGATTTCCGGAATCGAAAGCTGGTACCCCAAACCGCCTCTCTCCCCCACCCTCTCCTGAACCTCCTCCACGAACTCCTCGGACCCCAAAAACCGCTGATCCTTCGCCTGCGGAGAGTGGATTCGGGGACGTTGTTGACTAGGTTAACTAACCCCTTTACGATTACCGCAGCAAGTTACAGCTAGAAGGATTTGGCTGCTCTTTGCATTTTGGCATCCAAGGTAATCAGTTCCCCTTTCAGGTAGCCGGCAAGCCATAGATAGCTCGCATCATAGGTCGTGAGGCCGGTTTCGTCGGCCAGGTTCACAACCGCCCAATGGTCCACCTCGACGATTTCGATGGCCAGCTTCCCGGCCATCATGAAGGCGCTCAGAATCTGATCTCGCTGCGCGGGATGGGCTTTGATCTTGCGCAAGCAGATGCTGGCCAATTCAAACCAGATGAGCGCCGGAGCCGCCATGGGAGAATCCCCCAGGGCTTTAGCGATCTCCTCGGCTTTTGGTTCGCCGAAAACCAGGGCTCCAAGGGCGGAAGCGTCAACGACCCGAACGGGCATCCCGATCTCTCCGGATGATCTTCAAAGACTCGGAAGGCGTCTTAAGACTTAAAGCCCGAAGTTCCTTCAGAAACCCGGCGGGGGTCATCCTTTTTTCCTGGGCCACCGTTTCTTCCAGAATCGAAATCAATTCACCTTGAAGGGAACGGTGATGCTTGGCCGCCCGCTTTCGAACCTCCTCGGCAACATGATCGGGAACATTCTTGATGGATAGATTCATCGGCATTCGGAACCTCCGCAGCAGATCCATTTTGAATCTATTATAGAACCATAGAAGAAAAAAATCAAGAGGCTTTTGGGGACGTGGTTGACAAGCTTGACTGGCTCCTCTCCTTTTCATACCAGTCACGCGTGACAGGTTGTCGGCTGCAGGGGGTCTTGGGGACGTTGTTGACAAGGTTAAGTAGCTCCCCTTCCCTTTCAGGTCACAAGCTAAAAAAACAGCAATATAGCAATTTGGCAATTTAGCTCGTAGCTCATAGGTCATAGCTCATAGGAAAATAGTCCACGGCTAACAGTCAACAGTCCACCGAAATGGCCAAGCCATTTAGCAATATAGCAATTTAGCTCATAGCTCGTAGATCGTAGGTCATAGCTCAGAAAAGCAGCAATGTAGCAATATAGCAATTTAGCTCATAGCTCATGGGAAAATAGTCCACGAATGAAAACGGACTATAAGAAAAACAGCTCATAGCAATTTAGCTCGTAGCTCATAGAAACAGGAGACAAGTTACAAGCCGCAAGCGACAGGCGACAAGGCACAGACTGCAGCTACTTCTCTTTCTTCATTTCCTTCAGATCCCGGGCCACGGTCATGGGGCTGACGCCGATCTTTTTGGCGATCTGCGATGCTTTTAGCCCCTTTTCCTTCAGCCTGGCGATGCTTTTGATTCTCCTGCCTTTATCCGCCCTCTTGGCCCCGGCTCTTCCTTTCGCCCTTCTCCCCTGCTTTCTCCTTCCCCTTGCTTTGGCTTTCCCCTCCCTCGACTCCCCGATCATGAAAATGCCTTCAATGACTCTTTTCCCCTTCTCCGGATCCCATACGGGTATTTTCAGCTCTCCGAAAATAATCTCGCATAGGGGGGCTTTCCTTCTTGGCGCCATAGGAGTCTCCTTTCTTGAAAAAGATCAGATTCGGACGAGAAAGAGGGGATGTTGGTTCAAATGTAACTTTTGTAAAGGACTTGGGGGTCAGACTTAAAGATTGATTTTACGAGACATTTGGGGTCAAGCAACAGGAATAAGGTATTTATTCCTTTTTTTGAATTAGTGGCGCAGCCGACTTCGTATTGAAACCCTTTCTGACTACATTTTGTAGTCAAGATTTCCACGATCTTTCACTACGGTTTCCGGGGCACGTCTTCGGTGGGGAAAGGGGTCAGTCCGTGAATTTAGGAATTCCTTCCTCGAGAATGGGGAGCTCTTGCATTGTCGGGGGTCAGGTCTATTTAGTTTGGGTTCCTTGCCCCCTATTATCTTGGTCATTATATACTTTGGGAACCCTCGTGCAGAGCGTGCTAAAAAATGGGCCGAATTTGCGTTGGCCTGCGACGCGTTTTTAGCCCCCCACTCTTTCCCAGTCTTCGAGGCGCAGGCCATTGACTCGGCCAAACTCTTCGACATTATGGGTGACCAATGTCAGTTCGTAAGCCCGTGCGATAGCGGCAATTAACAGATCATTTGGACCGATAAGCGTCCCAGCCTGCACCAGCTCAGCCCGAATCTGGCCGTACTGCTCGGCACAGCGATCATTAAAGGGTAGACTAACAAAGGGAGCAAAAAAGTGAGCTAAAATATTCAGGTTTTCCGCTACGCGCTGACTGTGCCGCGCTCCATAAAGCAATTCAGCTTTAACAATCGAGCAAAGTCGGATTTCGGAGGGAGCGTGATTGGCTAAACGCTGAATAAGCGGTGGCGAAGCATCATTGAGGATGCGGATGCAAGCATTCGTATCAAGTAGGTACATTAAAGGCGCTCACGATGCTCATAGGCCCCTTGTGGAGGCCGCTCCAGCGGCTCCCCCTGCCAGCCCCCCACCACTTCCTCGAAAAATTCGGGAGGCCACTCTTCACTCAACTCTCGGCGAAGGAGCTTCTCCAGATACTGGGAAACCGTGAACCCCTGCGCTTCGGCACCTCGGCGGAGTTGTTCCGCAATCGGATCGGAGACCTCGATAACAAGTTGAGTCATATTATCACCTCAATAGGAAGGACAAAAGCTAGCATACTATGCCAATAAATAGCGGGTCTGTCAAGACCCAAATGAATAGCGGTCAGTCCGTGGGTTTCGGGACGTTGTTGACAATGGGTTTCGGGACGTTGTTGACAAGGTTAAGTAGCTCCCCTTCCCTTTCAGGTCACAAGCTAAAAAAACAGCAATATAGCTCATAGGAAAATAGTCCATGTAAAAGGGGACGTAGGTTCTAAGACAACTTATGATATTCCTTCGCTGGGCTGAAAATTTCATATTGATATTATCTTCATGTGTGATAACTGAAATTTGACCTTACAGACATTGTCCGGTAATGTAACACCTTCTTCCGAGCCTGTCGAAAAAGTCCAACGGCCAATTTCGACAATTTTGGTCCTGTTAGAAATTAAGAACTTGCGAGCCATAGAAAAATTCAAAATGCTCAGTTTTAGGGTTTTTCGACAGCCTCTCCTGAAGTCGTGTTTTTGGCATTTTTCTTCAGAATACAATAGTTCAAAGGGAAATCATCAATTTGGGGCTTGGGGACGTGGTTGACAAGGTTAAGTAGCTCCCCTTCCCTTTCAGGGCATAAGCCAAAAAAACAGCAACATAGCAAGATAGCTCATGGCAATTTCGCTCGTAGCTCATAGTCACAAGCCGCAAGCGACAGGCGGCAAGGCACAGACTGCAGCTATTTCTCTTTCTTCATTTCCTTCAGATCCCGGGCCACGGTCATGGCGCTGACGCCGACCCTTTTGGCGATCTGCGATGCTTTTAACCCCTTTCCTTTCAGCCTGGGGATTTTTTTGATTCTCCTGGTTTTATCCCCCCTCCTGCCCCGGCTTTAAGGATCCTTTTGAAAGCCAACAAGCGATTAAACACGGCCTACCTCCTGAAAGAATCTTTTAGCCAGCTTTGGGAGTACCAGCAAGAGGCCTGGGCCAGGAAGTTCTTTGAGAACTGGCGTGCCTCCCTAAAGTGGCAGCGGCTTTGGCCGTATGAAGAGTTTGCCGAGATGATCGAGAGCCATTGGAGCGGCATTGTCGCCTTTATCCAGTTAGAAGACAAAGTTTCTCTCGGCTTTGTAGAGGGTTTGAATAACAAGATCCGAGTGATCCAGCGGCGGGCGTACGGGTTACGAGATGAGGAATACCTCCGTCTAAAGGTCCTAACCTGTATGCTGCCCGCCATCTGAAAATCGATTCCTCCCCTTTTCCTCAGGGGGGAGTTATCCATATCCCCGGCGCGACGCCCCAAATGGGCGGGTGAGCGCCGGGGCTGTGGGTAACTCCCGGCTCTTCCAAAGGCATAAGGGACCCATCGGGCATCGAGAAGGGCAAAGGAGGGGAGTTATCCACAGGGAGCTACGATCGCTACGAGATTTTGCCCTTCGGCCCGCCCCAGCTCTTTAAGGGCTGGGGCTAAAATCTCTCCGCTCTCTACCTCCCTATGGATAACTCCCAACCTCTTATCCACTACGAAAAGACCAAAAACTGCTAAAAATCATCCACTCGATTTGGAGAAGACCCTTAATTTTGTAACCCAAAAAAGCTATTTTTGACCCCATTCTGACCCAAAATACCAGGGAATGACCAGGGAATGGGAATCATTCTTTCTTCTTCATAACCTGCAAAAGTCTTATTGGCTCAATCCCTAATCTATTTTCGATTCTTTGCCGCTCCTTAAAACCAATTGTATGTAAGGCACAGTGATTAACAACAATAAACTTTATAACCCTTTCCGCGATCACCGAGAAGTCCTTTTCCTTCATTTTTTCCGCAATATCCTCTATTTGTAGATTTTTACCATACCACATTAATATTCCATGTTTAACTAAGAAAGAGGCAGGGGTATTAATTTTATCGCAAACATTGTTGACAATTTCCATTAGCTTATCTGAACCCAATGAATGAACAATTTTGTTGATGACACCGAAAACAACAAAAAAGTTAATATTCCAAAAGATTGTCTTGGCCTTTCTCTCTAGTTCTGTCCTGCTTAATTTTCTTTCACTTTCCGCAATGGTTTTCTGTATGCCGCTAGATATCATTTCAACTATATCCTTTTGATTTTCCTTGCTTTTTATAATTTCAAAAAAAGAGCATAAAACTCTCAAATGTACATTCATTGCCTCTTCAAATATAACGTTAAGTTTAGTCCTTTCTAATGAACCAGCTCGATTCTTAATAATAGACCCCATAACCTCCATGGTCTTTATAGCTCTTCTTAATTCGCGTCCTAAAGCGTTTTCTGCCGACTCTACCTCCTCCGACTGCTCGGCCCCATCTTCAATTTTAAGTCTCTCCTCCCTGACTTTTTCTGGGGTTGTATGAGGAGGTGGTGGTGGTAAAGCCGCCTTAATAATAACATTAACTTCTTCACCAAAGAATTCAACCTCATCTCTTGTTAAAGTTGCGGGGCTATGTTTATCAAATAGAAATAACGCATTCAGTTCAATTTCTTCTAGAATTTTTATGTTCTTAGAGTGATGAGCAATAAAGACAGCAATATAGGCATTTTCATTCACATGAAGATTGTTTATTATTTTCTCAATCTCTTTCCCCACTTCGCCGTCTTCGATATGTTCAGCAAGGTATTTACTAACGAAAAAATAATAAAGGTAGGTATATGCAAACGAATAGTTATTAAAGCCATCGACCGATATTATTTGTCCCAAATTTCCCAAGAGAACTGTAGGTTCTATTGGCAGATTATATTTTTCATAATACAACTTCATAAAAGAAGTAAATCCCTCAGTAGATAATTCTTTCTTTTTCTCTTTGTAGGTATAAAAAGCCAGTTCTGTTAAATAATTTATGTATATATCAATTTCATCGTTTCTCACTCCCTGCTTCCTTAAATAGAAATATATAAAGGCTTGATAACAGTAACCTTGAGATGTTATTTCTTGGTCAAGGGGCGTCGCAAAAGCTTCATAGGTCATGAGAGTGGATAAAATAAAAAAGGGATATGCAGGCATAATCCCTCTTCCAATAATTTTGCCCAAGGTAGAATCTACTAGTTCGATGGTTCTGTCAACATCCTTATAAAATTGATTACCCCTACGGTCAGCGTCTCCAACCTCTTTATCTGATAAGCTTACCCATTTCTTAATTAGTTCATACCTCAAGGATGGCTTCAGTTCTCTTATCCTAAAAAAATCAAATAATCCAATAAGTTTTTCATCTTTAATATTTAAATTAAATATATCATCAACAATAACAATACAATACGGGTATAAAGATAAATCCTTTATATGCTTTTCTTTATTACTAGCAAGGTGAAAATCATCAACAAGTGGGACTATTCTTTCCCTATCAATATTTTTTATATCAACCCCTACATATTGATCTTCAAACGAACGTAAGATTATATTTTCTATTTTTCCCTTAAAGTGGTTCTTTCTATCTGATAAATAAATGGGCACAAAATTCTTCTTCCGTAATTCTTTGAAAATCGTTTTACACAAAGTTGTCTTCCCTGACTGATCCGCACCAGCTATAGCAATCTTAGTATAATTTAGAATGTTATTTACCAGCTCTTCTGAACTTATTGCTTTGTGTTCTCTTGAGTGTTCAACCAACTCGGGGTATATAAATATATCATCCAAAAAAACCTTTTCTTTTTGAAAATGTGCTTTTGTTAACATTTCTGTATCTTGCAAGAATATTCTAAATTCTTCTTTGACTTTCAACTGCATCAACATCATCTGTTTTTCAATTACTTTTTTTAATCCAGTATAAACATCATGCCACGCTTCATTTGAATCTGGGAAGCTTGAGATAGGTTTCCCATTTGTAGGCAAGGCTAATAGTCTAGAAATCTTTTTGTCATCCTTCCACCCGCAAGGGGATAAAATAATAGGTACAACCGAAATTCCTCTTTTTTTCTTTAGTTCCAACGCCTGCTTTTTTTCTTTCTTGCATGCTTCTGACGATAGAAAGTTTGCTGAAATGAATAAACAGATAATATCTGCACTTTCTACATTGTTATCAATTTCATTTTGATATTCTTCCCCCGCTAATATTTTACGATCATACCACTCTTTAATTAAACCGTTTTCTTTCAATGGAGCGATATGTTTTTTGAATTGCTCGACATAGGGATTTTCATCACGATGGGAATAGCTAATGATGAGCTTTAGATTTTTGTTTTGTTCCATAGAGCATTACCCTTCATTACTCCTTGAATCTAGACCCGACTCATTTAGGCGCAGCTGCAACACATTGGCCACGGATAGACAGAAGAACAATGAAAAGTGTAACAGTTTAGTCCCTATCTTAGCCACCCACCGCTGACAAGTCAACTTGAATTGTTATACAGGGCGGCTTGAGCCGTAGCCGCATCTGCGGTGAGAAGGGTTTGCAGAAACTTCCTTGGGTGAACGCCTTGTCTTCTGGCGGTTTGCACTAAACTGGGGAGGATGCTGTGGGTTTTCAGTCCGCTATCGGATCGGGTTCCGAAGCAGATCTTGCGGAAGATCACCATGTAAAAGAGGGCACGTTGATTCAAACGCAACTTTCTGATTTGAACAGGATATTTCATAGACTAAGGAGAAATGAAAAAGGACCGCGCAATGGGGTCACTGATTGTATGCCCAAAGGGGTTCATGTATTTCTACCGTCGCCATTTCTGATCCAGGTTCAAAGGGTATTTCAGTCATGAGCATTTCTTCGGCGCCAATTCTTAAGGACTCCATAAGTTTTGCTCGTGTTTTTTCCTGGGCATTGACGCCTGGTAAATCAATGAGCCACCCAATCCACCAATCCCCCGTTTTTTTAATGACCGCTCTATATTTCATGAGTTACCTCACAGGTGGGGGTCAGGTCTTGAAATATCACTTTTTGCTTCCCTTCCCCTTTCAGGTCACAAGCTAAAAAAACAGCAATATAGCAATATAGCAATGTGGCTCATAGAAAATAGCTCGTAGATCGTAGGTCATAGCTGATAGCTCACAAAAGGATTTCGCAGAAAGAGCAGTCTGGGGGCAGGCAATTGTAATAAAGTATTTCTTCTTGTTTGTCTCTCTCAGATTCCTTTCCATAATTTCAACCTTTTCACCCAATTGCTTACCGATCTGCAGTAGATTTTCAACCTTCCTTATTAGGCTCCGGGGTCCCCTGCTCGGCGTCTTGAAGCATGGTCCGGAATTTGTAAAGACGGAACCTTCTTTTATTCAAACCCAGTCGCTCCTGGACAAAGAAGACCGGTCCGGGTGAACCAGGCTTGATAAGGATGGCAGCCACGGCGAATAACGGACTGCTCTCGGGTTTGTGCCACCGATGAGGATGTTGCGCAGGAAGCGTTTTATAATAGCGTCCGGGGCGGTTCCATTTTTCGCTCATCGTTTCTTCTCAATACACCGACTCAATGCTGCTCCTGATGAGTTTGGTGTCAAAAAGGCGAAGTTCGCTCTTATCCTCAAGGAAGCGTTCCACGTCCTTTTGGGCCACTTTGAAATCAACCTTTTCTATGCCTTTCAGAAGGAACTCCCTGAAAGTTCCCTCATCAATAGCCGGATTCCGCCCTTGCGTCTGGGCAATAGCGTTATTTAAAAGAGTAAAGTTCGGCTTCACCTTGTTACCCATATACCAGATAAAATCATAATAATCCCTGCCCTTTACATAGGTCCGGTAAAAACAAGCGTGCAGTTTGGCGGCAAACATTGAAGACAGGTCAAAATGCGCCACGTTAAAAGCATACACCCTCTGGATAATCCGGGTTTGAACATGCCCTCCTCTCGGAGGGTTCGTATCGACTTCCAGCTTGATCGAGAGCTTCTGGCTCCCAAGCGGCGAAAGGCCGATTTCCTTTAACACGCCGGGAAATTTAAGCATAGTGCTATGACCGGATTTTCCGGCTTTGGGCTTTGATTCCGCCTTCAGGCCTGCTAATGCAAGAGCTTTCAGCACCTCATCATTCATCCGGGAAAATGAATAACCCTGCTTTTTGGCCAGCGAAAAATCGAGGTCTTCGGAAAACCGCCTAATCCCGAACACCACCCTTAACGCTGTGCCGCCGGTGAAAACCAAATGATCAAAGAACTTACGCTCATCCAAGATCTTCAGGCAAAGAAGCTGAACAAGCTCTCGGCAGCGGTTGAGTTTTTCCTCATCCGACATACTCTTGGTTAATTGCTGTTTGATAAGCTCAATCACGCTTTCTCTTCCTTGATGAACTCGCAGAATTCGCGGGCCACCGCATCGAGACGGCGGTTTTCAAAAAACCGCACGAACGAAAGAATCTTGCGCTGACTAAGGCGCTCGGTGTTCTGAAACCGGTACGACTCCCTAAAAACGTCTTTGGCCTTGGTTTTGAATCTCCGCACATTGAGGTACAAAAAATCCGCCACCGCCTTTTCCGGCTCGGCAATCAGGCAATCGAGCCCGGCTTCATCCTTATAAGACCGGTACCCCCTGAAGGCGTCGGGCTTAACGCGCTGATAGACAAATCGGCCGATCGGGTTGTCGAATCGACTGGTTTTTTTGGTGGTAACCGAGGTAACGTCAGCTACCGCCTCCGGGATAAGGCCGTAATAGCCAAGCGCCGATTCGAGGCTCACGTAAGATGGCCACAGGAGCTGATTTGCCAGGAAAAAGCGGCTGGGGTGGAGCTTCTGGTCGTTTTTGTTAAGCATATAGACGCCGCGCTTAAGCTGGATAATATGCCCATTTTTCCCCCAGCGCGTGAGCTGGTTACGCATAATCTGGCGATCTCCCGCCGCCGCGGTTACGACGGACCGGGCAGAAATAAATGGCAGCTCGCCGAACTTTTCTTTAAATTTGGTGAAATTCATATCGTTTCTATAGATAATCAAAAATGATTATTTGCAGAAATAAGTATGCCTTGTCGGGGCAGAATTGTCAAGGAGTTTGCCCGGGGAAAGGGGGACGCCCTTAAATAATTCAGAGATGGGGTCAGCCATAACTAAATAAGCGGAACTTTGGGGACGTTGATTCTTACGGTGCATAACTTATTTCGCAGCTTTGGCAGAGTTGCTCCCCCAACATTGCTCTTAGGTCATAGAAATTGGGCTCATAGAGACAGGTCACAGGTCACAAGTCGCAGGTCACGAATAAAGAAATCGCATAGCGCATAGGGCATAGCGCATGGCGGAAAGGGCAATTGAGCAATATGGCAATGTAGCAATTTAGCCCATACTAGGAAAAGGTGAAGGCAATATTCTGGGAAGATAAAAACCATGCCGCGCCCGGGAGAAAATATAAGCCAGGAATTCTATGCAGGAAGACAAGGGATGAGAAGGGTGCATTTTTTATAAAAGATCCTTCAGGCCTTCTAGAGTGAGGCCAGCTTTTTTCAAAATGCTATTTAAAGTACCTTTCTTGAGTTCCTTATGGAGGGGAACAGTAACTGAAATGTTTCTTGTGAGGTTATGGAGGAATATGTGACTACCCCTTTGATGATCTACAACAAACCCTACACGCCTTAGGGCTTTGACGATCTCTCTTCCGGAGTAAGTCCTGCTCATAAGTAAACTTCTACTTCTCTGAGAGGGATTCCGGGCTTACTTTTAATCTCATTTAGCTTTTCAAGCCCTTCTAGGTAGCAGAGGATTGCCTCCTTTGCATTTTGTAAAGCCTCCTCTTCCGTCTCGCCCTGGGTATAACAGCCATCTAAAGCGGGAACGGAGACGTTAAACCCTCCTTCGTCAGCGGGTTCAAGAATCACATTGAATTTCATGAGGGCCTCCCCTTTTTCATTTGTTAAAATTGTACCATAGAAATAGGTTACAGTCCATGGTGAATAGGGTGGGGGTTTGGGGACGTTGTTGACAAGGTTAAGTAGCTCCCCTTCCCTTTCAGGTCACAAGCTAAAAAAACAGCAACATAGCAATATACCTCATGGCAATTTCGCTCATAGCTCAAAACAACAGCAATATAGCAATTTAGCAATCTAGCTCATAGGAAATACAACTCATAGCAAAGACAGCTCATAGCCGGAAAAACAGCAATATAGCTCATAGGTCATAGAAAAACGAGTCATGGCTTATGGACCAAACAAAAGGGGTAAATTTTGGCTTGCAGGTTTCAGGTTACAGGTCACCGGCAAACGAAAACGGCAAACAGGAAATACTCAGTGAACCAAATTTGGAGATTGATTTCAAGGAACCCTGATAATAGATCCAAACTGCTCGAAGTGCTCATCAAATGAAAAAGCTGTAGTAATACCTAGCTCGTGCAATCTGTAAAAGATCAACCCTTGTCGTTAAATTGGACAAAGCGGGAAGTCGTAATTCGTCATGGCCTCGGAGGCGGGCATCCAGTCAGTTGGAGACATCAGCAATTTCAAAGACCTGGATTCCCGCTTTCGCGGGAATGACGGCGTTTTCCCCATTACGACACAGTCTCTCAAGAGGGAGGGAGTTTATGATTTCTTTCAGCATGTTTACCCCCGCATAAGAAGCCCGATCCAAACTTGTCGCTGGGCAGG